>Ga0335071_10000376_pt1 | contig 50667 bp, 48 predicted proteins | sample Lox_Sample_15_FD_206724 | JGI IMG/M metagenome (GOLD analysis project Ga0335071, IMG submission 206724) | Soil microbial communities from Loxahatchee National Wildlife Refuge, Florida, United States - Lox_Sample_1.5 | ecosystem: Environmental > Terrestrial > Soil > Wetlands | place: USA... | reverse complement strand
AGATGCTGGCGGTCTGGCAAGCGGCCGACGACATCGACGTCTACGAGTCGGGGTGGACCTTCGACCACTTCTACCCGATCTTTTCCGACAGCAGCGGGCCCTGCCTGGAGGGCTGGACGACGTTGACAAGACATGCTGGACTGGTGTCACTATACTGCAGTGTGTGCGCACCGCGATTTATGCCCGCATCTCCCAGGACGGCACCGGCCAGCAGGCTGGCGTCACCCGCCAGCTCAAAGACTGCAAAGTCCTCGCCAAACGCCTGGGCTGGCAGGTGGTAGCCACCCACACCGACAACGACGTTTCGGCGTTCAACGGCGCGCACAGGCCCGGGTTCGAGGCATTGCTGACCAGCATCACCAACGGCGAGATCGACGCGATCCTGTGCTGGCACACCGACCGGCTCTACCGTCGCACCAAAGACCTCGAAAGATTGGTCGACATCACCGACCGTGGGGTGCAGATCCGCACCGTCAACGCCGGTGATTTGGACCTGTCCAACAGTTCGGGCCGGATGCTGGCCCGCATCCTCGGGTCGGTGGCCCAGCAGGAGTCCGAGCATAAGGGGGAGCGGCGCCGCGCCGCCAACCTGCAGCGCGCCGAAGCCGGGGCGTGGCGCGCCGACGGGCCACGCGTGTTCGGCTACACCCAGCGCGGCGAGCCACTCGAGCCCGAAGCCACCGCGGTGCGGCACGCTGTCCGCGACGTGCTGGCCGGCAGGTCGCTGCGATCCATCTGTGTCGAGTGGAACACCAGCGGGTTGCGCACCCCGAAGGGGAGAAAGAAGGGCGGGGTGGTGTGGACCAATTCCCAATTACGCCGGGTGCTCACCAAACCCACCATCGCCGGTCTACGGGTCTACACCCATGACGGCGCAACGATGGAGCGGCCCGGTGACTGGACCCCGCTGGTCGACCCGGACACCTGGCGCGGGCTGTGTGACTACCTGGCCGACGAGACCCGCCGCCCCGCTAGCTTTTTCGAGCGCCGCCACATGCTTTCCGGTATCGCGGTCTGCGGCATCTGCGGCAAGCCGATGTACGCCGCCGCCCCGCACGGCCCCGACCGCCCGAAAATCTATGCCTGCAAACCCACCAAACATTGCTCCCGGCTGGCGGGTCCGCTCGACGAACTCGTCGAATCCCTCGTGCTGACCCTGCTGGCCGATCCGCGCATCGCCCAACGCCTCGCCGAACGCGACAACATCGACATACCCGGGCTGCAAGCCAGACGCACAGCGTTACAGACCAGCAAAAACCAGCTCGCCAGGCTGCTCCGCGAGGGGGTGTTGGATGAGCCGGGTGTCCGCACGGAGTCAGCGACCCTCACCGAGCAAATCACCGGCATCAACACCGTCTTGGCGGCCGCGGCGGCCACCACCCCCGCCGCCACCATGATCAAAGACGGCCCCACCCGAGTCGCCCAGCATTGGCAAGCCGCCTCACCCGACCTGCGCGGCAAAGTCGTCGATCAGCTGATGACCATCACCGTCAAACCCACCCCGCGTGGCGTCAAAGGCGTGAACACCGACCGCGAAACAGGCCGCCATGTGATGAACCTCGACTATGTGGACATCACGCCCAAGGTGGCGAACTAGTGGCGCAGCCACCGCACTTTGTGTTCGTCTGCGACCACGGGGTGCGCGGCGGCCCGCTCGAACGCGTGTGCTTGTTGCCGTGGCTTCCTGACGGGGTCGGCTGGTGGCCCGCCGAAGGTGCCGACGAGCACGCGATCGGCCTGTTCGCGATGCAAGGCAACGAGCGCGGCCACGATCCGAAAATGGCTAACGCCGGAATATACCGATCCCGGCGAACCTGACCCGCGGCGCGTAGGCATCGAGATCGGCTGCCCCGAGCCGCATTGCAGCCGACGCGCGTACCGATCGGATGGCACCAAGTTGCAAACCGTGCTGACCGCGATCGTCAGCGACGAGAATTTCCGCGCCGCGGTCGCTATCCAGGCCGATGATGCCGTCGTCGTGATGACATTGGATGCCCTGCATGTGGCACGGAAATATGCCAAGGCTCAAGGTTTACCGGTTTAGCTTACATAGGCGTAATTCGCTGCTAAACTGATTCGTAATCCGGCTTCGATCCCGGCGGTTTTCTCGCACCCAAGGATCGAAGTTGTACGAAATTTCCCCCGCCTGCGCCCACGAACGCGCCCGCATCGGCGCGCTGTCCCGCTCCCGCACCAACGACGACCCCGAACTCGTCGAAGCCCGCCGCAACCTGGCCGCGCTGCGGCTACAGGAACACGTCGAGAAGATCATCGCTGACTGGCCGCCGCTCACCGATCAGCAGATTGATCGAGTCGTCGTTATCTTGCGCGCCGGCCAAAGCACCCAGGTGACCGCCTAATGGCCCCGCCCGGCCTGGCGGCCGAGACCAGGATGGGCGGAGCCACAGCGCCCCGCACCGATGACAAAGGCCGGGTGTTCAGCCCGGCCCCTGCCCACAGCAACGCGGTCACCACTCCGCTACCAGCACCCATCCTCATGGAAGCCGGCACTCGCAGTATAAGCGAGCCGGCCGCTGTGAGGGAGGGCAACCAGCGCCGGGGCGCCTGATGGCCGGCCCCGACACGCGCCAATACCTGCGCGCATGTTTCGGCGACGCCAAGGGCTGGCTGTTCATCGCGGTCGGCCGCGGACCCTACCTCAACGACAAAGGCAAATACCGCCACCACAAATGGTCTGAGGTCGCGTTCCGTTGGCCCTTCGAGGCCGACAAGGCGGTCGAGTACATGATGCGCGCCGCCGCGCTCGGCGACGTCTACGCCTGCCCATACCTCATGCCGTCCAAGGACCGGGAGAAAGGCCGAGCGGTGCAACGCGCCCTGGTCCACAGCGACATCGACCGCGAACTCACCCAAGACGAGGTCACCGAACTCGGCGGGTTCGTCATATGGTCCGGCACGCCCGGCCATGGTCAGGTCTATGTCCGGCTGGCGTGGCCAGTCACCCCCGCCCAGCACGAAATACTGTGCCGCGGGCTGGCCGCCCGTCTGGGCGGGGACGCCAAGGTCTCGGATAACGATGTGCTGCGGCCGCCCGGCACCCTGAATTACAAACCCACCGTCAACGGCGGTGATCCCTACCCGGTGACCGCCCTGTGGTGCAACAACGGGCCGGTCGACCCCCGCGAACTCGCCGGGATGCTCGGTGTCGACATCACCTACGCGGCCAGCGCCTCTGCCGGTTCGGCCGGCCCTGCCGGCGCTGCGCGCACCGCGACATGCGAACCGTTCAACCTCGATGACTATCCCACGGTAAAGGCAGCCCTTGAGGCTGTCAGCTCGGATCGGTCGGTCGACACGATGCGCGTAGTAGCTGCATGCTGTGACGCTTTCCTGACCCTGGCCCACGCCCGCTGGGCCGTCGCACAACGCCACGACCTTGCCGGGCGGCTAGACGAACGCCGAGACGACGATGTGCTCAACTGCTGGCTCAAAGCCGTCGACAAGCGCCAGCAGCAGGTCCGCGACACCGCACGGACCGGCAACATCGGTGGCAGCGGTGACGGTGATGACGCCGCGCCTCCCGCCGGGCTGCTGGACGGTGTTGAACGCCTCGAGGACGGCTTCTGGGAGTCCCGCGAATCACTGGCCCACATCTATCAGGCGTCACTGGCCCGCATGTGCTCCCCATGGGCCGTGCTGGCGCACTGCGCCGCGCGGGCACTCTATTCGGTGCAGCCACGCGTCCGGCTGCCGGCGCTCATCGGCGGCCCCGGAAGCCTCAACTGGTTCGCGGCCGTGGTGTCTGTCTCCGGTGGCGGGAAAAGCGCCGCCGAGGACGTGGCCCGCGAACTCATCAACATCCCCATCCAGCAGCGCAGCCTCGGCAGCGGCGAAGGATTCATCGAAAGCTACATCCGGCCCGAAAACAAGGTGACCGGCGAACCTGAAGGCCGCTACGAGGCCATCCTGTTCGTCGCCGACGAAGGCGACACCGTCTCGGCCCTCGGGTCACGCTCAGGCTCTACCCTGCTCTCCACATTGCGCACAGCCTGGACCGGTCGAACACTGTCGTTCGGCTATCGCGGCCGGACAACTCAACAGCTAGCGGCGCACACCTACCGGGCGACGCTGGTCATGGGCACACAGCCCGCCCGCGCCAAATGGCTGCTCGACGACGCCAGCGGCGGCACACCGCAACGCTTCCAGTGGTTCCCCGCCGAAGACCTGCGGTTAACCCGCGACGCCTGGGACGGCTCCCCAGTCCACTCCCTGACCCTGCCGTCGTCGCGCAAATGGTCGCACGGCACGGAGCTGCACATCCCCGACGCGGCGCGGGAACTAATCCTCTCCGAGCGCGTCAAAGCGGCCAAAGCAGAGCAGGGCGCCCTCGACGGGCACGCCCTGTTCTGCCGCGAAAAATCCGCCTTCGCGCTCGCGGTGCTCGACGGCCGGACGGAAATGACCGACCAGGATTGGGAATTATCCGGTATCGCGGCCGCGGTCTCCACCCATGTCCGCGAATGGGTGGCCGCGCAATGCGCCCAAGCCGCCGAAGACGAGGCCGCGCGCCTGGGCACACTGCGGGGCATCACCAACCAGGCCGCCGACACGGAGAAAAGCTACCGCGACAGCCAACAAGCCAGCCGCATCTCGGCGTGGATCATCCGCAAGCTCACCGAAGCCGGTGAGCAGGGCCTCTCGGAAGGCGAACTGCGGCGCCGGGCAGACAGTAGGCAGCGGCACCAGATCGGCGCCATGCTCGCCGCACTGGCCCAGCGCAATCAGGTCAAATACGTCGCCGCGACCGGGACGTGGGTGGTCGCATGATGCCCGCCAGCAAACTAGACCAGATGTGGGGATGTGGGGATTTCCCCCACACCCCCCCTCGACTCTGCGCCAAAAAGTCTCAACCCCTAATTGAGGGTAAGGATACCCTAATAACTCATCTAGCTCATAATATAGAAAACCTATATAAAAGCCCGAGTTTATATAGAGCCGAGACAGGCATGTGGAGGAAATCCCCACATTTTCCCCACATAGCAAACCGCCATCAGCAAACAGGAACACCCCCAATGACCGCCGGTATCCTCACCCGCTGCGCCGGCTGCGGCGCCCCACTCCACCCCCCACAACATCACCCGCCTGTGCGCCGAGAGCAAACACATCGCCCGCAACCGCCGCCTCACCGGCCAACCCCCCGACATCACCAACCCGATCACCCACGACCAAGCGATCGCCAACATCACCGCCATCCTCGGCGGCCGCATCATCTCCGAAGGAGGCCCAGCCCAATGAACCGCCACCAACGCCGCGCCAAAGCCCGCGACCCACACTCAGCCCGCAAAATGAGGGAACTCCAGGATCGTGTCAACCGGACCGGCCGACCCGGACGCATCTACGGCCTCATCGACGCGTGCGTTGACTGCCACGCCACCGCGGAAATCGTGGTGCTGCCCTCGGGCCAACCCATCGCCCACGTCTTCCATCAAGACGGCTGCCCCGCCGCCAACGGCATCACAACCTGGGCGCCCTGCCCCGACTGAAAGGACCTGCCTCTATGCCCCAATACCGTCTCTGCACCGTCTGCCACGGCGGCTGGTGTGTCCCCGGTGAAGTCAAATGCGCCGGCTGCTCGGGCGCTACCCGCGGCCCGCGGCCCGGCAAAACCAAAAAAACAGACCCCGCCGACCAACTCCGGCAGGCGGGTATCGACCCAGCCGAAGCCGCAGCCCTACTCGGCGCGGCACCCATCCCTAAAATTGATGTTAATGAAAGGACCGTTCCGTGACCGCATCAAAACTCGCCCCCGGTATTTGGTATTGCTTCGACCCGGCCACTAACACGGAGCCGATGCCGAACCGCGGCGCCGACTTACCCGGGTTGTTGAAGTTGACAGCCGTGGTCGCTGCGGCCGGCTGCGCACTGCCCGCCGAGTACGTTGCAATGCGGGACCGCTTTCAGGGGTTCTCGCAGCTCGCCGCCTCCCACGCCCCCACCATGCTCGAGCGGCTGATCGACGCGCTGCGCACCGGCCAGGGCGACCCCGAACTGTGGTTCGCCGCCGCGATGGCCGGTGCCGGCCCCGGGCACATCGAACGCCGCTCAGAAGTGCTGAGCATGCTGCACACCGCCATGGAAGGCCACCTGAGGGTCCTATACGAGAGAGTCGCGGCACCAAACTATCGCGCACTCTCCAAGAGGTTCAATGAGGCGGCAGCCGGATTCATGCGGGCTGCGGATGTCATCGACCCCGGGACCGACGCCGCCGCAGTGGTCAACGCCGGTGACCGTGCGCTGCGCGCCTGGCGCGACGCCGCGGCCTTCGCCAGCCAGCTCGACAATTTGCTCCCCGCTTTGACCGCCGCCGCCGAACTGGCCCGGCCCGTCACTTCACCGACCGGCCTCGGTGTCTCGCGCGACGTGTTCACGTTGCCACTAGCCGCCGACGTCGACGACATCCACAGCCGCGTCGCATGGCACGCCTGGCTGGATTGGCCGCAACCCACACCCGTTAACACTGTGTTGTCCATCGAAAGCATGACGGCGCCGCCCACCGACCAGCCGATCGGAACTCGCTGCGGCCGCTGGACGAGATTGTGGCGGATCGACGCCGGTATCCGCGCCCACCCCTCACCGGCTGAGCTGGTGTTGCACGGCCAGCCGCAACCGGTCGGGGTCAAGGAGACTATGCTGCCAGGCCACCGCAGGCCAGTCCTGGCCAAATACGACCCGGAGGGCGAGCTGCCCACCGCGGCACCCCCCAAGCGGCGGCTCCGCGACCTGTTCCGCCGCACCGCCGAGGCGACGCCGGCCGAACCCGAGGTCGACATCATGTCCACCGTCGCGCTCGACAACGAAGGAGATGAATGAACGTGGCACCCACGACCTGGCAGGACGCGCATCTGAGGCTGTTCGAGCTGCGCTACCCCGACCCGATCATCCCGCCGTGCGGCGCCTGCGGCGCCGATTTGCCCGTCCACGGCCCCGCCTGCCCCGCCTGCCGCGCCCAGATACCCGGCCGCCGCAGCACCCCGACCCCGAACGCGCCGCCACGGCCCGCGCAACGGGCGGCACCAGCCCCAACGTGCCCGCGGTGCAGCTGGTCCTACCATCCGGCTCGCGGCTGCCTCTGCGGCTACAGGAGGCCCTAAAAATGGATGATGCTTATGAGGCCTTGGCCCGCCTGCTCGCCGAACCGGCGAAGACACCCCGCTCATCGCTCGGCGAGGTCGATTACCGGCCCGGCCACGGCCAGCCCGGCGGCGCGGCCGCACCACCACGCCCCGAGGTCGAGGCCGACGCGGACCGGTTCACCTACCCGACGCCGCCGGTTGTCCGCCCCCGCGCCGCACGCCAAGCATTCCAGCATTTCAACGGCAGGATGGTGCTTGACGACGGCGCCCCATGATTTGTGCTCGCCGGGCGGCGTTCACGTTGCAGATCGGGGCCCGCCGCCGAGGCTTTGAGCACAACCCGGCGGGCGTCGGCCAGCTCAGCCGGCGCCCGCCGGGCCCCACTTTCTGGCAGGTGGGGAAAATGCCCCCTATGGCGCTCGCAGGTGCCAACTTTCTGGCAGGTGGGGAAAATGCCCCCCTATGGCGGTTCTCTTCCCGTAAATTGCGGGAAGAGACTTTCAGCCGCCAACGCCCCCACAGCGCCCAGCGCTCAGGCCGCCGTCAAAGTTCACCCCGCCCCGCGTGATTTGCTAGCAGGCCACCGGTGTTTGCTGGCGGACACCCAAACGCCAACCACCCCCGGCATACCCTCCCGCCGTACCATCCGCAGACACCCTATTAACTAAAGATACGGCCCCGAACGCCCATACCCCCCCAGGCATCCGCCCCGACACGCCCGACCGCGTTGCTACACCATTAGCTATAACACCCCCCAACCCGCATCAGTGCAGGTAAGGAGGCATTCAGGGGGGGTCATTTTTTTGCCAGCTGTACGCCCCGACCTTGCAGTCTGGCTTGATCTACCTACCAACGGGGGGAATGGGGGGTATGCGGGTTTTTGGTGGGGGGAGGGGGTTGATTGGTTGGTTGAGCGTGTGGGGGTGCGTGGGTTGGGTGTGCGGGGGTTGTGCGTTGTTTGCTGGGCATGGTGTGCGGGTCGGCGAGCACTGACAATCGCGTAGCGAGGCACGCCGGGCGCCGTGTGGTGTCGGGGTGACGCGGGGGATGCGGGAGCGGATTTTGCGGCCGGTATTTCCGCGCGGCGGCCGGTATGTGCGGGTGACGTTGTCGCGTGCGGGGCAGACCCCGCCGGCACTGGGTGCACAAGCTCGCCGCCGAGGCGTTCGGGGAGAGTTACGCGGGCCGGGAGCTTGTCATTCAGTCGGTAGGTAAAGCAAGCGTGTTGCGGACTTCGCTCCTAACTTGGTCCAGCAAACTGGCAGGCTCCAATTTGCCGACAGTGCCCGCGAGGTCCCAATATCTGGCTGTCCACACCCGCCGTGTACGGATCACCGACCGTTTCGACAGTCTGCATTCCCGCCAGTGGTCAATGCGTATGTCGCCGGCCCCCAGCGAAGCAAAGCGCTGTTCGTTCCCGGTAATCATGACGAGACCAATCGCCTCGTCTTCGTTCAAGCCAACGTGCGATAGAACGAGTACTGGCCGCTGCTTATACGGTTCGGGCTCGTGTCTGCTGTACGGGAAATAGGCCAAAACGATGTCGCCTGGGTTAAGCCGCTGGGGTAGCGGGCCGGCGCGGCGCGCCTCACCAGTTGTCATAAACAGCGTCTTCGTCGCTGTCCCAGTCCTCGGCCCACAACACAGAAACCTGTGAGCGAATGTCGTCGTCGTAGGTTCTCTCGTGGCCGGGCCAACTAATGGTCAGTCCACTAGTTGCGACTGTGAATATCAGGCTGTTATTGATACTCAGTAAATCGCTGAGCACGAAGGTCTGGTGTGAGCTTCCGTATGCCTGCTTGGGATCAGCCGGTGGCTCCGCAGAGGTATCCAGGGGAGTCCACGGAGGAGACCAAACGTCGGCGGGCGCCTCACCTTGTCGCAGCTCGGGCACTGTGGAGCTGGGCTCCATCACTGCGGGGCTAGTCATGGCTAATCCCTCCTTTCCGATCCACGTGTGGCTGCGTTCGCCTTGTCCCAATGCTCTATTTGTTGGTTGAGGAACTCCGCCAACTGCTGGGCTCTGTGCCTAGTCAACGCGAAATTCGCGATGGTTGTTACCTGAATGGGCCCCTTCGGCGGGGCTGGTGGCACCGTGGAATACCCCAGCTGCGCGATTATCTCGCCTGGTCCGCCGTCCGCGTCTGGTTGGCTATACAAGAAAAACTGATTGACCAGCGGCGGGGGCCCTGAGGGCACATTCCAGACGATTGGTACGGCCACCTGCGAGCCAGGCGTGCCTGGGGGGACGGTGGATTCACCCGTTGGGTTGGCCATTGCCTCATGATGGCACACGGTTATTTCCGAAAGGTCTCAGCCGATTCGGTTGCGCGGGAGCGGGCAAAGAGGGGGTTAAGCCCGCCGAGGCGCGTACGGCGCCGTGTGGGGGTGGCGGCACGCGGCGGGTGCGGGAACGGATTCTGCGGACAGTGACGGCGCGCGGCCGCTATCTGCGAGTCACACTGTCACGCGAGGGGCGCATCAGGCGCCATTTGGGTGCACAAGCTCGCCGCTGAGGCGTTCGGCGACGCCATGATGTGAAAGTTTCCAACGCGTTGGAAACTTTATCCTCGGTCGGGTGTGCCTCGGACTCTGGTCAGTCGAGGAGGTCGGCGGCTGCCAGTAGTTCGGCGGCTAGTTGGCGGGCCGCGGCCGCGGTCAACCCGTGGCGGGGTGCTTCGCTGAAATAGATGGCCCCCACGTCGTGCGTCCATTCGCCGTTTTCGTCGATCCGGTCGGCGCCGGCGATCCACACTTGGCCGATGTCGCGGGTCCAGTCGAGGATGCCGGCGCCGTCAGGCGTGAGGCTGTTCCAGTCCGGTTTGGTGCCGGGTTCACACCACGCGGGTGGGGTGGGGCCGAGGCCGCCAATGTTGTCGATGGTCATGGGTGGGGTGGTTCTCCTTCAGTCAGTGGTGACATCGGTCCAGCAACACTCACGGCGCTGGCGCAGGCCACCACGCGACTGCGGCTGGGCACCCTGGTCACGGGAATCCACTACCGCCACCCCGCCGTGTTGGCCAACATGGCCGCCGCGCTCGACATCATCTCCAACGGGCGGCTCGAGCTCGGGATCGGCGCCGGCTGGAATGAGGAGGAGTCGGGTGCCTACGGCATCGAGCTGGGCAGCATCAGGGAGCGCTTCGACCGGTTCGAGGAAGCGTGTGAAGTGCTGACCAGCCTGCTCAGCCAAGAGACCACCGACTTCGACGGCAAGTATTACCAACTGAAAGGCGCCCGCAACGAGCCAAAAGGCGTGCAGCGGCCGCATCCGCCGATCTGTATCGGTGGCAGTGGCGAGAAGCGAACGCTGCCGATCACCGCGCTTTACGCCCAACACTGGAACTTCGTCGGCGGCCCGCCGGATTTGTTCGCGCGCAAGCGCGACGTATTGGCCGCGGAGTGCGAGAAGATCGGACGGGACCCGAAAGAAATCACCCTTTCGGCGCATCTTCGCCTCGATGAGGAACGCAACTACCAACGCGTCGTCGAGGAGGCTGCCGCGTTGGCCGCCGAAGGACTGGACCTGGGCATTGTCTACCTCAACCCCCCGCACGACCCCGCCGTCCTGGAGCCGCTCGCCGAGGCGATCCGCGAATCGGGGTTGCACACTCGGTAAGCCCCCATTTCGCCACGCTGAGCAAACCTGCTCGTGCGCCGGTAAGAAGTCCCCCCGGGGGTTACATCCCGAAAAGCAGCAATTCCTCGGCGGTAACCAAACGTTCGTGCTTAGCCGGAAATTCGCGGCTTTTCACCGGATGACGTATCCATGACCAGGCGATTCGCCCCATCCGCGACCGAGGTACCGGGTTGATGTGCACAGTGATCACTCCTGCGATCGGTCCGTTCAACCGGGCCCCCATGCGACGCCCGTGTGACGGGACCCACAACAAATTATTAGACACCCGCCGTCTGGCAAACGGGAACAGACGCGCCGAACTTTGTGAGCGGTGTTTCTCCTGTGACTGATGTGACTACTGAAGCGGTACGGCCGTCGGCTTGACAGGCGCCGGCAACGCGGTCGAACCCATCAGATAGCGGTCCACGCCGGCCGCCGAGGCCCGGCCTTCGGCGATCGCCCAAACGATCAACGACTGCCCCCGGCCCATGTCCCCGGCGACAAACACACCCGGAATCGACGTGTCGAAATCGACGCCGCGGGCGACGTTGCCGCGGTCGGTCAATTTGACGCCGAGGTCGGTGAGCAAGCCCGGCTTCTCCGGGCCGACGAATCCCATCGCCAGCAACACCAAATCGGCCTCGAGCTCGAAATCGGAACCCTCGACCTTCACAAACTTGCCGTCCTGCATGGTCACCTCGTGCGCTTTGAGCGCCGTCACGTGGCCGTCTTTGCCGACGAACTCCTCGGTGTTGACCGAGAACAACCGCTCGCCGCCCTCTTCGTGCGCCGACGACACCCGGTACATCAACGGGTAGGTCGGCCACGGGGTGGATGGTGCGCGCACCTCCGGCGGGCGGGGCATGATCTCGAACTGGTGCACGGCGATTGCGCCCTGCCGGTGCACGGTCCCCAGGCAGTCAGCCCCTGTGTCGCCGCCACCGATGATGACGACCTTCTTGCCTTTGGCGGTGATCGGTGGCTGCCCATCGGGATCGAGATCGGCTGGGTCGAGGTCGCCCAATGCTTGGTGGTTGCCCCACGGCAGGAACTCCATCGCCTGGTGGATGCCGTCCAATTCACGACCGGGAATGGGCAGGTCTCGCCACGCGGTGGCGCCACCAGCGAGCACCACCGCATCGAAATCGGCGCGCAGCTGCTCGGCAGTGATGTCCACCCCGACGTTGACGCCTGCCTGGAATTCGGTGCCCTCTGCCCGCATCTGGTCCAGACGCCGGTCGAGCACCCGCTTCTCCATCTTGAATTCCGGGATCCCGTAGCGCAGCAGTCCGCCGATGCGGTCGGCCCGTTCGAAGACGGTGACACTGTGCCCGGCGCGGGTCAGCTGCTGAGCCGCGGCCAAGCCCGCCGGGCCCGAACCCACCACCGCGACCTTCTTACCGGTCAGCTTGTCCGGGGGCAGCGGCACCACGAAGCCTTCCTCGAAGGCGTGGTCGATGATCTCCAGCTCGATCTGCTTGATCGTCACCGGATCTTGGTTGATGCCGAGCACACACGCCGGCTCGCATGGTGCCGGGCACAGGCGGCCGGTGAAATCCGGAAAATTGTTGGTGGCGTGCAGCCGTTCGATCGCGTCGCGCCAACGGCCTCTGCGTACCAGGTCATTCCACTCCGGGATCAGGTTGCCCAGTGGACACCCGTTGTGGCAGAAAGGAATACCGCAATCCATGCAACGGGTCGCCTGCTGGCGCAAGGTTTCGTCATCGAAATCCTGGTAGACCTCGTGCCAGTCGCGCAGCCGCAGCGGGACAGGCCGGCGCTGCGGCAATTCCCGATGAGTGAATTTCAGGAAGCCGCTCGGATCAGCCATGTGCGGCCGCCATGATCGCCTTGTCGACATCCAAACCGTCGCGCTCCGCTTCGGCGATAGCCTGCAACACCCGCTTATAGTCGCGCGGCATGACCTTGACGAAATGCCATTGCTGTCCCCGCCAATCGGCCAGGATCCGCTGGCCCACCGCGGAATCGGTGGCATCGACGTGTGCCTGGATCATGCCGTGCAGCCACTCCGCGTCGTCTTCGTCGAGGCTCTCCAGCTCGACCATTTCCCCGTTGAGGTTGTTCGGCAGTTCACCTTCCGGGTCATACACGTAGGCCACACCACCCGACATTCCGGCGGCGAAGTTCCGGCCGGTCCGTCCCAGGATGACAACGCGACCGCCCGTCATGTATTCGCACCCGTGATCGCCCACACCCTCGACCACGGCATGGGCCCCGGAGTTGCGGACAGCAAATCGTTCACCGACTACCCCGCGCAAGAATGCCTCCCCACTGGTGGCGCCGAACAGGATGACGTTGCCGCCGATGATGTTGTCCTCGGCGACATAGTCCTGCGGCGCATTGTCCGACGGCCGCACCACGATCCGGCCACCGGACAGGCCCTTGCCGACGTAATCGTTGGCATCGCCGTAGACGCGCAAGGTGATTCCGCGCGGCACGAAGGCCCCAAAGCTGTTGCCGGCGGACCCGTCGAAGGTGATATCGATTGTTCCGTCCGGCAAGCCCTGGCCGCCATAGGCTTTGGTCACCTCGTGGCCCAGCATGGTGCCCACCGTTCGGTTGACGTTGCTGATCGTGGTGGAGAACCGCACCGGCTTTCCGGAATCCAGCGCCTCGCGACTCATCACGATCAACTGCTGGTCGAGCGCCTTGTCCAGGCCGTGGTCCTGGCGCGAGCTGCAGTAAAAGTCCTGGTTCATGAACGCTGACTCGGGCTCGTGCAGCACCGGTGTCAGATCTAGCTTGTGTGCCTTCCAGTGCGCACGCGCCAGGGTGGTGTCCAGTGACCCGACCTGGCCCACGGCCTCGTTAAGGGTGCGGAAGCCCAACTGCGCCATGTATTCCCGCACCTCTTCAGCAATGAACATGAAGAAGTTCTCGATGAACTCGGGCTTGCCGGTGAAGCGCTCCCGCAGCACTGGGTTCTGGGTGGCCACCCCGACCGGGCAGGTGTCCAGGTGGCATACCCGCATCATGATGCAGCCGGCCACCACCAGCGGCGCCGTGGCGAAGCCGAACTCCTCGGCGCCAAGCAGCGCGCCGATCATCACGTCCCGGCCCGTCTTGAGCTGGCCGTCCACCTGGACCACGATCCGGTCGCGTAAACCGTTGAGCAGCAACGTCTGCTGCGTCTCGGCCAGACCCAGCTCCCACGGCGCACCGGCGTGCTTCATCGAGGTCAGCGGGGTCGCGCCGGTGCCGCCGTCGTGGCCCGAGATCAGCACCACGTCAGCGTGCGCTTTGGAAACACCAGCCGCGACCGTCCCCACTCCGTTCTCCGACACCAGCTTGACGTGCACCCGCGCGGACGGGTTGGCGTTCTTCAAGTCGTGGATCAGCTGGGCGAGATCCTCGATGGAGTAGATGTCGTGGTGCGGCGGCGGGGAGATGAGGCCGACCCCGGGGGTGGAATGCCGGACTTCGGCCACCCACGGATACACCTTGTGTCCCGGAAGTTGGCCTCCCTCACCGGGTTTGGCGCCTTGGGCCATCTTGATCTGGATGTCGGTGCAGTTCGTCAAGTAGTGCGAGGTGACACCGAACCGCGCGGAGGCGACCTGCTTGATCGCGCTGCGGCGCCAATCCCCGTTCGGGTCATGGTTGAAGCGCCGGACGTCCTCGCCGCCCTCTCCGCTGTTCGATCGGCCACCCAGCCGGTTCATGGCGATGGCGAGCGTCTCGTGTGCCTCGGCAGAGATCGACCCGTAGCTCATCGCTCCAGTGGAGAAGCGCTTGACGATTTCGCTGGCGGGCTCGACCTCTTCGAGCGGAACCGGCGGACGCACGCCACCGCGGAACTTCAGCAAGCCGCGCAGCGAGGCCATCCGCTCGCTCTGGTCGTCGACCAGCCGGGTGTATTCCTTGAAGATCTTGTACTTGCCGGTGCGGGTGGAGTGCTGCAGCTTGAACACGGTCTCCGGGTTGAACAAGTGGTACTCGCCCTCGCGGCGCCACTGGTACTCCCCGCCGACCTCCAGCTCCCGGTGCGCCCGCTCGCCGCGACGGTCCAGATACGCCAGGCCGTGGCGGGCGGCGACGTCGGCGGCGATGTCTTCCAGCGTGATGCCGCCGATCGGGCAGCTCAAGCCGGTGAAGTATTCGTCGAGCACATCATTGGAGATGCCGATCGCCTGGAACAGTTGCGCACCGGTGTAGGAGGCCACTGTCGAAATGCCCATCTTGGACATCACTTTCAGCACACCCTTGCCGGCGGCCTTGACGTAGTTGTTCAGCGCCGCGTCGCGGTCGAGACCGTCGAACAGACCGCGGTCCAGCATGTCCTCGATCGACTCGAACACCAGATAGGGGTTGATTGCCGCCGCCCCGAAGCCGACCAGGGCGGCCATGTGGTGCACCTCTCGGGCGTCACCGGTCTCGACGACCAGCCCCACATGAGTGCGGGTGCGGTCACGCACCAGGTGGTGGTGCAGCCCCGCGACGGCCAGCAGCGATGGGATGGGAGCCATCCGCTCGTCGGACTCCCGGTCGGACAAAATGATCACCCGCGCGCCGTCCTCGATCGCGGCCGACGCCTGCGCGCGCACCTGGTCCAGGGCCGCGGCCAATCCGGCGCCACCCTCGGCGACCGGATACAGACATCGAATCACCTTGGACCGCATGCCGTGCGGATGCCCGTTGACATCGTCGTCGGGGTTGAGGTTGACCAGCTTGGCCAGTTCGTGGTTACGCAAAATCGGTTGCTTCAACACGATCTGGTGACAGGAGTTCTCGTCGGGGCTGAGCAGGTCGCGCTCCCCGCCGGTGGTCCCCTGCAGACTGGTCACCACCTCCTCACGGATGGCGTCCAGCGGCGGGTTGGTCACCTGAGCGAAGAGCTGCTGGAAGTAGTCGTAGAGCATCCGGGGCCGCTGGGAGAGGACGGCGACCGGGGTGTCGGTGCCCATCGAGCCGATCGGCTCCGCGCCGGTGTGCACCATCGGCGCCACCAACAGGTTGAGCTCCTCATAGGTGCAGCCAAAAGTCAACTGCCGCTTGACAAGTCGCTCGTGCGGCATCCGCACATAATCGCCCTGCGGCAACTTGTCGAGCGAAACCAGGCCCTTGTCGAGCCATTCCCGGTAGGGATGCTCGGCGGCCAGCTCCGCCTTGATTTCCTCATCAGAGACGATCCGGCCTTGGGCGGTGTCCACCAAAAACATCCGGCCCGGCTGCAGCCGCATCCGGCGGACCACCTTTGCCGGGTCCAGGTCGAGCACCCCGGCCTCGGACGCCATGACCACCAAGCCGTCGTCCATGACCCAGATCCGTGATGGCCGTAGGCCGTTGCGGTCGAGTACGGCGCCGACGATGGTGCCGTCGGTGAACGTCATCGACGCCGGACCGTCCCATGGCTCCATCAAAGATGCGTGGTACTCGTAGAATGCCCGGCGCGCCGGGTCCATGGACTCGTGCCGCTCCCAGGCCTCCGGGATCATCATCAACACCGCGTGCGCCAGGCTGCGGCCGCCCAGGTGCAGCAGTTCGAGCACCTCGTCGAACCGCGCGGTGTCGGAGGCGCCCGGCGTGCAGATCGGGAACAGCTTTTCGACGTCTGCTTCCGAGCCGAAGACGTCGGTCTTGATCAACGCCTCCCGCGCACGCATCCAGTTCTCGTTGCCGGTGACGGTGTTGATCTCTCCGTTGTGGGCGATGCGCCGGAAAGGATGGGCCAGCGGCCACGACGGGAAAGTGTTGGTGGAGAACCGCGAGTGCACGATTCCCAGCGCGCTGGTCAGCCGATCATCTTGCAGGTCAAGGTAAAACGCCTTGAGCTGCGGGGTGGTCAGCATGCCTTTGTAGACCAGCGTCTGACCGGAAAGGCTTGGGAAGTAGACGGTTTCGCGTCCGGGTCCGTCTTGCCCCGGACCCTTGGTGCCCAGTTCGTGCTCGGCGCGCTTGCGGATCACGTAGGCGCGCCGCTCCAGCGTCATACCGGACGCCCCGGCCATGAAGACCTGCCGGAAGGTGGGCATCGCGTCGCGTGATAGCGCGCCCAGCGACGAGTCGTCGGTAGGGACGTTGCGCCAGCCCAGCACCGTCAGGCCCTCGGCTTCGGCGATCTTCTCCACCGCGGCGCAGGCGGCCGCGGCGTCCCTGGACGACTGCGGCAGAAATGCAATACCGGTGGCGTAGCTGCCGGCAGGGGGCAGCTCAAAATCGACGACTTCGCGAAGGAAGGCGTCCGGGACCTGAATCAAGATGCCGGCACCGTCACCACTGCGAGGCTCGGCGCCTTGAGCACCCCGATGCTCGAGGTTGAGCAGGGCTGTGATCGCCTTGTCGACGATGTCGCGGGTCCGCCGGCCGTGCATATCGACGACCATGGCTACCCCGCACGAATCGTGCTCGAACGCGGGGTTGTATAACCCGACGCGCTTGGGCGTCATATGCACCTGACCCTTCACCTGAAAACAATCTGCGCGGCCGCTAGCAGCAGCTCCGACGAGGCCAGACCCGGAGGTTGCGGGCGACGACCCCTTCGGTCTTGTCTCGATGGGCTGTCCCCAGGCGGAGACGATCCTGTTAGGGATGCGTCCGTGCAACGCTGAACGGTGGCCTGGAACCGGTCTTCGACAAGTCGTAAAACGATATGACAATACCCGCCTGACATGCCAACTTCGTAAGTCTAGCCCCCGGCCGGCAGCGCCGTAAATTTCGCTGGGGCGCTCATCGCCGAAGAGCGCCGACGTGCTGTTTGGCGGCTGCTATTCTCGCCGCAACAGCGACGATCCGTGGGCGACCGGCGCCCGATCCGGCACCAATGCAAGTTTGCTGACATTGGTCTTGGTGGTGCTCGCAACCTGCCCAGGAACGCGTATCAGCGTGCTCAGCACGGCGAGGACGGCGTCGAGAAAGCACTGCATTTGGGTCCGCTGAGTTTGCACGGTACCAATCGTCGGTACGTGACCGATACTGGACGGGTACTGGTCGGTGATCCGGCGTCAGCGGTTGGGCGGTGGCGCTCATCATGCGAACATGCTTGCCCGGGTCGAACCAGCCGAGCCGTATCGCGACGATCGATCCCTGCCAGCCGAGGAGCCTATGAACGAGCGTGACGAATTCCTGCGGGACCGTCTGCAGCCTGACCGCCCCAGCACCCCCGCGCAACGGCCGCCCGGTCCTCACGCCCGAAACCCGCAGCCTGCCGTACTCCCGGTCCCCCAGCGACCCGCCCCGCCGCCTCCGCAACCCGCTCCCCCGCGCCCGGCGAAGTCACCCGTCGTGCCTCCGCAACACTCGGCCGTGCCGCCGCAACACTCGGCTGCGGCCGCCCCGCCGCCTTTCGCGCCCGCCAGATCGCCTCGCCGGGCGGATCGCCCTCCCGTCCCGCCTGCGCCAGCCCCCGCCGTGCCGCCTGCTCAAGCGCTGCACGCGGAGCTACCCGAAGGCCGCTGGCGACGCCTGCTGCGGCTGGCTACCTTTGGCCTCGTCAAGCTGGGCCCCACACCCACGCAACGGCAGGAAGCCGAATTCACGGCAACCATCCGAACCCCCCTGCACGGCAACTACAAGGTCGGTGTGCTGGGCAAGGGCGGCGTAGGAAAGACATCGGTGGCCGCTACTGTCGGCTCGCTGTTAGCCGAACTGCGTAGGCAAGACCACGTCGTGGCGATCGACGCCGATACCGCCTTCGGCCGGCTGGCGAGCCGAATCGATCCGGCGTCGACGGGCTCGTTCTGGGAACTCACCGCTGACAAGAACCTGCAGTCCTTCGGCGATGTGGTCCGGCGGGTCGGCCACAATTCGGCCGGCCTGTACGTGCTTGGTGGGGAACCGGCGTCGGGTCCGCGCCGGGTGCTCGATCCGGCGATTTATCGGGAGGCCGCGCTACGACTGGATCATCATTTCACGATCTCGGTCATCGACTGCGGTTCCACGATGGATGCGCCGGTCACTCAGGAGGTACTGCGCGATCTGGATGCGCTGATCGTGGTCTCCTCCCCGTGGGCGGACGGGGCATCCGCTGCTGCCAGGACCATGGAGTGGCTGACCGATCAGGGCTTCCCGGCGCTGCTGCAGAACAGCGTCGTGGTGCTCAACGATTCCGACGGGCATGCCGACAAGCGCACCCGGGCGTTGCTGGCGCGCGAGTTCGTCGACTATGGGCAGCCGGTCGTCGAAGTACCATTCGATCCCCATCTGCGGCCCGGCGGCGTCATCGATGTGACGGGTGAAATGGCTCCGGCCACGCGGCGCAGGTTCCTTGAGGTCACCGCGACCGTCGCGGGGTATTTCGCGAGGCGCCCGGGGCGTACGCGGGAGCATCGGGCCGGGGCCGAACAGAGCTAGGCCCGCTGAGTGTCCCCCGTTCGAGCCGACGGGTCGGCGATCGCCTCGATCTTGGTCACGTGCGACTCATGAATGGTGAGGACGATGACGGCGAAAAGCCGGCGATCGGCGAAGGCCAACAGCACCGGCAGCCCGACCGGGCCATTGACCAGCGTCACCTCCGGCCACAGATAGCGCAGCAGGTTGGTGGCCACCGCCTGCGGCCCGTGGTTGATCTGTGGTGGCGGTGGCGGGTCGGCGAGGATCGTCCCCACGCCCCACACCGTCGGATCCAGGACGGCGGTCAGCCCGGCGATGTCACCGTTGGCGCACGCGGTGATGAACTTCTCGGTGACCAGTTGGTGCTCGACTGAGGCAACGGCGTTCAACCTTGGCTGTGCCTCAGTGAATTTCGCCCGCGCGCGGCGTGCGAGCTGGCGACACGTGCCGACTGGACGGCCCACGGTTTCCGAGATCGTCTCGAAAGGTACGGCGAACACGTCATGCAGTACGAAGGCGACTCGTTCGCCCGGACTGAGCCTGCGTAACACTTCGAGCAACGCGGTGCGGATCTCGTCGTCCAACGTCACCCGGTCGGCTGGGTTGAGCCGCTGGGATCTCTCCGGCACGCTCAACCGGTCGCCGAGCGCAGGGTCTTCCAATTGTTCGTAGCGGGCTCGGGCCGACCGCACCTGGTCGAGGCACAGCCGGCTTGCCACTACCGTCAGCCAGCCGCGGACATCGTCGATTGCGTCGACGTCGGTACGCGACAGCCGCAGAAAGGCTTCTTGCGCAACATCTTCCGCCTCACCGACGTCGCCGAGCATCTGGTAGGCGAGATTGACCAGATACGGGCGGTGACCACGCCAGGCCTCGGCCACCTGGTCGCTCGTTGAGTGCAAGTGGTTCATGAATCTTCGACGATCTGGTGCGACGAAAAGTTACGTATTTCGGCTGTAACTTTCCCACCCTCCGCCCCGTCCTTGGGTGAGCAGCGCAGAAACTCACGGAAGGAACCCCCATGACGATTGTCGTAACGGGTGCGACCGGCAACGTCGGACGCCCTCTCGTTGCCGAACTTGTCGCCGCAGGAGCCCGGGTGCGGGCGATCACCCGCAGGCCGCAGCAGGCCGGGTTGCCGCCGGGCGTCGAAGTGGCCGACTCTGCCACCGAGGCGCTAGCGGGTGCATCATCGGTGTTTCTCAATTCCCGGGCGCTGGGCCCGCAGCTGGAGCAAGTGGTGTCCGAGTGTGCGCGGGTCGGAGTCAGGAAGCTGGTTGCGCTGTCGGCGATCAACGCCGACGACGACTTCTCTCGTCAGCCGTCACGCTGCCGCGGGGATCGAAACAAGGAAGTGGAGCAACTGGCAGTCGACTCAGGATTGGCCTGGGTGAGCCTGCGGCCCAGCGTTTTCGCGACCAATTTTGCCGGTATGTGGGCGGCGCAGATCCGCACCGGTGATGTGGTGAACGGGCCATACGCCGCAGCATCCGTCGCGCCGATCGTCGAGACCGACATCTCGGAGGTGGCCGCGCGAGCGCTGCTCACCGATGACTTTGTTGGACAGCGCATTCCGTTGACCGGTCCACAAGCCTTCACCAATTCGGAGTTGGTCGAAGTCATCGGCGCCGTACTCGGTCGCCCGCTTCAGTACCGCGAAATCCCGGATGTTGCCGTGCGCCAACGCTTCACCAGTTTGGGGTTCAGCGCCGACTTCCCTGACGCCTATATGGCGATGCTCGCCGCGACAGTCGGCACACCCGCTCTGGTCACCCACGACGCGGAGAAGATCCTCGGCCGCCCGGCACTCCCGTTCGCCCAGTGGGTGTCGCGGCACCGCGATGTATTCACCAGTGCCAGATAGCGAAGGAGCTAACATGGCCGAACCACGTCCGCCGCGGTACCTCAAGCCCATGAACAGGGTGATGATGGCGATCCAGCGGATCGGAATTCCCACCGGTCCCGCCATGGTGCTCACCGTGCCCGGCCGCAAGTCGGGTCAGCCGCGCAGTACCCCGATGACGCCGTTCGAATTCGAGGGTGGCCTGTACGTGGTGGCCGGCTATCCGGGCGCTGACTGGGCGGCTAACGCGCGGGCAGCGGGCACCGGCACGTTGAGTCGGGGCCGACGGTCACAGGAGGTCCGGATCGTCGAATTGACCGCTAACGAGTCGCGGCCGGTGCTCCGGGCATTTCCCGCCAACGTGCCGGTGGGTGTCGCTTTCGCGAAACGCTCGGGGATGGTGCGCGACGGGACGCCCGACGAATTCGAAGCACTGGCGGGACGAGTCGCCGTTTTCCGGTTCGAGCCGACCTGACGGCCGATGTGTATGGCCTCGCCACCACGACGCACCCGCGCCGGATGCCCCTGTCACCCATCGCTGACCTTCCGTGGGTCGGGGGCTAGGCCGCCGCTTCACTGATGTTGATCACGTTTGCGCCGAGGTTGGTAGCGTGCACCACGGCGCGCGCCAGGCTGCGGACGGATCCGGCCGCGGTGGCGTTCGGGTCGTTCTGATTGTTCTGGTTGTCCTTCGCCTCGTAGGCCTCCGACGTCTGGCGCAGCGAAATCAGCCGTGCGTCCGGCGCGACGCCAACGAAGCCGTCGGTGAGCGAGGGACGGCCCGCGATGAGGGATGCGATCAGTGTCCCGTGTGCGTCGCAGTCGGTGAGCCCGTTTCCGTCCGGAACCAACGAAATCGCCGCCCGGCTCCGCCGGGACCCGGGGCGAGGGGATCAACGCCGGTGTCGATCAATGCCACCGTGATACCGGCGCCGGTCGCGAATTTGTGGGCCGCGTCGACACCCAGATACGAGTTGGCCCATGGCGGATCGTGAAAGTTGTTACCCGGCAACGTTAATGGCGCTCTGCAGAGACGGCGCTGTTCGAGGGGCTGGTCGGGTCCGGTGACATCGGGCGGCAACGCGGCCGGGTCGATCGAAGGCGGAGCGATCGCCGCGGCGGGGGGCGCGCTCAGGAACACGAACATAAGCGTCACCGCGATCAGTCAGAGACGATGCACCGCCGGACACTCCGTTCATTTTGCCGCGGCGCTGCCCGTGCTCGCCGCCTAATCCACAGCATTCTTCGCGGGCATGGCGCCCGCGTGCATCTTAAGCTTTCCCGGCTTGGTCGATCGGGCTTTTCCGGACCACGCCATCTACGCTTCGCGAAAAGTGAACGGAATGGTAACGGTTGGTGTCCGAAAAGTTCGTGCGGGGCGGTGTCACCAGACAATGGCGGCCATGTCGCGGTTGTCGGAACAGACGCTTCGTACTGCGGCCTCGATGTCGGCCGCGGTGATGATCTGCAGATCCTGCACCGTCACCGGTTGGCCCGCGCGCTTTTGCGCCACCACTCGGGTATCACGGAATCCTTCGGCGCGTTCGATGACGTTGCGGGCAAACCGACCGTTCTGCATGGCGTCAATACCGTGCTGGCCGCCGGGTGTGGTGTAGTTACGGATGGTGGTGGCCGCATCCAAGAACGCTTCCCGTGCCGCGTCGTCTAGCAGGCTGGCCCGCGGCATCGCGTAGCGATGCCCGATCTCGACGATCTCGGCCGGCGAATAGGACTCGAACCGTAGCTTGCGGTTGAACCGGCCCGCCAAACCTGGGTTCACCGTGAGGAATTCGTCGACTTGGTCTTCATACCCCGCGCCGATGAAACAAAAGTCAAATCGGTGGGCTTCCAAGGCGACCAGGAGTTGGTTGACGGCCTCCATGCCGATCATGTCCGGTGTGCCGTCCTGGTGCCGTTCGATCAGCGAATAGAACTCGTCCATGAAAATGATTCGGCCCAGCGATCTTTCGATCAGCTCGTTGGTCTTGGGTCCCGACTCGCCGATGTAGTGCCCGCAGAAGTCCGATCGGCGGACCTCCCGAATCTCGGGGTGGCGCACAATTCCCATGCCGGCATAAATCTTGCCCAGGGCTTCGGCGGTGGTTGTCTTACCGGTGCCGGGTGGGCCCACAAGGAGCATATGGTTGGTCTGCCCCTCCAGCGGTAGGCCGTGTTCGAGGCGCATCATGCGCACTTCGAGCTGGTCTTCCAGCGCCGATACCGCCTCCTTGACCGCTGCCAGTCCGACCTGTTTCGCCAACAGCTCGCGGCCCTCGGCCAACAGCTCGGCGCGAAGCCCCGCCGCGGCGTCGTCGTCGAGCTCTTCACGGCTTTTGGCCGACGCCGCATCCCACCGATCGGTGCGGCTGGCGATCGTCTGTTCGTCGGTCACCACCAGATGCAGATTCGGGTCCGCCAGTGCGGCTTTGGCCGCCTCGGTCAGCACCCCGTTGATGGTCGCCTTGCCGAGTCGGGGTCGCCGCCCATTGGCGTCACTCCCAGCAGGGCGGGCGCCGCCGCCGAGGCGGCTGCCTGCGTCTCAGCGCTGATTGCCGATTCCGCTCCCGCCGACACCAGAACCGCTTCTGACTGCACAGACACAACCATGATTTCCCTCCGATTGTCAGCGCCAAAAAGACGTGCTTGACGCATCAGTCTAGTGTGGTGCGGTCGATCGTGTATTCAGTACTTAGTCGCGCATCGGGAGCGGCTTGGAATTCGTGGCTAATCACCGGCTGCAGCTACCGCGCACGCTGCGGCGCCCGAATTCGCCTCTCCCTCGCGGAGCACCGCTGATCACAGCCTTGGAAGTATTTGCGGATTGGCGGAAATTCGTCGCCGGCAAAGAACGGCTGAAATCCGCGGAAGCATCGGCGCGTCGTAAATAACGCTTCGCGCGGCTTGATCCGGCGCACTATTGCCACGGTGGCCGAGCACCAAATCCGCTACGACGGGCCGCGCCCGTCGCCTGCCAGCTTCAGCAGCAGCCGGGTGCCGCCGAGCGGGCTGGTGTGCAATGACGCTGTGCCACCATGTAATTCGGCCTGCTGGGCAACCAACGCCAGCCCTAGCCCGGAGCCCGAACGCGATGCCGTCGAGCCGCGGGCGAAACGTTGGAAGACGGTGGCGCGTTCGGATTCCGGTACCCCGGCGCCGTCGTCGTCGATCGTGATTTCCACGCCCTCGCTGGAGCTGGCCACGGTCAGCTGGATTTTGCCGGCATTACCGTGCTTGACGGCATTGGCGATGGCGTTGTCGATCACCAGCCGCAACCCCGTCGGCAAACCCACCATCAGCACCGTCGGCGATGGCACCAGCGATACCTCGGCGTCGGGGTAAACGCGCAACGCATCGTGAGCCGCGCGGTCCAAAAGCTCGGTGATGTCGAATGGGACGAAATCGTCGATAGTGGTCAATTCGCCCTGCGCCAGCCGTTCCAATGCGGTCAGCGTCGCTTCGATGCGGCTCTGGGTACGAATCACGTCGCCGATTACCTCCTGACGTTGTTCACGAGGCAAGTCCAAAGTGGACAACACCTCCAAGTTGGTGCGCATGGCCGTCAACGGGGTGCGCAGCTCGTGGGAGGCGACCGCGGCGAAGTCGCGGGCCGATTCCAGCGCAGCCTTGGTGCGCTGTTGTTCATTCCCGATGCGGGCCAGCATGCCCTCGACCGCTTCGGCGATCTCCACCGCCTCGCGCACACCGCGCACCTGAACTTCGTCGGGGCTGGACTGGGCGTTGATGGCGCGGGCCTGCTGCGCCAGCAGAAGGAACGGATTGACCATGATCAACGAGATCACCCAGCCGACTACGACGGTGCCACCGATGACGCTGCCGCAGATCAGCAACACCCGCAAGTGCAGCTCGTTGATCCGATGCTGCGCTTCGGCCAACGGCGCGGCGAGCGCTATCGAGGCCGGACCGGCGGAGAAGGTTCGGACCCGGTATTGCACCCCGCCGATGGTGGTGTTCGCGTAGCCGTTGGGCAGCTTGGGCAGCACGATATTGCTGGGCACCGATACCGTCACGTCGCCGATGCGCGCGGTGCGCACCAGGTTGCCGTCCGGCATGGGCTGGTCGGGGCTGGCGTGCTGCACGTTGTTGAGCAGTGTGTTGATGTCGCCCAGACTGCTGACGGAGTCGAGCCGGCGGTCAAGCTGGCTGTACTGATCGTTGGTGACACCGACCCACACCCAGGTGCCCAGCAGCACGACGAGGGTGATCACCGACAGCGCCGCGACCACGACGATCGTACGCAGCGACAACACCCGCATCGGCAGCTTTACGTGCGGTAACACGCGAATGTCAGGCTCCTTCAATCGGCTCGCGATGCCACGCCAATGTCATGGACGGTGTCAACCACCTGACTACAACCCTCACACCGAGAACGATTCATCGCGTTCAAGCCCCGTGGCGTTTCGCACAGAATTTAACGCGGCGTCACGATGCCCAGCACATTTTGCCACGGTCCAGGTGAGTGAGTACTCTCTCACTTATGCTCACGTCGGGCCGCGATCGGCTGTTGGCCGAGGCGCTCAAGCTCTTTGCCACCAAAGGGTACGCGGCGACGTCGGTGGCCGATATCCAGCGGGCATCGGGGCTGGCGCCGGGGTCCGGCGCACTGTATAAGCACTTCGGCTCCAAACGTGAGCTGCTCGAGGCCGCCGTCGCGCACCGCACCGACAGCATCGTGGCGGCCCGAGAGCAATCCGACGCCGGGCAGCCGGCCGGCGTCGAGCAAGCGGTGCGCACGGCCGGCCAGCTGATCTGGAACAACCTCAAGCAGAGCGAAGATCTGCTCAAGGTCATGCTGCGGGAACCCGACGAACTCGGTGACCTGGACGAGAAGGCATGGCAAGTCATCACGGACAACGCCTACCAGCGATTCGCCGACGAACTCGCGGCGTCGAATCGTTCCGGCCGCACCAGCATTCCGGATCCCGAGGCCGCCGCGGCGGTGGCCATCGGGTCGTTGTCGTATGCCGCGACCTTGCAAGCGTTGACCGGGCGCTTGCCCGGCAACGTCGATGAAGAACGGTACTTCGAGGCGTGGGTCACTCAAACGGTCAGCGTCCTGACGCACTACTCGACCCGCGAAAGTCTTACGAACACCAACACTCAGGAGTAGAGCTGTGACCTTTTCACTGCAAGTGACCGACGACGTGATCGAGGTGCGCGACTGGGTGCACAAGTTCGCGGCCGAAGTGGTCCGCCCCGCCGCGTCCGAATGGGACGAGCGAGAGGAAACGCCGTGGCCGGTGATCCAGGAGGCCGCGAAGGTTGGTCTGTACTCCCCCGATTTCTTCGCCCAGCAGGCCGCCGAGCCGACGGGTCTGGGCTTCCTCACCACGTTCGAGGAGATGTTCTGGGGTGACGCTGGGATTGCGCTGTCCATCCTGGGCACCGGTCTGGCCGCAGCGGCGTTGGCCGGCAACGGCACTCCCGAACAGCTGGGCAGCTGGCTGCCCGAGATGTTCGGTACACCGGACGAACCCAAGCTGGGCGCGTTCTGCTCATCGGAACCCGACGCCGGCTCCGATGTCGGCGCCATCCGCACCCGGGCGCGCTACGACGAGGCGACCCGGGAGTGGGTTCTTAACGGGACCAAGACGTGGGCGACCAACGGCGGTATCGCCAACGTGCACATCGTGGTGGCATCGGTCTATCCCGAACTCGGGACCCGCGGTCAGGCCACCTTCATCGTGCCGGCGGGGGTCAAAGGATTGGCCCAGGGACAAAAGTTCAAGAAGCACGGCATCCGCGCCTCGCACACCGCCGAGGTGGTGCTCGACAACGTCCACCTGCCCGAGGACGCGATTCTGGGTGGGCGAGAGAAGTTCCAGGCCCGGATCGCGCGGGCCAAATCCGGCGCGTCCCTGGGTGGGCAGGCGGCCATGAAGACGTTCGAGCGCACCCGACCCACCGTCGGCGCGATGGCCGTCGGCGTGGCACGGGCCGCCTACGAGTACGCCCTCGAATACGCATGTCAGCGTGAACAATTCGGTCGCAAGATCGGCGAATTCCAGGCGGTCGCGTTCAAGCTGGCAGACATGAAGTCGCGCATCGATGCGGCTCGCCTGCTGGTGTGGCGAGCAGGTTGGATGGCGCGCAACAACAAGACCTTCGACTCGGCGGAGGGCTCGATGGCCAAGCTGGTGGCCAGCGAGACCGCGGTTTACGTCACCGACGAAGCCATCCAAATTCTGGGCGGCAACGGGTATACCCGCGACTACCCCGTTGAGCGGATGCACCGCGACGCCAAGATCTTCACCATCTTCGAGGGAACCAGCGAGATCCAGCGCCTGGTGATCTCGCGAGCGTTGACCGGCTTGCCCATCCGCTAGGCACCGCGCTGAGCGCCGCCGGACAGACGAGACATGATGGCGGCATGACCACCGAGATCCGGGTTCTCGACAGCGAGGATGAGCTCATCGCCGCGGCGAACCTTTTTCGCACCGCGATGGTTGGCTTTCCGCCCCTGAACCTTCCAGCGGGCCAGGTCACCAAGCTGCTCGAGCCGGGCCGCACCGTCGGAGCATTCGCCGGAGGGCAACTCGTCGGCACCGCCGACGCCGTGACGAGTCGGCTGACGCTCCCCGGCGGAGCGCTGGTGGGACACGCCTCGGTGACGCACATTGGGGTGCTGCCGTCGTTCACCCGGAAGGGAATCGCCACCGAACTGATGCGTCATCAGTTGCGCGACATCGCCGCACGGGGTGAGGTGGTGGCCACGTTGCGGGCGTCAGAGGCGACCATCTACGGGCGGTACGGGTATGGCGTCGCGAGTTCATCGCAGACCGTGGAGGTGCAGACGGCCCGGGCGGCACTGCGTTCCGATGTTCGCGGCGGCGGCCCGGTGCGGCTGCTCGACGCTGCCGCCGCGTGGGATCTGTTGCCGCAGATCTATGCGAAGAATCGGCCTTCCCGTCCGGGAACCATCGACCGGCCGCCGGTGTGGTGGCAAGGGCTGCGGCTGCGCACCGAATCTTCCTCGGGCCCTTCGTATGTCGCGGTGCATGGCGAGCGGGGATTTGAGTCGGGTTTCGCCCGCTACCATCCTGTCGACACCGAGAAGTGGTTCATCAGCGAAAAGCGGACCATCGCGGTCGAGGATTTCTTCGCCCCCACCACAGAGGCCTATCTCGGGTTGTTGCGATTCCTGCTGGAGCTTGATCTGGTCGACCGCGTGGTGTTTTGGATGCTGCCCGTCGACGACCCGCTGCCCTGGCTGCTGATCGATCGGCGCGGCGCGCGCGTCACCGCACTCCATGACGAAACGTGGCTTCGTGTCATCGATGTACCGCAGGCCTTGACGGCACGCCGATACAGCGCGGACGGGGCGGTCACCATCGCGGTCAATGACCCGCTGTTGCATGGCAATTCGGCCTGCTTCACCATTACGGGCGACGGAGCAGAACCAACCGGCCGCCGACCCCAGCTGAGCGTCGACGTGGAGGGACTTGCCGCCGTCTTACTGGGGGCGGCCCGCTGGTGTGACTTGGCCGTCGCCGGACTGGTGCGGACCGACTATCCGGCGGCGCTTGTGGTGGCCGATCGGCTGTTCGCGGTGCCCGAGGCGCCGTACGCCGGGTTCTTCTTTTAGTCCCGGTGGGTAGGTACATCAGGTGATCGTCATCGTCGGGGCGGGAGTATGTGGGCTGGCGGCCGCCTATGAGCTCATCCGGCGCGGGAAGCGCGCGATCGTGCTGGAGCGCGGCCGGCCGTTCGGCGAGCAGTCCACCGGACTGGCCCGAATCTTCCGGATCGCGCATCGACGCCCGCAGCTATGCCGGCTGGCGATGCGGGCACGCGTGGGCTGGCAGCGCTGGGAGGCCGAGTTGGGCGTGGGCCGGCTGCTGGGCGCGGAGGGCTTCATCTCCGCCGGCGCCTGCGATGCCACGGCGGCCGCAATGACGCAGGCGGGCGCCGCGTTCTGCTGGCTGGACCGCGCCGGGATCGCCACGCGCATTCCGTTCGCGGCCGTGCCGTGGGATGCCGGTGTGCTCGATCCGCTCGGGGGCAGCCTGCGCTGTCGCCGGGCGTTGAGTGCCTTGGCCGGTCGGGTTGTCATCCAGCGTGGCGAGGTGGTCTCGGTCGGTGACGACGGCTCGACCGTTCTGTCCGACGGCAGTGTGCTGCGCGGTGACCGCGTGCTGATCTGCGCGGGGGCCGCGACATCGGAACTGTTCGGTCCGCTCGGCGTCGAATTCGCCCCGCACACGCGGTTCAGTTACCAGGGGGCAGACGCGACGGGCGTGGCCTGCCTGTCGGCGCCGGAGGGTTACGGATTGCCGTTGGGCAGCACCGGTCGGTGGGCGTTCGGGCAACAGGTGCCGGACCCGGCGACGGTGCGGGGGTTGTTCCCGTCGCTCTCGCCGGTGGACCGAGTCGAGTGCTTCACCGTCGGCGCCCCGTGGCTGGACTCCGGCGGTGACGGCTGGACGGTGGCGCGCCGCGGCCGCGTCGTCGCCTTCGTCGGCAGCAACCTGATGAAATTCGGACCGCTGCTCGGTGAACTGCTCGCCCAGGCGGTGCTGCGCGACGACCTGCCGAACGAATTGACTGCTATCTGAAACGCCGCCGCTTGCCGCCCAAAAGAATGGGTCGCTCCGGCGCTTGGTGAGGCTTTCCTTCCCACCAGGCAAATCCTTTCGATAATCGGCCGACTTTTGTGACGTTCGGCCCTAGATCCGCCCAACGGCGTCTCGGAATACTTAGGCGGCTTATCAAATGCTGGGCCGGGGACCGGCCTCTTTGGAGGTATTCATGACCGCTGAAGCGCCGCCCGTAGGTGATCTGGAAGCCCGCCGGCCGTTTCCACCGCGGATGGGGCCGAAGGGCAGCCTTATCTTGAAGGTCATCGCCACCACCGACCACAAGATGATCGGCATCATGTACATGGTCGCCTGCTTCATCTTCTTTTTCATCGGCGGCCTGATGGCGCTGTTGATTCGGCTGGAGCTGGCGCGGCCGGGGCTGCAGTTTTTGTCCAACGAGCAGTACAACCAGCTGTTCACCATGCACGGCACGGCCATGTTGCTGTTTTACGCGACACCGATCGTTTTCGGCTTCGCCAACCTGGTGCTGCCTTTGCAGATCGGCGCACCTGATGTCGCCTTCCCCCGGCTCAATGCACTGTCATTCTGGCTTTTCATCTGCGGCGCGCTGATCGCGCTGGGCGGCTTCATCATGCCCGGCGGCGCGGCCGATTTCGGGTGGACCGCCTACACGCCGCTGTCGAACGCGGTCCACACCCCCGGCGCGGGCGGCGATCTATGGATCCTAGGGGTGGGCGTTGGCGGTCTGGGCACCATCCTCGGGGCGGTCAACATGATCACCACCGTGGTGTGCCTGCGCGCCCCGGGTATGACCATGTTCCGGATGCCGATCTTCACCTGGAACATCCTGGTCACCAGTGTGCTTGTGCTGATCGTCTTTCCATTGCTGACCGCCGCTTTGTTCGCGCTGGCCGCCGACCGCCACCTCGGTGCGCACATCTACGACCCGGCCAACGGCGGGGTGATCCTGTTTCAACACTTGTTCTGGTTCTTCGGGCATCCCGAGGTGTACGTCATCGCGCTGCCGTTCTTCGGGATCATCTCCGAGATCATTCCGGTGTTCGCCCGTAAACCCATCTTTGGCTACACGACGCTGATCTACGCGACAATTTCCATCGCGGCGCTGTCAGTGGCGGTGTGGGCGCACCACATGTACGCCACCGGTGCTGTACTGCTGCCGTTCTTTTCGTTCATGACCTTCCTGATCGCGGTGCCGACCGGCATCAAATTCTTCAACTGGATCGGCACCATGTGGCGCGGGCAGTTGACGTTCGAATCGCCGATGCTGTTTTCGATCGGCTTCCTGGTGACTTTCCTGCTCGGCGGGTTGACGGGCGTGCTACTCGCCAGCCCGCCGCTGGACTTCCATATCAGCGACACCTACTTCGTGGTGGCGCACTTTCACTACACGTTGTTCGGCACCATCGTGTTCGCCACGTATGCCGGCATCTATTTCTGGTTCCCGAAGATGACCGGACGTCTGCTCGATGACCGGCTGGGCAAACTGCATTTCTGGTTGACCTTCATCGGATTCCACACCACCTTCCTGGTGCAGCACTGGTTGGGCACGTCGGGGATGCCTCGCCGTTACGCTGACTATCTACCGACCGACGGCTTCGGAACACTCAACTTCATCTCCACCATTGGGGCCTTCATTCTTGCCGTCTCAGTTCTGCCGTTCGTGTGGAACGTATTCAAGAGCTGGCGCTATGGTGAACCGGTATTGGTAGATGACCCGTGGGGGCATGGCAACTCGCTGGAATGGGCCACCAGCTGCCCGCCGCCGCGGCACAACTTCACCGAGTTGCCCCGAATCCGTTCGGAGCGGCCGGCTTTCGAAATGCACTACCCGCACATGGTGGAAAGAATGCGGGCCGAAGCCCACGTCGGTAGCCGACATGCCGCACCCACGCCGGCGGACCGGGAGCTCGCGTCATCGCGGACCCAAGCCGGCCCCGGTGACGTCCCAGAGCTCTAACCGCGCCGGCGCCCGGGGTGGCGTCAGCCGTGCGGCGCCTCGGAGATCTTGGTGTCCGGCTTGCCCACCGTCTGGCAGTACGTCAGCGCCGACAGCCGCGTTGCCGAAATCTCCATACTGGTGGGGTCAGTACCGCTCTTGTCCTTGAGCATCTTGCTGACCTCGTCGCTCTGCTTCTTTTCGTCTTGCGAGGTGAAGTCCTTGCACTTGGTATCGCCGCCGGTGTTGATGATCTGTGAGGCAGAACACGCGCTGGACAGCAGCACGGCGATGGCGATCGTGGCGGCCGGGATTTGCTTCATCATTTGCCTCCCTGAATCGAAGTGTCGTGTATGTGCACCAAAGACGGCGGTTTCAAACGCTCCGTGTGCTTTGCACCGCCAAGCTCGGTGTTTGCGGCAGCTGCCGGGGCAATTGGTTTCGGCACCCGCACTGTGCATTTGACGCGTGATTGGGAATAACTCTTAGGCGGCAGTGTCTTCTAGGCTTCGTTGGCCGCCCGCGCAGACACCCGGGGAGGTTAGTAGTGGCTCGGTCGAATGGTTCGGCGCCACGCTCGGCACCGGTTGCGCTGCAGGAGCGCGTCGGCGGGGGGTCCGGTGCGCGGCAAGCCATGTTCGCCAGTGTGTCAGCGCTGTTGCTGTCAACCGGATGGGTCGCCAACCACTTCGTCGCGTTGATGCCGTTGCTCAGCGACCGTCAACACCTCAGCACAGCCCGACTCGACGCGATTTTCGGAATCTACCCGCTGGGGCTGCTGCCCGGATTACTCGTCGGTGGGCGCGCCTCCGACGCGTTCGGACGTCAGTCGGTGGCACTGGTGGCGCGACGACCGCCTTGGTCGGGACGCTGGCGATGCTGGTCTCCCAGCAGCCCGACGTATTGTTGACGGGACGTTTGATCGTCGGTCTCGGTGTGTGGGTCTGTTGATGAGCTCCTGCACCGCCTGGGCATCGGAGTTAAGGGGTCCCGCCGGTGCGGCGACGACCGGCGCGGTGTTGATCGCCGGTTTCCTCATCGGGCCGTTCGTGGGCGCGGTGTTCGCCCGAGCCGGGCAACGCGGTGTTCAGCTGTCCTTCGCCGTCGCTGCCGCCGTTGTGGTAGCGGCCATGGTCATCGCGGTCGCCGCCCGGCAGCGCGCCAGGGACACCGGACCGGAAACCACGCGGTCACCCAGGCCGTCGCTGCCCACCCGGCAGGGAACGGCCTGGGCGCTGAGTTGGGCCATGCCGCTGGCGCCGTGGGAATCCGCCTCGGCGACAATCGGTTTCACCACGATCCCGGGCCGGATCCATACCGGGCTCTCGGCTCCAATGGCTGCCGGCACGGCGACGCTGATCGTCAACGGCGTCAGCGGTGTTATCCAAGTGCTCACCCGCGCGCATCGATGGGGCCCCCAGGCCGACACTGCCGGAACAGTGTTGGCCGCCCTCGGCTACGCAACGACCGCGGTGGCGCCACCCACCATGTCGCTGACGCCGGGCCTGCCGTTGCTGTTGGTTCTGGGTTGCGCGTCCGGGCTGTGCTTAACTGAGGGCTTGATCGATCTGGAAGTCGCTGCGCCACAACGGTTGCGCGGTGCGCTGGTTGGGGCTTTCTATGTGGGGTTCGGGTTGCCGCTGATGTTGACGACGCTCGGGTATGCGTTCTCGGCGGCGATCCTGGCCGTGATGGCGACGCTGGCCCTGGGCATGCCGGTGAGTCGCGCAGTACGGCTGCGGCGCACTGGTCACCGCCGCCCGAATTGACCGCCGAGAGTTTCACGGGGGACCACGCGGGTATACGAAGCGACCACACATCCGGCGCACCCCTGCGCGCCCAGTGGCCTGGCCAGATCCCGGAGCGCGCCGACCCGAGACCTTTGAGAAGTGGTCATTGCCCATGAGTAGACATGTCCCGCTGAGCACCGCCACACCGGCTGCTGAGGACATGGGCAACTGCGGCGATCGATCGTCGGTCCCCCATCGGGCGCGCCGACTCGCTATTCGGCGCATCCCGCTGCAGGTTCGTAAGGCCGCGGCGGTGACGGGCATTGCCGTTGTCATGACGTCGACGTTTGCGGCCGCCTACACGGTGGCCCTCGGCCGCCCCGCTCCGCGGGAGCTTCCCATCGGCGTCGTCGGGCCGGCCTCCGTCACGGGGCCGATCATTGCCGGAATGCAACAGGGCAGAAACGAATTCGACGTGCACGACTATCCGACACGGCAGTCGGCCATTGTGGCCATCGATCGTCAAACCATCACCGCGTCGTCGACGCCACCGCGGCGCCGCCGCAGCTGCTGCTGTCGAGTGCCAGCGGAGCATCGGCCGCGCGCGTCTTGATGCAGCTGGACGAGCCGGCGCCCGGACGCTATCTGTTACCGATCACCGATCTTCATCCGTTGCCGCCATCTGACCCTTCGGGGCTGGGGACGTTTTATGTGACCATCGCCGCCATGATCTTGGCGTTCGTCACGATGCTTCTGCTACGCGCCAATGTCAAGACGCTGACACTGCGCGGCTGGCTGCGATGTTTGGGTGCCTTGGCCGTCTTCGGTGGGGCGGCGCTGGGCGTGGTGGTTGGACCGGTTCTGGGAGCGCTGCACACTCCATTCGCAGAGCTGTGGCTGCTGCTGTCGCTTCAGATTGCCGTTGCGGCGCTGTTCAATTCGACAATGTTGGTGCTGATCCACCGTTGGGCGATCATCCCCACCCGGGGCGTGTTCATCCTGCTGAGGAATACGTCATCGGGTGGTGCGGTTTCGGCTTCTCTGCTGCCACAACCGTTTGCGGCGCTCAACCATGCGCTGCCGAGCGGCGCCACTGTCGCCGGGATCCATACGGCGACCTACTTTCCGCACGACCAACGATGGCAGCTATTTGTTGTTCTGGCGCTGTGGTTTTCGGTCACGCTCGCCGCATTGGTGACCTGCTCGCGCGCGTTACATCGCTCACCGGCGGAGGGGTAGGCGACGTCCGATAGCGCTACGCCGGTGGAGTCTTTACCGCGTCGCCGGGATACTGCCGGCCAATCAGCTCGTCTTGACCGATTTCGGGAACGTTGCCCTCGCCGTTGGATCCTCCACGCTTGGCCGGCTTCTTCTTCGGTGTCTTCTGCGTTGCCGGCGCGTCCTCGCTTTCCGAGGGGCCGTGGCCGTTGGGCCTGAGTCCGGCGGACTGGGTGATCATCTCGATCGCCTTCTCCGTATACACCCGATAGCCGAAGTTCGGTAAGTAGCCGTGAATTTCGGGCGTGTCGAGATCGCGCATGAACTGCAGGATCTCGCGGCTGAACACCTGCCCGGGCACCAGAACCGGAAAGCCCGGAGGGTAGGGCGTCACGAAAGTCGCCGAGACGACCTCGGATCCCGCATCCAGCCGTTCGTCGATCTGCTCACCGGTGAGGTATTCGCAATTGGTGTCGTCGTAAGACAGGTAGAAACCTCGGCGGACGTCTCCTTCGGGTGTCTGCTCAGATCCGCTGTGATCCAGGAAGGCTGGATGAAAGCCGCTGAAATCGGGAAGCGGCAAAGACATTTCGGTGAGCCGATAAACCGCGCGCTCGAAGTGCTCACGCTCGCCAACGCTCATTTCCAAGATGTTTTGGTCGAGCTCGTGGGCGATGTTGACCAGCACTTCGACCAGGAACGCCACTGAGCTGCGGGTGGTGCCGATGTTGGTCATGAACAGCACACTGTTGCGGGATGTCTTGTTGATCTGGATTCCGTAGCGGTCCATCAGCTGCTGGCGCTTGAAGGTGTCTCCGTCATAGCCGGTATGGCCGATGAACAAGGTGATCCTGGAGGGATCGAGCACGAACTCGTCCTGATCCCACGCCGCCATCATGTTGCGCAGCCCGGAACGCAGTGGCTGGGCAATGGCCGACGGCCGGAACCGCTCCGGGATCAGATCCGAGGTACGCAGGCACCTCATGTACTTGCTGAGCAGGGGATGGTTGTCGATCGCGTCGCGCAGTTGCATCGCGTTTTCGATCTGCCGCTGCACCAGTTCGACGCCCTCCAGCGCCACCTGCCGGCGGCCCAGGTCCAAAGACGCGAGGATCTGATAGTTGGGCGACGTCGAGGTGTGCGCCATGTAGGCCTCGTGGAACGCCTCTGCCACTTTCTGGTCGAAATCCTGGTCGAAGACATGGATCATGGATCCCTGTCGCAGCGCGGTCAGTGTCTTGTGGGTCGACTGGGTGGCATATACCCGCACCCGCGCTCGCGCCGGATCGGGCATGAGGCGGCGATCCAAAATCTCCTCGTCGCTGGGTGCCGCGGCCCCTCCATGCAGTTGGGCGGCCAGGTACTCCTCGTAGCGGCGATTGTAGTCGGCGTCTTGCAGTCGCTCCCGCAACGCCCGCGCCGACGCCATCGCCGTACGGGTCCGATAGACCGGGTGGAAACGCGCGAACGCGAACCATGCCTCGTCCCACAGGAACACCAGGTCGGGCTTGATGGCCAGGCACTCCTCCATGACCCGCTCGACGTCGTAGACGATGCCGTCGAACGTGCAGTTGGTCAGCGACATCATCTTGACGCGGTCCAGCTTGCCGGCACGCTTGAGCGCCAACAACTTCGACTTGATTTCGCGCAGCGGCACCGCACCGTACATTGAGTAGTCGTTGAGCGGATAGGCTTCCAGGTAAACGACATTCGCGCCGGCAAGCATCATCCCGTAGTGATGGGACTGGTGGCAGTTGCGATCCAGCAGCACGATGTCGCCGGGCGCCACCAACGCCTGGGTGACGATCTTGTTCGCCGTGGATGTTCCGTTGGTGACGAAGTACGTGTGGCGTGATCCATAGGTTTGCGCCGCCAGCTGTTGCGCCTCGCGCAACGGTCCGGTCGGCTCCAGCAGTGAGTCAAGGCCGCCGCAGGTTGCCGACGTCTCGGCCATGAACACGTCCAAGCCGTAGAAGCTCACCATGTCCTTGATCCAGTGCGAGTTCACGATCGACTTCCCCTGCGAGATCGGCAGGGCGTGAAACACACCGGTGGGCCGGTGGCTGTATTGCTTGAGCGCACTGAAGAATGGCGTGCGGTGGCGCGCCGCGACGCCCTGCAGGATCGACAGGTGAAGCTCGAGCATGCCTTCCCGCGCGTGAAATACCCGTCGGAAATACTGGCCCAGCCGACCGGCGATGTCCTCGACGTCGATTTCGGTCATGAGGTACAGGTCCAGTTCGGGCCGCAGCTTGGTCAGCGAAACCGCGAGGATTTGCGCGCGCTCTTCGGGCGTTTGGTGATCGGCCAGCTCGTCGCGCACCCCGGTGTCGACGAATTCAGCGAGGGCGGACAGGTCCCGCGTCGATTGGTGCGAGAAACGCCGCCGGATCACCACCGCCTGCAGGTTGACGTTGAGCCGCGCCGCGATCAGAGCCTCGTCTCCGCTGGAGACCACCACCAGCTCGTAGACGAATTCGTCGTCGGGACGCCGCCATTTGCGGACCTCGTTGCGCAGCACCCGCTCCTGGTCTTCGGTCATCTTCTCGACGACCAGCACCTCGAAGTAGGGACGGTCACGCTGGCTCGCCGGTTGGTGTTCAAGCAACTGGCGGGGATCGGACGGAAACATGTCCAGGTCATCGGCGCCGGCGTTGTCCACGTCTCCCGAGCGGTAGGACTCCGTGGTCAGCGCGCGGTTGATCTGCCCGACCGCTTGGGCGAACTTGTCATAGCTGCCGACGGCGAAAAGCCTTTGCACGCGCGCGAATTGGGGCGAGCCCGGGTAGGCCCAATAGGGTTCCAGCGTGCTCAGCCGAGCCAGCAGCTCCTGGCAGGCACTCGCCCATTTGTCCTTCAACGCTCCCGTGGTGGTCGGGCGCGTCAGGCGATCGGCGGCTTCTTCCAGTCGGCACCACGAGTCACTGCGGACCTGCCACAAACTGTTGTACGCGCGCAAGTGTTCCGTCATGGCCGCCCTTTCTACGACAGTCGCGGCGACTCCTCGTCCCGAAGCGTCGGTCCAGATTCGCAGACCCACCCCGCCCGCTGGTGTCCTGAAGGCAAACTATAGGCGTCCGTCAAGTGACAGCCCCAACAGTTACCGGTAACGGCCTCCGGCCACCGCTCCCCGCTGCCTTGTCAACCCAGTCACAGCGGCCATTTCCCAAGCGCGTTCGGCAAACCATGCTTCGGCGCGGAACGGGCACGCGCCGCGGTAGCGTCGGGGGTGTGGCAGCGGACTCGGCCGATCAGGCTCTTACACCGGAGCCGTCGAGCGAGCCGGATTCGACACCCATTGCTCAGCGCAGACAGCGCCCACACCGCTGGGGGTTCGGAGCCTTCGTGTTGGTGGAACTGACGTATCTGCTGACCTCGGCCTCGTTCGCGCTGGCTCTGCGCGCTGCCGGTCCGTTGTCGGCGCCGAGGCTGATACCGGCGCTGGGTGTCCCCACAGTGACGGCGGCGGCGCTGGCCGTGCTCATCACGAAGCTGCGGGGTAACGGCCCGCGCACCGACCTGCGGCTCTACTGGTCGGGGCGCGGGTTGCGGTTGGGGCTGCTGTTTGGTTTCGGCGGGCTGTTCATCACCATCCCGGCCTTGCTGGTCTACACCGCGGTCGTCGGGCCACACGCAAACTCCGCTGTAGGCAGGATATTTGGCGGTGTCCGGGCGTCCTGGCCGTGGGCGGTCGCCGTGCTGGTCCTCGTGGTGTTGATCGCGCCGGTGTGCGAGGAAATCATCTTCCGCGGATTGCTCTGGGGCGCAATCGATTGGCGGTGGGGGCAGTGGACTGCGCTGGTGGTGACCACCGTCGCGTTCGCGCTTGCGCACCTCGAGTTCACCCGAGCCCCGCTGTTGGTGGTGCTGGCCATCCCGATCGCCTTGGCGCGCTTGTACTCCGGTGGCCTGTTGGCCAGCATCATCGCGCATCAGGTGACGAACCTATTGCCGGGGATCGCTTTGCTGCTCGGGCTGCTCGGCGTCATGCCGTCGCACTCACCAAGCTGATTGTTCCCAAGCTGATGATTCCTAGTGGGAGGAGAGCTCATGAAGGTGATCGGTTTCGAAGAGCACTACAAGCTGCCGGCCATATCGGCACGGCACGACACCGAACGGTCCGATTCGGCAAAAGAACTATTCGCCCGGGCCAGTTACGGCGCCCCGGGAGCCCAAGGGGAATGGCCGCCGGGCGTCACTGACTTGGGCGGGGGCCGGATCGCCGCAATGGACGCCGCAGGTATCGACATGCAGATCCTGTCGCACTCCGTCCCGGGCCCGGAAACCCTGGAGCCGTCGGCCGCGGTCGAGCTGGCCAGGGCGGCCAACGACGCGGTGACGGCAGCGGCCGCTAAGCATCCCGACCGCTTCAGGGGATTTGCGACCCTGCCGATGCGCGACCCGACGGCGGCCGCCGTCGAGCTCGAGCGCCTCGTTCGCGAGCACAGTTTTGTGGGCGCTTTGATCAACGGACACGGCAACGGCCGCTACCTTGACGACACATTCTTCTGGCCGGTTTTCGAAGCGGCTGAAACACTTGACGTGGCAATCTATTTGCATCCCACCGTGCCGCCGCAGCCGGTCATCGACACCTACTACAGCGGCTTCGACCCCAAAACGTCGGCGCGGCTGGCGGCCGCCGGGTGGGCTGGCATCTCGACACCGGGATCCACTGCCTGCGGTTGATCCTGGGCGGCATGTTCGACCGCTTTCCGGCACTGCAGATGATCGTGGGTCACCAGTTCGAGGCACTGAGCTGGATGGGGTGGCGGGCCGACTACTCGTTTCAAGTGGACGACACCGGCCTCAAACGCACCATCAAGGAATACCTCCGGGAGAACTTCTATGGCGGCACCCTGGCCGGTGATTTCTTCGCCCAGGAACCCGGCGCGACGGATCCGCGTTGGAGCCTGTCCTTCAACGCCTTTCTGGCGATGGTCAACGTGATCTGCATCGATCGCGTCGTGTTCACCGCCGACTACCCGTACGGCAATTCCAAAGCGTGCCGCCAGTTTCTGGACCAGATGCCGATCAGCCCCGGCGACAAGGCGAAGATCGCCCACCTCAACGCCGAGCGCCTACTGAGGCTGTGAGCCGACGCTTGGTCCTCCACCGCCGCAGGTGGTTAACTGCGACTGTGCGCAGAGATCCGGTGTTGGCGCGACGCTTCTTCGATCGCTTCGAGCCGGTGCATGCGGTGACTTATTTCGCGCCCGAAGCGCGGGCGGCGTTGGACGAGCTCGGTTACCGAGGGTTCTGGATGGGCTACTTCGCGGCCCGCTCAGCGCCGCTGGGCATGGCGCCGCCGGAACTGGTCACCGCGATCTTCTACAACTTCGCACCCGAACGGGTCGCCAAGGCGTTGCCGGCGGCGTGGCACATCGCGGGTCCTGATGCGGCGTTGCGCGCTCGGCAGCAGTCCGCGGTCGTGGCCTTGCGCCGCTATGGCCTGAGCGCAGATGAAAATGTCCGTATTGCAGCCGAATTAGCGGGGAAGGCGGCGCGCCAGGCGCCGCTCGACGGACGGGCGTTGTTCGCCGCCAATCTGGCGCTGCCGTGGCCGGACAATCCGCTGGCGGCGCTGTGGCACGCTACGACGCTACTGCGCGAGCAGCGCGGCGACGGCCACGTTGCGGCACTGACGGCCGCCGGTATCTCAGGCCGGGAATCCAACGTGTTACATGCCGCAGCGGGCAGGGTCGGTCGCGAGTACGTCGCGCGCACCCGCGATTACGACGAGACGACGTGGCGTCACCACGAACAACGGCTCGCCGAGCGGGAGCTGCTCGACGGTGACGGGACGCTGACCCCGGCCGGCCGGGAACTGAAGGCCGACATCGAATCGACAACCGACGCACTGGCCCTCTCGGCGCTGGACCCGCTCACCGACGACGAGGTGGAAACGCTGTTCCAGGCGCTCACCCCCATCACCCGCGCGGTGGTCGCCGGCGGCGATCTGCCCGATCTCACTCCGATGGCGTTGCGCCGCGACGAATTGCACGACGGTAGTGCGCATTTGGCCGCTCCCTGACGACGCCGATCTGCGGGGTACTGCAGCATTGTCGGTCGCCGGTCTTCCGGGGGACCGAGACTGCACCCGGACCAAGGAGGACGCATGCCGGCCGATGGGCGTGTGAGCGTGGTCGTGATCACCTACAACCGTTGCGAGGAGCTCTACCGGACGCTGGGGCGGCTGGCCGAGTTGCCGGGAAAGCCACGGGTCATTGTCGTCGACAACGCCTCGGCCGACGGGACCGCAGACATGGTGCGGTCGCGTCATCCCGGGGTCACCCTGTTGACGCCCGGACAAAACCTCGGGGCGGTCGGCCGCAACCTCAGTGTCCTCGAAGCCGATACCCCGTACGTGGCCTTCTGTGACGATGACACTTGGCACGACCCCGGAGCATTGCGCCGTGCTGCCGACCTTCTCGACGCCCATCCCGAGCTTGCGGTGGTGACAGCCAGCATCACCGTCGAGCCCGACGGGCGGCTGGACCCGATCTGTTCGGAAATGGCGGAGTCGCCACTGGACCGCACGCCGGGTACCCCTGGCCATCCCTTGCTCAGTTTTCTCGCCGGCGTCTCCATCGTTCGCCGGCGCGCGTTCCTGGCCAGCGGCGGATTCTCGGCGCGCCTGTGGCTCGGCGGGGAAGAGGAACTGCTCCCATCCGACCTGGCCCGAGCCGGATGGCAGATGACTTACGTCCCGGCGATTGTCGCCCACCACCACGCCTCGCGTCTCCGCGACGCGCACCTGCGCCGGCGCCATGGTGTCCGGAACACCTTGTGGTTCACCTGGCTTCGCCGCCCCCTGCCCAGTGCGACCGTTTGCACCGCCCGGCTGTTGCGCCGGCTGCCGCGTGATCGGGTGACCGCGCGGGGCATCGCAGACGCGATCCGGGGACTGCCGTGGTGCTGCGGGAGCGCAACCCGGTACCCCCGAATCTCGAGCGTGGCTACCGGAAGCTAGAAGACATGCAGCTCAACGGTAATGCTCGTAATTACGTGTCATGAGTGGCCGGCTCTAGATCTCGGATACCCTGGCCCCATGAGTAGCCGGCAAGTGGCCGGTGGGGTGGTGCACAAGCTGCCCACCGACCTGCGGGAGTCACTGGTGACCAACGCCACGGCGCTCGCTGCATGGCAGGACATCACGCCCTTGGCCCGCAACGAGTTCATCTGCTGGATCGAAGATGCCAAGCAAGAGTCGACCCGCAAGCGCCGCGTCCGCCGGACCCAGGAAGAGCTGGAGGAAGGAAAACGCCGGCCGTGCTGCTGGCCGTGCTGCAAGCACCGCGAGCGCACCGGTCGATAGCGCTCACGCGGCGGGTTTGTGACTGCCGATGTCGGTTACCGAGCAAGCGGCTTGTAGAACACCAACCCGTTGCCTTTGTTGTCGAAGACCACGGCCCGGCGTTCGTGTGCATCGTCGTATGGGCCCTTGACGATTCCACCACCACTGGCCTCGATCGCCTTCGCCGCAGCGTCGACATCAGCGGTCTTGATACCGACGACGACTTGCCCAGGTATCGGATGGTCCACCGCGGTCGCCAGGGCCAGGGTGACCGGTCCACCGTCCAGCGCGGCGAAGTGGGCCCCATCGCGGAACTTCAACGACATTCCCAGGGTCTCGCTGTAAAACCGGATCGATTCGTCCAGGTCGTCGGTCGACAGGATGATCATCTTTACCTCGTGGTCGCTCACGGTGCCTCCTGTGGCTCGGTCGCTTCCAGCCTAGGCCGGGACCGTGCGGAGCGGGCGTCGGGATACGCACAGTTGCGCCGCTTACCGCGGGCGAGGCCTACATGCTAGCTGTGCCCCAGCGAGACGGCTTGGCCCTCAATGTAATCCATCGGCGGTCCGTCCCCGTGCCCTGCATAGCGGTCGGCCACCGCGGTCGCCAATGCCATACCACCCTCAATCGGTCCCGACGATTTCTACTTCGTCGTTGACGGTGAAATGCGCAGCGGCAGTGGCGAATTGGTTGCCGCCGCTACGTATGATGACGGTGGTGTTCGGGGTGACCAGATAGGTCTGCGTGTAACCGTTGGCGCTGCGCGCGGTCACCGATTTCGGCGACACTGCGATCAGTCTGCCCTGCTGGCGCACCGGCGGCGAAACCGGTGGCGGCCCCGGGGTGGCCTCAATGGTTCGCTTCTCATGGTGGGGCGCATTGGCCACCAGCACCGTCAAGGTTGCTGCGCAAAGCATTGAAGCCGATACGGGCTCACACACCGCCCCAATCCCTGCCGTCCCCCGCCGGCCCCGATCGCTCGGCGGCCGTGTTTGCTCCGCTACTGCGGTCATCCGACGCTTGGCGCCCACCGTCAGTCCTTCCTGCGGGTTTGCCCGACAGACGTCGGCGCCCAGCGAACCAGGTCGTTGCTCGTGGGGTTACCCGCAGTGCTGCGCCGATAAACCGGCACCGGCGCGTCGTGTGGCCCGCCGGTTACCGGTGTGCGCTCAGCCCTTGGTGAAGGTGAATTGCGCGACGTCGGTGTAGCCCTCGCGGAACAGGTCAGCGCAACCGGTCAAGTACTTCATGTAGCGGTCGTAGACCTCTTGGGACTGGATCGCGACGGCCTCGTCGCGGCGCGACTCGAGAGCGGCCGCCCACGTGTCGAGGGTCCGGGCGTAGTGCAGGCGCAACTGCTGGACCCTCGTGACGGTGAAACCCGCGCGGTCGGCGTGCTCTTGGACGACTTTGGCATTCGGCAGGTCTCCGCCCGGGAAGATCTCGTCCATGATGAACTTCATGAACCGGATTTTGGTCATGGTGATAGGCAGTCCGCGCTCGGCGAACTCCTCATCGCTGGGCTTGATGATGGTGTGTAGCAGCATCACTCCGTCGGCGGGCAGCGCCTCGTAGGCCATCTTGAAGAAGTCGACGTAGCGATCCCGTCCGAAGTGCTCGAAGGCGCCGATGGATACGATGCGGTCCACCTTTTCACCGAACTGCTCCCAGCCCTGCAGCAGCACGCGCTTGTCGCGCCCGCTGGGATGGTCGTCGAGCTTGCGTTGTACATGCGCTTGCTGATTGCGGCTCAGCGTCAGCCCGACCACGTTGACGTCGTAACGTTCGAGCGCCCGGGTGATCGTGGCGCCCCAGCCGCACCCGATGTCGAGCAGCGTCATGCCCGCTTCCAGGCCCAGCTTGCCCAGCGAGAGGTCGATCTTGGCGAGTTGTGCCTCTTCGAGGGTCATGTCGTCGCGTTCGAAATAAGCACAGCTGTAGGTTTGCGTCGGGTCCAGGAAAAGGCGGTAGAAATCGTCGGAGAGGTCGTAGTGCGCCTGAACGTCGTCGAAATGCGGTTCTAAGCCGACGGTCTCGCTGCGATTTTCGGACAAGGCGCACAAACCCCCACGTTGATTTCTTCCCGCCTCAGCGGCGCGCGATCACATTCGATCGACTTGCGTGACGACTTAGTGTATCCGGCCGGTTAACAGGGCGGTTTTCTGCTATGCCGGCGCCGGTTGACTGCATCGGCAGATGTGGGACACCATGGCCGCGGACCGTAGCGGTCAGGGAAGGCGGGGGACTGGCAAATGGCCGACGACATCACCATGTTGATCCTTGCCGACCACGATTGGTTCCGCGAACAATTCGCCAAGCTGGATTTTCTGCAGGCGCAGACACCGGCCGATCAAGCCGCGCTGGCCCGGGTATGGCGTCCCCTCGCCGACAAGCTGGACGTCCACGCCTACATCGAAGAGAAAATCTGCTACCCGCAATTGCTGAAGCGAGGCTCCCAGGACGCCGAAGGCGAGACGCTCGATGCCATCGGTGATCACAACGACATTCGCGACGGGGTGCGCGCCGCCGATGCGGCCGGGGTCGGCACCCAGCCGTGGTGGGCGGCCGTGGGCCGCACCCGGCAGGCTAACGATGACCACATGGGCGAAGAGGAGCGAGAAGGGCTGTCCGACTTCCGTCGCAGTGCCCCGATCGGCCTTCGCGACGCACTCGGGCGTCAATACCGTGAATTCATGGCCGAGCATCCCACCACCGAGGGATTGCCGATCAGCGACCGCGACCCGCAACGCTACGTCGAGAGCGTCAAGGACACCCCGCCGTCGAAACCCGCCGACTTCTCGCTCGGTATCGGCAGCCTGAAAGGCCAGTGAAGGGCGGCTTCGCGCGAGAACGCCAGGGCCGGCACCGCCCATCGGCTAGGGTCGATGCGGTTCTTCTTCCTGCGAACAACGGCGGTTGGGGCGCAATTTGTTCGGCACGAGAGACTTCTGGGTACGCCACCTGTCGATGGATAGTGGACGCCCGCAGGGGAAATGGGCGCGCAACGAAATCAGGGTCGCCGACCCGGCGATGCGCCAAACCATCCTGGGCACCGCGATCGGCAACTTCATGGAGTGGTACGACTTCGGGGTTTACGGCTACATCGCCACCACGATCGCCCAGGTGTTCTATCCCGGCAACAGCATCAGCGCGGTGCACCTCATCGCCACGTTCAGCACGCTGGCGGCGGCGTTCGTGGTCCGTCCGATCGGCGGGTTCATCTTCGGTCCGCTGGGCGACCGTATCGGACGTCACCGGGTTCTGGTGATCACCATCCTGATGATGACGGTGGGCACGACCACGACCGGTCTGTTGCCCGGCTACAGCACCATCGGCATCTGGGCGCCGATCCTGCTCGTCGTCGCCCGAATATTTCAAGGCTTGTCCACCGGCGGTGAGTACGTCGGCGCGATGACCTATCTGGTCGAGCAGGCCCCAGACCACAAGCGCGGCATGATGGTCGGATTTCTGCCGATGGGCAACCTGGTCGGGTTCGTGCTCGCCGGGCTGTTCGTGACGACGCTGCAGACGCTGTTGCCCGACCGCGACATGCTATCTTACGGCTGGCGGGCTCCGCTGCTGCTGGCCGGGCCTTTCGGCCTGGTCGCGCTCTATTTGCGGCTCCGGCTGCGGGAGTCACCCGTGTATGAGAACGCCAGCGAGAGCCTGCACCTGTCCGGCGACCACGGGCGCCAGCAGTTCCGGCACACGGTGGTCGACCAATGGCGCCGGCTGCTGATCTGTGCGGCGCTGGTGTTGACCTCTCAGGTCGCCGACTTCATGCTCACCGGTTACCTGCCGACATACCTCAAATTATTCGTGCGCGTCGGTCATACCGCCGGACTGGTGATGATCGTCGTAACGCTGGCGATCCTGATGGCAACGGTGGTGTTCGTCGCGGCATTGTCGGACCGCATCGGCGTCAAACCGATCATGTGGGCAGGCTGCGGACTGCTGATCGTGGGTTCGATCCCGGCATTTCTGCTCATCCGCTTCGGCGGTATCTATCCACTGATTTTCCTTGGTGTGCTGCTGATCGGACTGATGGAACTGTGCTTCGACAGCACTGCGCCGGCCATGCTGCCGGCGCTGTTCCCCACCCCAGTGCGCTACGGAGCACTGGCCATTGCGTACAACATCTCGGTATCGGCCGTCGGGGGCGCCACCCCGCTGATTGCCCAAGCGCTGATATCGGGCACCGGCAACGTGATGGCGCCGGCCTACATGCTGATCTTCGGCGGCGTGGTGGGCGCCGTCATCCTGTTGTTCACGCCGGAAGTCGCCGGCCGGCCATTGCCCGGGTCCGGACCTGCCGTGGAAAACGAGCAGCAGGCCCGCGAACTCGCCGACGATATCCGCTAGCACGCCGGTCGAACTGAATTGCCCTGCGAAATACCCGCTTTCAAATCTCGGGTGGCGGCGAGGTTTATTTCTTGTGGCGCGGCGTATCTGTAATAGATGAGGAGAGCTTTCCACGAGCAGCTCGGAATGCCTACCGAGCAGCTCGATGAGATGTGCGCGATGGCCGCAGCGGCGATCAAGCATGCCACCCAAGCGCTTCTCATAGCTGACCTGTCGCTGGCTGAAACGGTGATCGCCAAAAGCGCGATATCGTCGCCGTCGACGCCCACGTGGAGCAAACCGCATCGGCCGGCACATCGCCCGGATGGGTGAAATGGCCGAGCAGTTGGCCAACGGCGCGCGAGAAGTGTTGCTGGCCCGGGAGCCTCGCCGCGCGGCGCAGATTCGCCGCGACGACGACACGATGAACGAGCTGCACCGCCAGCTACTGGCCGTACTGCTGGAGCCGGGTTGGGCATACGGGGTCGCCGCCGCGGTGGACGCCACAGTGCTGGGCCGCTTACGAGCGATTCGCCGACCACGCCGTTGAAATCGCCGAACGCGTCATTTTCCGAGTCACCCGGACAGTAACTGAAAGTGGTTGCGGCAAATTGCGTTTGGCGCAATGCGCATGCGAGGGTGGGCCGCGCTGCCGCCGGGCGGTGTGAGAAGCCCTGGCCCGGGTATACCAGCAGGGTGGTCACGCGTCATCGTCGTCTCAACACCCGAACCGGCACCGCCGCAGCTCATCCGCACAGCGGGCGGGCGCGGTAATGGCGGCGCCCAAGCCGGTGCCCGATGACTTACGTCGGCTGGCTGCCGCACACGGGGTGGCCACCTCCTACCGCAATGAGCGACGCGAGCCGGTGCAGGTCGAAGCCGATGTGGTGATCCGGGTGCTAGGGCTGCTCGATGTCGATGCCGCGGGCGAAGCCGACCGGCGCCGCGAATTGGCGAAGCTGGCGGAGCGTGATCGCGCCGGCGTCGTCGCACCCACCATCGCCGTGCGCGTGGGCGGGCGTCCGCAACCGCTGCCCGGGGCGGCCGCGTTGATGAGCGAGAATGGCAATCGGACCGAGGTGCGCGACCAGCTGCCCGGTGACCTGACGCCCGGCTGGTACAGACTTGAACTGCGCGATGGCCAGCAGACCACCCTGGTGGCGGCGCCACCGCGGGTGCCTCCGATGCCGGCCGCCTGGGGCTGGATGCTGCAGCTATACGCGCTGCGATCAGCCCGGTCGTGGGGCATCGGTGACCTGGGCGACCTGCGGGAATTTGTGGATTGGACCGCATCCGAGCACGGCGCCTGCACGGTGCTGCTCAACCCGCTGCATGCGCCCGGCCCGACACATCCGGTACAGCCCTCACCCTACACGCCGTCCAGCCGACGGTTCGCCAATCCGTTGGCGCTGCGCATCGAAGACCTTTCAGGCCTACCGGCGCGCCGACCCGGACACCCGCGCGGAGGTGGACGCACTGCGGGTCTCGGCCGGCACCGAGCGAATCGACTATGACCTCGTATGGGCGGCCAAGCGGTCGGCGCTGGAGTTGTTGTGGCGCGCGGAGGGGCGGCCCTGCCCGCTGGACGAGTCGGCAGCTGCCGAGTCCGGCGGGTTGCGCGACTTCGCCACCTACCGTGCGCTGGCCGAGCGGCACGGCGGCCGGTGGAATCGGTGGCCCGAACCGCTGCATGATGTGGGCGGACCGGCGGTGGCGGCGGCTCGCCGGGAGCTGGCACCGCGGGTGGCGTTTCACGCTTGGGTGCAGCAACGCTGCGCCGAGCAGTTGACCGCGGTGCGCGACGCCGCACGAGACGCCGGCATGGCGCTGGGCGTGTTGCACGACCTCCCGGTGGGAGTGGACGCCAACGGTGCCGACGCCTGGGCGCTGGCCGGCGTGCTGGCCACCGGGGTGAGCATCGGCGCACCGCCGGACAACTTCACTCCGCGCGGCCAGGATTGGGGGCTGCCGCCATGGCGACCGGACCGCCTCGCGGCCACCCACTACGCCGCGCTGCGCGACATGCTGCGCGCCGGCTTCGCTCACGCCGACGGTCTGCGAATCGACCACGTCGCCGGCTTGTGGCGGCTGTGGTGGATTCCCCCGGGCGACGGCCCGGATCGCGGCACTTACGTTCACTACGACGCCGACGTCATGCTCGCCGTGCTGGCGCTGGAAGCCCATGGCGCCGGTGCCACCGTGGTCGGCGAGGATCTGGGGACCGTCGAACCGGAAGTCACCCAGGCACTGGCCGACAACGAGATGCTGGGATGCGCGGTGTCCTGGTTTACCCGTGATGAATCCGTGCCCGGCCAACCACTGCTCCCGCCGGCGCAGTGGCCCTCGCGGGCGGCGGCCAGTCTCTCCACCCACGACCTGCCCACGGCAGCCGGCTTTCTGCGCGGCGAACATGTGCGGGTCCGCGCCGAGCTGGGCCTGCTCGACGACGTCCCGGCCGAGCAAGCCGCCGCCGAGAAAGAGCGCGCCGAATGGTTGGCGCTGCTGCGTGCCGAAAAGCTGCTGGCCGCCCAAGACATCGGGCCCGAACCCGACGACGCGGCGATCATCGCCGCGATGCACCGGCTGCTGGCGGCGACCCCGAGCCGCCTGAAATTGATCGCGCCCTACGACGTGATCGGCGAAGCTCGACAGCCCAACCTGCCCGGCACCATCGACGAATACCCGAACTGGCGGATGCCGCTGCCGGAAACCCTGGAGCAGTTGCGTGACGACCTGAGGGTCGCCGAAATCACCGCCGCCTTCCGGTCATCGGTCGCCGTCCGCGACGGCCGGTAGCACCTGCGACGACTACTGGCCGCACTTTAGGTGTGGCCGACGCCCATTCCGGTTAAAGGACATGTGAGGCGGACAATACTGCCGGAAAGACTGGGGTCGATCATGGAACCAATATCGCCGACCGATGCGCTATTTCTCCTTGGCGAGTCACGCGAGCATCCGATGCACGCGGGATCGTTACAACTCTTCGAACCGCCCGAGGACGCTGGACCCCATTTCGTGCGTGAGTCCTATCAGGCCATGCTCGAGTGCACGGATGTACAACCGACCTTCCGCAAACACCCGGCCTTCTTCGGCGGCCTGACCAACGTCGCGTGGTCGTCCGACAAAGACATCGAGCTCGACTACCACCTCGGCCACTCGGCGCTCCCGGAGCCGGGACGAGTCCGTGACTTGCTGGAGTTGGCGTCGCGACTACACGGCAGCCTGCTCGACCGGCACCGCCCGCTATGGGAGGCCCACCTCGTCAAGGGGCTGGAGGACGGCCGGTACGCGGTCTACACCAAGTTCCACCACTCCCTCATGGACGGGGTGTCGGCGCTGCGACTGATGCAACGCGCGTTCACTCCCGACCCGGACGACGACGAAGTGCGGGTTCCGTGGAGCATCGGCCGGCGCCCCCGATGGGAGCGCCAGCGGCCGTCCATCTTCGAGCGGGCCGGCCGCGCCGCGGGCTCGGCGTTCGCACTGGCACCGTCGACACTGAAGGTCGCGCGCGCCGCGCTCCTCCAACAGCAACTGACCCTGCCGTTCCGGGCGCCGCGCACCATGTTCAACGTGCGGATCGGCGGGGCACGAAGGGTGGCCGCACAGTCCTGGTCATTGGACCGCGTCAAGGCCATCAAGTCGGCCGCCGGAGTGACGGTCAATGACGTGGTGCTGGCGATGTCGGCCGGAGCCCTTCGGGCCTATCTCATTGAGCAGAGCGCTTTGCCGGATGCGCCGCTCACCGCGATGGTGCCGGTCAATCTTCGCAAGGACGACGACGACAGCGGCGGCAACTTGGTCGGGACCTTTCTCTGCAACCTGGCGACGGACGTCGACGACCCGGCAAAGCGGCTCGAGATCATCGGCACCTCCATCCGCGACACCAAAGAGGTGTTCCAGCAGCTGCCCCGATTCCAGCAACTGGCCCTGTCGGCTTTCAACGTGGGGGGCCTGTTCTTCGGACTGATCCCCGGCTACCTGTCGACGGCTTCACCGCCGTTCAACATCGTCATCTCGAACGTCTCGGCCGGTCCGTCCGAGCCGCTGTATTGGCGGGGTGCACGGTTGGACGGGAACTATCCGCTGTCCATCCCGCTCGACGGGCAAGCGGTCAACATCACCATGACCAACAACGCCAACAACCTCGACTTCGGTCTGGTCGGCTGCCGCCGCAGCGTGCCGCACCTGCAGCGGCTGCTGGGCCACTTAGAGACGTCGCTGAAAGACCTGGAGCGCGCCGTCGGCGTGTGAACTCCCTTGGAAGGCTTCGTCTTTCGATCAGCGCGTGGACGCGGGCGGAGACTTGCGCCGGGTCGCGTAGTCGAGACATACGGTGGTGCCGGTGGGGCGGGCATTGATGGTGCAGTGGTCGGCGAGGGCATGCATCAGCATGATGCCGCGCGAGGCCCGCGGGTGTGGCAAGCGCAGGCCGATGTGCTGTCATGGATGCGAATACCCAGTTGTGTTCGGGTAATCACCGAAATCGGCGCCTCACATCGGACACAGCTGGGTACCCGTTCGGAATCGCGCTGCCCTCCAACGAGATACAGAAGGACCTATGGAATTCCGTGCATTCATCGAGCCGCAGCAAGGCGCTAGCTACTTCGACCTGAAAAAGTCGGCGGTGGCTGAGTCGCCTGTGGTTGGCGAATGAGGCCGTTTCTGTGTTGGGCTAAGACCGGCCCGGGTGGTGTCCGATCATGCGGCGAGGGTGCTGATCT
>Ga0335071_10000375_pt1 | contig 50675 bp, 58 predicted proteins | sample Lox_Sample_15_FD_206724 | JGI IMG/M metagenome (GOLD analysis project Ga0335071, IMG submission 206724) | Soil microbial communities from Loxahatchee National Wildlife Refuge, Florida, United States - Lox_Sample_1.5 | ecosystem: Environmental > Terrestrial > Soil > Wetlands | place: USA... | reverse complement strand
TCAATGCTTGGTAAAGAACGAGTAAAGCCGCCCCGCGCGGCTAACTGGCTAACTTGTGGAGCAGATGCCGGCTTAACGCGTGAAACCCCATTCGGCTTCGTTGGCCTCGGTCTTGAGGTGCGCAGCGGGGTCTTCGTCGCCGCTCGGATGCGGGGGGACGTCGTCCGGTCGCCGCTCATCGAGCTCCATGATGGCGTGCACCGGGCAATCCATCAGCGCACGCATCACCGCGTCGCGGTCCGCTTCGGCCACGGTGCCGTCCCCGATCACGCACGCATATCCCCAGTCGTCGAGCGAGAAGTACGCGGGCGCGTGCTTGGCACAGATGCCGAAGCCGTTACACAGGGTGCGGTCGAGGTGGATCTTCATCTCGTCGGTCACGCCGGGATCACCGCCTCCACCTCGTAGGGCCGTTCGGCATGGAAGGCGTTGACGCGGCAAGGTTCACAGATGTTGTCCAAGTGGCGCGCCACCTCGGTCGGGAATTGGTCGAGGAGACTGCCTGCGGCATTGGTCGCGGCGTCCAGCGTGGCGCACGCGCCCCGGCCGCGCAGCATCACCGACCAGCGCCGCAGCCGGCTGAGGTCCTCCGCGGTGGCGACACCGTCACGCATCGCACCGGCCACGGCGGCCATCGCCGCGGTGCCGTTGAAACACGATCCGCACTGCCCGGCGTTTTCCCGGTCGAAGTAGGCCAGCACCGATGCAGCGACGGCGACGGGACACTCGTCGGTGATCACCGAAATCGCCCCACATCCCAGGCCGCTGCCAAGGCCGCGTAGCGTCTCGTGGTCCAATGTGACATCCAGCACAGCTCGGTTGAGCAGGCCGGCGAAATAGCCGCCCAGCAGCGCACCTCGCACCTGCTCAGGCGAAACCCCGTGCAATGAAAGCAATTCGGTGAACGGCATGCCGTGCGGAATCTCGTACAGGCCCGGTGCTCGGCCGGCGCCGGTGAGGGTTGCCAGGAAGGTGCCGGGGGACAGCGACGTGCCCAGTGAGCGGAACGCCACGGCGCCGTGCTGCTGCAGGTAGGGCAGATTGGCCAACGTCTCGACATTGCTCACCAGCGTGGGGAGTCCGCCGACTCCTTTCTGAAAAGGCCTCGGCGGCTTGTCCGTCGGCTTGGCTGGACCGCCGTTGATGAAGCGGGTGACAGCGGTCTCCTCGCCGACAATGTATCCCGGATCGACGTGCCACAGCTCGATCGTGATGTCGCCAAAAGGCTGCTCGGTTAATGCGGTCTGGACGCTGCACGCCGCGTCCGCGTCGGACACATAGACGTAGGCGCGGTCGGCGGCAACCATCGCCGCAGCAAGCCGCAGTCCGTCGAGAACCAGGTGCGGGCGGTGCCGCAACAACCACCGATCCTTGATCGAAGCCGGTTCTCCCTCTTCGCCGTTCGCGACAACGACGGTACCGCCGAAAAGCCGTCCGTTGTCGCGAACAGCCCGCACCTTGACCGCGAGCGGAAATCCGGCACCGCCACGACCGAGGAGCCCACTGGATTCAACCTCGCCGAGCAGGTCGTCCGCTCCGCTGAGTGGCTGGTAACCGCCACGTGTCCGGTACACGTCGATGTCTTCGCGGGCCTGGTCACTCAGCAGCCGGGGCGTGAACCCCGGCGAGGCGGCGACCCTGATAGCCGACGCGGCGCTGGTCTCCATCAACTCGCTCCCAACGTGGCAGTTAGGCTTGCGCACATGCGAACTGCAGTGGTGCGTGTCAATGTCGACCCGCAAAGGGCGATGCTGCCTGCGCAGTTAGCAGAGGGCATGGCGGTGCTCCTCGGGCTTATCGGCGAGATCGGAGCCGACATAGTCGATAAAGACCTCGCAGTCATGCCGGCCGGCCGCCGTGAGGTCGAGTTGCTGATCACCTGTGACGATGTCGACGCGGCCAAGCAAACCGCGACCGACTTGTGCGCAAGGGCATTCGGTAGCACCCCCGTGCCCGGCGTAGTCACCTTCGTCAGCAGGGGAACCGACGACGACGCGCACGGCGTGCTGTCGGCCTTCGGGCTCGCCGGCGAAATTGCCCGCACACCCGGGGATGACGGTTTCGACATCGTTTACGTGACGCTGCAAGAAGCCGACCTGGAACGGATTCCGGAAAGCCGGATCCATACGGCCCTCGAGGCGTCGCTCAACTGTGAGGTTCACATCCGCACCGTGTAAACGCATTACCAGCCCAGGAATTCGAGAATCGGTGGCGCCGCCTGCACCCAGGTGTCAAACATGTTGAAGTGCTGGACCCGTCCGGCCGCACGGTCTTCGGACGCGTGCTCCCACGCATCCTCCGGCCAGGGCGGATCGATCAGCTTGGATCCCTTGATCAGGCAGCTGACCTCCAGCGACGTCCGCTTGGGGTGATCCCAGTCGTTCGCGCCGCCGCGGATGATCAAGGTGGGAACCTTGATGCGGTCGAACATTTCGTCGTCGACACCCGGAATGGTCTGTCCGGGCTTCGACACGAACGCATTGAGCCAGCGGAGCATCACCTTGAGGAACTCGTCCTTGTCGAAGTCCAGGAAACGCTGCTTGTTGTTCGGGTTCTCCTCGATACGCTCCCGCCACTCGGGCACCTTGATGACGCCTTCCATTCCGGTGCCGCGCGCCGCGAGAATGCTCGGAATCACGTAGTAAGAGCCCAGCACAAAGGTGCCGTAGATGCCGCCGACGATGTTCCACACCACCAGCTTTTGCACGAGTTCGGGGTACAGCATCGTCGTGAGCATGGAATCCCTTGCCCCGCCCGACCCTCCGGCCAGGATGCACCGCTTCGCACCGAGCTCTCCCAGCAAGCCGTGCAACGTTTCCGCGCGCATGTGCGATTCGCTTTGCCCGTAGAACTGCACATCGGAGGCACCGCAATTGGGCCGGTCCCACAACAGCACGCGGTAGCCGCCGGCGGCGAGTGCCTCGGCCAGTGGCCGCAGACCCGGAATTTCCTTGCTGAACCGGCCGCCTGGTGTCAGGGCGATGAGATCGCCTGAATCACCGAGGATCTCGTAGACGACGTTTCCACCGTTTACCTCGATCGAAGACACGGGACTCTCCGTTTTCACGCCATCACGAGGACGTCGTTGCCGACGACTCTTACCGGGTACGTGCGTATGCTCCACTCCGGCTTGACCGCGGTGGTGCCGGTTGCCAGCTCGAAACCCCATTGATGCCAAGGACAGTAGATGTACTCCAGGTCCCGCACCATGACCGCGTCACCGGCGACCGTTTCGTCCACAATTGTGCGTCCCCGGGGACGCCCCGAGCACAGCGGGCCGCCCTGGTGCGGACAATAGTTCGCGATTGCGTAAAAATGGCCGTTGACGTTGTAGACGCCGACGCCGTGCCGACCGATGGGCACGAGTTTGTGGCTGCCCGAGGGAATCTCGTCCACCGTCGCGACGACATGCTCGCGGCCCTGCGCGAGGCGGGGCTGGGGCCGCCCGGTGGTTGCCCCTTCAATTTCAGACGTCAACTTCAGAACACCCGCGTCTGGCCCTCGAGGACCGGTACGGTCTCCGGAAGGCGGTAGGTCGCAATGCCGTTTTGGTACATCACCGCGTTGCGGGCTGCTTTTGGCAGGTGCTTCACCAACCAGCGCGGGTCGTCGAACGTCCAGTGCGGGTAATCCGAGGAGAAGAGCAAAATCTTCTCGCACTCCATCCATTCCAGCGCGCGAGTCAACTCGGTCTTGTCTTCCGGATAGTCCAGCGGCTGGGTGGTGAACTTGATGTGGTCCTTGACGTATTCCGACGGCTTGCGCTTGATGTCCAGCCACGACTTGCGGGCCTCGTAAATCGCGTCCATGCGCCACATCAGCGGCAGGATCCAGCTGAAAGCGTGCTCTACGAAGACGACCCGCAGAGTCGGGAACCGGTCGAATACGCCGTCGAAGATCAGGCTCATTACCTGGTTGTTGGCCAGCAGCGAGTACGTCACCATGAAGTCGTGGTTGTAGCTGGGTAGGCCCACCGGCGGCGTCGGCAGCATCTCGTAATTGCTGCGGGATAGGTGACAGCTCACGGTGATGTCGTGCTTGGTGGCGGCCGCCCAGATCGGGTCGTACTTGGGATGCCCCCAGGACGGCCGGGGCTCGGCCTTGATCAAAATCTGCGCCATGTAGGGGTGGCCGGCCCACTTCTCGATCTGTTCGACCGCTCCCTCGGGGTCCTCGATTGCCGCGCAAATCGAACCGCGCCAACGCTGGTGCCAGTTGTTGTGGCTGTCCAGCCAGTGATTGTGTTGCCAATCGTTGAGCGCACTCGAGAAGGCCTGATGGGCTTCGGGCAGCCGCGGTGTTCGCCCACCCGGCTCCAGGATCGCAATGTCGGAACCGGCTTCCATGATCAGCTGCCGGAAGGCCATATCCGGATCACTGCAAGCGAATTCACCGTCCGGCGGGAAGGTGTCCACGCGCATCGCGAACGTGTGCGCGTAGTCGGGAGCGTCGTAGTAGATCAATTCACCCACCTTGTGCTGCAAGAAGAACTTGCTGCGCCATGGCTCGGGGATGTACTGGACGAGCTCGCCGCGTCTGGGCACCGGGTGGATATCGGAGTCGACGCACCGGACGGCTATGCGCTCGGCGGCGGGAACCCGTTCCTGCGTATGAGTCAGCGTCATCTCGAAGCTCCTCGGTCTCCCTTGTGTATTCCTCTACTGTGCGCCCGAGGCCACGGCGATGTCTATGCCGTACAGCTCGGCCGCATTGCGCCAGCACAGCTTGTCGCGCTGTTCGGCGGACAGCGCTCTCGGCAGTTTGCGGATGTCGCCGCACTGCCAGTGGGGATAACTGGACCCGAACATCACCATGTTCTCCTTGCCGGTGAACCCGAACCATTCGCCGGCGAAGTCCGCGTCCGGGGGGCCATCCAAGCTGCCCTGCACGAAATAGACATGGCCGGGCAGGTAGTCGCTCGGAATCCGCGGCGCCCAGGGTGTTTGTTCCAGATGCGGCCGGCCGAATGTGTCCATCCGCCAGATGAACGGCGTCACGAAGTCAGCGGCACCATCGGCCCAGACGAACTTCAGTCCGGAGAAGCGCTCGAACACACCCTCGGCGATCATGTTCATCAGGTGATAGAGGTAGTTGAGCGCCATAAAGCCGACGTATTGCTCATAGGTCAGCGTGTGGCCGGAAGGGGTCGGCGGAAACCCGATTCCTTCGCCGGTCTCGATATGCACCGCCACCGGGAGGTTGGCGTCGGCAGCGGCTTCCCACAGCGGCCAGAACTGTGGCTTGCCGTACAACTCGCGGGACTGCAGCGGGACGCCGACCTGGACGACGCGTGGGTGCGCGCGCCATTTGTCGATCTCGCGGACCGCGCCCGCGATGTCGTCGGGGTTGACCCGGATGGTGCCACGGAACCGGGCGCCGAACTCCGCGGAATCCAGCCAGCGCGACACCATCATCTCGTTGTGCGCGGCGTGCAGTGCGCTGCCCAAGTGCCGGTCGGGCATGATGCCACGGCCCATCGGGTGCAGGATCGCCACATCGACCCCGCGCTTGGAAAACAGCTCCTTGGCAACGAATTCCGGATCGGAACCCGGATATTGGCCGTCGAGCCCCTCGGTGTTCGGCGCGTACTCGCCGCCCGGCGCGCCGTACCAATCCATCTCGTAATCGGGGAAACCGCGGCTTTTGAACGGCTCGCGCAAGACGGCACGCAAATCTTTATTGGACGGAAAAAAGATGTGCACGCTGGCGTCAATCACTGGCGTGCGGGTCCCGTCAGCGTGTTCGATCACGAAAGCCACCCTTCGGCTCCGGTGGCCGACGTCAGCCGTGCCGGGTCACATGATAGGCAATCTAACATTTTCATCGGTGCTCAATCAACGGGCTTCCGGTAAGCGGTTCGGTTAACATCTGCCCAGGTAATAAAGGGTATTAAGAGCTTATTCGCCAGTATGGTTCTTGCTTTGCGATAATACCATTCTCGCCGGCGACCTCTTTTGGCGATGACGCAGCATCCGCCTCCAGGGCCGCAAGGCTCTCAAGGACCGCGCTGCGCGTGTCGACGGCGATGACGTGGTGGTCGTGTTGAATGAGGCGGCGAGCCATGGGAAAACCCATGTTGCCCAGTCCGACGAACCCGATCTCCATCGCCGGCCCCTAACCTTGGTCCACGTCGGCGAACGCCTCCCGCGCGATGCGGAAGCTGTCGACCGCGGCGGGGACGCCTGCGTAGATGGCGACTCGCAGAAAGATCTCCCGGATTTCATCGCGGGTGACGTCATTAGTGAGTGCCGCCTTGACGTGTGTCCGCAATTCGTTGGGGTGGTTGAGGACCGAAATCATCGCCAAGTTGAGCATGCTGCGGGTTTTTCGCGGCAGCTGCTCGCGGCCCCACACCGCGCCCCAGCAGTACTCGGGTCAACAGGTCTTGCAGGGACGCGGTGAAGTCATCCGCGTCTGCCAACGCTCGGTTGACGTACGCCTCGCCCAGCACGGCGGAGCGGATTTCCAGCCCCCGCTGATAGGTCTCGCGATCCAAGGCTGTTCTCCTTCATTCCGGCGCGGCAATCCAAGTGCCCTCAGCGCAGTCTTACACCGCGACCGATCCGGGAGGTCTACAGTCGAGACTCGAATGTAACCGCCCGCTCACGGCTGGCGCTCCAATCCTCGCCGAATCGCGCTGTGAGGAGCGGCAATTGCGTTGCAGCAACCAGTAAACGGGAAGCAATGACCGGAGCGAGCAGCGACGTCTGGGAAGTGATGTCGACCGCCCGGACGATCCGTCGGTTCACCGACGAGCCGCTCGATGACGCGACGCTGGCGCGGTGCCTGGAGGCGGCCAGGTGGGCGCCGTCGGGCGCTAACGCGCAGGGATGGCGGTTCGTCGTGCTGCGATCGCCCGAGCAGCGGGCGGTCGTGGGCAAGGCGGCGGCGCACGCGTTGGAAGTAATCGAGCCGGTGTACGGAATGAGCCGGCCCGCCGCCGATGACAACAGCCGCCGCGCCCGCACCTACCGCGCGACCTACGAGCTGCACGACCGGGCAGCCGAATTCACGTCGGTGTTGTTCGCCCAGCAGCACTATCCGACCGCGTCCGAATTGTTGCTCGTCGGGTCGATCTTCCCGGCGATGCAGAACTTCCTGCTGGCGCGCGGGCGCAGGGTCTGGGCGCCTGCATGACCAGCTGGGTCTCGTACGGGGGAGAACGGCTGCTGCGCGAAGCCGTCGGCGTACCCGACGACTGGATGATCGCCGGCCACATCGTGGTCGGATGGCCCAAGGGCAGGCACGGGCCGCTGCGCCGCCGTCCGTTGGCCGAGTTCGCCAACCTTGACCAATGGGATCAGCCGGCCGACGAGCTGGTCGCCGGCATTTAGCCCGGCGCTTACCGCCGCAGTGCACCTCGTAGCCGCTTTCTGAGATTATTACTTCCGCGAAGGAGAATGGTATTCTCGCCACGACGGTGATGACGGGAGGTGGCGCGCATGCTGTTGGAGTTCGATGCGGATCAGCGGCTTTGGCAGAGCACCGTGCGCGACGTCGTCACCAAGCAGTGTCCGCCCTCGCTGGTCCGCAGCGTGGCCGAGGAGGGCGTCGATCCCAGCCCACTGTGGAAGTCCTATGTGGACCAGGGTTGGACAGAGCTAAACGATCCAGCCAGCACGGTGGAGCTCGCGATCGTGCTCGAAGAGCTCGGGCATGCGACCGATCCCACGCCGTTCCTGGCCACCATGAGCCAGTTCGCCCCGTTGGCAGCGGATCAGTTCGACCCGCACGAGTCAGGTACCGCCGTGTATAGCGGGATATCGGCGCATCGGGACGCCGAGGGCTGGGTGTTGGACGGGACGGCACGTTATGTCCTCGACGGCGATCGTGTTGACCGGTTAGCGGTGGCGACCGACGCGGGGGTGTTCCTCGTGGGTTCCAATCAGGTGTCGGCCCGGCGCGCCGCGGTGTTCGATCCCGTTCTGCATGTGGCCGACCTGTCGTTCAGTGAAGTTCGAGTGCCCGACGGCGCTCGGCTCACCGTTGACCGCGAACGCGCGCACCATATTGCGCTGACGGGCATGGCGATCACCATGGTCGGGGCCTGTCAACGGATCCTGGATTTAGTGCTCGAACATGTCCGCAGCCGTCAGCAATTCGGGGTTGCGATCGGGTCATTCCAAGCCGTGCAGCACAAGGCCGCTGATATGCACGTCGCGGTGCAACGGGCGCGAGCGTTGGCCTACTTCGCCGCGCTGACGATCGCCGCCGACGATCCCAGGCGCCGGCTGGCGGCCGCGATGGCCAAGGCGTCGGCGGGGGAGTGCCAGTCGCTGGTATTCCGGCACGGCCTGCAACTGCACGGGGCGATGGGCTTCACCTGGGAGAACGACCTGCAGTTCGCTCTCAAGCGCGCTAAAGCCGGTGAGCACATGCTCGGCGGAGCGGCCGAGCATCGGGCTCGGATCGCAGAGGAATATCGTGCAGCTGACTTTTGATGCGGAAGTCGAGGCGTTTCGCGCGGAGTTCGCGGCCTTCCTCGACGAAAATCTTCCTGCCGCAAGCGAAACGCTAGAGCGACCCCGCTCGGTCTCTCACATGCCGCAGTGGGCGCGTCGCTGGCAACGGTTGCTGTTCGACAACGGCTGGTTATTGCCCGGACAACCCCCGGAATTCGGTGGGCGCAACGCGACGGTCATTCAGCAGTTCGTTTACCTTGAGGAGCTCAGCCGCCGTCGGATCTACCACAGCTTCAACCCGCAGGGCGTCAATATCGTTGCGGCGTCGCTGTTGTCGTTCGGCAGCGACGAACAGAAACGGCGTTGGGCGGTACCTATCCTGCGGGCCGAGATCACCGCTTCGCTTGGGATGAGCGAACCCAGCGCGGGCTCCGACTTGGCGTCATTACGCACCCGCGCGGTGCTGGACGGCGATCACTTTGTGGTCAACGGGCAGAAGGTGTGGACCTCGGGAGCCCACGATGCTGACGTCTTACTGACATTTGTGCGTACCAATCCAGATGTGCCGAAGCACAAGGGAATCAGCGCGTTAATCATCCCCACCGACACGCCAGGGATCGTGCGTCGGCCCTTCCCATCGATATGCGGCGCCGACGACTTGGATTTCAATGAGGTCTTTTTCACCGATGCGCGGGTGCCGGCCGAGAATCTGCTCGGTGAGCTCGACCAGGGGTGGCGGGTGGCCAACGGATCGCTAGGGCACGAACGCACGATGATGTGGCTGGGCTTCGCGGATCGGTTGGACAACATGATCGCCGATTTCTATCCCAGCAACGAGGTCGAGCGCGACCAGTACGCCAGCACGATCATGGACAAGCAGGCGCTGCGCTTGTTGGGTTCGGTGGCCTTGGCCCGTGCCTCGCGCGGCGAAGACGACGTCGCGGCAATCTCGGTGCTCAAGCTGCTCGGGTCCGAGGCCGAGTTGCGTGGCATGGAGCTTGCGCTGACTTCAGCCGGATCCGACGGGCTCACTCACCCGCGCCTGACTGGACCGTATGCGCACATGAACCTGGACCACTATTTCGCCAGCTGGTTCGAGCGTTATGCGCGAAGCTTTTCCGGCACAATCGCCGGCGGCACGTCGGAAATCCAGCGCAACATCATCGCTCAACGAGTGCTCGGCCTCCCGCGCGGTTAACGCCGAGCAGACACAAAAGCCCCTCGACGCCCGGCGTGTCGGGGACATTTGTGTCTGCTCGCGAGAAAAGGCGTCAGTCGATGACGGCAGCTTCCTTGCGTTCGGTGATCGGTCGGGCGAGTTCTTGCTCGTCGCAAATGCGTTGCAGTTTCACCAGGGTCTCCTCCAGGCCGGCTCCAACCCGTGCACCAGGTGTGAATGTGGCCGGCAGCTTCCGCATGCCCTGGATGACCCCAATGGTCTCGTAATGAACGGTTCCTTGCGGATCGCACTGGTAGTCCGGCATCCGGTCGAGCACCGCGGTCAGCATAGACTTGAACACGGTACGCGCCACGTTCGACCCGGCGCATCGATGGACGCCGAGTCCAAAGCTGAAGTGCCGGTTACCTTTACGGTCGAGGATGATTTCGTCCGGGTCGTGGAACACCGAAGGGTCGCGGTTGGCCATGGCCCATGAAATCCACAGTCGCTCACCTTCTTTGAAATGGATACCGTCGAGCTCGATGTCATCGGCGAAGGTTCTGCCGTCGCCGGGTGCCGGCGTGAAGTAGCGCAGAAACTCCTCGGTGGCGGGGTCGAGTAGCGTGTCGCGTTGCTTGCTGAGCAGCTCACGCTGACCGGGATGCTGGGAAAGCCATTCCAGCGAATGAGCGGTCAGCGCCGTGGTGGTGTCGAAGCCACCACCGATGATCAGCCCCAGGTTCCCGATGATCTCCAGCTCGGGAGCGGGCACGCCGTCGATCCGCATCTCCAGCAGGGCGTTGACCAGGCCGGGCCGCGGATTGTTGCGGATCTCGATCATGTTGTTGATCAGGTCAAGCCCCATCTGGCGGTGCATCTCGGTGACCCGCCGGATGTCCGGGGAATGTTCCGGGGTGTACACCGCGGCGTGGGTTGGCTCGCTGTACATTTGCCAGTTCTTCAGCGGGATACCCATCATCGCCAGTGTCAGCACGGCGGGCACGATATTGGCCAGGTCGTCGACGAAATCGATGCGGCCCTCCTCGATCTTCTCGTCGAGGCAGGCACGCGTCACATCGTCGATGAACAGCTCCCAGCGCTTGACCGCGGCCGGGGACAGATAGGGGTTGAGCACCGAGCGGTAGATCTGGTGTTCGGGGTTGTCCATCTCCAGAATGCCGCCCCGCACGCCGTTGATGCGGCTGGCCGTCGGGATCGAAATGCCTTTGTAGCCACGGCGTTCGTTGTTGACATCGTGGTCGTTGGAGACGGCCGGGCAGCGGGCGAGCTCGAATACCTCGTGGCTGCCGGCCGCCACCCAATGGCCACCGTAGGTGTCGCTCCAGGCCATCGGGCACTGGGCATGCATTTCCTCGGTTATCGCCTTGAACCGCGAGCGGTACTCAGGGGAGTGCCGGTCGAAGTGATACGTGATCCTCTCACGGTCGCTCTCGCTGACGACGTCGTCGACACTCAAAGTACTTTCTCCCTTGGTGTTTCACTCGGTAATGATGATGGCTTGCTCTGGACAGGATTGCGCGGCTTCGCGAACCTGGTCCTCGCGATCGGCTGGCACCACTTCGTCGACAGCCGATGAGCTACCGTCGATATCGTTGAGCTGAAACGACTCTGGCGCGATCATCGAGCACAGGGTGTGGCCCTGGCAGCGTTCCGGATCAACCCAGACCTTCACGGCGTCTCCTTGCGAGGGTTCGTTGGGGCGGTTTCAATTGTGGTAGTCGTACCACTTGAGATAGCCGCCGGCGTCGACGCGCAACTGCATGCCGGTTACGCACCTGGCTTCCTCGGAGGCCAGCCACAGGACCGCATTGCTGATGTCTTCCGGTTCGACGTAGGGAATATTCATCGCCTGTTGCACGCCGAAAACCGGCTCGGCGTCTGCTCGTGTCGGGTGTTCCAGATCCGGTCGGAACGAGCGGTACATCGGCTCGCTCTGCAGCATCGGGGTGTTGGTGTTCGTCGGGTGGATGGCATTGGCTCGGATTCCCAACGGAGCCAGCTCCGTTGCCAGGTCGTGCACGTAATGGGCAATCCCCCGCTTGGAGTAGATGTAAGCCATTCCTCCCGGGTCATTGCCGGGGAGGTCTTTCTTGGCGGTATCCATCAGCGCCGCGGTGGACCCAGTCGCGATGATCGACGCGCCGTGGTTCAAGTGCGGCAATGCGACCTGGATGGCATTGATCGTGCCGATCAGGTTGGTATTGATCACGTCGCACCACGCCTGCAGCGGCGGCCGGCCTTTCATCCCGGCGACAACAGCCTGAGCGACCACGATGTCGAGCTTGCCGAACTCGGCGATTCCCATGTCCAGGGCAGCGCGCAGTTGCATGACGTCCCGCACGTCGACCTGCCCGATCACCACAGTCTGGCCGGTTTTTCGATGAGCCGGGCCGTTTCGTCGAGATCCTCCGGCCCGGCCGTCGGGTAACCGATGCTGTCGATGTCTTGACACAGGTCGACGGCGATGATGTCGGCGCCTTCCTCAGCCAACCGCACCGCGTGACTGCGGCCCTGGCCGCGCGCTGCACCGGTGACGAAGGCAACCTTGCCTTCAACGCGCCCGCGTGCGCCGTCGCCCACCACTTTTCCTTCCAGTTGGTTGCCGGGCCCGCATCTCAGGTGTTGCGTCCGCCGTTGACGCCCAAAATCTGCCCGGTGATGTAGCCGGCGTCCTCCGAGACGAGAAATCCGCATGCCGCCGCGATGTCTTCCGGTTTGCCCATCCGGCGCACCGGAGTCCGCGCGATGGTTTCGTCGATATCACCGAGGAACCCGTTCTTCTCGGCGGCGCGCAGCATCGGCGTATCGATGAAACCCGGCGGCACGGCGTTGACCGTGATGCCGCTGGGGCCGTACTCAAGTGCCAGCGACTTGGTGAGGCCGTTGACCGCCGACTTGGCCGCCACATAGTGACTCATGTACGGAGCCCCGGAATGCGTGCTGGACGACGAGATGTTCACGATGCGTCCCCAGCCCGCCTCGATCATGTCGGGTAGCACCGCCTGAATGGTGTGGAAGACGCCATTGAGGTTGACGTCGATCACCCGCTGCCAGTCCCCGAACGTGATGTTGGTGAAACGCTTGAACCCATCGAGGCCCGCGGCGTTGACCAGAACGCTCACCGGCCCCAGCTGGGCGCGGATCGCCGACAAGGCGGCGTCCACCTGCAACCGGTCGGTGACGTCGGCAGTGAAAGCGAAATCGGCTTCCGACGGCCTGAGATCGATGGTGGCCACCTCGAGACCATCGGCGCGCAGGCGATGCGCGACGGCTAGACCGATGCCGGATCCACCACCGGTTACCACCGCGGTCTTCACGTTGAGGCCTCTGCTCCGAAGGTGGCCGTCTCAGTCACAAAGAATCTCCCTTACAATTCTGAGAACCTTACTCTCACGCCGGAACGGCGTGCAACACACCTGCGAAACTGCGCACGGCCTGCATCGAGAGGTCCACGGGAGCACCCTCTGGGCGTCTGCGCCGCTGGTCAGCATGTCGATCGCATTCCTGAGAGTTTCTTGAATTATCGAGACTCGAATGTAAGATTCGCCGGGGAAGAGAATGAAATTATCGTGACCGTCACCACATTAGGGGGTACGGATGTCTGCGCAGGACACGGCGGAGATCGTCGCGGATGCCGCGCCTGAGCCACACGCCAACCGCCTACTTCTGATCGACGGTGGCCTGGTCAACGCGGACAAGACGTTCCCGTCAGTCAACCCCGCCACCGGCGCTCTCATCGGGCATGCTCCAGACGCCGGTGTCCGGGAAGCCGACGCGGCGATCGCCGCGGCCCGGCGCGCGTTCGACACCACCAGTTGGCCCACCGACGTCGAGTTGAGAATCCGCTGCCTCGATCAGTTGCATCGGGCGCTGATTGAGCATGCCGACGAGTTGCGCGAGCTCACCATCGCCGAGGTCGGCGCCACTCGCGCGCTGACCCAGGGGGCACAGCTCGACGAGCCGATCGGCATTGTCCGCTTCTACGCGGATCTACTTCGCCGCTATCGGTTCTCTGAAGACCTCGGCGAGAAAGAGTCGCGAGGCATGCTGCATCACCGCTGGGTGGAGAAGGAAGCCGCCGGGGTGGTCGCCGCAATCATCGCCTACAACTATCCCAACCAACTCGCGTTGGCCAAGCTGGCCCCGGCGCTGGCCGCTGGATGCACGGTGGTGCTCAAGGGTGCTCCGGACACACCGCTGGTCACGCTGGCACTGGGCGAGTTGATCGCCCGTCACACCGATATCCCGAACGGCGTGGTGAACGTACTCAGTTCGTCGGGAGCCGCGGTGGGGGAGGCGCTGACCGCCAGTCCGGACGTCGATGTGGTCACCTTCACCGGCTCCACCGGTGTTGGCCGACGGATCATGGCCGCCGCGAGCGAGACCGTCAAGCGCGTCTTTTTGGAACTGGGCGGCAAGTCGGCGGTGATCGTGCTCGACGACGCGGACTTCGCAAGCGCGGCAATGTTCGCGGCATTCAGCATGGTGACTCATGCGGGCCAGGGGTGCGCGCTGACGTCACGGCTACTGGTGCCCAAGTCACACCATGACGAGATCGTCGAGCTGATCGCACAGAACTTCGCCAAGGTGCGACATGGCGATCCGGCCGACCCCAAAACGCTGATGGGTCCCCTGATCAACGAGCGTCAGCGGGACAAGGTCGACGCCATGGTGCAGCGGGCCGTCGCCGCCGGGGCGACGCTGGTCACCGGCGGCATGCGGCTGGACCCGGGGTACTTCTATGCGCCAACCCTGCTCACCAACGTCGACCCGGACAGCGAGATCGCTCAAGAAGAAATCTTCGGGCCGGTGTTGGTCGTCATCGCCTTCGACGATGACGACGACGCGGTGCGGATCGCCAACAACTCGATCTATGGATTGGCGGGCGCGGTCTTCAGCCGCGACCAGGACCGGGCGCTTGCGGTGGCGCGCCGGATCAGAGCCGGATCGTTTTCTGTCAACGGCGGCAACTACTTCGGTGCGGACAGTCCGTTTGGTGGCCTCAAGCAGTCGGGCGTCGGCCGCGAGATGGGTGTTGCCGGCCTGGAAGAGTTCCTGGAAAGCAAGACATTTGCCACCCCGGTCGTCCCGGCTTCGGCGGGTGGTCGCGCATGAGGCCGCTCGAAGGCATTCGCGTTTTGGAAGTCGCGATGTACGGGTTCGTCCCGTCGGCGGGCGCCGTGCTCGCCGAGTGGGGCGCCGATGTGGTGAAAGTCGAGCACGCGGTAACGGGCGACCCCCAGCGTGGACTCCGGCAGACCGGCATGCTTCGCGTGGAAGGCGACCCCAATCCCAACGTCGAGCATGCCAACCGCGGCAAGCGCAGCATTGGGCTGGACATGTCGGTGCCCGAGGGCAAGGAAGTGCTCTATGAGCTGGCGCGCCGGGCCGACGTTTTTCTTACCAGCTTCCTTCCCGCTCATCGGAAGAAGTTCGGCATCGACGTCGACGACATTCGCGCGGTGAACCCGAACATCGTTTACGCCCGCGGCAGCGCACTCGGCCCGCGCGGCGCCGAGTCGGAAAAGGGTGGCTACGACATGACCGCCTTTTGGTGCCGGGCCGGAACCGCCGCGACCATCACCCCGGCCGGCGCACCCGGCATGATCGGTCCGCCCGGACCCGCGTACGGCGACACCATCTCCGGCACCAACCTCGCCGGCGGCATCACGGCAGCTCTGCTCAAGCGTGAGCGCACCGGTGAACCGTCCGTCGTCGATGTGTCGCTGTTGGGCAGCGGGCTGTGGTCGATGGGACACACGGTGGCGTTGACGAAGCATTTGGGCCAGCGAATGGAGGCACCACCGCCCGGGGTGCACGGCGCCCCGAACAACCCGTTGGTGGGCCTCTACACCACATCCGACGGCCGCTACATCTCTTTGGTGATGATGCAGCCCACCAAGTTCTGGGCCGACGTGTGCCGGCACGTGGACCTCCCAGAGTTGGCCGATGACCCGCGCTTTGCCACCGTGGAAACGATCGCCGCCAACACTTCGGAGGCGGTGGAGATTCTGTCCAAGGTGATCGCGACCCGCACGCTGGCCGAGTGGAGCGAACGTTTCGCCACGCTGGCAGGGCCATGGGCACCGGTTCAGGACACTTTGCAGGCTGCCGACGACGCGCAGGTCCGGGCGAACGAGTACATGCTGCGGGCGGGCGAGCTTGAATTGGTTGCCAACCCGGTCCAGTTCGACGTCTCGGCGCCGCAGACGGGGCCCGCGCCCGGGTTCGCCGAACAGACGGACGAGATCCTGATGGAACTCGGACTGGACTGGGACCGCATCATCGAGCTCAAGACGGCCGGCGCCGTCACCTAGAGGCGGGGGTGCCCTGTAGCTATGCGCTCGGATAACGGTTATGCCTTTTTTACTCCGCCTGGACGCAGCATGAGTCATAATCGCCGGACGCTTCAAGACATGCGGCCGGTCGCTTTGGAGCGCCAACTCACGCAGCAGAACGGAGGACTGGCGTGAGGATGGTAGCGGTTGTCACGCCAGAGGTCGATGCCGGAATGTGGCTGTCTGCTACGCATTTCGCCGTCGGAAGCACGCGTACGTGGCCGTCGGTTCAGCCGAATTCCCAGCGGTCGGTGCCGAGCAACGAGACTGCCGGTCTGAAAAGTGCTGGAAGGACCTGAGACCGATGACGATTAGGCGAGCCGGCCCCGAGCGCTGGACAGGTGGCATCACGTTGGGCCGCGGGTCCAAGCCCATGGAGGCGATCGGCGGATTATTCGCGATGTCGGCCGACGCCATCAAGTTCGTGTTCCGCCGGCCCTTCCAATGGCGTGAGTTTCTAGAACAGTCGTGGTTTGTCGCGCGCGTGGCCATGGCGCCAACGTTGTTGGTAGCTATCCCGTTCACCGTCTTGGTCAGCTTCACCCTCAACATCTTGCTGCGCGAATTGGGCGCCGCGGACCTGTCCGGCGCGGGTGCCGCGTTCGGCGCGGTCACCCAGCTCGGTCCGCTGGTGACCGTGTTGATCGTGGCCGGCGCCGGCGCCACGGCGATGTGCGCCGACCTCGGTTCGCGAACGATCCGTGAAGAGATCGACGCCATGGAGGTGTTGGGCATCAATCCGGTTCAGCGCCTGGTGACTCCCCGCATGCTGGCCTCGGGCCTGGTGGCACTCTTGCTGAACAGCCTGGTCGTCACCATCGGCATTTTGGGCGGCTACGTCTTCTCGGTGTTCGTCCAAGACGTCAATCCCGGCGCATTCGCCGCGGGCATCACCCTGCTGACCGGCGTGCCCGAGGTGATCATTTCGTGTGTCAAGGCAGCGCTTTTCGGACTGATCGCGGGACTGGTGGCGTGCTATCGCGGGCTGACGATATCCGGCGGCGGCGCGAAGGCCGTCGGCAACGCCGTCAACGAAACCGTGGTGTATGCGTTCATGTCGCTGTTCGTGGTCAACGTGGTGGTCACCGCCATCGGAATTCGAATGTCGACCAAGGGCCACTGAGGAGGTGTAGGGACACACTGTGATGACGCTGCGCGCCACCTATCCGCGTCTGACGGCACAACTGGAGAAGCCGGTCGGCACCCTCAGCCGGATCGGCGATCACATGATCTTCTACGGGAGGGCGATCGCCGGGATGCCGTTCGCGGCCACCCACTACCGGCGGGAAGTGGTCCGTCTCATCGCGGAAATCAGCATGGGAGCGGGAACTTTGGCGATGATCGGTGGCACGCTGGTGATCGTCGGGTTCCTGACGCTGGCGGCGGGCGGAACGCTTGCAGTCCAGGGGTACAGCTCGCTGGGCAATATCGGCATCGAGGCGTTAACCGGCTTCCTGGCGGCCTTCATCAACGTCCGGATCGCGGCGCCGATCGTCGCCGGAATCGGTTTGGCGGCCACGTTCGGAGCCGGCGTCACCGCGCAGCTGGGCGCGATGCGGATCAACGAGGAAATTGACGCGCTGGAATCCATGGCGATCCGGCCGGTTTCGTATCTGGTCAGCACCCGGATTGCAGCCGGGATGATGGCGATCACCCCGTTGTATTCCATCGCCGTCATCTTGTCGTTCCTCGCCAGCCAGTTCACGACGGTCGTGCTGTTCGGTCAATCAGGCGGCCTGTATCAGCACTACTTCTCGACGTTCCTCAACCCGATCGACTTGCTGTGGTCGTTCTTGCAAGCCGTGTTGATGGCGTTGACGATCTTGTTGATCCACACCTATTACGGCTACTTTGCTTCGGGCGGACCTGCCGGTGTCGGCGTCGCGACCGGTAACGCGGTACGCACCTCGCTGATCGTGGTCGTGTCGGTGACGCTACTGGTTTCGCTGTCCATCTACGGCACCAACGGCAACTTCAACCTGTCGGGCTAGCGGAGGGTGGTGAATGGATAGCACGCGCAACCTCGGGCCCGGCCCGATTCACCGTTCTGAAACCACTAGTGCCGCACGCCCGGTCGCGGCCTCGCCCGGCCGCCACTTCGGAGCCCAGTCTTACGTACGGCCGCTGGCGGGTCTGGTGACCATCGTTCTGATCGTTCTCATTTTCGCCGTCGCGGTGGGCCTGTTCGAGGGCGACTTCACGACGAGTGTGCCCGTGACAGTGGTGTCACCGCGGGCCGGCCTGGTGATGAACAAAGACGCCAAAGTGAAGATGCGTGGCGTTGAGGTCGGTAGGGTCGACACGATCGATGTGGAGAACGGTCAAGCAGTTCTGCACCTCGCGATGCAACCGTCGCAAATGCATTTCATTCCGGCCAACGTGCACGTCGACATCGCCTCAACGACAGCGTTTGGCGCCAAGTTCGTTGAGTTGATACCGCAAGATCCTCCCCAGGGACAACTGAAGCCCAATGCCAAGCTCACCGCCGACCACGTCACAGTCGAAATCAACACGGTTTTCCAGCAACTCACGGCGTTGCTGGCGAAAATCGACCCCGCCAAACTGAACGAGACCCTTGGTGCAATCGCGTCGGCGGTCAATGGCCGCGGCCACAAGATCGGTCAGATGATCTCGGACCTGGATTCCTTTCTGGCCAAGCAAGATCCCAGTCTTCCAGCACTGAGCCACGACCTCCAGGCCCTGCCCGTGGTGAGCAACGCCTATGCGGACGCGGCACCGAACCTGCTCGCGACGGCCGACAACTCGATCAAGATCAGCAAGTCGATCGTCGACGAGCAACGGAATCTCGATGCGTTTCTGATCAGCTCGATTGGCCTGGCGGACATGGGTAATGACGTTGTGGGCGGCAACCGTGAAACGCTGACAGATGTGCTGCATCTGCTGGTACCGACCACCGATCTGCTCAACGAATATCACGAAGCGCTGTGGTGCGGTATATCCGGCTCGCTGGTCAACCTGCACGCCCCGCCGCTGCCCGAGCCGATGATCAAAGTCACCGTCTACCTGGGCTTGGGCGCCGAACGTTACCGCTACCCGACCAACCTGCCCAAGGTGGCTGCCACCGGCGGTCCGCAGTGCGAGAACCTTCCGGTGGTGCCGTTCGATGTTGCGCCCAAGTTCGTGATAGCCGACGTCGGCGCCAACCCTCAGGAGTACGGCAACCCGCAATTGATGTGGAACTCCGACGCGCTCAAGCAACTTTTGTACGGGCCGATCGCGGGACCGCCACGCAACTCCTTCCAGGTTGGACAACCCGGATGACCGGGTCACGAGCGACGATCATCAAGTTCGGGGCTTTCGCCACCGTGATGATTCTGTTGACGGTGTTCTTGTTCTTCATCTTCGGGCAATACACGACTGGCGCGACCAACGGTTATTCGGCACTCTTCACCGATGTGTCGCGGCTGAAACCCGGACAGACGGTGCGCGTCGCCGGCATCCGCGTGGGCACCGTCAACAGTGTCTCGTTGCTTCCGGACAAGAAGGTCTTGGTGAAGTTCGACGCCGAGCGCAGCGTGGTGCTCACCACCGGAACCCGCGCCATGGTGCGCTATCTCAACCTCGTCGGTGATCGTTATCTCGAACTTGTCGACGGTCCCGGTTCCACGAAGGTGCTGCCGCCCGGGTCTGAGATCCCGCTCGATCGCACGGAGCCTGCCCTCGATCTCGATCTGCTGCTCGGTGGGCTGAAACCGGTTACCCAGGGCCTTAACCCGCAAGACGTCAATGCGCTCAGTGCGTCACTGATTGAGGTTTTCCAGGGGCAAGGCGGAACCCTGCAGTCCCTGCTGGCCAAGACATCGTCGTTTTCAAATACGTTGGCCGACAACAACCAAATGGTGCAGGAGCTGATCGACAACCTCAACACCGTGGTGGCCACGGTCGACAAGGAGGGCAACAAGTTTTCCGGCGCCATCGACCGCCTTGAGAAGCTGATCAGCGGACTGTCGCAGGACCGCGACACCATCGGCGCTGCGATCACCGCCCTAGACAATGGAACCGCGTCGATCGCGGACCTGCTCGGCCGCGCACGCGCACCGCTGGCCGGCACCGTGGATCAAGTGAGTCGGATCGCGCCGCTGCTGGACAAGGACAAGAACCTCCTTGACGTGTCGCTGAAGAAATTGCCGAACAACTACCGCAAACTCACCAGGCTGGGTGCGTACGGCGCCTGGTTCCCCTACTACCTGTGCGGACTGGCGCTGCGTGTCTCGGACTTGCAGTACCGGACGGTGGAAGTAGGCGTCACCCACCAGGTCACCGGTCGGTGCGCGGAACCGAACGGCCCCGATGAATAAGTATCGCGGAGCACGCCTGATTCGGGCCGGGTTTATCGGCGCCGTGCTGATAATGCTGGTCATCGCCGTTGGACTGAACCCCGACCAGCTGATCCAGCGCGCGACCACGGTCCGCTACCAAGCGCTGTTCTCCGACGCCGGAGGCCTCGCGCTCGGCAATGACGTGACGGTATCGGGAATCAAAGTCGGCAGCGTGTCCGGCATGTCGCTGCAGCGCGGCGACGTTCTGGTGACTTTCACCGTCAAAGGAAACGTTCAGCTCGGGTCGACCAGTACCGCACACATCAGGACGGGGTCGCTGTTGGGCCAGCGAATGCTCACCCTTGAATCCGCGGGCAGCGACACTTTACGTCCGATGTCGGTCATCCCGGCGTCGCGCACCTCCTCGCCGTACTCACTGTCCGACGCCATCGGCGACCTGACCACCGACATCGCCGGAACCAACACCGAAACGCTCAACCAGTCGCTCGACACGCTCTCGACGACCCTGAATCAGATTGCGCCGCAATTGGGTCCGGCATTCGACGGTATCACGCGGCTGTCGCAAACCCTCAACGGCCGCAACCAGACACTGGGTCAGCTGCTCAAGGGCGCCGCCGATGTCACCGGCATCCTCTCGCAACACAGTCAGCAACTCAACACGCTGATTCTCAACGCCGACGATTTGTTGTCCATGCTGGTCGAGCGGCGGCAGGCCATCGTGCGGTTGCTGGCCAGCACGTCCGCGGTGGCCAAGGAGCTCTCCGGCGTGGTGCACGACAACGAGTCGAAGCTGGCGCCGTCCCTAGAAAAGCTGAATTCCGTGACGGCGATGCTGGAAAAGAACCGCGACAGCCTGTCCAAAGCGCTACCCGGCCTGGCGAAATATGAACTGACGCAAGGCGAGACAGTGTCCAGCGGGTTCTACTACAACCCGTTAATCCCGAACGTGTTCACGCTGCAGTTCTTCCAGTGGTTGTTTGACTACACCTGGGGATTCCGCGCCTTCGGCGCCCCTGGTGTCCCACCGGACACCGCCGGGCCGCGTGCGGTGTTCCCGTGGCCGTTCAACCAAATCCCGGGAGGGTCGCAATGATGCGGCTCGAAGCGGTTCCGCGCAACAAGGTCAAAGCCGGACTGGCGATCCTGTTGGCGGGGCTCATCGTGGTGGGCGCGGCGGTCGCCATCCGCAACACCTTCTTTCGCCCCACCACGATCACCGCATACTTCCCGACCGCCACCGCGATTTACCCGGGCGACGACGTGCGGGTGTCCGGCATGAAGGTCGGTACCATCGCGTCCATCAAACCGGTGGGCACCCAGGCGAAGATGGTGATGCACGTCGATCGCAACGTGCCCATTCCGGCGGATGCGAAAGCGGTGATCGTCGCCCAGAACCTGGTGGCGGCCCGCTACGTGCAGCTCACCCCGGCCTACCGGTCGAGTGGCCCCACCATGCATGACGGTACCGAGATACCGATGAGCCGGACGGCGGTGCCCGTTGAATGGGACCAAGTGAAAGACCAGTTAATGCGTCTGGCAACGGAGTTGGGTCCCAACAGCAAGGTGTCGACGCCGTCGGTCGCGCGGTTCATCGACAGCGCCGCCGACGCGCTGGGCGACGGCAACGGTGAGAAGCTGCGGCAGACGCTGGCTCAGCTCTCCGGGGTGGGGCGAATCCTGGCCAACGGCAGCGGCAACATCGTCGACATCATCAAGAATCTGCAGACATTCATCGGGGCCTTACGGGACAGCAACGTCCAGATCGTGCAATTCGACAACCGGCTGGCCACACTGACCAGCGTGCTCGACGACAACAAATCCGATTTGGACGCGGCATTGACCGACCTGTCCAGCGCGGTCGGCGAGGTGCAGCGGTTCATCGCGGGCAGCCGTGATGCAACCTCGGAACAGATTGCGCGGCTGGCCGACCTGACGCAGATTCTCGTCGACAACAAGATGGCGTTGAAAAACGTTCTGCACGTTACGCCGAACGCGCTTGCCAACGCCTACAACGACTATGACCCTGATGTCGGCAATATCCGTGGCGGCGTTGGAGTCCAAAACCTCACCAACCCGGTGTGGTCATTGTGCGCACAAATCGGGGCGCTGGAGAATGCCACCGCGAACGAGTCGGGCAAGCTGTGCGGCCTGTATCTGAGCCCGGCGTTGCGGATTTTCAACCCGTTGACGTTCTTCAACTTCAATTACTTTCCGCTTCCGGTCAACCCGTTTCTCGCGCCGGCGTTCGATCCGAAAAACATCATCTACACCGAGGACCGGCTGAAGCCCGGCGGGGAGGGACCCAAACCGATACCGCCCGATCTGCCGCCGGCGGTGTCCGCCTATACCGGGCTGCCCGGTGACACTCCGCCGGCGCCCCCGCCGCCCCCGCCGCCTCCGCGGATACCCGGAGCGGCGATGCCGGAACCACCACCACCGAGCACTCCGGCCGAGCCGCCGCCGGCGCCGGCGAACGTGTCGGACATGCTGCTCCCCGGCCAAGGGACGCAACCGTGACCGCCCGCATCGGACTCGCCACCCGGCGGGTGCTCGGCATCGGCTGCTGCGTCATGCTCGCGGTGAGCGGATGCGCGTTCAGCGGACTGAACTCGCTGCCGCTACCGGGCGCGGTGGGACGCGGGCCGGGTGCCAGCGTCTACCACGTCGAAATCGCCAATGTGGTGACGATGGAAGCGAATTCGCCGGTGATGGTCGACGACGTCATCGTCGGCAGCATCAGCAAGATGAGGGTCCAGAACTGGCACGCCGTTTTGGACATTTCGGTGAAGCCCGAAACGGTGATCCCTGCCAATGCAGAAGCCAGTGTCGGTCAGACCAGCCTGCTGGGATCCATGCACCTTGAACTGAACCCGCCGCTCGGCCAACCCGCGAGGGGACGGCTGCAGCCTGGCGCCACCATCCCGTTGAGTAGGTCGTCGACCTATCCGTCGACCGAGCAGACGCTGTCGTCACTGTCGGTGATCCTCAACACCGGCGGGCTGGGGCAATTCGGGGACATCATCCACAACTTCAACGCCGCCCTCTCCGGGCACGCGGGTGATTTTCGCGATCTGCTTGTCCGCCTTGACCGATTCGTCGGCACACTCGACCAGCAGCGCAACAACCTGGTCGCGTCGCTGCAGGCACTGAACCGGCTCTCCGGCAGGTTCGCCGCGCAACGCGATGTGATCACCCAGGCTCTGTACAAGATTCCGCCCGCACTGGACGTGCTGATCAAGGAGCGGCCGCGGCTGACCGCCGCGCTCAACAAGCTCGGGACGTTCAGTGATACCGCGACAAGACTGGTCAACGACTCGGGATCCGACTTGGTCAAGAACCTGCAAAACCTGGGGCCGACCATCAAGGCGCTCGCCGACATCGGGCCGGATCTCGACGCCGCCCTGGCCTACGCGCCGACCTTCCCGTTCACCCAGGGCTTCATCGACCGGTACATCCGAGGTGACTTCACTAACGGCTATTTCATCATTGACCTGACGAACGCCGGGCTTCGCAGGTCCATCCTGTTGGGCACTCACTGGGGACGCCTTGGCGCGGAGCCTGTGCCAGCGGTTGGGGATCCGGAGTACCTGCAATTCAGGTACGGCGCACCACCCGGAGCGCCCGGGGGATTGTCGGTGCCCGGGCCGGTCGGGGAACCGGCGCGGATCGGGTTGTGGCCGCCACCCTGGCAACCTGGAGTGCCGCCGCCAAACGCGCCACCGGTGGGGCCAGGGCCGGCACCCGGCCCGCAGAACCCACAGGCGACCGACACACCGTCACCGCCACCGCTGGTATCGCCTTTGGTTGCGGGCCTGACGATGCTCGGGCCAGATGCACAGAACGCACCGCCACCCACGGCGCCTACGCTGCCCGGTCCGCCGCTGTCCGCGGCACCGGCTCCCGCTGAGGCACCGCCGGCGAACCAGGGTGCCCCGCTGCCGGGCACGACCGCGGTCACAGGCCAGCCGACGGACGGGAGCCGGTAGATGCTGACCCGTTTCGTCCGTATCCAATTGGCGGTCTTCACGATCGTGGGGATCATCGGTGTGATCGTGATGGCTTTGTGGTACATCCAGGCGCCGACACTGCTTGGCATCGGCAAGATGACGGTCACGCTGAAGCTGCCCGCCACCGGCGGGCTGTACCGCTTCAGCAACGTGACCTATCGCGGGGTCCAGATCGGCAAGGTGATCGGGGTGGGGCTGACCCAGACGGGCGCGGAAGCTAAACTCTCCCTTGATACTTCGCCGAAAATTCCGGCCAACCTGGAAGCGGACGTGCGCAGCATCTCCGCGGTGGGTGAGTATTACGTAGACCTGCGGCCACGCACCGACTCGCCGCCCTACCTGCACGACGGGTCGGAGATCAAGGTGAAAGACGCGTCGATCCCGCAGCCGATCGGTCCGGTGCTGGACCAGACGAGCGCCTTGATCGACAGCATTCCCAAAGGCAAACTCGGCACATTACTCGACGAGTCCTTCCAGGCATTCAATGGCGCCGGTTACGATTTCGGCTCTCTGTTCGACTCTTCGGCGCAAGTGTCGGGTGACCTTAACGGCGTTTCGGACCGCGCCCGGAATCTGACCGAAGACACCGGACCAGTCCTCGATGCGCAAGCTCAGACCGCCGACTCGATCCGAACGTGGGCCCGCAGCTTGGCCGGGGTCACCGGGACGTTGGCCAAAGACGACCCAGAGATCCGCACTCTGCTGAAAAACGGGCCTGGGGCCTTCGACGAGGCGTCCCGGCTGCTCGACCAAATCAAACCGACACTGCCGGTGCTGCTCGCCAATCTCACCACCATCGGCCAGATCGGTGTCACCTACCACGCTTCCATTGAGCAGGTCTTGGTATTACTGCCGCCGTTCACCGCCGCGGTTCAGTCCTTCGTCGGCACCAAGTGGCCGACCGGGTTGGCCACGGGCGCCTTCAATCTCATCATCAGCGATCCGCCCGCATGCACGGTCGGCTTTCTGCCGCCGAGTCAATGGCGTTCTCCGGCCGACACCCGCATCGTTGACACCCCGGACGGGCTGTATTGCAAACTGCCGCAAGATTCTCCGATCGGAGTGCGCGGCGCCCGCAACTACCCCTGTCAGGGGCAGCCCGGCAAACGTGCGCCGACCGTCGAAATCTGCGAGAGCGATAAGCCATTCATGCCGCTAGCAATGAGACAGCACGTGTTCGGAACCTATCCGCTGGACCCGAATCTCATCGCTCAGGGCATTCCACCCGACGACCGGGTCAACTGGAATCGCGAGAGAATTTTCGGGCCGGTGGAGGGAACGCCGTTGCCGCCCGGAGCCGTTCCACGCGGAACGCCGCCGTCATCGGGACCGCCCTTACCGGCGCCACTTAACCCGGCGGCGACGATGGGAGAGGTGTCGCCGATAGCGCCCCTGGACGTTCCTTCCCCGCAGAGCGGGCCCGCGAATGGTGCGCCACCCGCCGCGCCGTCAGCGAAGCCAAGTGCGTTCGGAGGCAACACCTTGCCGGCCGGTCCGTCGCTGGCGGTCGCCCAATACGACCCGCACACTGGTAACTACGTCGGTCCGGACGGCCAGGTTTACCAGCAATCCGATCTGGTAAAGACGAAGGCGCCCAAAACTTGGCAGGAGATGTTCCCCACCTAAAGCCCGGGTGCAACGGATGGGGTTAGCCCCTAAGCGGGCCAAGGCTTTTGGTTACCGCGACGGTCACCCTATTTTGTCCAGCCGGAACGGCTGGTCGATGTACAGCGGGGCGTTGGTACCGCAAACGCCGGCTGGGGCGGTCGTATGATTTCTACCTGCCAAGACGGGCGAAGCAGACACGTATTCGCCGGTTTCGGGGTTCGCCGGCATGAACCAGACGAAGTCGTGGCCAGGGAATGAGCTTCCGTCCGGACAGGTTTCCCAGTTCGGGATGTCGCGTCTTACGGTCCACATCTGTCCGTCGTGCATGTGCAGCGGCGCGCTCCACCCTTGGTCGCTGGTCACCTGGCCGGTGCACTCCTGGGCGGTGGAGCACGACGAGGTGATCGTCCAGGTGCTTCGCACCACCGACTCTTGGTGGTACACGCCGTTCGTTTGGGCCCAGTCGCCGACCACGGTGGCGGTGTATGTCCCGTTGATGGCGGCGTCGAAGGCCCACGCCGGCGGGGCTACGGTCACGCCCCCCATGCAGGACGCCGCCAGCGTCGCGCATGCTGCCACATTTATTGAACGCATCACATGCTCCTTGACGCGCAAATAACGCCATTCTCAGGCGGACTGAATTTCACAGACTAACACCGCCTCCGCATAGCGCGGGTCCGGTTTAGATAAAGCCCGCAGCGGGCCCTCACGCGGCATCGAATTTGTCGATAAGCCACGAACCTTTGACCTTTGTCAGCGCTACCCGAAGACTGCTGGATGTCACCACCGGTTCCGGCTTGTCCTTGCTTGTGGTCTTCTGCTTGACGAAAACGAGCACTACCGCGGAATCCGGGTGCAATTCGGACACGGCAGCCTTGACCACGGTGGCACTCGTGGTGACTTGGGCGCGCTGCGCCGACGGCCCGACGATCTGATCCGCGAACCGCTGGTAATAGGACAAATAATCCTCGGTGAGCCTGGATTTGGCGTTGGCGAAATCGCGGTCAAGAGTGGCGGGCGAATAGGACAGCAACGCCACAGCGCCATCGCTAGCCGTTTTGATGACCTGGTGTGCCGCAGCGTTGTCGGTCTGCAAATCAGGGCGGTACACAAAGTAGTAATAGCCGCCCGCGAACGCCACCGTGGCAACGAGCAGCACAGTCAACAGGATTGGACGCCACCGTGCCAGACAACGGCGCATCCAGCGCCCGATCACGCTGGCCCGGCGGTGCGGCGCCGGCTTCGGTGGCGCTTCATGGTCGGTTGTCACGGGACGAACTCGATTCTGGACACCTTGAGTTGTCCGGCGTCGCGTTGGACGCTGACGACGAGTCGCAACGACCGTGAATCAGGCTTGGGCTGACCGGGTTTGGTGAGCTCGGCTTTCGCGGCGACCAGCACGATCGCTGAATCGTCGGTCATGGACTGAACGGCGACTGCTTGCACGGAGCCGTTGGAGCTGACCTTCGACTGCTCGACCGCCTTGACGGCGTCCTCACCGCCCATCAAGATGCCCGCCTTGAACAACCCCATGGTGTCGTCGGTGAAACGCTGCATGTCGTCCCTCGCCCTATTGGGATCGATCGACATCATGGCCACCACGGCGTTGCGGGCCGTCGCGGCGAAGTCGGCCGTGCGCTGTCTTTGCTTTTCAACCTGGTGGTGCTGCCACACCAGATACCCGCTGCCCGCTACCGAGGCGCAACTGACCACGATCGCGGCAGCGCCCGACAGGGCTGTGCGTGCCGGACGATGCAGCCATCGTCGGCGCGCTGGTGCCGAGTCGGGATCGTCTGGTTCAGAGCGGTCGCCTTGATCTGAGGCCTCCGCCTGTTCGCGCAGCCGTCTTGCGCGGGCACGAGCGGCCTCGGCACGGGCCTGCGCCTGGGCGAGTTCGTCGTCTTCGGCGACCGTGCCAGACGTTTGCGCGGACAAGACGCCAGCCCGCGAGCTCTCGGTGTCGAGCGCCTCGGCTGGAAGCTCGCGCGGCGGCATGAATCACCTCCCCGTCCGCACCTCTTGGAGAGAGTCACATTATCACTGCCAGGCGGGTATGCCGCCGCTGGCAGCGACGATATTCGATCGTCGGCCTCTCCGAATGGGAGAATTCTATTCCGCGTCATGGGTGGCTGTGGCAAAGTTATCTCGTGCGATTCATCGTGGCATCGGTCGCCGTGTTGCTGGGCCTTAGTGGTTTGGTGGCGCCGCCGGCTACGGCCGGACCGACTATTTGCGATTACCCGGACTGCACGCCGGGTATCAGGCCGCACGTCATCCTCGGTACCTATTGTGACAACACCACCTACTACGTATTCGGGACCGCCGACTATTACGTGTCCGGCACCACTCAGACCGGCCGGCTGATGTTCTGCGGCTCGCCGAGGAGATACGAACCGCGGTGGTTCCGGTCGCCGCCCATGGCCGGAGTCAAAGAAGAGAACTCGTCCTGCATTGACTACCAGCCCTACTACGTCGCACAGGCGCCGGACGGCTTATTCCTGGTGTGCAATGCGCATGGCGGGACCCAGATCTGGGAGCGCGGCGACACCTGACCGAGGGCCGAGGTCATGGCCGAATCAGGGGTATGGATTTGGCAATTCGGGCCACGTTTGGAAGGGGCTTGGTCCCCAGTAATCGCCGTTATGAATTGTGCCGTCTCGGTCGCGATGGTGGGCATCGTGGCAGGTGGTCGGATCCCATTGGGGCCCCCAATTGGGATCAAAGGGCTGGCCCGGACACCAGTGGTATCCCACGAACGGCCACGGAGGATTGTCGGCGCGAGCGCTGGTCGCGCTGCCCACACTGGCCGCGGTGAAGCCAATGGTCGCCATGATGGCTGCGGCAGCCAAACGCACGCCTGTGTGCATGGGAAGACCGTACCTGAATGGCTTTGCCGTGGAACCTAAATCAAGAGACTGCACGGCCGACATCACCGCCGAGTACTGCTGACTTTGGGCTTGCCGCCGGCCTCTTGATGCAGACCCAGCAGGCGCCGGCTCAGGTCGGTGAGCCGGGCGACCAAGGTGTCGTCATCGATGTCAGCAACCAGTGGGTGCATGACGGCGCTGCTGATCGCGCCGGAGAACATGGCGGCTTCGATGCGTCCGTCCATTCCGGCGTCGCTCAGCAGCACTTGGTACAGGCGGTCCATAAACCGCTGGAACGGTTCGTGTTCGGCAAGCAAGCGAACCACGATGGGATCGAATTGCAAGGTCCGCACCAGCCGGCGGTCGCGAACCGCCATCTCAACCACCCGTACCAGCAGCGCATCGCGGGCTAGCGTGCCGTCGCCGTGCGCCTCAGCTTCTTCGAGCGCGGGCGCCAGCCGACCCAGTTCACGCTCGGTGACCGCGAGCACGATCTGCTCTTTGGTGCGGAATTGGTGGTACACAGCGGCTTTGGTGATCCCGATAGCGTCGGCGATCATCTGCAGCGAAGTGCCGCTGACGCCGTGCACGGCGAACAGGTCCAGCGCGGCATCGAGTACCCGCGTCCGGGCAGCGCTGTGCTCGACGACCCGTAGCTGCCTATCGGCAACCGGCTGTCGTGCTGCTCCCACACCATGAGAGTAGACGAGCTATTGACCGAAGGCTAGCCGATCGGCTAGCTTCGCTGACAAGCCGGTCGCAACGGGGAGCTCTCGCCGGTCGGAAGGAGTCAATCAGTGTCCGACGTCGGCGAGAACGAGGCAGCGGGTCGCAGAGCTCCACGAGTTGCGTTGCGGCGCATCGATGGTGAGCTGATCCTGCTGTGGACGTTGCCGGCGGCGGCAACGATATGGGTCGCCAGCTTCTTCCTGTTCCCCGGCTTCAATCCACCGATGTCACCGGCCATGACGCCGGAACAGGTTGCCGCGTTCTATCGCGATCCGGCCCACCTGCCCGAGATCCGGTACAGCATGATCGTGTTCAACTGGTTCGGTGTTTGCCTCGTGCCGATCCTGGCTTTGATCGTGCTGCAGATCCGCCGAATGGCGCATCGGACGCCGATCTTCTCGTACGCGATGCTGGGCTGTGTGGCCGGTGGTCCCACTGTGTTTCTGATCGCCAACTTCTGCTGGTTGCTGGCGGCCTTCCGTCCGGAACGGAGCCCGGAGCTGACCCAGCTGCTCAACGACTTCGGGTGGATTACTTTCACCATCCTGGTTCCCTTCCTGATCGGGCAGAGCGTGATCCTTGCGCTGGCAATTTATTTCGACGATCAACCGCGTCCGGTGTTCAACCGCTGGGTGGCCCACTTCAACCTACTGGTGGCGGCGTCGCTGGTGCCCGCGGCGTTCGTCGGCATGTCTTTGACGGGTCCGCTGGCGTGGGATGGCTTGTTGTCCTTCTGGGTGAAGAACATCGCCATTGCCGTCTGGATCGTCGTGATGGGCGTTGTATTGGGCCGGGCCGTCTACCGCGAGCGGGCCGAACGTCCAAGCCGCGGCGAGGAACTGGTCGGCGCATGAGCGCGGTGCTGGCACCGTCAGTCGCTGCGGGTAGGCCTCCGTCGGGCCCGTTGCGTCACCGCATCGCATGGCACTTGCGGCACAACCCCAAGCGCGAGTTGTGGTTGGCGTGGTGGACGCTGGTTGTGTTCTACAACCTCTTCTTCCCGATGTTCTTCATAGTGGCGCAAGTCCAGCCGCCGCCGCAGCCCACCTGGGACCTTGCGACGCAGGCCCACTGGTTCCATGAACGCCACCTCGGGATACCTGTGGGCTTCGGCGTCATCTTTGCCATCAGCGGCATGATCGCAATCAACAACGCCCTCATCGCGTATTCGATGCGACGCATGTCGGTCAGTCGTGCGTTCGGCTATTCGTATCTAATCATTTACTCGCTCAGCTCGGTTCCCGGCATGTTGCTTCTCAACATCGCGCTGATCGTAGGGACGCTGCGCCCCGAGCGAAATCCCGAAGCGATTGGTTGGCTCTACGACTTCGCCTTCCTGTCTTTCGACGGAACCATGGGGGTGTTCCTGATCGGCTCGCTGATTTGGATGCTCGCGATTCTGCTTGACAAGAATCGGGTGTTCCCCAAGTGGTTCGGCTATCTGAACCTGTGCAACGCCCTTACCGAGGTCGTCGTGGCGCCTTGCTGGCTCTTCCGGCGTGGCGTGTTGGCGTGGAACGGCCAAATCGCTTGGTGGCTCGACATGGTCGTGTTCGGCGTCTACCAAGTCACTTTCATTGTCATGCTCTTTCGGATGATCCGGCGCGAAGACTTCGGTACCGGGCTGCTGCCCGATGTCGGTGGGAACCAGGCGGTTGTGCAATGAGCGACCTAGCCGACAACAGTCAACGCGCCAGGTTCGTGCCCGGCCAACCGGACATGTGGGCCTTCGTGTTGTTCGAGACCCTGGTCTTCACTGGGTATTTCGGCTTCTACCTGTTCTACCGCGCCCAAAGCCCAGAGCTCTTCTTGCGGTCCCAAACGCAGCTGGACCTGCGCATCGGGGTCTTCAACACTCTGGTCTTGCTGCTGAGTTCCTGGTCGATGGCGCGATGCGTCCAGGCGTCCCGCGCGGGAGCGTACCTTCCGGCGCGCAAAGACGCCTATGTCACCGCATTCTTCGGCGTCGTGTTCCTTGTTTCCAAAGTGTTCGAGTGGTTCCGACAGATCCGGGCGGGCAACGGCTTCGCGAGCAACGAATTCTTTACCTATTACTTCTTTCTCACCGGCATCCACTTTGTCCATCTGCTGATCGGATTCGTCGTTCTCGGTGTTGTCGTGTACCAACTGAGGAGTCCGGAGCGGAGGTCGCAGGAGCTTGTCGAAACCTGCGCGACCTACTGGCACACGGTCGATTTCTTGTGGGTGCTCATTTTTGCGCTGCTGTATGTGGTGAGGTGAGTGGTGGTGAAATTCAATAAGAGGCTGTTGCTTGTTTGGGTCGTGCTGGCCTCATTGACGTTGGCTTACCTGGTGATAGACCACTCGGCGCATGGTTCGCTGAAAGCCAGCGCGGTGGTTACCTCGAGCGTGATCGTGATCGCACTGATCAAGGTGCGCATCATCTTTCGGGAGTTTATGGAAGTCAGGCAGGCCCCGGCGTTGCTTTGCCGATTGACCGATGCCTGGGTCATACTCATGGGCGCAAGCCTGCTCGGCACCTACTTCATCGGTATGGCCGTTTGAGTCAGCCCACCGATGCGACGCTATCGGCAGTCGTGAACCGCAGATGCAGTTCGCTCAAGCCGCGCAAGATGTACGTCGGCTCGTAGGTGTAGCGGCGGGCCGCGCTCGGCCCGTGGTGGGCCGCGTCGATCTCGATGTGCGACATCCGGTCCAAGAGGCGCTCGATCGAGACGCGGCCCTCCACTCGGGCGAGCGGTCCGCCGGGGCAGGAGTGGACGCCTCGGGCAAACGCCATGTGCTCGCGGACGTTTTTGCGGTGCAGGTTGAACTCGTGCGGGTTGTCGAACCGGCATGGATCGCGGTTGGCGGCACCCGGTAACAACATCACAACAGTGCCGGCGGGTATGTCGACGCCGCCGATTCTGGTGGCCTTGCGCGCCAGGCGCGAGTCGCTCTTCACCGGGCTCTCCATGCGCAGCGATTCCTCGATGAATGCGGGGATCAGGCTGCGGTCGTCGCGCACCTGTTGCTGGATGTCCGGCCGATCGCCGAGCACCTGCAGCGAGGCGCTGAGCAGCTTGGCGGTGGTTTCCTGACCGGCGGCGAAAAGAAATGTCGCCGAGCGGACCACTTCGATGACCTCGGGTGTCGATCCGTCCGGATACTTCGCCCTCGCGAGGGCGGTCAGCACGTCGTTGCGCGGTTCACGGCGCCGGTCCTCGATGTAGCCGCAGAACTTGTCGTCTAGCCATTCGAGCGCATTGATGCCGACCGACTCGTGGTCCAAGGCGCCCACCCGCGCCTGGGGACGGTCGGCACCCAGGACGACGCGAAACTCCTTGTGGTCTTCTTCGGGAACGCCGAGCAGGTCGGCGATCACCAACGTGGCGAAGGGCTTCGAGTATTCGGCGATGAACTCGCACTCGCCATTGTCGAGGAACTCGTCGAGCTGACGGTCGGCGAGGCGCCACATGAATTCTTCGTTCTGCTTGAGCCGGCTCGGTGTCAGCAACTTGCTCAGCACCGACCGGGCACGAGTGTGGTCCGGTGGATCCATGGTGACCATGTGCCCGTTCATCGGGAAGTAACTGCGGTGCTGGTCGATTTGCGCGCTGATGTCGTCGCCTTCGGGTTGGAAGGGCAGCGGGGGAAAGGGCCCGCCGAGCGCGACGATGTTCGAGAAGGTGTCGGTGTCCTTATAAACCTCGCTGGCTTCTTCGTAACCGGTGACGGCGACCACCCCGTAGTGGGGCAGCCGCAGCACCGGGTTCTCACTGCGCAGGTAGTCAAAATAGGGGTGCGGATCGGGCACCAGAGACGGATCGGTGAAGAAGTCGATCGAGTCGTAGTTGTTCATCGGATTGCATCCCCCTGGCTGGGTGTAGCGGTGTTCGGCGGCCAGCGCTACGCCGCCGGATTAAGGAATCGAGAATATGCTGAGCACCTGCTTAGCATGGCGGTAATGTCAGGGTCAAGGTCGCCGCGCCGCGCCGCGATACGATCCGTATGGTCGGCACGCAAGCACAGAAGAGTACGGAGCAGGGGCATGACATCGGCCCGCAGGATAGGTGCGCCGCACGCGAAGAATCGCAGCCTGCTGCTCGACGCGGCCGAGCGGCTGATGCTGGAAGAAGGCTATGCCGCAGTGACCTCCCGCCGTCTCGCCGGCAAGGCAGGGCTGAAGCCCCAGTTGGTGCACTACTACTTCCGCACCATGGATGAGCTGTTCGTCGCGGTGTTCCGCCGCCGCGCCGAAGAAGGCCTGCGTGCGCAGGCGCGGGCGCTGCAGTCGGCGCAGCCGTTGTGGGCGCTGTGGAGATTCGGCAGCGATCCCGGGTTCGCCCGCATTTCCATGGAATTCATGGCTTTGGCCAATCACCGCAAGGAGATGCGAGCCGAAATAGCTTATTACGCAGAACGTTTCCGCGAGGAACAACGCCAAGCGGTGACCGCTGCGCTGCAGCGCTACGGTGTTGACAGCCAGGACGTGCCGCCAGTGGTGTGGACGGTGCTGATGACCAGCTTGTCCCGGTTTCTGGTGCTCGAGCACGCGATCGGGATGTCTGGCGGGCACGCGGAAACCGTTGAGGTAGTTGAGAGTTACCTACGCCGCCTGGAAGGCGAGCCACAGCCGATCGCGGGTGTACCGGAGGCCTGGGTGGTTCACCAGCTGCGCAGCGAACAGAGCGCGCCCTTGGGGCCGATCTTGGAGACCACGACCTTCCCGTCCACTGACAGGTCGCACTGAATACCGCCCGGTGCCGCCGGCTCCCGGCCGGTCGTGACGGTGACCATCGCCCACTGATCGGGGTTCAACAGGTTCACTGGTTGCACCCACGGCTTGCCGGGCGCGACATCGGCATGCACCTGCGGGGTGAAGCTGTAGGGGTTGTGGCTGTAGTCGGAGAAGAGCGTCGGATCCTGGTCTTGGTAAAAGATGTCGACGTATGCCGGGCTGGTGGACGAGACGATGTACACGACCTGGTGCCAGACCGGGTCCGCCTGTGCCCGGCCGGTGCCCACCAACATCAATGAAGAAGCGGCCAACATCGCCGAGCCGACGCCCAACAAGTTCTTCGTCGTGCTCATGTCGCTCCTCCCGTTGCCGGGCGCGGCTTGGCGGGGCGGTTCATCACCCGCTCTGCGGCCCGCCAATGTGCGTCCGCAACCCATAGCCGTGAAAAAGATGCTATCGCCTCGTCAGGAGAAACTCCGAGGATTACGCGCTTTATCTCGGTGGCCGGGTGGCGAGCCAGCCTCGTTGCGACCGCTCGCCATCCCTGGTCAAAAGAGGCGCGGGGCAATACCAAGTCCACCAAGCCAATTCGTTCGGCCTCGGCGGCCTCGAGGGCGATTCCGGTGCCCGCCAAGAGCAATGCCTTGCTCTTTCCGACAAGCGTGGCCAGTCGCTCGGCGCCGCCCCAGGCCGGCATGATCTCCAGTTCCACCTGATTGAAGGCAATCTTGATGTCGTCGGCCGCAATCCGGATATCCGCGGCGACCGCGACCTCGGCGCCGCCGCCGAAGGCGTGGCCGTTCAGCGCGGCGATCACCGGAGCCGGAAAGGACGCGAGCTCATCGCAGATCGACCGCATCCGTTTTGCCATCGCCGCGGCGTCCTCTTCGGTTCGAAGCGTGCTCAGCTCCTTGAGGTCACCGCCGGATACGAAGGCACGGTCGCCCGCGCCCTTGATCACCAGGGCTCTGGCACCTGTTGCCGCGTCGAGCGCCTTCTCCAGCTGCTGCATGGTGTCGAGCGCGATGGCGTTTCGCGCATGGGGGCGGTCGATGGTGAGTACCGCCAACCCGTCGTCGATCTCCAGGTCCACCATGCGTAATTGCTCCTCGGGCCAGATCGGCCGATATTGGCATTCTCTGTACCGGAGAATAACATCGCTGCAGGCCCTGGACTTTCGTCAGCGAGGATGGAGGTGGCCCGGTGCGGAGTCGAATCGCGGCGGTGCTCGCTGCGACGCTCACGGTCGTCATGCTCGGCGCGTGCACCTCGCGTCCGCAAGCCCAAGTCTCCAACACGGCGTCGGTGACGGTGAACGGAAACGACGCGACTATCCACGTCGTGCGGTGCAGTCAACTCGAGCAGTACCGGACCATCTATATCGGCAGCGATTTCGCCGGGGCGACGGTTGTCATCGATCAACGAGCACAACCGCTCACCGCCGAGTCGGTGCGCATCCAGAATCTAGGTGGCTTCACCGGCCTGTATTCGCACGGCGACGGCGGCGACGCCGACATGAGACTCAACGGCGACAAGTTCACGATCACCGGCACCGCGAACGGCTATAAGACCGACAAGCCGAATGAACCGGCTACCGCGGCTTTCAAGATCGTCACGACCTGCTGACGTTGTCTGCCTGAACTCCGCCGCTGGGGGCACGTTGCGGTTTGGCGCTTGTAGAGAATAGTATTCTCGTAAATTGCGAAGGAGGATTTCATGGGGCAGCTGTCGCATCGGGAAGACGTCCCCTTCCCGCTCTTTGACGCGGATAATCACCTCTACGAGCCGCCCGAGGCGCTGACCAAGTACCTGCCGAAGGAATACAAGGACTTCGTCCAGTACGTGCAGATCAACGGTCGCACCAAGATCGCGCTCCGCGGCGTGATCAGCAACTACATTCCCAACCCGACCTTCGAGGTCGTCGCCCGGCCGGGCGCCTGGGAGGAGTACTTCAAGTACGGCAACCCGGAAGGCAAGAGCAAGCGCGAGCTTTTCGGCGAGCCGATGCGCGCGATCCCGGCGTTCTTCGAGCCCGGCCCGCGCCTGGAGAAGATGGACGAGCTGGGCCTGGACCGCACCCTGATGTTCCCGACGCTGGCCAGCCTGATCGAGGAGCGGTTGCGCGACGACCCGGTCGCCATCCACGTCCTGATCCATGCGCTGAACCAGTGGCTCGACGAGGTCTGGGGCTTCAACTATCAGAACCGCATCTTCACCACTCCGGTCATCACCCTGCCGATCGTCGAAAAGGCGATCGAGGAGCTGGAGTGGGTGGTCAAGCGCGGCGCGCGGTGCATCCTGATCCGCCCGGCTCCAGTCCCCGGATTTCGCGGCCCGCGGTCGTTCGCGCTGCCCGAGTTCGACCCGTTCTGGGAGCGGGTCGTCGAGCACGACCTGCTGGTCGGCATGCACTCCAGCGACAGCGGTTATTCCCGGTACACCTCTGAGTGGGACGGTGCCGACCAGGAGATGCTGCCGTTCCAAACCAATGCGATGGGCATCCTCAACGAGTGGCGGCCGATCCAGGATGCGGTGGGCTCGTGGGTGATCCACGGCGCGCTCTACCGGCACCCGAAGCTGAAGGTGGCCATCGTCGAGGCCGGATCGAAGTGGATGACCCCGCTGCTGGACGGCCTGGCCGAGGTCTTCCGCAAGGCCCCGGAGGCTTTCCCGAGCGATCCCGTCGAGATGGTCAAGAACCGGGTCCACGTCAGCCCGTTCTTCGAGGAGGGCATCGACGATCTGATCAACCTTGTCGGTGTGGACCAGGTGCTGTACGGCTCGGACTGGCCGCACCCGGAGGGGCTCGCGGAGCCGACCTATTACATCAACGCGCTGCAGCACCTTCCCGTCGAAGACCAAGCAAAGATCATGGGCGGCAACCTGGCTCGTCTCGTTTCCGTGTGACAGCCAGTGCGGAGTGGCAGACCATCCCACAGATGGTCTTGAGCACGGCGGACCGCTTCGGCGATGCGGAAGCGATCGTCGACGGTCCGCTGCGCTTCACCTTCTCCCAAGTTGTCGAGCGAATACGTTGCGCCGCAGGAGCTTTCGTTGACCTCCGGGTCGGCAAGGGTGATCGCGTCGCCATCTGGGCCCCCAACTGTGCAGAGTGGATCATCGCGGCGTTCGGGTTGCTCACCGCGGGTGGCGTGCTGGTGCCGGTCAACACCCGGTTCAAGACCGAGGAAGCCGGCGACATCATCGTCCGCAGCGGAGTCAAGGCCGTCCTGGTACAGAAGGGATTCCTGGGCCAGGACTACACCGCGCCGGCGGGGATACCGGTCATCGACTTGAAGTCCGACTTTCTCTGCAGCGGTTCGCCGTTCGAGCGGGCGGTGACCGGCAGCGACACTTCGGACATCATCTTCACCTCGGGCACGACCGGCCGCCCCAAGGGCGCAATGATGAATCATCAGCAGACGCTGCGAATGTATGAGGAGTGGGCGACGCTTGCAGATCTGCGCGAGGGTGACCGCTACTTGCAAATCAACCCCTACTTTCACACGTTCGGCTTGAAGGCGGGGCTCGTCACGTCCTTCCTTCGCGGCGCGACGATGCTGCCCGTCGCGGTATTCGAGGTGGATTCGGTGGTGGATCTCATTGCCCGCGAAGGTGTCACCATGCTCCCCGGACCGCCGACGCTGTACCACTCACTGCTGACGGTTCGGCACAAATCCAAGCTGTCGACCTTGCGGGCGGGCGTGACCGGCGCCGCCGACATCCCTGTCGAACTGGTTCGTCGCATCCACGAGGAGCTGCCGTTCCAGACGTTGATGACCGGTTACGGGCTCACCGAGGCCGGGAACGTAACCTTGTCCCGGCCTGGCGATTCCTTCGAGGACGTGGCCACCACGGCGGGGTTGCCATGCGACGGGGTGGACGTGCGCATCGGGGACGACGGCGAGATCCTGGTCCGTGGATACAACGTCATGAAGGGTTATCTCGACGATCCCGCCGCGACCGCCGACGCGATCGATCGGGACGGCTGGCTGCACACGGGTGATCTGGGCAACCTAGACGACGCGGGCCGGCTGCGCGTTGTCGGCCGCAAGAAGGACATGTTCATCGTGGGCGGGTTCAATGCTTATCCCGCTGAGATCGAGGGTTTCCTGCTCAACCACCCGGCCGTCGCGCAGGTGGCGGTCATCGGCATCCCTGACGAGCGGCTCGGACAAGTGGGCAAGGCGTTTGTGGTCCGCGAGGACGATGTCAGCGTCGAAGAACTGCTCAGCTGGTGCCGTGACCGCATGGCGGGCTTCAAGGTGCCGCGCTCGGTGCAGTTTCTCGACTCACTGCCGCTCAACGCCACCGGCAAGGTGGTCAAAGATCTGCTGCGCTGATTTGCCAACCCAAAATATGCTCAATAGGAGAACCATATTCCCGCAGCTGCCACGTACATTCGACGGTGTGATGGCGATGCCTTCGGCCAAATGCGGGGCAAAGAGTGATAACTTGATTCTCGGAGCGTGTCGCAGCGGAACGTCGAATGCCGCGCCATGGCCGACTGATCGGCCGGTGGGCATGACGACCTACGGGGTGCGACGACCGACAAAAGAATGGCGGCGAATGTGCCTGCGCTTCCGCGTACGCCGAGTAGGGTTGCCCAACGGCGTCGCCTCCGCCGGGGATAACGTGGCGGGCCGTTGGCGGCCAATGCCAAGCGCGGCACCGACGGGTAAGCGGTAGAGGAGTACGACATTGAGTGACGAGCGGTCTTGTTTTCGGTCCGGTGAGCGGTGACTGGCGGCCTCCGCCAGGATGCTGCTGACACGGAATCGCTTCCGGTGAATAAGGACGAAATCCCGACCACCGCCGCGGACATCCGAGCGTTGGCCGAACAAGCCGAGGCAGAGGCCGCAGAAGCGGAAGCACTCGCTGCCGCCGCCCGCGCCCGCGCCCGCGCCGTTCAGCTGCGCCGCCAGGCCGAGCTCATCGAGGCCCAAAAAGAAGCGGCAAAAGAAGAGGCCGCAACGGAAGCCCCGAAAGACGAGAAATCAGCAGAAGTCGTCGCCGAAGACGCGGACGCAGCGGACTCTGGTCAGACCGCGGTATCAGAGACCCCCGCGATCGAGTCCGAGAATGTCGAGACCGCCGAGAGTCCGGCCGAGGCCGTCGCGGCTGATACGTCCGTGGCCGACGCCACGGAGCCGGCGCCGCGTTGGCACCGTCGCTTCCGCCGTCCCAAGTGGTCGACGATGGCCGCAAGCGCGGCCGTCGTCATCATTCTCGGAGCGCTGGCGGGCAGCGGTTACATGGTCAAGGAGCACCGCGATACGGTGCGGCAGCATCAGCGTGCGGCTGAGTTCGCCGCCGCCGCACGTCAGGGCGTCGTGACATTGACGTCGCTGGACTTCAACAACGCCAAGCAAGGGGTGCAGCGCATCCTGGAAAACTCCACCGGTTCGTTCAAGGACGATTTCCTCAAAATGGCTGACGATTTCACCAAGGTGGTCGAACAGTCGAAGGTGATCTCGCAAGGCACCGTCCAGGCAACCGCAGTGGACTTGGACACCATGACGAAGGACTCGGCGGTGGTGCTGGTTGCCTCCACCTCCGAGGTCACCAATGCGGCTGGCGCCAAGCAGGATCCACGTAACTACCGGCTCATCGTTAGCGTCGCACGTGATGGTGCCCAGCTCAAGATTGCGAAAGTCGAGTTTGTGCCGTGACCGCCGACGAAGCATCGGTCCAAGAGACTGCGGAAAGTGCCGAGATGGCAGACGTTGACGAGACGGTCTCCAACGGCCAGTCGGAGGACATCGATTCCGCCGAGAGCAGCACAAACCAGGGCGTAAAGCCTAATCGGCTGAGGCGGTTCGCCGGGCGGGCGAAACAGTGCGCGTCCGGCAAGTTCCTCGCGGCCCTGTTGGCTTTGCTGGTCGTCGCCTCACTGGCGCTACTGGGTAGCGTGTTCTATTTCATGTACCTACCGGATCGGGACACCGACGCCGCGGCCGCGAAAGCGGCGATTTCGGCTGCCAGTGACGGAACGGTGGCGGTGCTATCGTATTCTCCCGATACCCTCGATCGCGACTTCTCTTCCGCGAAATCGCATTTGACCGGCGACTTCTTGTCATATTACGAACAGTTCACTCAGCAGATCGTCGCGCCGGCCGCCAAACAGAAGTCGGTGAAGACTACTGCGGTGGTGCTTCGCGCGGCGGTGTCGGACTTGCGTCCCTCCTCGGCCACCGTGCTGTTGTTCGTCAACCAAAGCACGCAGAGCAAAGATCGACCGCAGCCGACGTTCAGCTCCAGCAGCGTGTCGGTCACGCTGACGAAAGCTGATGGAACGTGGCTCATCTCGTCGTTGAATCCGGTATAGGGCCTTGTGACAAACAGCGTGACGACGAACGGCATCCATTCAATGGTGATCGCGTCGGACTACCGCGTGCCCGACCCAACGCGGGTATGGCCGCTGCTGAAACGTAAGAAATCGGCTCTCGGGGAAATCGGCGCCCACCACGTTCTGGTCTACACCTCAACGCACGACTACGGCCGGGTCCTGGTGATGATTGGAGTTCGCAGCCGGGAACCCATTGTCGAGTTGCTGCGCTCGCGGGTCTTTTTCGATTGGTTCGATGCCGCCGGGGTGGATGATATTCCTGCGGTCTTCGCCGGCGAGATCGTCGACAGGTTCATCGCGGAGCCGCCGGCGGATCAGGCGGCGCCTGGAGTCGTGGTGGCCGCAATCGCGTCCGTCGACGACGTTTCGACGCTGACCGCCGGAGTGCGCTCGGCGATGGATAGGTTCACCACCGCCGGGATCCGAAAGACATGGGTTTTCCAAGCTTTCGATGACGAGCATGAAGTTTTGATCCTGCAAGAGCTTGCCGATGAGGGGACCGCTCGCGACTGGATCGACCACCCCGACGCTGCAGCCGAATGGATATCCGGGGCGGGCATCGAACCGTACCCGCCGTTGTTCGTGGGCCGCTTCGTCGACATGATGCGCATCGAGGCGGACTGAGCGAGCTCGGCGGATGTTTGTGTGCTTGTGTAACGGTGTCACCAGCCACAACGTGGCCGAAGCCGTTGCAGCCGGGGCGTGTACGACCAACGACGTTGCAACGGCTTGCGGAGCAGGCGCCGATTGCGGGCGTTGTCGGCGCACCTTCCAGGCGATCCTGCGATCGTCAGGGACGCAGCGGCAACCTATTCGGTCTAAGCCGCGCTGATGCGGCGGCGATTCTCAGCGGCGCGGACTGCCATCCGGCGACATCGGTTGGACGAGATCGACAAGCAGCGGCGGGATCTCGAGGCGCGGCAAAACCACTTCGACTAACACCATGCGGTCTCGGTGTTGGGCCGCGGCGGTCAATGCGTCGTCGAGCTCGCCGTAGGTCTGCACCCGGAATGCCAGATGATTGCCGACCCCCAGCGCGCTGGGTATGTCCGTCCACTTCCAGCTGACAATGTCGTTGTACGGTGCGGTCTCTCCGTGGATGGCCCGTTCGACGGTGTAGCCGTCGTTGTTGACCACCACGATCACCGGGGACAGCCCTTCGCGCGAGAAGTTGCCGAGCTCCTGGACAGTCAGTTGTGCGGCACCGTCCCCGATCAGCAACACCGTCCGGCGGTCCGGATGTGCTACCCCGGCGCCCAGCGCGGCGGGCAGCGTGTAACCGATTGAGCCCCATAGTGGTTGGCCGATGAAGGTGACGCCCTGCGGCAACCGGTGATCGGCCATGCCGTAGAAGGAGGTGCCTTGATCGGCCAGCACCACGTTGCCCGGGGTGAGTGCCACGCAAAGGCGGTCCCACAGCATCTGTTGGGTCAGCGGTTGATCGCGCGGCGGGGGCGGCGGCAACGGTTCGGCGGGGGGCGAGGCCACCCGCGGCGAGGTGATCCCGCGCCGAACCAGGATGGAGGCCAACGCCTCCAAGGCGGCGCTCATCTCCAGCGGCGCGAAGACTTGCCCTGCAACGCTGCTTTGATACTGCTCGACATCGATGGTGCGGGCCGGATCGATGCGCTGACTGAAGAAGCCGCTGACCATGTCGGTGAACACCACCCCTGCGGTCACCAGAACTGGTGCGTCTTCAATCGCGGTGCGTACCGCTGGGGCGCTGGCCGAGCCGGCGTAGATACCAAGGTAGTGCGGCGAGCTTTCGTCAAGCAGGCTCTTTCCCCACATCAACGTCGCATAGGGCACCACGTCGGCGGCCAGCAGCGACTCCAGCTCTTTGATCACCTGCAACCGATGAACGAGTAAGTCGGCAAGCACGGTGACCTGGTTGTCGGCGATGAGCTCGGTGGCCGCATCGATGAACAAGGCCAAGGCGCGGGGGCTGGTCCCGCCGGTGTAGCGAGGCAACAGGTCTGCGGGCGGTTCGGTGGGTAAGCGGGCCACGTCGGTGGACAGCAGGATGTATCCGGGCCGCTTTTGCTCGCGCACCTCGGACAGTACCCGATCAATCTCGCGACGCGCCGTAGCCGGCATGAGATTTGCTTGGGCGCAGGTGATTTCGCGGCTCACCCGAAAGAAGTGCTCGAAGTCCCCGTCGCCCAGTGAATGGTGCAATGCGCGCCTGGTGCCTTGTGCGTCTTTGGAGGGGCCGCCGACGATATGCACGACGGGCACCTGCTCGGCGTAACTTCCCGCGATCGCATTAGCTGCCGAGAGCTCTCCCACCCCGAAAGTCGTTACCAAGGCTGACATTCCGCGCAGCCGTCCGTACCCGTCGGCGGCGTAGCCGGCGTTCAGCTCGTTGGCGTTGCCTACCCAGCGAATGGTGGGATGGTCGACGATGTGGTCGAGGAATTCCAGGTTGTAGTCGCCGGGAACGCCGAAGATCTCGGTCACGCCGAGCTCTGCGAGGCGGTCTAACAGGTAGTCACCGACGGTGTAGACGGGATCGGTTCCGGCATCAGTCACAAGCACGACGGTACGCTCGGTCGAATCCATTCCGGGCGCGACGCGGTTTAAGTATCGTGCGGGCCATGGCAATCAAAGAGTCCCGCGACGTCGTCATCGAAGCCGGCCCCGAGGAGATTCTGGACGTCATTGCCGATTTCGAGGCGATGCCCGAATGGTCGGAGCCGCATCAGAGTGCGGAGATCCTCGAAACGGGGGCCGACGGGCGGCCCAGCCAAGTGAGGATGAAAAGGTGAAGGTCGCCGGGATCACCGACGAACAGGTGGTGGCATACACCTGGACGGACAACTCGGTGAGCTGGACGGTCAGCTCCTCACAGCAGAAGGCTCAGGACGGGAAGTACACCCTGGTGCTGCGGGGAGACGCGACACTGGTCAAGTTCGAGCTTCTTGCGGAACCCGAATGTGCCATTACCGGGCTTCGTGCTCAAACGCGCCGTGCAGGGGACGATCGATTCCGCGACCAAGGCGTTGCGCGAGCGGGTGCTGGAAGTGCAGAAGGGTAAATAATCGCGGTGGGCGATGGCGGGCCCCTGGCTGGGGTGAAGGTGATCGAGCTCGGTGGAATCGGACCGGGGCCGCATGCGGGGATGATGCTCGCCGATCTGGGGGCGGACGTGGTGCGGGTGCGACGGCCCGGCGTGGCGATCGCAAGCGCGGCGCAGCCGGGCGAAGCGGGTCGCCACCAAGAGCCCGTGGCGATCGCAAGCGCGGCGCAGCCGGGCGAAGCGGGTCGCCACCAAGAGCCCGTGGCGATCGCAAGCGCGGCGCAGCCGGGCGAAGCGGGTCGCCACAACCAAGGTGGCCTCACTATGCCAGCCGAGGACCGCGACCTGCTGCATCGTGGGAAGCGGATCGTCGATCTGGACGTCAAGACCCGGCCGCAGGCGCTGCTGGACCTGGCCGCCAAGGCCGACGTGTTGCTGGACTGTTTCCGGCCCGGCACCTGCGAGCGACTGGGCATCGGTCCTGAGGAGTGCGCGGCGGTCAATCCGCGGCTGATCTTCGCGCGGATTACCGGCTGGGGACAGGGCGGCCCCGTTGGCACAGACAGCTGGCCATGACATCAACTACCTGTCGCGGACCGGCGCGCTATCGGCACTCGGGTACGCCGACCGGCCCCCGATGCCGCCGCTGAACCTGGTCGCCGACTTCGGCGGCGGATCGATGCTGGTGCTGTTTGGCATCGCCGTCGCGCTGTACGAGCGGGAACGTTCGGGCCAGGGTCAAGTCATTGACGCGGCGATGGTGGACGGCGTAAGCCTGCTCGCCCAAATGATGTGGACCATGAAATCGACCGGATCGCTGCGCAACCGGCGCGAATCGTTTCTGCTCGACGGCGGCGCGCCGTTCTACCGGTGCTATGAGACATCCGACGGCAAGTACGTCGCGGTCGGTGCTATCGAGCCGCAATTTTTTGCGGCCTTGCTCAGCGGGCTCGGCCTATCGCCCGACGAGGTGCCCGGCCAGCTCGACATTGTTCCTACCCGCAGATGTTCGACCTGTTCGCGAAACGATTCGCCAGCCGGACTCGCGACGAGTGGACACAGATTTTCGCCGGCACCGATGCGTGCGTCACTCCGGTCTTGGCGTGGAGCGAAGCAGCCGCCGACGACCACTTGAGGGTGCGGTCCACGGTGATCAACGCGCACGGCGTCGACCAGGCTGCGCCTGCTCCGCGGTTTTCGCGCACACCGGCCGGATCGGTCCGGCGACCGCCCGAGCGGACCACATCCCTTGACGAAATCGACTGGTAACCAACATGTTTCGTAGAACCGGTCCGCCCGACAGGCGGCATTGCTAGGTTGATCGCAGTGGCCGTAAAAGCATCACGAGAATTTATCGTCGACGCGCCGCCGGAACGGGTTATGGAGGCGCTCGCAGACGTTGGCGTGCTGTCATCGTGGTCGCCGCTGCACAAACAGATGGAAGTGATCGATCGCTATCCCGATGGTCGGCCGCACCATGTCAGGGCCACCGTCCGGATTTTCGGGCTCGTCGACAAAGAAATTTTGGAATATCACTGGGGCCCCGGCTGGATGGTCTGGGACGCCAAAGGGACCTCCCAACAGCACGGCCAGCATGTCGAATACACCCTCAAAGCCGAGGGTGTCGACAAAACCCGAGTGCGTTTTGACCTCACCGTCGAACCGGGGCGGCCCATGCCTGGGTTCATCGTCAAACGGGCGAGCGAACACGTCCTGGACGCCGCGGTGAAGGGGTTGCGGGAGTTGGTGATGGGCGGCGGAGATTCGGTCAAGGAGACGTAGCAATTGGCCAGGTCCATGGGGCCGCAATTGCTAGTTTTGTGAGCAGTGGCCGTTCAAGCATCGTCCGAAATCGTCATTGACGCGCCCCTGGAAGCAATCATGGAGGCGCTGGCCGACATGGACACTGTGGCGTCCTGGTCCGCGGTGCACAAGAAGGTCGAAGTCGTCGACAGCCATCCCGACGGACGACCGCACCACGTGAAGGTAACCATCAAGGTGATGGGCATCAGCGACACACAGTTTCTCGAGTACCACTGGGGGCCGGACTGGATGGTGTGGGACGCCGAAAAGACCATCCACCAACACGGCCAGCACGGCGAGTACAACTTGACCCGGCTGGGAGACGACAGGAGCCGTGTGCGGTTCGACATCACCGTCGAACCGTCGGCACCTTTGCCTGAGTTTCTGATCAACCGGGCCCGCAAGAAGATCTTGTACGCCGCACTGGAGGGACTGCGCAAGCGGGTGATGTACCCGGAGGGCTTCGGCGGGGCTACCTAGCCGGTCGGTCACGCAGCACAGCCAGCCGCTTGATCGCCTCGTCCAGCGTGTCCTCGCGTTTGCAGAAGGTGAAGCGCACCAGGTGATTCCACACTTTGGCTTGCTGTGAGGCATGCGCGGCCCCCGTATCGCAGAAGGGCGAGAGCGGGATGGCTGCCACTCCGGCCTTTTCCGGGAGTGCTGCGCAGAACGCGGCGCTGTCGTCATAGCCCAGCGGGCGTGGGTCGGCGCATACGAAATAGCTGCCGGCGCTGTCATGCACCTCGAACCCGACCTGAGCCAGCCCCGCGGTTAGCCGATCGCGTCGGGCCTGCAAAGAGGCCCGCAGCTCGGCCACCCATCCGTCCTCGGTGTCCAGTGCCAGCGCGACCGCCGGTTGAAACGGCGCTCCGCCGACGTAGCTCAGATATTGCTTTGCCGCACGCACGCCGGCGATGAGTTGCGCTGGGCCACATGCCCATCCGATCTTCCAGCCGGTGCAGTTGAACATCTTGGCCGCGCTGGAGATGGTGACAGTGCGCTCGGCCATGCCGTCGAAACCGGCCAATGGCAGGTGGCGGTGGTGGTCGAACACCAGGTGCTCGTACACCTCGTCGGTGATCACCAGGAGGTCGGCTGAGATCGCGACTCGAGCGATGGCCGCCAGATCGTCGGCGTTCAGCACCGTGCCGGTCGGGTTGTGCGGTGAGTTCGCGATCAGCGCACGCGTGCGTGGTGTGACCGCCCGGCGCAATGCATCGACGTCCAACCGAAAGCCGCGTCCATCGGGCACCAGCGGCACGGCGACCCGATGTGCACCGGCCATCGCCACCACCGGCGGGTAGGAGTCATAGAACGGTTCGATCAGCAGCACCTCCGAGCCGGGTTCGACCAGGCCGAGCACCGCTGCCGCGATGGCTTCGGTGGCCCCGACCGTCACCAGCACTTCGGTGTCGGGGTCGTACTCGATGCCGAAATGCCGCTGGCGCTGTGCTGCGATGGCGTGCCGCAGCGACGCGACACCTATCCCAGGCGGGTACTGGTTGACGCCCTCGGCGATGGCATCTTGGGCGGCCTTCAACATCGCGGGCGGCCCGTCCTCGTCGGGGAAACCCTGGCCGAGGTTCACCGCCCCGACCCGTGCGGCCAGCGCCGACATCTCAGCGAACACCGTGGTCGCATATGGACGCAGTCGCGACACCGTCATGGTGGTCGAGCTTAAGGCCGCGTGGCTGCTCGAGCGTCACGCCAGTGTGGTGCGCGCGTGACCCCCACGCCCGCATGACGCTCGGCGCGGTCACCAGCGGGGTTCTGCCCAACCAACAGGTTGGATGGCGCCCTGTTAGGGTGGCCGGTACTGGACCTAGTGTTTAGGACGGACCCGAACCGCACCTTCGAAGAGGAAGTCGACATGTCCGAAGAAGCCTTCATCTATGAGGCCATCCGCACGCCCCGCGGCAAGCAGAAAAACGGGGCGCTATATGAAGTCAAGCCACTCAACCTGGTCGTCGGGCTGATCGAGGAGTTGCGCAAGCGTTTCCCCGACCTGGACGAGAACCTGATCAGCGACGTCATCCTGGGGTGCGTCTCACCCGTCGGTGACCAGGGCGGCGACATCGCGCGCGCCGCCGTGCTGGCCTCCGGCATGCCGGTCACCTCCGGCGGCGTGCAGCTCAACCGGTTCTGCGCGTCGGGCCTGGAGGCCGTGAACACCGCTGCGCAGAAGGTGCGCTCCGGCTGGGACGACCTGGTCCTGGCCGGCGGCGTGGAGTCGATGAGCCGGGTGCCGATGGGATCCGACGGGGGCGCCATGGGCCTGGACCCGGCGACCAACTACGACGTTATGTTCGTTCCGCAGGGCATCGGCGCCGACCTGATCGCCACCATCGAGGGCTTCTCCCGCGAGGACGTCGACGCCTACGCGTTGCGCAGCCAGGAGAAGGCCGCCGAGGCGTGGTCGGGCGGCTACTTCGCCAAGTCCGTCGTGCCCGTCCGGGATCAGAACAGCCTGCTGATCCTCGACCATGACGAGCACATGCGGCCCGACACCACCATGGAAGGGCTGGCCAAGCTGAAGCCTGCGTTCGAGGGCCTGGCGGCAATGGGCGGGTTCGACGATGTGGCGCTGCAGAAGTACCACTGGGTCGAGAAGATCAACCACGTGCACACCGGCGGCAACAGCTCCGGGATCGTGGACGGCGCCGCGCTGGTCATGATCGGCTCCGAGGCCGCCGGCAAGTCGCAGGGGCTGACGCCGCGGGCACGCATCGTCGCCACCGCCACCAGCGGAGCCGACCCGGTCATCATGCTGACTGGGCCGACCCCTGCCACGCGCAAGGTGCTCGACCGCGCCGGCCTGACCGTCGACGACATCGACCTGTTCGAGCTCAACGAGGCCTTCGCGTCCGTGGTGCTGAAGTTCCAGAAGGACTTGAACATTCCGGACGAGAAGCTCAACGTCAACGGCGGCGCCATCGCGATGGGCCACCCGCTCGGCGCCACCGGCGCGATGATTCTCGGAACCATGGTCGACGAGCTGGAGCGCCGCAACGCGCGCCGGGCGCTGGTCACGCTGTGCATCGGCGGCGGCATGGGTGTCGCCACGATCATTGAGAGGGTTTAACCGCATGGCCGAGAACACGATTCAGTGGGGTAAGGATGCCGACGGCATCGTCACGCTCACCATGGACGACCCATCCGGGTCCGCCAACGTGATGAACGAGGCGTACATCGAGTCGATGGGCAAGGCGGTGGATCGCCTTGTCGCCGAAAAGGATTCGATCAGCGGCGTGGTGATCACCAGCGCGAAGAAGACCTTCTTCGCCGGCGGCGACGTCAAGAGCATGATCAAGATCGGGCCCGAGAATGTCGCCGAGGCTTTTGATTTGGTCGAGACGGTCAAGAAGCAGCTCCGCACTCTCGAGACTTTGGGCAAGCCGGTGGTCGCCGCGATCAACGGCGCCGCGCTCGGTGGTGGACTGGAGATCGCGCTGGCCTGTCACCACCGGATCGCCGCCGACGTGAAGGGACTCGTGGTCGGGTTCCCCGAGGTGACGCTGGGATTGCTGCCGGGCGCGGGCGGTGTGACCCGCACCGTCCGGATGCTCGGTATCCAGAACGCGTTCGTCAGCGTGCTGTCGCAGGGCACCCGGTTCAAGCCGGCCCAGGCCAAGGAACTCGGGCTGATCGACGAGGTGCTGCCGACGGTCGAGGAGCTGGTGCCCGCGGCCAAGGCGTGGATCAAGGCCAACCCCGACGCGCACGAACAGCCCTGGGACAAAAAGGGCTACAAGATGCCCGGCGGCACCCCGTCGTCGCCCGGGCTGGCGGCCATCCTGCCGTCGTTCCCGGCGCTGCTGCGCAAGCAGCTCAAAGGTGCGCCGATGCCGGCGCCGAAGGCGATCCTGGCGACCGCGGTCGAGGGCGCGCAGGTGGACTTCGACACCGCATGCCGCATCGAGAGCCGCTACTTCGCGCAGCTGATTACCGGCCAGGTCGCCAAGAACATGATCCAGGCGTTCTTCTTCGACCTGCAGACCATCAACGGCGGTGGCTCCCGTCCCGAGGGCATCGGCAAAACCCCGATCAAGAAGGTCGGCGTCCTGGGCGCGGGCATGATGGGCGCGGGCATCGCCTACGTCTCGGCCAAGGCCGGCTTCGGCGTCGTGCTCAAGGACGTCAGCCTCGAGGCCGCTCAGAAGGGCAAGGGCTACTCCGAGAAGCTGGAAGCCAAGGCGCTGGAGCGCGGCAAGACAAGCAAGGAGAAGTCCGACGCGCTGTTGGCCCGCATCACTCCCACGGCCGATGCATCCGATTTCGCCGGCGTCGACTTCGTGATCGAGGCGGTCTTCGAGAACCAGGACCTCAAGCAAAAGGTGTTTCAGGAGATCGAGGACGTCGTCGAGCCGAACGCGGTGCTCGGATCCAACACCTCGACCCTGCCGATCACGGGTCTGGCCAGCGGTGTCAAGCGGCAGGAGGATTTCATCGGGATCCACTTCTTCTCTCCGGTGGACAAGATGCCGCTCGTCGAAATCATCAAGGGCGAGAAGACATCCGACGAGACCCTGGCCCGAGTGTTCGACTACACCCTGGCGATCGGCAAGACGCCGATCGTGGTCAACGACAGCCGTGGCTTCTTCACCTCCCGGGTGATCGGCACCTTCGTCAACGAGGCTCTGGCGATGCTGGGCGAGGGCGTCGAACCGGCGAGCATCGAGCACGCGGGTTCGCAGGCCGGGTACCCGGCGCCGCCGCTGCAGCTGTCCGACGAGCTCAACCTGGAGCTGATGCACAAGATCGCCGTCGCCACCCGCAAGGGGGTCGAGGACGCCGGCGGCACCTACGAGCCGCACCCGGCCGAGGCCGTCGTTGAGAAGATGATCGAGCTCGGCCGCTCCGGGCGGCTCAAGGGCGCGGGCTTTTATGAGTACGTCGACGGCAAGCGCACCCAGCTGTGGCCGGGCCTGCGAGAAACGTTCAAGTCCGGTTCGTCGCAGCCGCCGTTGCAGGACATGATCGACCGGATGCTGTTCGCCGAGGCGCTGGAAACCCAGAAGTGCCTCGACGAGGGTGTGTTGACGTCGACGGCCGACGCGAACATCGGCTCCATCATGGGCATCGGATTCCCGCCGTGGACCGGTGGTAGTGCGCAGTACATCGTCGGCTACTTCGGTCCGGCCGGTACAGGCAAGGAAGCTTTCGTGGCCCGGGCCCGTGAGCTGGCCGCCAAGTACGGCGACCGGTTCCTGCCGCCGAAATCGCTGACGTAGTTCTGCCACGAGCAGACGCAAAAGAAGGTGATGGGAGCTGGCGCGCCTGCTCGCGGTGGATGAGAATCGGCGCGTGCGCTGCGGTGTCGACGTCGAAGGGGCTTGGCCGTGCCTGGCCGTGCAAAAGAATGATGCTGGA
>Ga0335071_10000373_pt1 | contig 50797 bp, 47 predicted proteins | sample Lox_Sample_15_FD_206724 | JGI IMG/M metagenome (GOLD analysis project Ga0335071, IMG submission 206724) | Soil microbial communities from Loxahatchee National Wildlife Refuge, Florida, United States - Lox_Sample_1.5 | ecosystem: Environmental > Terrestrial > Soil > Wetlands | place: USA... | reverse complement strand
AGCTCCACCGCGGCGAAGGAGAGCCGCACCTGCGCGCCGCTCACGCGGTCGACGAGGGCGATCTCGTGCGCGAAGGGCGAGCCGGCGAGCGGGCGGTAGTCGTCGAAGCGGGCCTCGCGCAGCACCGCACCGTCGGGTCCGAGCTGCGCCCAGCGGCGCAGGCGCCCGTCGGCGTCGAACTCGAAGAGCTGGCGCCCCGGCGCATCGCCTCCGGCGACCTCGACCCGCACGCCGCCGGCAGGGAGCTGCGAGGCGGCGTCGATGCGGGCGCCGGCGGGCGGCAGCGGGACGCCGAGCAGCAGCTCCACGGCCTGCTGCGGCGTCACGGCGAGACCCGCCACGTCGCGCAGCAGGTCGGGATACACGGGACCGCTGTCGAGGGCGCGCTCGGGCACGCGAAGCAGCCGGTAGCGCTCGCCGTCGGTGGTCAACACGAGCAGCGTCTGGTCGAGAACGCCGAGCACCTCGACGCGCAGCCGGGCCGGGCGCTCCAGCACCAGCACCTGCCGCGCGCGGCCCGAGCCCGCCGGCCCGTCGAGCGCGAGCTGCGCCACGCCGCGCAGCGCCCGCCGCGCGTCGGCGTCGCGAGCGAGGCCGCCGAGCAGTGCGGCGGCGCGCGGGTCGCTCGCCGGGAGCGGAAGCTCGCGCGGCGCCGAGGCACAGGCCAGCGCCCAGAGCGTGACGAGGCAGCCGAGGCGGAGGGGGAGCGCGCGACGCGCCCTGCTCACCGGGGCGCGAGTTCCTGACGCAGGCGCTCGAGCTTCTCCATGAGCTTGGGCTGCTCGCCCTCGCGCGGCTCGAGGTTCACCGCCTCCTCGTAGAACGAGAGCGCGCGCTGGCGGTCGTCCAGCAGCAGATAGGCGTCGCCGAGGTGCTCGGAGATCACTGGGTCGCCGCCCGTCAGCTCGGCCGCCTTCTCCAGCTCCCGGATGGCGCGCTCCGCCATGGCGCGCCCGGCGTCGACGCGCCCGGCCTGCACCAGCGGACGCGCGCGCATGTAGTAGACCCAGCCGAGGCTGTCGGTGATGTAGCCGTCGTCCGGCTTCTGCTCGAGCGCCTTGTTGATCATCTTCTCGGCGCGGTCGAGCTCGGCTCCGCTCTCGGCCAGCGAGTAGCCGACGTAGTTGAGCGCGCCCGGATGGTTCGGGTTCTTCTCGAGGACCTGCTGCATGTAGGCCATCGCCTCGGGCGGGTGCCCGGCCTCGCCGTGCAGCACGCCGAGGTTGTAGAGCAGCTCCTCGTCGCCCGGGGACTGCTCGAGGAGCTGGCGCAGGAACGCCACCGCGCCGTCGAAGTCGCCGGACTTGGCGCGCAGGCTGGCGACGTAGAGGTCGAGCTGCCGCGACGGCGCGCGCGCGCGCAGCGCATTGGCCTCGTCGAGCGCCTGGGCGTAGTCGCGCCGCCGCTCGTAGATCCCGGCGATCTGGAGCCGCGCGTCGAGGTAGCGCTCGTGCTCGGGCGGCACGCGCTTGAACATCTCCATCGCGCCGTCGAGATCGCCGGCGCGGCGCTTCACCAGCCCGAGCAGGTACGCCACCTCGTACTGCTCGGGATTCGCGGCGAGCGCGCGCTCGAAGCGCTCGGCCGCGGCGTCGTAGTGCTTCTGCTCGAGATCGAGGTAGCCGAGCCGCACGACGGCGCGCAGGTCGTCGGGGTAGAAGCGCTCGATCTCCTCGAGCGTCTTGCGGGCGTCGTCCCAGCGCTCGAGCCCGATCTGCGCGTCGGCCAGCGCCGCCAGCGTCGGGTGGTGGTGCGGCTGGAACGCGAGCACCTCGCGGTAGATGGCGATCTCGCCCTCGCGGTCCCCGCGCGTCCGCCGCTCGCGCGCGAGCGCGGAGTAGACCGCGAGGCTCTCGGGATTCTGCGCCAGCGCCGTCCGCAGCGCGCGCTCGGCGTCCTTGGGGCGCTCGAGGCGCTCGTAGGCGCGCGACAGCGCGAAGTAGGAGCGCAGGTTCGTCGGGTCCGAGCGCACCATCCACTTCGCGATCTCGAGCGCGCGGTCGAGCTGGTCGGCATCCGAGTAGAGCCCGTAGAGCAGCAGCGCCGAGTCCGAGTCGAGGGGCTTCCCGTCCGGGCCGCGCAGCACCTTTTCCGCGGAGGGGATGTCCTTGCGCAGCCGGTACAGCGTCCCGAGGAAGAGCCGCAGGTCCGGGTTGTCCGGCTCGAGCTGGTGCGCGCGCTCCGCGAGCTCCAGCGCCTCGTCGGCTCGTCCCTGGCGCGCGAGGAGCTCGGCGACGGTACGGTTCAGGAGCGCCGAGTCGGGGTCCTTGGCGAGCGCCCGCTGGTAGGCGGCGAGCGCGTCGTCGAGGCGCCCGTCGAGCTCGAGCTGGCGGCCGACGAGGTAGTCGTACTCGGGCGGTGCGCCCGGCCGCTCCGCCGACTCCTCGGCCGGCTCGGCGCGCGGCCCGCGCAAGCTGGCGCAGGCGACGGCGAGCGGCACGGCGGCGCCGAGCAGGAGGGCGGCGACGAGCTGTCGGGACCTGGAGGAGCGGATCGACGTCACGGCGCGAGGTAGCCCTTCTTCTCGAGATGGCCGAGCAGCCGATCGACGCTCTCCTTCACCGACTGGCGGTTGGTGTCGAGGACGAGCTCGGGCCGCTCCGGCGGCTCGTAGGGCGCGGAGATCCCGGTGAACTCGGGAATCTCGCCCCGGCGCGCCTTCTGGTAGAGCCCCTTGACGTCTCGGCCCTCGCAGGTCTCGAGCGAGGCGGCCACGTGGACCTCGAGGAAGCGGCCCGGATCGTGGATCTTCCGCACGAGGTCGCGGTCCGCGCGGTAGGGCGAGATGAACGAGGTGAAGACGATCAGACCCGCGTCGTTGAAGAGCTTCGCCACCTCGCCGATCCGGCGGATGTTCTCGGTCCGGTCGGCGGGCGAGAAGCCGAGGTTCTTGTTCAGGCCGTGGCGGATGTTGTCGCCGTCGAGGACGTAGGCGAGGCGACCCGCCGTGACCAACGCCTGCTCGGCCGCCACGGCGAGGGTGGATTTCCCCGACCCCGAGAGGCCCGTCAGCCACACCGTGACGCCCTTCTGGCCGAGCAGCCGCTCGCGATCCTCGCGCGTCACGTTCTGCGAGTGCCAGGTGATGTTGGTCGCGCGCTGCTCGTCCACGACGCCGTCCGTCTCCATCTCCGATCCGAAACGAGGTTAGCGGCGGGCCGCGCTCGGGTCGATTCGCGGGCTGCGGCCTCCGGACCCCGCAGGCTGCACGGTGCGGCTCGCTCGCAGCGCCTTCACCTCGGCGATGATCCGGTCCGCCGCGGCGTCGACCTCCGAGAGCGTGTTGTTCCGCCCCAGCCCGATGCGAATCGATGCCTTGACCGCATCGTCGGATAGCCCGAGCGCCTTGAGCACATGGCTCGGCTCGGGCCGCGCCGAGCTGCAGGCCGAGCCCGCCGAGAGCGCCAGATCCGGAAGGCCGGCCATCAGCGCATCCGCCGAGATCCCCTCGAAGCCGACGTTCAGGTTGCCCGGGAGGCGCTGCTCGCGATCGCCGTTCACGAAGACGTCAGGCAGCGCCGCACGCAGCCGATCGAGCAGGTGATCGCGCAGGCCCGCGAGGCGCAGGGCCTCCTCCTCGCGCTCGGCGAGCGCGAGCTCGAGCGCGCGGGCGAAGCCCACGATCAGCGGCACCGGGAGCGTCCCCGAGCGCAGGCCGCCCTCGTGGCCGCCGCCGTGAAGGAGCGGCTCGAGGCGCACGCGCGGCCGGCCGGCGCGCACGTAGAGCGCGCCGACGCCCTTGGGTCCGTAGAGCTTGTGCGCCGTGAACGAGAGCAGATCGACGACGCTCGCGGCGGCATCCACCGGGATCTTCGCGACGGCCTGCGCGGCGTCACAGTGGAAGAGCACGCCGCGCTCGCGGCAGACGCGGGCGATCGCCTCGATCGGCTGGATCACGCCGATCTCGTTGTTGGCCCACATCACCGAGACGGCGAGCGTCCGCTCGCCGATCGCACGCGCGACGGCGTCGGGATCGACGCGTCCGGCGCCGTCGACCGGAAGCTCCGTCAGCTCGAAGCCGCGGCGCGCGAGCGCGCGGCACGGGTCGAGCACCGAGGAGTGCTCGGTGGCGACGGTGACGAGGTGGTTGCGCCCGCCGCGCTCCGCCTCGGCGGCACCGCGCAGCGCGAGGTTGTTGCTCTCGGTGGCGCCGCTCGTGAAGACGATCTCGCGCGGATCGCGCGCGCCGATGCCGCGCGCCAGGCTCTCGCGCGCGAGCTCGACCGCGGCCTCCGCGCGCCATCCGAAGGCGTGGGTGTGGCTCGCAGCGTTCCCGAATTCGCGCGAGAAGTAGGGCAGCATCGCCTCGACCACGCGCGGGTCGGTCGGCGTGGTGGCGTGGTGGTCGAGGTAGATGGGGGCTCGGGGGGCCATCGGCCCTCCGCGATCAGGCGCCGAAGGACTGGCCGCAGCCGCAGGTGGTCTTGGCGTTAGGGTTGCTGATCTTGAAGCCGGACTCCTGCAGCGTGTCGACGTAGTCGAGGACGGTGCCCGCGAGGTACGCGGCGCTCTTGTCGTCGACGACGAGGCGGACCTCGCCCGACCGGATCTCGTTGTCGCTCTCGCCCACGCGGTCGTCGAAGCCGAGCTGGTACTGGAGGCCCGAGCAGCCGCCCCCGACCACCTTGAGGCGGAGGGCGTGGGTGTCGAGCTTCCCGTCGCGGTCGAGGAGCGCGCGCACGCGCTCGGTGGCGGCCTGGGTGATCTCTACGATTGCCATCGGGTGGAACTCTCTCCTGCTCTCGGGGCGCGCTCGTCGCCGCATCCAGCGGCAGTCCGGACCTGCGGCTGTAACTCCAAGTGGCGCAAGGATAAAGCCATCCTCTCGCGAGTCAACTCGAAGGCCTGCGGAGCCAGAGGAAGACCTCGCGATTGCCCTTCGGACCCGCGAGCCGGCTCTCGGCCTCCCCACGGGCCCGCCAGCCGAGCGCCTCGGCCGCCTCGCGCACCGCCGCGACGGCTCCCGCGCGCGCTGCGTCGTCGCGCACCACCCCGCCCTTCCCCACTTGACCACGCCCGACCTCGAACTGCGGCTTCACCAGGATCAGCCAGTCCGCGCCCGCCGCCACCTCGGCCAGCCGCGGCAGGATCAGCCGCACCGAGATGAACGACACGTCGACGGTGACGAGGTCGATCGGTCCCGGCACGGCGTCGGCCGCGAGCCAGCGCGCGTTGGTGCGCTCTCGCACCAGGACGCGCGGGTCGCCGCGGAGCCGAGCGTCGAGCTGTCCGTAGCCGACGTCGACCGCGACGACCGAGCGCGCGCCGCGCTGCAGCAGACAGTCGGTGAAGCCGCCCGTGGACGCGCCGACGTCGAGACACGCGAGGCCGCCCGGGTCGATGCCGAGGTCGTCGAGCGCACCGGCCAGCTTCTCTCCGCCGCGCGAGGCGAAGCGCCGCGCCGGACCGCGCAGCCGCAGGTGCGCCTCGGCCCGCACGCGCGTCCCCGGCTTGTCGACACAGATCTCGTCGACCAGGACCTCGCCGGCGAGGATCAGCGCCTGCGCCTGGGCCCGCGACGCCGCGAGCCCGTCGGCGACGACGCGCTCGTCGAGACGCACACCCTTCAAACGCGGCGGAGCAGCTCGCGGGCCGCGCGCGCCACGCCGGCGGCGTCGAGGCCGAGCTCGGCGCGGATCGCCGCCGGATCGGCGTGCTCCACCACGCGGTCCGGGATCGCGAGGCAGCGGGTCGGGATGGCGAGGCCCGCCTCCGCGAGCGCCTCGAGCACGGCGCCGCCGAAGCCGCCGCTGCCCGCCGCCTCCTCGACGGTGAGCACGGCGCCGCAGCGCGCCGCGAGCGCAGCGACCCGCCGCACGTCGAGCGGCTTCACGAAGCGCGCGTTCAGCACCGCGGCCGAGATGCCCTCCGAGGCGAGCTCGGCGGCCGCCTCGAGCGCCGGGTGCGCGAGCGTCCCGAGCGCCACGACGAGCAGGTCGTCGCCGTCGCGCAGGAGCTCGGACTCGCCGATCGGGATCGTCTTGATCTCGGGATCGAGCGGCACGCCGAAGCCGTTGCCGCGCGGGTAGCGGATCGCCGCGGGCCCCGGGTGCTCGATCGCGGTGCGTAGCATGTGGCGGAGCTCGTTCTCGTCCTTGGGCGCCATCAGCAGCATGTTCGGCAGCGCGCGCAGGTACGCGACGTCGTAGAAGCCCTGATGCGTCGCGCCGTCCGCACCGACCACCCCCGCGCGGTCGAGCGCGAAGGTGACGTCGAGGTTCTGGACGCAGACGTCGTGCACGACCTGGTCGAAGGCGCGCTGCAGGAAGGTCGAGTAGATCGCTGCCACCGGCTTCATCCCCTCGCAGGCGAGGCCGGCGGCGAAGGTGACGGCGTGCTGCTCGGCGATGCCGACGTCGTAGAAGCGGCCGGGGTGGGCTCCCTGGAAGCGGTCGAGCCCGGTGCCGTCCGGCATCGCCGCGGTGATGCCCACGATGCGATCGTCCTCGTCGGCGAGCCGGATCAGCGTGTCGGCGAAGACGCGGGTGTAGGAGGGCGGGCCGCCCGCGCTCTTGCGCATCTCGCCCGACGACACCTCGAAGGGCGTGACCCCGTGGTACTTGAACGGGTCCGCCTCGGCCGGCGCATAGCCGTAGCCCTTGGCGGTGAGCGCGTGGATCAGGATGGGGCCCTCGCCGCCCTCGAGCATGCGACGCGCGTTCGAGAAGGTCTCGAGCACGTCGTCGATCCGATTGCCCTGGATCGGGCCGAGGTAGCGGAAGCCGAACGCCTCGAAGAGCAGGCTCGGCGTGATGAAGGCCTTGAACGACTCCTCGGCCCGGTGCGCCCAGCGCAGCATGTCGCCGGGAAGCGTCGCCAGCACCTCCTTGGCGATGCTCTTGAGCCGGCGCACCAGCGGCGCCGACATCTTGCGCGAGAGGAACGACGAGAGCGCGCCGACGTTGGGCGCGATCGACATCTCGTTGTCGTTGAGCACCACCAGCAGGTTCTTCTGGCCCAGCTCGCCGGCGTGGTTCAGCGCCTCGAAGCTCATGCCCGCGGTCATGCCTCCGTCGCCGATCACGGCGATCGCGAGGCCGGGCTCCCCGCGGTGCTGCTTCGCCCGCGCGATGCCGAGCGCGGCGGAGATCGACGTCCCGGCGTGGCCGGCGCCGAAGTGGTCGAACGCCGACTCGCTGCGCCGCAGGAACTTGCCGATCCCGCCTTCCTTGCCGATGCCCTCGAAGGCGTCGCGGCGGCCGGTCAGCATCTTGTGCGCGTAGGCCTGGTGCCCGACGTCGAAGACGAGCCGATCCGTCGGCGTGTCGAACACGTAGTGCAGCGCCGTGATCAGCTCGACGGCGCCCAGGCTCGACGCGAGGTGGCCGCCCGTCCGCGCGACGCGCTCGACGATCTCGCGGCGCAGCTCCTCCGCGACCCGCGCCACCTCCTCGCGCGGCAGCGCGCGCAGGTCCGCCGGGCACGCGATGCGTTCGAGCCGCGACTCGCTCATCGGTGCAGCCATCGCCTCGGGAGCCCTCCCGTCATCCCCGCCTCCGGCTCATCTGGCTCGCCCGACCGCGAAGCGGGCCAGCTCGCGGAGTGGATCGGCCGACCCGCCGAAGGGCTCGAGCAGATCGAGCGCCTCCCGCAGCAGCGACGCGGCGCGCGCGCGCGCGGCGTCGGCCCCGACGAGCGCCACCAGCGAGCAGCCGCGGTCGAGCGCGCGGTCGAGCAGGTCGTCGGCGATCTGGAAGGCGACGCCGATCCGCGCGCCGAAGCGCGAGAGCCGCTCGAGCGCGGCGTCGTCGGCCCCCGCGAGGCACGCGCCTCCGACGAGCGCCGCCCCGATCAGCGCCGCCGTCTTGCGGCGGTGCACGCCGAGGATCGCCTCCGGCGTGGCGCGTGCCGCGTCGGAGCGGAGATCGTCGACCTGTCCGCCGACGAGCTGCCGCGGGCCTGCCGCCTCGGCGAGCACGCGCAGCGCGCAGAGCGACCGGGCCGGCTCACGCGTCTCGGCCGCGAGCACCTCGAACGCCAGCGCGAGCAGCGCATCGCCGGCCAGGACCGCAGTCGCCTCGCCGTAGGCGACGTGGACGGTCGGGCGGCCGCGCCGCTCGTCGTCATCGTCCATGCACGGCAGATCGTCGTGGATCAGCGAGTAGCAGTGCACCAGCTCGACGGCGGTGGCCATCGCCAGCGCGCGCTCGGGCGCTGCGCCCACCGCCTCGGCCGCCGCGAACGCGAGCGCGGGACGCAGGCGCTTGCCGCCCGGGAAGACCAGGTGCCGCATCGCGGCCAGGAGCACCTCGGGAATCGCGTCGGACGGCGCCAGCGCGCGCGCGAGCGACGCGTCGACCAGCCGGCCCCGCTCGGCCAGATACGCCTCCGCGTCCACTAGCTCCCGTCTCCGGAGTCCTCGAATGGCCGAGCCAGCAGCTCGCCGCCTTCGAGGACGAGGCGCTCGACCCTGCGCTCGGCGGCGCCGAGCCTCTCGGAGAGCGCGCGCGAGAGGCCGACGCCCTCCTCGAAGCTGGCGAGCGACTCCTCGAGCGCGAGCTCGCCGCGCTCGAGCCGATCGACGATCGCCTCGAGCCGATCGAGCGCGGCCTCGAAGGGAAGCTCGCCGGCAGGCGCGTCGCCCGCAGGCGCGGCCGCCGAGGAACCACCGGACGGCTGACGGGGCTCTGCCATGAGCGGGCGAGCGTAGCCGCGCGGAGTTGCAGCGTCAACGCGAACATGCGTCGAACCCCTCGAAACGAAAGAGATTTCACGTCTCGTTGCGGGTCGTTCCGGCCACCGTCGCGCGAATCTCGCCGCCCGCCACCCGCACGGCGAGCTCGTCGCCCCGGACGACTTCGCCGGGATCGCGAACGATGTGGCCGTCCTCCGCACGACACGCGATCGCGTAGCCACGGGCGAGCACGGCGAGCGGCGAGAGCGAGTCGAGCCGTCCCGCCGCCAGCGAGAGCCCGCTTCGCGCGCGCTCGAGGCGGCGGGACATCGCCGCGCGCAGGCGCCTCGACTCGCGGGCCAGTCTCTCGCGGCGCGCGGCGAGCCGGGCCATCGGCGAGCCGCGGTGCAGGGCGCGGCGCGCCGCGTCGGCTCGGGCCGCCGAGCGCGCCAGGCGGGCCGCCATCGCGGCGCGAAGTCGGCCGCGATCGCGCGCCAGGCGCGCGCGCAGCGCCGGCCCGTCGGGCGCGACCAGCGCCGCTGCGGCCGAGGGCGTGGGCGCGCGCGCGTCGGCGACCCAGTCGGCGATGGTGACGTCGGTCTCGTGTCCCACGCCGGCCACGACCGGCACCGGGCAGCGCGCGATGGCGCGCGCCAGCACCTCGCTGTTGAAGGACCAGAGGTCCTCGAGCGATCCGCCCCCCCGCACCAGCAGGATCACGTCGACGTGCGGCCGGCTGGCGAGCACCTGGAGCGCCTGGACGAGCTCGAGGTCGGCCGCTTCGCCCTGCACGCGGGCCGCGGCGATCAGGATCGGGATCGCCGGGAAGCGCGCGCCCGTCACCTCGATGACGTCGCGCACGGCCGCACCGTGCGGCGAGGTCACCACGCCGATCGCGCGCGGAAACCGCGGCAGCGAGCGCTTGCGCGCCGGATCGAACAGGCCCTCCCGCTCGAGCCGCACGCGGAGCTGCTCGAAGGCGAGCCGCAGCGCACCGCGACCGCGCGGCTCGAGCTGGCGCACCACGAGCTGGAGGTCGCCGCGCGCCCCGTAGAGCGCGACCTCGCCGAAGGCGAGCACCTCGAGGCCGTCCTCGGGCTCGAACGGGAGGCGCGCCGCGTCGCCGCGGAACAGGACCGCGCGGATCTGGCTCTCGTCGTCCTTGAGCGTGAAATAGAAGTGGCCCGAGCCAGCGCGGCGCAGGTTCGAGACCTCGCCCACCACCCAGACGCGCCCCACCTGGTCCGCGAGGATCGCGCCGAGCTCGGCCACGAGCTCGCCCACGCGCAGGACGCGCGGTCCGGCGGGCCGGATCTCGGCTCCGCTCATCGGAGCGCGCCCGATCGGGGCGCGGGCGGGCCCACCGCGGCGCGGAGCCGGGCGGAGCGCATCCCCTACGGCGTCGGGCTCGGCTTGGGCACGCTCGCGACGGCCGGCTTCGCAGTGCCCGCATGGGCACCCGCCTTGGCATCGCGAAGCTTCTCGAAGTAGGTCCAGCTCTTCAGCACCTCGAGTCCGCGCGCGAGCTGCAGGTCGGTCTTCTCGCCGCTCGGCGCCTGGGCCTCGGGCTGCGCCTTGCCCTTCTCCTTGTCCTTCTCCTTGGCGGGCGGCGGAGGCGGCGTGCCGGGATCATCGGGATCGGCCTGGCGGTGCTCGAAGTGCTTCTCGAGATCGCGCTCGCGGAGCGGGTGGGTACTCTCGTCGTCGTCGGGCGCCGCCTGCGCCTGCGGCGTGTCGACCGGGGTCTCGACCTCGATGTCGGGCGCGATGCCGACCTCCTGGATCGAGCGACCCGAGGGCGTGTAGTAGAGCGCCGTGGTGAGCCGCAGCCCGGAGCCGTCCTCCAGCGGGAACACCGTCTGCACGGAGCCCTTGCCGAAGGTGTGCGCGCCGAGCACCAGCGCGCGCCCCTGGTCCTGCAGCGCGCCCGCGACGATCTCGGACGCGCTCGCGCTCCCGGCGTTGACCAGCACCACCATCGGGTAGCTGCCCTCGTCGCCGTCCGGATGCGCGCGGAACTCCTGCTGCTGGCTCTCGACGCGGCCCTTCGTGTAGACGATCAGGCCGTCCGACAGCCAGGTATCGGCCACGCGCACCGCCTGGTCGAGGAGCCCGCCCGGGTCGTCGCGCAGGTCGAGGATCAGGCCCTGCAGGTTGCCGCCCGCGTCCTTCTTGACCTTCTCGAGCATCTTGTGGAGGTCCGAATCGGTGCGCTCCTGGAAGGCGCGGATGCGGACGTAGCCGTAGCCGGGCTCGAGGGCGCGCCCGTCGACCGACGCCACCTTCACGACGTCGCGCGCGATGGTGAAGTTCTGCGGGCGCTCGAAGCCGTCGCGGAAGATGCGGATCGTGATCGTGCTGCCGCGCTTGCCGCGCATCAGCTTGACCGCGTCGAACAGGCTCATGTTCTTGGTCGAGTGGCACTCCTCGCCCTTCCAGTCCGTCGGCGGCTCGGTCGGGCAGATCGCCACGATCTGATCCTTGGCGCGGACGCCCGCGCGCGCGGCCGGCGTGCCGTCGATCGGCGCGACCACCTCGATGAAGCCGTCGCGCCGCTTGCTGATCTCGATCCCGAGGCCGTGGAACTCGCCCTTGGTGTCGATCTGCATCTCCTTGTGGGCCTCGGGGTCCATGTAGGCGGAGTGCGGGTCGAGCTCGGCGAGCATGCCGCGGATCGCGCCGCGGAGGAGCTGGCTCTCGTCCACCTCCTCGACGTAGTTGCGCCGCACCAGGTGCAGCACCGACGTGAACAGGCTCAGATCCTCGTAGCGCGCCGCGGACACCGGGCCGACGTGGCCCACGGCGACGAGCGTCAGCGCCGAGATGGCGCCGGCGACGAAGATCACCACGGATCGCAGATTGGGAGAGCGCATGGGACTCCAGGTTCTCACGGCGGGGTCTCGCCCCGGCGCGGGTGGCCGCCGCGCGGCAACCCATGGACGCGGCTTCGTCGGATGTGATTCGGCCTCGCGAGCCGCCGGCTTGATCGCGGGGCGCCGCGGCCGAGTCTAACCCGCCGGCCGGGTGCGGTCCCGCGCGACGCCGCGCAGCCAGCTCACCGGGTCGACCGCGTCGCCCCCGGCCCGGATCTCGAAGTACAGGCCGGGACCGGACAGCGAGCCGGTATCCCCGACCGTGCCGATCACCTGGCCGGCCGCCACCTCGTCGTCGACCTGCACCAGGATGTCGCCGAGGTGGCCGCTCACCGTGTAGAAGCGGTCGCCGTGGTCCAGGATGACGAGGCGTCCATAGCCGCGGAACCAGCCCGCGAAGCGCACGCGGCCGGCGGCGACGGCGCGCACGTCGGCACCGAGCGGCGCCCCGAAGTCGACGCCCTTGTTCAGCACCTGGGTGTGGAACTCGGCGTCGACCTGACGGCCGAAGCCGCGCACCACGGGCGCGTCGACGGGCGCGGGGAGCTGGCCGCGCAGGCTCGCGAACGGGACCAGCGCCGGCGCCGCAGGGGTCGCGCCGGCCGGAGCGGCGCCGAGCTTCGCGAGGGTGTCCTCGAGCGCGTGCGCGGCGCCCTCCAGCTCCTCGAGCGCCGCGTGCTCGCGCGCGCGATCGCTGCGCACCGACTCGAGCAGCGCCTGCTTGCCGGCGCGCTCGCTCGCGAGCTCCGCGCGGCGCTCGCCGAGCTGCGCGGCCAGCTCCGCCTGGCGCGCCTGCGCCTCGCCCGATTCGCGGCGCGCGTCGGCGAGCGCCTGCTGGTCCGCCCGAAAGTGCTCCACCAGGATGCGATCGTGGGCGAGCAGCCGGCCGAGCGCGTCGATCCGCTCGAGGAGATCGCGCAGGCTCTCGGCGGCGAACAGCACCTGTGCCGGACCGAGCTCTCCGGTCTTGTAGAGCGCCACGACGCGCGCCGACATGGCGCGGCGCGCGCGAGCGAGCCGCTCCTCCAGGTCCGGCAGGCGCGCCTCGAGGTCGTGCACGCGCGCGCTGGCCGCCTCGGCGTCGCGCTGGCGCTGCACCGCGTCCGCTTCGAGCTCGGCGACGGCGCGGTCGATCGCTTCGAGCGCCTCGAGCAGCCCGCGCTGCTCGCGCTCGAACCGCGCGACGCGGTCGCGGCGCTCGTCGATGGCGTGGCGAAGCGCATCGAGCTGGCGCGCCTCGCGGCTCTTGTCCGACGCGGCCGGCGCGGTGCCCGGTGCCGCAGCCGGCGGCGAGGGAATCGGCGGCGCGTCCTCGGCGGCGCCCGGTGCGGCGGCCGCGGCCGCGGCGAGCGCGAGCCACGCGATGGCTCGCCGCAGCCTCACGAGATCCGCGTCCTCGCCACGGCGATCGCCGCGCCGACCAGTCCGAAGCCGGCGCCGCCGCCGACCAGGAGGGCCATGCTCCGCGCCGAGAGGAAGGCGGGCTGCGACCAGCCGAGGAACAGCTCGAGCGCATCGCCGAGCTGCGGCACCACCAGGCGGAATGCGGCGTAGAGCAGCACCAGCCCGATCGCGCCCCCGAGCGCACCCTGCGCCACGCCCTCGATCAGGAACGGCGTGCGCACGAACGTCCTGCTGGCACCGACCAGCGCGAGGATCTCGATCTCGTCCCGCCGCGCGTAGACGGCCAGGCGGATCGTGTTCGCGACCACCAGCAGGGCAGCGAATGCGAGCACGGCGCCGAGGCCGAGGCCCGCGCTCCGCACCAGCGCGAGCGCGCGCGCGTAGCCCTCGATCCAGGCCTCGCCGCCGGCCACCTCGTCGACGCCTGGGAGCTTGCCGACCGCATCGGTCACGGCGCGCACGCGCTCCGCGCTGCGCCCCTCGTCGCGCAGCGTGATCTCGAGCGACGCGGGCAGGGGATTCTGGTCGAGCGCCTCGAGCAGCGCGCTGCCGCCGAGGCGCCGGCGGAAGCGCTCGAGCGCCTCCTGGCGGGTGATCAGCTCGACGCGCGCCACGCCCCCGAGCAGGCTGGTGCGCTTCGCGAGCGCCTCGGCCTGCGCGTCCGCGAGCTGCGGATCGAGGAAGGCGGTCACGTGCCGCTCGCGCCCGTAGCTGTCGAGCAGCGCACGCATGTTGCCGGTGATCACCAGGAGCCCGCCGAGGGGGATCACGGCGATCGCGATCGTCGCGATCGAGACTCCGCTGGTCACGGGGCTGGAACGCAGACCGCGCAGCGCGGCGCGCACGAAGTAGACCAGCTGATGCAGCGCTGCGGTCACCGCGCGCCGGCCGCCACGTCCTCGACGAGGCGCCCGCCCTCGAGCCGCAGCGTGCGCCGCGCGTAGCGTCGCACCAGCGCCATGTCGTGCGTCGCCACCATGACCGTGGTGCCGCGGGAGGCAGCGGCTGCGACCAGGTCCATGATCTCGAGGGTGAGCGCCGCGTCGAGGTTGCCGGTCGGCTCGTCGGCGACGAGGATCGCGGGCTCGTTCACGAGCGCGCGCGCGAGCGCGACGCGCTGCTGCTCACCGCCCGAGAGCGACGGAGGATGTGCGTGGCGCCGGTGCTGCAGCCCCACCCGCTTCAGCATCGCGAACGCCTTGGCGCGCACCTCGCGGGGCGGGCGGCCGCGCACCTCGAGCGCCAGGGCGACGTTCTCCTCGATCGTGCGCGCCCCGAGCAGCTTGAAGTCCTGGAAGACGACGCCGACGCGGCGGCGCAGCGCCGGGATGCCGCCCTCGCGCAGCCGGCCGACGTTGCGGCCGAGCACGAGGATCTGGCCCTCGCTCGGCCGCTCCGCGGCGAAGAGGAGCTTCATCAGCGTGGTCTTGCCCGCACCGCTCGGCCCGGTCAGGAACACCAGCTCGCCCTTGCGCACCTCGAGCGACACGTCGCGGAGGGCGAAGCTCGCGCCGTAGGACTTCGATACGTGGAACAGGCGGATCAGCGGCTCGCCGGCGCGACGGCCGGCGGGGGACCGGGCCGTCGGGGCGGCCGGACCGCTCGCGGTCATCCGGCGCCGCGCCCGCTCATTCAGACTCCGCGCGGCGGTTCGGGCGCTGCTTGCGGGTCGCCTCGACCAGGTAGTCGAGGATCAGCTCGTCGAGCGGAGGCTCCGTCGGCCCCTGCGGCGCGGCGCGGCGCGGCGCCGGCGCGGCCGCGCGCGGCGGCACCGCGGGCTGGGTGTGCCCCGAGGTGCCAGTCGACTCCCTCGCGTCTCCGAACACCCCGGCGCCGAGGCGCTCGGCGATGATCCCGTCGAGCTCGCCCTTTCGCAGGCGCTCGACCATGGCGCCGTGCTGGGCCTCCATCAGCGCCTTCACGATGCTGGCGAGCTCCCGCTCGGCCACGCGATCCGCGTAGCCGCGCTTCTCCGACGCCAGGATCGTGCCGCCCTGATAGAGATGGGTGATCACGTGCGGGTGCGCGCGACCGCTGTCCTCGGTCTGCACGTGGAAGACGACGCCGCGATGGCGCACGTTGGTGTTGAATCCCGAGATCATCCGGGTGCCAGCCCCCCAAACACCCAGCCGCGGCGATTGTGCGCGACGCGCGGGCCCCTCGCAAGCGAACCCGATGCGTCCGCGCGGCGCTATATCGGCCCGTCAGGGCGGGCTCCTGAGTCGCAGGCATGGACCCGAGCGGGCTGCCCGACCCAGTGAAGCGGGACGGAGACCGCCGGCGGCGAAACGGCGCTCCGGTGTGGAGCCGCACCGGAGCGCCCGGCGACGCGCCTTTGGGGGGCGTTCGCCGTCGCCGATCGAGCGAGAGCGCCGGGTCACGGCGAGCCGCCGAGCTTCGCCAGGCTCCGCGGATTCCGGCCGCGGCGCGCGATCCCGAGCCCGAGCAGCCCGGCCATCGACAGCGCAGCGGCCGACGGCTCCGGAACCGGCGCCGCGTGCGGCGTCGGTACCGCGAGCTCGATGAAGTCGGCCGCGTTGTCGTTCGTGTCGACGTTCGCGAAGCGGCGCGCGAGGCTCGAGCCCGCCGCGACGGCCGCAGCCGGCGTCCCCTCGCCCGCGAAGACGTCGACGCCCGGCTCGAACTCGCCGTAGCCGACCGCATCGAGCACGTTGGTGCCGTCGGTCAGCACGACCGCGTCCGGCCCGTTCTGCAGGTCGAAGTTGAGGAGCTGATCGGCGCCCACCACCGACGTGAGGCCCGCCGAGGTCTTGTCCGCCACCACGAAGAGGCCGTCGGCGCCGATCGCGCCGGCGAGCTTCAGCGACGCGTAGACCTTGCCGTCCGCACCGTTCACGCCCTCGAGCACCAGTCCGTCGAGCGGCGTGCCGGGCACGCCGTAGAGCTCGACGAACGAGAGCCCGTCGTCCGATCCCACCGCGTCGTAGAAGACCTCCGAGATGAGCGGCACCGCGCGCGCCGCCCCCGCTCCCGCCACGAGCGCGCTCGCCATCGCGAGCGCCGCGGCGCATCGCGCCGGGCGCGGCAGCCTGTGATCGCGTCGATCCATCTGCGCTTCCTCCTCGACGGGGTGCGGGACGAATGCTCGGCGGAGCAACTGGCGTGCCAGGGAGCCGCGCGCGCTGCGCTCTCGGAGCGGTGCGCCCGAGAAGCGCGGGGCTCGCATCACCGGTCCACCGGCGGGCACGGTGCGCGCTCGGCCCGCGTCCCGAACCACGCACCGGTCCAGCCGTCGAGCCCCGCCGCGAGCTCCTCCGCCCGCAGGCGGGCGCTGGAGGACTCGGCGGAGCCCGTGGGTGCCGCGCGCGCGGCGTCGAGCGCACGCCGCCGCTCGAAGTAGAGCTGGTTGACCTCGTCGAGCACGTCGTCGCGCAGCGCGATCAGCCGGCGCTGCTCGCTCGAGACGTCGATCTCCTGGTCGCTGTAGAGGAGGTCGCCGAGGTCCCAGACCAGCTTGAGCGAGAGCTCGCGCCGCCGATCCGCGTCGTGGTCGCGATCGAACAGGTGCCGCGTGTCGCCCGAGACGAAGCTCTCGTCCCAGGTCCGCCCGCGGCCGTCGTCGTGCGTGAGGCCGGCGTCGAGGGTGACCACCGGCATGAGCGCGCGATGGCGCACCCCCCACCACATCCGCTCGATGTGATCGCCGCGCAGGTCGAGGTGCGCGAGCACGGCCCGCTGCACCTCGGCGATCGGCGGATCGCACGTCGGGCCGCGCGGGGCCGGCAGGGCATCCTCGATCCCGCGCGTGCTGGCCGTCGCCGACGCGCCGGCGACGAGGAGGCCGCGCGCGCTCGCCGCGAGAACGCGCGCGCCGTCCGTGGCGAGGTCGCTCGCCGGCGCCGTGCCGGCCGGTGCCCCGGCGCGGCGCCACGGACCCTCCGGCCGGCCCGCCTCGACGATCCCGCGGTCCGTCGCGATCCAGAGCCGGTCCGTGCCCGCCAGCAGCCGGGTGGGCGTCGCGCCGGGCGGGAGCTCCGGCCAGTGCACGCTCCAGCGCGGATCTGCGGCGCCCGGCCCGGTCTCGCCCTCGGCAAGCGCCTGCTGACCGAGCACGAGGACACCGTTCGGTGTCGACCGCACGTCGAGCGCGGGCTGTACGTCCACCGGAAGCGCGACGCGCTCGGCGCCCACGCGCGCTGCGGGCCCCTCGGCGGGAAGCCGGGCGCGCCAGAGGCCGCGCTCGGCGGCGATCCAGAGCGTCGCGGGCTCGCGCGACTGCGGATCGCGCGGGACGGCGAGCGCGAGGCCCGCGGGCGGCGACTCGCCGAATGCACCGTCGATGCGCTCGAAGCGCTGGCCCTCGCGGCTCCAGTGGACGCCGTCGTCGGACGCGACCACGAGCCAGCCTTGCGCAACGGCGAGCCGGAGCGCGCGCCCGGTCGCCTCGCCCGGCACCAGCGCCCTCGCCTCGACACGGCGTCCGTCGAAGCGCCAGAGGCCCGACTCGGCCGCGATCCAGAGGCCGCCCTCGGGCCCCCAGGCGACGTCCCGGACGGGGGTGCGGAGGCCGACGCGCCGCCAGTCGGCGCCTTCGCCGCCGAGCAGGACGCCGCGTGCGTCGCCGACGGCCCAGCGGCCGGCCGCGATCGCGACGGCCTGCGCCCCGTCGGCGTCGACCGGAGCGCGGTCGAGCTGCCAGCTCGGCGCGTCCGGATCGGCGGCGGCCTGCGCCGCCACCGCGGCGAGGGCAACGGCGATTCCAAGTGCTCGCGATCGCACGCCTCGGCCCCGAGCAACTCGCGTGCCGCCCGCTCCGGGCGTGCGGCGCGGCGCCGCGGGCGGTCGGCGCACCCCGGTTGGCAACGGCGCAGCGAATCCGGGGGCACAGCGGATCTGCTTGACTGGGCCCGGCGGCTCCAGAAGAATCCGCCCATGCCCGGCCCCGGGTCTGCGCGCCTCGTCGCCTGCGCCGCCCTCTGCGTCGTCGCGCTCGTCGGCGATGCACGCGCCGAGGACCCCGTCATCTACAAGTGGGTCGACTCGAACGGCGTCGCCCACTACACGACCGACAAGAAGCGCATCCCGAGTGCGATCCGAGATCGGATCGAGCGGAGCGAGCCCGCTGCGGCGCCCCCGCCGGCCGCCTCCCAGCCCGCCGTGGTCTCGTCGCCGGTCGCTCCCGCGCAATCGGCGGCACAGCCCGTTGCCCCCGCGTCTCCCGCCGCGGCGCCGCTGGCCACCGTGCCGGCCGCTGCTGCGCCCGCCGCCGTTGCGGAGCCTACACCCGCGCCGCAGCCCACGGCCGCGGCTCCCGCAGCAGCGCACGTGGAGCGAGCCGCACCCGCGCAACCCCCGCCCGCTGCGACGGCATCCGCACCGTCGCACACCCAACCTCCTGCAGCGGCGCCTGCGGCGGCCGCGGTCGTTCCAGCCGCCGCCGCGGCTCCGGCGGCTGCGGTGTCGAACCTCGCGCGCGATGCGATCCCCGCGACGGCTCCTCCCGCGGCGGCGGAGACCGCCGTGTCATCGCCGCCGCCGTTCCGAAGCGAGCCGGCCGAGGCGACGACGCCGGATCTCTCGAAGCCCGCGGACCCGAATGGGCCCGTGCCGCTGCGCCAGATCCCGAGCTCGCCCGCGACGATCGAGCCCGACGGCGTCGCGCCCGAGCCGACCGGCGAGAAGACGCGCACCGCGACCGCCGAGATCGGGCCGCGCAAGCCCGTCGATGCCGCCGAGCTCGCCGATCTCGACAAGCAGATCGCCGTGCTCCAGGACAAGATCGCGAAGGACGAGGACGCGCTCACCGCGCTGATCAGCGTGCCGGAGGCGCAGCGCAAGGGCCCGCTGGTCGACGATCCGAAGTTCCGCGAGATCGCCAAGCGCCTGCCCAAGCTCCAGGCGGACCTGCAGTCGCTGCGGGAGCGCCGCGGTCAGGTGCAGCTGGCGCCCACCCAGAGCCCGTGAGCGCCGCCGGCGCGGGGCGCGTCGTCGCGCTGGCGGGAGGCGTCGGCGCGGCTCGCTTCCTGCGCGGCCTCGCGCAGCGGGTCACGCCCGAGCGCATCACCGCCGTCGTCAACACCGGCGACGACCACGTCTTCTACGGCGTGCACGTCTCCCCCGACCTCGACATCGTGACCTACACGCTCGCGGGTCGCGTCGACGAGGAGAAGGGATACGGGCTGGCCGGCGACAGCTTCGGCGCCATGGAGGGGCTCGCCGCGCTCGGGCACCCGACCTGGTTCCGGCTCGGCGACCGCGATCTGGCGAGCTGCCTGCACCGGACGCTGCGGCTGCGCGAGGGCGCCGGGCTGGCGCGGGTCGCGGACGAGATCCGCCGGGCCTACCGCGTCCCGATCCGGATCCTCCCGATGTCGGAGGATCCGTGTCCGACCTTCGTCGAGCTGCGCGGCGGGCGGCGCGTGCATTTCGAGGAGTACCTGGCGCGGGACGGCGCGCCCGACGAGGTGGAGGGCGTCGACCTCGCCGCGGCGCAGCGTGCGCGGCCGGGCCCGGGCGTCCTCGAGGCGCTGCGCGGCGCCGCCTGCATCGCCGTCTGCCCGAGCAATCCGGTGGTGTCGATCGGGCCGATCCTCGCCGTGCCAGGGGTGCGCGAGGCCATCGCCGCCTCGCGCGCGCCGGTGGTGGCCGTCTCACCGATCGTCGGCGGCGCGCCGGTGAAGGGGCCGGCGGACCGCCTGCTGCGCGGCATCGGGGCCGAGGTGTCGGCGCGCGGGGTCGCGGCCCTCTACCGCGACTGGGTCGGCGGCTTCGTGCTCGACGTGCGCGACGCCGACCAGTGTCACGACGTCGAGGCGCTCGGGCTGCGCGCGCGCGCGGTCGACACGCTGATGCGAGATGCCGAGTCCGCCGCGCGCGTGGCGGGCGCCGCGCTCGACCTGGCCGCCGAGCTCCCGCGGGCGTGAGCGCGGCCGTGGTGCCGGTGAAGGCGCTGTCCGCCGGCAAGTCGCGCATGGCGGCCGCGCTCGGCCGCGAGCGGGCGGCCGCGCTGGTGCTGGCCATGCTGGAGGACGTGGTGTCGGCGCTGCGCGCCGTGCCCCGGCTCTCCGCCGTGGCGGTGGTGACGCCGGACGCCGCGGTCGCCGCGGCCGCCGAGCGCGCGGGCGCGCGCCCGCTCCTCGGCGACGACCCCGGCCTCAACCCGTCGATCGACCGCGCCGCGCGCGCGCTCGGGCCCGCCTGCGAGGGCGGCCTCGTGGTGGTGCTCGGCGACGTCGCGGGCGTGCGGGCCGAGGAGGTCGAGCAGGTGCTCGACGCGCTCGCCGAGCTCGGCTCCCCGGGTGCGGTGCTCGTGCCGGCGCGCGACGGCGGCAGCGCCGTGCTGGCGCGCAACCCGCACGACGCATTCCCCGCGCGCTTCGGTCCCGATAGCGCCGCCGCGCACCGCGAGGCCGCGCGCGGCGCCGGTGTCCCGCTCGTCGAGCTGCGGCTCCCCTCGTGCGAGCTCGACCTCGACGGCGAAGAGGACCTGCGCGCCTTCCTCGCGGGCCCCGGTGCCGGTCCGCGCACGCGCGCCGTGCTGCGCGCGCACGGCGCATGAACGCGTCCCTGGAGCTCGCTCCGATCCGCGGGATCCCCGCCGTGCGCGAGGGCGACGACCTCGCCGCGCTGGTGCTCGCCGCGGCGCGCGCCGGCGGCCTCGCGCTGGCCGGCGGCGTTCTCGTGGTGTGCCAGAAGGTGGTCTCCAAGGCCGAGGGGCGCGTGGTGCGCCTCGCGGACGTCGAGCCGTCCGCCGAGGCGCGCCGGCTCGCGGCCGAGGACGGCAAGGACCCGCGCCACATCGAGCTGGTGCTGCGCGAGACCGCGCGGGTGGTGCGGCGCGCGCGCGGCGTTCTGATTGCGGAGACGCGTCACGGCTTCGTGTGCGCCAACGCGGGCGTCGACCTCTCGAACGCGCCGAGCGAGGGGACGGCCGTCCTGCTCCCCGTCGATCCGGACGCCTCCGCGCGGCGCCTGCGCCAGGCGCTCCTCGCGGCGGGCGTGGGACCGCTCGCCGTGATCGTGTCGGACACCTTCGGGCGCCCGTGGCGCGAGGGCCTGGTCGACGTGGCGATCGGCTGCGCCGGCCTGGCGCCGATCAGCGACTGGCGCGGCCGCCGCGATCTCGGCGGCCGTCCGCTCGAGATGACGGCCATGGCGCAGATCGATCAGCTCGCCGCGGCCGCCGGCCTCCTCATGGGCAAGGACGCGGCGGTGCCCGCGGTGTGGATCGCCGGCGTGGACCCCGAGGGCGACGGCTGCGCCCGTGATCTGGTGCGCGCTCCGGAGCAGGACCTGTTCCGCTAGGAGGCCGACTCGAGAGTCGGCCCGCAAGCGAAGCGCGCAGCGAGGCGAAGCCGAGCGGAGTTCATCGAGCCGGCAGTGAGGCGGAGTCCGCGGAGCCGAGCGAAGGTCATCGGCTAGTCGGCCCCGAGCCAGACGCCGATCGCCCTCCACAGCGCGTCGATTCCGAGCTTCGCGTGCGCCGAGGTCGCGATCACGCGATCGGGCGGGAGCTCGAGTGCCGCGGCGAGTGCGCGGGCGCGCTCGCCGCGCCGTGAGGGCGCGAGCTTGTCCGCCTTCGTGAGCGCCACGAGCGCCGGAACCCCGCGCTCGGCAAGCCACGCGAGGAGGTCGCGCTCGTCATCCGATGCGTCGCGGCGGAGATCCTGGAGCAGGACGGCGCCGGCGAGCGACGCGCGTCCCTCGAGATACCCCTCCACGAGCTTCTGCCAGCGCGCCCGCTCCGCCTTGGAGACGCGCGCGAAGCCGTAGCCGGGAAGGTCGACCAGCAGCAGGCGGCGCGCGCCGCGGGACACCTCGTAGAAGTGCACCAGCCGGGTCTTGCCCGGGGTCTTCGACACGCGCGCCAGCTCGCGGCGCGCGACGAGCCGGTTCAGCAGGCTCGACTTACCCGCGTTCGAGCGCCCGAGCAGCGCGATCTCGGGCAGGCCGGAGCGCGGGAACCCCTCCGGGCCCGCGGCGCTGGCGACCCAGCGCGCGTTCATCGCAGGACGCGGGCGAGGCGCGCGAGCGCCTCCTCGATCGCGGCGTCGGGTGCCGAGAGCGAGAGCCGCAGCCAGCCCTCCCCCGCCTCGCCGAAGTCGACGCCCGGCGTCACTGCGACCTGGGCGCGCTCGAGCAGCTCGAAGGCGATGCGACGCGAGTCGCTGCCGAAGGCGCGCGCGTCGGCGAACACGTAGAAGGCTCCACGCGGCGGCGCCGGCACGGCGAGGCCGAGCTTGCGCAGGCCGTCGACCAGGATCGAACGCCTTCGGGTGTAGGCCTCCACCATGGCGAGGCGGGTGGGCTCGCCGGCGGCCAGCGCCGCGATGCCGGCGCGCTGGACGAAGTGTCCCGCCGAGATGAAGAGGTTCTGCTGCATCACCTGGAGCGCGCGCAGCGCCGCGCGCGGCGCGATGGCGAAGCCGAGCCGGAAGCCGGTCATCGCGTAGCGCTTCGAGAAGCCGTCCAGAACGAAGGCGCCGGCGTCGAGGGCGAGGGCCGACGCGGCACGGGCGCCGTCGAAGAGCAGGCCGTCGTAGATCTCGTCGGCGACGAGCGGGACGCCGAGCTCCGCCAGCGCGCTCAGCGTGCCCGGCTCCTGGACCGCGCCTGTCGGGTTGGCCGGCGATCCGATCACGATCGCGCGGGTGCGCGGCGTGATCGCGCGCCGCACGCCGTCGACGTCGACCTGCCATCCGTTGGCCGCGTCCGTCGGCACCAGCACCGGCACCCCGCCGCAGAAGCGCACGAAGTTCGGGTAGCAGGGGTAGTGGGGCGTCGGGATCACGACCTCGGAGCCGGGCTCGACGAGCAGGCCGAAGACGAGGAGCATCGCCGGCGACGTGCCGCTGGTGACCAGCACGCAGTCGGGGTCGACCGGCGCGCCGGCGCGCGCGGCCTTGTCGGCGGCGATCGCCTCGCGCAGCTCGCGCAATCCGCGGCTGTCGGTGTAGTGCGTCTCGCCCTCCGCGAGGGCGCGCTGGCAGGCGGCGAGCGCGGCGGGGGGCGGCGGGACGTCCGGCTCTCCGAGCTCCAGGTGGATCACGCGCGCGCCCGCGCGCTCGAGCTCGAGGGCGCGCTCCATCACCTCCATCGCGAGGAAGGGCTCGATCGAGGCGGCGCGCGCGGCGAAGCGGCGTTCCATGGGGGGGGCGGTAGCCGGTTCGATCTCGAGCGTCAAGCGGACGCATCGTGCAACTCGCCGGTTTGTCAGCGCTTTGGGCGCCGAGGCGCCGTTGAAACGAGTCCTCCCGGTGCTAGCCTGCGCTAACCCTACCCGCAGGACGTCGATTTCCATGTCCAAGGGTCTCCAGATCGCCGTCGGCGCCGTCGCCGTCGCGCTGCTGCTCGGCTGGTACGCGGCCACCAACGTCGATCGCATCGGCACGTTCCGCTACTACCAGACGCTCGACGAGTTCCGCAGCTCGCAGGCAAGCGCCGCGCCGGCGCGCGTGCACGGCTACGTCGCCCCCGGCTCGATCGTGCGCGACGTCGCGAGCCGCTCGATCCGCTTCGCCGTCGTCAACGACCCGCCGCACAAGGATCCGTCCGCGCGCAACCCGCTTCCGGTCGTGTACGCCTCGCTCGAGACGCCGGACATGTTCAACGAGGGCGCCGAGGTGGTCGTCGAGGGCCACCTGGAGGGCGGCTCGCTGTTCGTGGCCGACAACGTGATGGCCAAGTGTCCGTCCAAGTTCGAGGCCAAGCGGACGGAGAGAGCCGGCTTCTAGCCGTGTCGGACCTCGGACTCTACGCCCTGCGCCTCGCGCTCCTTGCGGCATTGACGGGCGTGGGCGTCGGCGTGGCGGGCGGCCGCAGCGGTCGCCGCGACCTCGAGCAGGTCGCGCGCCGCGCCGTGTGGCTGACCTTCGCGTTCACCGCATTCGCGATCGGCGCGCTCGCCTTTTGCCTCGCGACCTTCGACTTCCAGCTCCAGTACGTCTCCGAGCACGTCGCGCGCGGCATGACGCTGCCCTACCGCCTCGCGGCGGTGTGGGGCGGCCAGGGCGGCTCGCTCCTGCTCTGGGTCTTCATCTCGCTGATCTACGCCTCGGCGGCGGCCTGGGTCCACCGGGGCGGCCAGCGCCTGCTGCCCTGGGTGCTCGCGGTGCTGCTCCTGAACGCAGCCTTCTTCCTCGCGCTGATCAACTTCGTGACCAACCCCTTCGAGAAGCTTCCGCCCGGCGAGGTGCTCTCGGACGGCGCGGGACTGAACCCGCTGCTCCAGCATCCGCTGATGCTGATCCACCCGGTGATGCTCTACAGCGGCTTCACCGGCTTCTCGGTGCCGTTCGCCTTCGCGACCGCCGCGCTGATCACGGGCCGCCTCGGCGACGCCTGGCTCCGCGCCACCCGCCGCTGGGTGCTGATCCCGTGGTTCTTCCTGTCGATCGGAATCCTGCTCGGCGGGCGCTGGGCGTACGAGGTGCTCGGCTGGGGCGGCTACTGGGCGTGGGATCCGGTGGAGAACGCGTCGTTCATGCCGTGGCTCCCGGCCACCGCCTATCTGCACTCGGTGATGATCCAGGAAAAGCGCGACATGCTGAAGATCTGGAACCTGGTGCTGGTGGGGCTCACCTACGCGCTCTGCCTCTTCGGCACCTTCCTGACTCGCAGCGGCGTCATCTCGTCGGTGCACTCCTTCACCAACTCCGGCTGGTTCGGCTACGTCTTCCTGGCCTACGTCGGCGTTGCCATCAGTGCCTACTTCGGCTTGCTCTTCGCGCGGCGCAAGGGGCTGCGCAGCCCCAACCGCCTCGAGTCGGTGGTGTCGCGCGAGGCGAGCTTCGTGCTCAACAACTGGGTCTTCATGGGGATCCTGGCGGTGGTGTTCTGGGGCACGCTGTTCCCGGTGGTCTCCGAGGCGGCGCGCGGGGTGAAGATCGCCGTGGGGCCGCGCTTCTTCAATACGATGGCGGCGCCGCTCGCGGCGCTCCTGCTGCTCCTCACGGGCATCGGCCCGCTGGTGGCGTGGCGGCGCGCCTCGCCGTCCAGCCTGCGCCGGCAGTTCGCGTTCCCCGCCTCGGCCGGAGCGGTCGCGGCCGCGGTCTCGACGGCCGCACTCGGGCGCTCGCTCTCGATCTATCCGCTGGTGTTCTGGTCGCTCGGGGCCTTCGTGGTGGGCACCATCGTGCAGGAGTACTGGCGCGCGGTGCGGGTGCGCATGCGCAGCGCCGGCGAGTCGCCGCTCGTGGCGCTCGCCACCCTCTTGCGCAAGAACCAGCGCCGCTACGGCGGCTACGTCGTCCACCTCGGCGTCGTGTTCATCCTGATCGGGATCTCGGGCGCCGCGTTCAACGACGAGCGCCTCGAGAACGTGAAGCCCGGGCAGACGATCACCTTCGACGACTACTCGCTCGAGTACCTGACAGCGAAGCCGATCCCGCAGCAGCACTACGGCGGCGCGGTGGCCCGCCTCGCGCTCTTCCGCGACGGCCAGCCCGTCGCGGTGATGGCGCCCGAGCGGCGCATGTACTGGATGGAGCAGCAGCCCGCCTCGATCCCGTCGATCCGCTCGACGCTGCGCGAGGACCTGTACGTGATCCTGACCGCCCTCGAGGCGGACGGGTCCGCCACGCTGAAGATCCACCGCAATCCGCTGGTGAACTGGATCTGGATCGGCGGCTACACGTTCATCCTGGGCGCCCTGCTCGTGTTGTGGCCGCATCCGGAGCGGCGGCGGTCGGAGCCGGCGGCTTGAGCGGGCGTCGCGCGCGGGGCGCCGCCGTCCTCGCGGCGGCGCTCCTGCTCGCCCTGCCCGCTGCCGCCCAGCACGACGCGCCGGTGGCGCGCGACGTCCCGGACGTGCCGGCCGGCCCGGCCTCCATCCACGGAGAGGTGACGCACGCCGAGGACCCGGCGCGCGCGGCCGGCGTCGAGGTGCTCCTCTACGCGCTCCCCTCCGCCGGCTCGCCGGGGGTGCGGCGCGCCACCACCGACGCGCAGGGCCGCTTCGCCTTCGAGCACATCTCGAGCGATCCGCAGGTCGCCTACCTGGTCGGCGCCCGCTACGCGGGGATCCCGTTCCCCGGCACGCGGGTCTCGTTCGCGGGGGGAGCGACCGACCAGCGCGTGGCGATCCGCATCGGGGAGGCCACCGAGGACCCGAGCGCGGTGTCGGTCACCGAGGCGCGGCTGCAGATCACCTGGCAGGGCGCCCGCATCGGCATCGACGAGGCCCATCACCTCGAGAACCGCGGCGCGCGCACGGTGTACGTGCCGGCGGCGCGCCGGAAGGAGGCCGCGGCACGGCCGCTCTTCGAGACCCTCCTTCCCGCCGGCGCGGCCGACTTCGGGATCCCGCTGGGCGTCGCCCCCGAAGGCCTGGTCCAGGAAGGCGAGCGCGTGCGCTTCTTCGGGCCGCTCTACCCCTCGAGCTGGGACGGCGCGCTCGGGCCGGATCAGGGCCTCTCCTTCCGCTACACGCTGCCGGTCCCGGCCGGCGCGGGGCAGGCGGGCCAGGCCTCGCACGTCGAGATCCGCCGCGCGTTCCCGGCCGGCGCGCGACGCGTCGTGGTGTCGGCTCCCGTGGGTGGGCCCACCGTGCGCATCGCGGGCGCCCGCGAGGAGAAGCCCGCTCCGGACGCCGCGGGCGACGACGGCGCGCAGCGCCGCTGGATCGTCGACGGCGTCGCGCCAGGCGCGACGCTCGCGCTGGCGCTCGAGCTTCCGCCGACGCGCGTCGCGCCCGAGGCGCTGGTGCTGGACGAGACGCGCATCTTCCTCGAGCTCGACGACGCGGCGCTGCAGGTGCGCGAAGAGCACCACTTCAAGGTCGGCGGCGACATGCCGATCGTTGCGCCTCCGGGACAGGCGCTGCTCCGGCTCCCGCTGCCGCCCGGTGCCGCCGATCTCCGCTTCGATCGCGACGCGTTCGCATGGGGTCTCTCGGCCGACGGCGAGGGCGGCGTCCAGCTCGATGGCCCGCTGCCCGCGGGCGAGAACGATCTCGAGCTCGCCTATCAGCTCCCGCTGCCGCAGCCGGGCGAGGGCATCTCCTTCGAGCGCCGCTTCGAGCGCCCGCTCCCGCTGCTCAGCGTGTACGTCGCCGACACCGGGCTGCGCACGGAGTCGCAGCGGCTGCACCGCCGCCGGCCGGTGGCGACGACGGACCGCACCTACCTGCATCTGGAGGCGTTCCAGATCGAGCCCGGCGAGACGGTGCGGGTCGACCTCGACCCGCTGCGCGCGGCCTCGGGCCCGCCGCGCGGCGCCGCGCTCACGCTGGTGGCGCTGGCCGCCGCGCTCGGGGTGGCGTTCCTGGTGGCGCCGCTTCGCGACGCCGCGAAGCCCGCCGTCGACGAGGCCGGCCTCGACGACGCGGCCTGGCGCGAGCGCGATGCGGTGTATGCCGCGCTGCGCGACCTCGATCACGACCACGAGACCGCGAAGGTCTCGGACGAGGACTACGGCGCGATGCGCCAGGAGCTGCGGGCGCGCGCGGCCCAGCTGATCCGCGAGGAGCAGCGCGGGGCGGCGCGCGCCGCGGCTCGCGCCGTTCCGCCGGTCGCCGCGCCGGCGCCGAGCTTCTGCACCGCCTGCGGGACCGCCGCCCGGGCCGGCGATCGCTACTGCGCCCAGTGCGGCGCGCCCCTCCGGTCCGCGGAGCGCGAGGCGACCGGGTGAGCGGGTGCCTGGTCGAGGCGCGCGGCCTGGTGAAGCGCTTCGGCCCCCTGCTGGCGCTGGGCGGCGTCGATCTCGAGGTGCCGGCCGCATCGGTGCTCGCCGTCGTCGGTCCGAACGGCGCCGGGAAGACGACGCTGCTGCGCATCCTGGCCGGCCTCGCGCGTCCCACGCAAGGCAGCGTGCGGATCGGGCCGGGGCCGTACGAGCGCCGCCGCGCGCGCGGTCGGGTCGGCTACATTGGCCACGCCACGTTCCTCTACCCCGCCCTCAGCGCGCGCGAGAACCTGCTCTTCGCCGCGCGCCTGTACGGCGTCGCCGATGCTGAAGGCCGCGCGCGCGCGCTCCTCACCGAGCAGGAGCTCGACCCGGTGGCGGAGCGGCCCGCCGGCTCCTTCTCGCGCGGCCTCGCCCAGCGCCTCGCGATCGCGCGCGGGCTGGTGCACGACCCACCCGTCGTGCTGCTCGACGAGCCCTTCACCGGCCTCGATCCCGGCTCGGCGGAGCAGCTCGCGGCGCGCATCGCCCGTCTGCGCGACGAGGGCCGCGCCGTGCTGCTCGTGACGCACGACCTCGCCCAGGCGGCGGCGCTCGCGGATCGGGCGATCGTGCTGATTCGCGGCCGCGTCGCCCACCGGGCCGAGCGGCCGGGCGCGGCGGAGCTCGAGTCCGCCTGGCGCGCCGCCTCGAACGGCGCGTCCCCGGTCCGCGGTCGCGGCGCGGCATGAGCGCCGCCCTCGCCATTCTTTGGAAGGATCTCGTCACGGAGTGGCGGAGCCGCGACCGGGCGGTGGCGATGGGCGTCTTCGCCTTCCTCGTCGTGATCGTCCTCCACTTCGCCGTGCCCGCCGGCCCGCCGGACGCGGTCCGCCGCATGGCGCCCGGCCTCCTCTGGGTCGCCTATGTCTTCGCCGCCGTCCTCGGCCTGAACCGCGCCTTCGCCCTCGAGCTCGAGAACGAGGCGCTCTCGGGGCTCGCCCTGGCGCCTGCCGACCGCGGCTTCGTCTTCCTCGGCAAGGCGGCCGCCAACCTCGTGATCCTGGGCGCCGTCCAGGCCGCCACCGCGCTCTTCTTCGCCCTGGCCTTCGGCGTCGACCTGCGCGCCGTCGCGGCGCCCCTCGCGCTGGTGGTCGCGCTCGGCTCGCTCGGGCTCTGCTCGATCGGAACGCTCTTCTCCGCGGTCTCGGTGCGGACGCGATACCGCGAGGTGATGCTGCCGCTCCTGCTCCTGCCGCTGCTCGTGCCGGTGCTGCTCGGCGCCGTCGAGGCGAGCGCGGCCCTGCTCGAGACGGGCGAGCTGCCGCGCGGCCCGCTGCAGCTCCTCGGAGTGACCGACGCCGTGTTTCTGATAGTCTCGTTCGTCGGCTTCGAGTTCGTCCTCGACGAGTAGGCAGCCGATGCGCCCGTCCCCGTCGACCCTCGAGCGCGTGACGACCCGCTGGCGCAGGCCGAGCGGGATCTCGCTGCTCGCCGTCGCAGGCCTGTGGCTGCTGTCGGTGGCGCAGGCACCGGTGGACTCGATGCAAGGCGTGATCCAGAAGATCCTCTACGTGCATCCGCCGCTGGCCTTCGCCGCCTACCTCGGATTCGCGCTGACCGCCCTCGGCGGCGGGCTCTACCTCTGGCGCGGCGACGAGGCCTTCGACCGGCTGGCGCGCTCGGCCGCCGAGGTGGGCGTGCTCTTCTGCACGCTGGTGGTCGTGACCGGCCCGATCTGGGCGCGCGGGACGTGGGGCCGTTGGTGGTCCTGGGACCCGCGCCTCACCGTGACGCTGCTGCTCTGGTTCGTGTACCTGGCCTACCTGCTGCTGCGCTCCTTCACCGAGGGCGGCGAGCGCGCGGCGCGCTTCGCGGCGGTCTACGGCATCGCAGGGCTCGCGGTCATCCCACTCAACTACTTCGCGATCAACCTCGCCGGCGGGCGCTCGATGCATCCCCAGAATCTGGAGTCCGGGAGCCTGGGGGCCGGGATGGGCTGGCCGTTCGCGCTCGGGGTGGCGGCAGCGCTCCTCGCGTTCGCCCATCTGCTGCTGCGGCGGATCGAGGTCGAGGAGCTCCGGGCCCGCGTGGCGGATCGCCTCGCGCGCGCCGCGGACCCGGCCGGGGAGAGCGGGCCTTGGGCTACGTGATCGCGGCGTACGCCGTCTCGATCGGGGCGGTGGCGATCTACCTGGCGCACCTCGTCCACGAGCGGCAGACGCTCGCCCGCGAGCTTCGCGGGGACTCCGCCCCGGGCTCCGCGCCGACGTGACGGCGACCTGTCCAAGCCCCCGTCCCGGAGTGAAATTCCGGTTGACTGCCGCGGCCTGCGAGAGTATAAGTGGCGAGCACGCAAGTCTCGGCCATCGTTGCTATTTCCTGAGACGAGGAACCTGGTTGCACCCCCTCCCCCCGCCGGACAGGTGCGCGCGTTCCGCGACGGCTGCTGGAAGCTATGAGCGAAACTGCGGCCGCCGTTCGGGACCGGGCAGCCTCCTTCCCATTCGGGGATCTGCGACGCCCAACCCGTCGAGGGGCTCCGCCCGTCCGGCCCGGCAGGCGGCCGGCAGCTCCGAGCGCACCGCTGCGCGCACGTGGATGATCCAGCAACGAAGGCCGCGCTTGGCACGCCTGCTGCTTTCGATGGAGGTCGCACGGGATGGGTCCCGGCGGCCGACGCCAACGCAGAGAGCCCCCCAACCCCCCCCGGCGCGTTGGAGGCGATCCGAGGTCAGATGGCCAGCATGAAGCGCGGAGTCGGCTACTGCGAGAACACGGACTGCGAGGACTACGCCAAGGGCGTCTTCCTCTTGAACCACGGCGACACGTTCTACTGTCCGCGTTGTCGCCAGCTCGGGAAGGTCGAGAAGGAGCGCGGCTTCTACACGGGCAACTCGGACGTCTTCAAGGAGGTCCGTGTCGAGTACAACTACGATCCGATCAACGGCGTCTACCGCGAGATCGGGATCGTGCGCGACGAGAGCCTCTGGGGTCGCAACAACGTGTACACCCTCCAGTCGCCTCTGATCAAGACCGAGAAGCGCGCGCTCAAGGTCGCCGAGGCGATCCTCGCCAACCTGAACCGATACCGCGGTCTCCTGAACGGCGACGAGATCCCGCGCACCACCGAGATCATCCTCTCCTTCGACGAACCCTTCGAAGAGTTCTCGCGCAAGCTCTCGCAGCTCTCGAAGGAGTGGGAGGCGAGCGGGCTGCGCGAGAGCCGCCGCTGAGGCGTCCTTCGGCTCGATTCCCGATTCCAAGGCTCGAGCTGTCGGCGAGCCCGGTCGCAAGACCGGGCTCGTTGCTCATTGGGCCTGGTCGTCGAGCCAGCGCATCCGGAGGTCGATGCGCATGCCGGCCAGGATCGCGGCGATTCCCTGGTGCTCGTGGCGCAGGGCCGGCTCGGCGCCCCCGCGGAGCGCGTCCTCGAGCGGCGTGCGGAACCACGGAAAGATCGTGCGCGGGAGCGCCGAGGGCGGGAACCACGCGAGCCGCGGCGCCTCGCGGCTCGCGCGCAGGCTGCCGCCCGCGACCCGGCAGGTGAAGACGCGCGCGCGGTGTGCGCGAAACCCGCTGCGCCGGTATTCGCCGACGAGCCGCTCGGCCTCGACCTCGAGGCCGGTCTCCTCGCGCACCTCGCGCCGGAGTGCGAACGCCTCGGACTCGCCCGGCTCCACCTCGCCGCCGGGGAGCTCCCAGCCGCGCAGCTCCCGGCGCACGCACAAGAGCACGCCGCGCTCGGAGCACACGACGCCCTGCACGACCGAGACGGTGCCCGCGCCGCCGAGCGCGCGCGGCGCCAGCCCCTCGAAGGCGGTCTGCGCGTAGGCCGGCAGCGCGCCCGCGAGCCGGAGCAGCCGCCCGGCCACGCTACTCCACGATCTTGTTGAGCGGGTACTCGACGATGCCGGTGGCCCCGGCCTCGCAGAGCTGGGGCATGATCTCGCGCACGGTGCGCTCGGGCACGACGGTGTTGAGCGCGACCCAGCGCTCGTCGGCCAGCGCCGAGATGGTGGGCGCGGCGAGCGCGGGCAGGATCGCCAGCACCTTGTCGAGGCGCGTGCGGGGGACGTTCATCATCAGGCCGACGCGGTCGAGTGCCGCGATCGCTCCGCGCAGCAGCAGCACCAGCTGCTCCATCTTGCGCCGCTTCCAGACGTCGGCGTGGGCGCGCTTGTTGGCGATGAAGCGCGGCGTGCTCTCGAGCACGGTGTCGAGGACGCGGAGCCCGTTGGCGCGGATGCTGCTGCCCGTCTCCGACACGTCGACGATCGCGTCGGCCAGGAGCGGCGGCTTCACTTCGGTGGCGCCGTAGGAGAACTCGACCTCGGCGCGCACGCCGTGGCGGCGCAGGTAGCGCTGGGTGAGCTCCGTCACCTCGGTGGCGATGCGCTTGCCCTGGAGGTCCTTCACGCCCTTGAAGGGGGAGCCGTCCTTCACCGCGAGCAGCCAGCGCACCGTGCGGTAGTTCGGCCAGGGGGCCTTGAGGTCGGCGAGCTCCTTCACCTTCGCTCCGTTCTCGAGCACCCAGTCGACGCCCGTGATCCCGCAGTCGAGCGCGCCGTGCTCGACGTAACGCGCCATCTCCTGCGCGCGGATCAGGATGCAGTCGAGCTCCGGATCGTCCGTCTCGGGGTAGTAGGAGCGCTCCGCCACGCGGATCCGCCAGCCGGCCAGGCCGAACAGCTTGACCGTCGTGTCCTGCAGGCTTCCCTTGGGAAGGCCGAGGCGCAGCGCGCGCTCGCGACGCGCCGCCGTCACCGTCGATACACCTTGGCGGGATCGAAGACCTGGACGCCCTCGTCGACCCAGCGGGTCCCGTCCCAGCGCCGGAAGAAGCAGTGTCGCTTTCCGGTGTGACAGGCGGCGCCGCCCACCTGCTCGACGCGAAGCAGGACGGTATCGCCATCGCAGTCGAGGTGCAGCGCCTTCACGATCTGGACGTTTCCGCTCTCCTCGCCCTTGTGCCAGAGACCGCGGCTGCGGCTCCAGTACACCGCGCGGCCGGTCTCGAGCGTCTTGCGCAGCGACTCGGCGTTCATGTGGGCGACCATCAGGACCTCGCCCGTGGCGAAGTCCTGGGCGATGGCGGTCACCAGGCCGCCGCCCTTCGCGAAGTCGACGCCGTCGAGAGGATCCATGGCGGCCGACGAAGCTACCGGCCCCGCAGCGCCCCCGCCAGCCGCTCGACGAGTCCGGCGAGCTCGTCGAACGCGGGGCCGCGCGCGTACGCCGCATCGCGCGCGCCCGGTGCGCTGTGTCGTTCGAGGATGCCGCGGCGCGAGAGCGATTCGAGCGCGCTCGCGAAGGTGTCGCGGTTGCCGGCCTCCGGATTCGTCACCTCGCCGAGCAGCTCGCTGTGCGCGAACGACTCGCCGGCGCGCCGCGCGAGCTGGCGGACGGGGCCGAGCGCGGGATCGCGGAGCACCGAGCCGTAGGCCGCCGCATAGGCCTCGAGCATGCCGCGCGTCAGCATCGCGAGGCGCCCGAGATACGCGCGACCCTTCTCGGTGGCGCGCAGCTCGTCGTCCTGGCGCTCGATCACCTCGAGCCGCTCGAAGTAGTCGAGGAAGGCGTCGAAGTGCGCCGCGAGCACCAGGCCGCGCTGCATGAAGAGCTCGTGGTGGAAGAGGTCGAGCCAGAAGCGCAGATCGTCGCGCAGCTCGTCGCGGGTGGCGCCGCGAAGCAGGCGGCGCGCCAGGAAGCTCGGCGCCGCCAGGAAGTGGAGGATCGAGTTGCGGTAGAGGTCGAGGACGCGGCGCTTGCCCTCGTCGTAGTAGAGGATCTCGCCGCGCGGGTCGGGCTGCACGCGCACGAGATCGCTGCGCAGCAGGAACGCGATCGACTCCTCGAACTCGCCCTGGTCGCGCGCCAGCGCGGGGGTGATGCGCGCGTCCTGCAGCCGCAGCAGGTCGACGGTCTCCTGCATGCGGGTGGTGAGCTCGTGGCGGTAGAGGCCGCGGCGCCGCTCGCCGAGGAAGGCGCACGCCGCGACCGCCGTGGCGTTGGCCACGGTCGCCGCGTTGATGCGCTCGACCAGGCGGTTGGCGAGCTCCTCCACGAAGCGGCGCTTCTCGCTCCCGGCCTCGCCCTCTTCCTCCTCGGCCAGCTCGCGGCGGCGGTCGCCGATCGCCTCGGCCAGCGAGATCGGCTCGCCGAAGCTCACGTGCGCGCTGCCCCACTTGCGGCTCAGCACCTTCCGCGCGCGCACCAGCCCGAGCATGCTCTCGTCCTCTTTCTTGGCGCCGGCGAGCTCGCTCACCATGGCGCCTTCCTCGAGCAGCCGCTCGTACGTGATCGCGATCGGAACGAAGAAGAGGTCGCGGCGCGCCGAGGCCAGGAAGCCCTCGACGTCCCAGGCGAGCATGCCGAGCTTGGGCGCCAGCGTGCGGCCGGTGCGCGAGCGACCGCCCTCGATGAAGAACTCCTGCGTGAAGCCCTCCCGCACCAGGTAGCTGACGTAGGCGCGGAAGACCTCCTTGTAGAGCGGATCGGCGAAGGAGCGGCGCATGAAGAACGCGCCAGCGCGGCGGAACAGGAAGCCGAAGGGCCCGAAGCCCATGTTCTCGCGTGCGGCGATGTGCGGCGGTACCAGGTGGTTCGCGTAGAAGAGCCACGAGAGCAGCAGGAAGTCGAAGTACGACCGGTGGCTCGGGACCAGCACGATCGGATGGCGCTTGGCGTACTCCGCCACCTTCTCGAGCCCGCTGGTCTCGATCGAGGTGAAGACGCGCCGGAACAAGGCCGTCGTCGCCCAGCTCAGCAGCGCGAGGAGCGTCGAGTTCATGTGGGCCGCGATCTCTCGGAACATCTTTTCGGCTGCGGCGCGCTCCGCCTCGGGCGAGTGGCCGAGCTCGCGCGCGCGCTCGTCGAGGAAGGCGCCGAGCCGCGGGCTGCCGAGCACGCTCTCCTGCACCCGATGGAGCGGCCGCAAGGTCGGGCCCTCGACCACCTTCTCCTCGCGATACAGGAAGACGAGGAGCGAGCGGCGCACCTTGCGCACCACCGCCGGCTGTCCCTCGGCCCGGCGCTCCGCGACGAACGCGCCGAGGTCGATCGGCTCGCCGACCTTGACCGCGAGGTTGTGGTAGTTGGTGAGGAAGGAGGTCACCTTCGCGACGTCGGTCGGCCGCGTCGGTGCGCCGTACGCGAGGTTCAGGAAGCGGCGCTCGTTGCGCGGCCCCTTCCGCCAGAAGAGCGCCAGCGGGACGATGGCGACGGGGCGCGCCTCGCTCCACGCGGCGTCGACCGCTTCCGCGAGCAGATCGAGGTCCGAGCGCTCCGAGGTGACCACGTGCCGGCGGCCGCGGAGCCACGAGCGCAGCCGCTCGGTGCGCAAGAAGACGAAGAGCGATGCGTCGCTCCGCAGCAGCAGGCGCACCCGCTCAGCCGCCGCGCTGCGGTCCCGCGGAGCGCGGCTCCGCCAGCCCCGCCAGCGCGCGCGCAGCGCCTGCCAGAACGGCTGGTAGTAGTGGAAGTGGATCCCGTTCGCGAACGACGAGAGCCGCAGGTGGTGGCGCAGGAACAGCGCGTTCATCAGGAAGTAGTCGAGCCGGCTCGCGTACCGCATCACGTAGATGACGGGGCCGGTCGCCTCGAGCGCCCTCAGCTGCTCGGCGGTGTCGACATCGAAGCTGATCTCGCCGAAGAAGCGGCGGGCGAACCAGCGGAAGAACAGGTTGAAGCGCGGCGCCATCGCCGACAGCGGATCGCGCACGTCGACGTCGCTGGGCATTGTCCGAGCGTAGCAGAGGGCGGCGCGGCGAGAGGCTCGCGCCGCGCTACGCCAGGATCTGGTCCAGCTGCTTCGCGATCTCGTCGGGCGTCCAGACGCCGTCCTTCTTGGTGACGCCCGCGGTCCGGGTCAGCCGCATCTCGGAGATCTGCCCGCCGCCCACGAAGAAGATCTTCTTGGTGACGTCCTTCGAGAGGTCGCTCGCCAGGAAGACGATCAGCGGCGCGACGTGCTTCGGAGACATGCGCTCCTTGAAGGCCTCGTTCTTCGCCATCGGCAGGTCCTCGGTCATGCGGGTCAGCGCCACCGGCGCGATGGCGTTCACGCGGATGCCGAACTTCTGGCCCTCGAGCGCGAGACAGCGCGTCAGCCCGGCGATGCCCGCCTTGGCGGCGCCGTAATTGGTCTGGCCGAAGTTGCCCTCGAGGCCCGAGGTCGACGAGGTGTTGATGATCGAGCCGCCGCTCTCCTGCTCGCGCATCCGCTGGAACACCGGCTGCGTCACGCAGAAGGCGCCCTTCAGGTGCACGGCGATCACGGAGTCCCACTCCGCCTCGCTCATCTTGGCGAGCGTCTTGTCGCGCAGGATGCCGGCGTTGTTCACGAGCACGTCGACGCGGCCGAAGGCGTCGACGGCGGTCTTCAGGATGCCCTGCCCGCCCGCGACGGTGGAGACGCTGTCGTAGTTGGCGACGGCGGTGCCGCCCGCCTTGCGGATCTCCTCGACCACCGCATCGGCCATGCTATGGCCGGCGCCCGAGCCGTCGCGGGTGCCGCCGAGATCGTTCACCACCACGGCCGCTCCGGCCGCCGCCAGCGCGAGCGCGTGCTCGCGCCCGATGCCGCCGCCCGAGCCCGTCACGATCGCCACCTTGCCGTCGAGAAGACCCATGGATCGCCTCCTTCCAGCGCGAGGGAAGCCAGGCTACCCGCTCGCCGCGCGGCGCTCAAGCGCCGGCGAGCACGCTCTCCGCGCGCTCCAGGAGCGCGATCGCTCAGGCAAAGAGCAGCGTGCGCAGCGTCGCGTGCGGGCGGAAGCCGAGCTTGGCGTAGAGCGCGAGGGCCGGCTCGTTGCCGTCCACCACCGAGAGCTGGACGTGATCGGCGCCGGCCTGGAAGGCCGCGCGACAGAGCGCGCGGACGCCCTGCGCGGCCAGGCCCCGGCGCCGCGCGTCGGGCCAGGTGTAGATGCCCTGCAGCAGCCAGCCCTCGCGCAGTCGCACGTCTGCGTAGCCGACCCAGGCGACGCGTCCCTCCCTCTCGGCGACGAGCGCACGGGCGAGGCGCGCGCCGACCCAGCGGCGGAAGCCGCGCGGATCGCCGAGGAACGGGTCCGGCCGCCCCTCCTCGCGCAGGCTCGCGCGCGCGGCCTCGACGAGCGGCTCGAGGTCGGAGGCCACGGCGGGCCGCACGCGGGCGCCGCCGCGCGCATCGGGCGTCGGCTCCGCGCCGACCTCGAGGACGAGCGACGCCTCGGTGCGGTCGACCAGCGCCCGGCGGCCGCGCTGGGCGAGCCGCGCCCAGAGCGGATCGACGCGATCCACCGCGCTGCGCACGAGCCCGGTGCCGATGTTGGAGAGCGGCCCGAGCAGCGCCTCGAGCGCGCCGGGGTCCGGGCTGGACTCGATCACGACGGTCGGGCGAAGCGCCGCGAGCCCCGCCAATCGGTCGCCGCGCCACGCCGCGAGCACCTCGGCCTCGACGTCGGCGGTGGACGGAGCGCCGATCTGCCGCACCAGGTCCATGAGGAACAGATCGTCGCGCGCGCTCGCGCGCAGCCGGCCGAGCGCGGTCTCCCGATCGCGCGCGCGCAGCGCGCGCACGCGGATCGGGACCGAGCGGGTCCGTGCGTCGGGAGCGGTCGCCACGCGCAGCACTCCCTCGGGTGGGTGCCTAGCCGTCGATGACCGCCAGCACCGCGCCCTCTTCGATGCTGTCGCCCTCGCGGACGCGGATCTCGGCGATGCGCCCAGCGCACGGGGCCTCGACCGGGATCTCCATCTTCATCGACTCGAGGATCAAGATCGCCTCGCCCTCCGCGACCGCTTCCCCGACCGCCTTCTCGATCTTCCAGACGTTGCCCGTGATCTGCGCCTCGACCGGGGTCGCCATCGCTGCCCTCGCCCGCAGCGGCGCCTGCGCTCCGAGCATCGGAGGGCAGCGGCGGCCACCGGGAGCCCACGGCTCTAGCACGGAGGATAATGGGAAGGCAACGGGGCGAGCCCTTCCTTATCCTGCGGCCCGCCATGCTCGAGACCCTGACGCGCGGCTTCAGCGCCGCTCGCGAGCGCCTGCAGGGCGTGCGCGAGATCTCCGACGAGAACCTGACGGAAGCGCTGCGCGAGGTGCGCGCCTCGCTGCTCGAGGCCGACGTCGACCTCGGCGTCGTGCGCGGCTTCCTCGATCGCGTGCGGGAGCGCGCGCTCGGCGAGAAGGTGCGCACCAAGGTGCGCGACAAGACCGGGAAGCTGCTCCGCGTCACGCCGGGCCAGCACTTCGTCGCGATCGCCCAGGACGAGCTGGTGAAGCTGATGGGACCGGTCGACACCCGGCTGGCGCGCGACAAGCGCGGTGCCGTCTCGGTGATGCTGCTCGGCCTCCAGGGCGTCGGGAAGACGACCGTCGCGGCCAAGCTCGCCCGCCACCTGCAGCGACAGCAGCGCCGCCCGCTCCTGGTCGCGGCCGACGTGCAGCGCCCCGCCGCCGTGCTCCAGCTCCAGCAGCTCGGCGCTCGCATCGAGGTGCCCGTGCACGCGGGCGCGGCCGGCGAGGCGGCGCCCGCGATCTGCGCGGCGGCGGCCGAGCGCGCCCGGCGCGAGGGCTTCGACGCGATCGTCTACGACACGGCGGGCCGGCTCGCGATCGACGACGAGCTGATGAACGAGCTCGCGGAGCTGCGCGAGCGGGCGGCGCCGGCCAACGCCCTCCTGGTCTGCGACGCGCTGATGGGGCGCGACGCCGTGAACGTCGCGCAGGCGTTCGCGGAGCGGCTGCCGATCGACGGCCTCGTGCTCACCAAGCTCGACGGCGACGCGCGCGGTGGCGCGGCGCTCGCCGTGAAGGCCGTGACCGGCGTCCCGATCAAGTTCCTCGGCACCGGGGAGTCGCTCGACCGGATCGAGACCTTCCGCCCGGAGGGGCTCGCGTCGCGCATCCTCGGCATGGGCGACATCGTCGGTCTGGTCGAGGACTTCGAGCAGGTCGCCGACGCAAAGCAGGCGGAGGAGGACGCGGCGCGCATCCTGCGCGGCCGCTTCGGGATGGACGACCTGCTGACACAGCTCCGGATCATCGGGAAGATGGGGCCGCTGCGGGACGTGATGGCGAAGCTGCCCGGCCTCGGGAAGCTGGCCGAGCACGTCGACGAGCGCGAGCTCGGCAAGGTCGAGGCGATGATCCAGTCGATGACGCCGGCCGAGCGCGGCGAGCCGGACGTGATCGACCGCAGCCGCGCCTCGCGCATCGCGCGCGGGAGCGGCCGCCAGCAGAGCGAGGTGCTGGACCTGGTCAAGCGCTTCGGGCAGATGCGCGAGGTGATGGCCGCGCTCGGCGGCGGAGGCGGCGGTCTGCTGTCGCGCGTGCCCGGGCTCGGCCGGCTCGCCGGAGCCGGAGGCGCCGATCCGGCGCTGCTCGCGGGCCTCGGCGGCGGGCCGGGCGGGCGCGGGATCAGCGCGAGCGCGCTCGCCCGCAAGCGCCAGCTCGCCAAGAAGAAGCGCAAGCAGCAGCGGAAGGACCGCAAGAAGGGTCGCCGCCGCTGACCGGCCATTGCCGGAGCGGCGTCCGCCTCTCTAGAATGCTGCGATCGCGGGCATCGGATCCGATCCCCCCGTTCGATCCCGTCGTTCCGATCCGTCGTGGGTCCCGCCACCGTGGAGTGTGCGCGGGACGCGATCGACTGCGAGGAGCGCGCCGTTCGCGGCTCAGGGCAACCTGTCGCGTGGCCGATCCAGGGGTTCCGATGCGCAGAGGTCTCGCCATCGCGCTGGCTGCGGCCGCCTGGTCGGCCATCGCGCTCGCGCCCGCGTGGGCCGGAGCCCCCACGGCCAAGAGGAGCGCGGCCGACAAGCCTGCGGCGGCGGGCGCCGCTGCATCGCCGCCCGCAGCACCGGCGCCGGCCGCACCGCCCGCTCCGACCCCGGCGCAGATCGCCGCCGCGGCCGAGGCGGCGGAGCGCGCCCGTCTCGACAAGCTCTTCCCGCGCCCGGCAGCGATCGAGCCGCGCGTCGAGTTCTGGACCCGGGTCTACAGCGAGGTCGAGGGCTCGGGCGGGCTGATCCACGACTCCGAGTCGCTCGACCTCGTCTACGAGGTGCTGCGCTGGCCGCGCGACACGCCCGACCGCGAATCCTCGCAGCGGGTCGAGGCCGCCAAGCGGCGCTACCGCGAGATCCTGCTGCGCCTCGCCGCGGGACCGCGCACCGGGCTCGGTCCCGAGGAGCGCCGCGTGCTGGCGCTCTTCCCGCCCGGCGTCTCGTCGCGGACGCTGCGCGAGGCCGCCGACGACATCCGCTTCCAGCGCGGCCAGGCCGACAAGTTCCGCGCGGGCCTCGTTCGGTCCGGGCAGTGGGAGGACCACATCGAGCGCGTGTTCCGCGAGCGCGGGCTGCCGCCCGAGCTCGCGGCGCTGCCGCACGTCGAGTCATCCTTCAACCCGCTCGCCCGCTCGCACGCCGGCGCCGCCGGCCTCTGGCAGTTCATGCCGTCGACGGGGCGGCGCTTCCTGCGCATCGACCGCGCCGCCGACGACCGCATGGACCCTCTCCGATCGAGCGAGGCGGCCGCCAGCTTTCTGCGCGAGAGCTACGACATGACCGGCACCTGGCCGCTCGCGCTCACCGGCTGGAACCACGGTCCAGGTGGGGTCGCCCGTGCGGTGCGCCAGCTCGGCACGCGCGACATCGACGTCATCATCGACCGCTACGAGAGCAACAGCTTCGGCTTCGCCTCGCGCAACTTCTACTGCGAGTTCCTGGCGGCGCTCGACGTCGACCGGCACGCCGAGCGCTACTTCGGCCGGCTGCAGCGCGACCCGGCCCCCGAGACCGAGACGGTGACGACCGACTACTACTACCGCGCGGGCTCCCTGGCGCGCGCCTTCGGCGTCGAGACCGATCTGCTGCGCGACCTGAACCTGGGGCTTCGCGAGTCGGTCTGGAGCGGGCAGCAGCTCGTGCCGAAGGGCTATCCGGTGCGCTTCCCGCGCGTGGCCAGCCGGCCGGCACCCGCCCTGGTGCTGGCGTCGATCCCGGCCAACGAGCGCCTCGCGCAGCCGCGCCAGGAGCAACACTACAAGGTGCAGCGAGGCGACACGCTGGCGAAGGTCGCGAGCCGCTTCGGGGTCGACCCGGCGGCGCTCGCCCGCGCCAACCACCTGAGGGCCGACCGGCGTCTGCACGCCGGGCAGCGCCTCCGCATCCCGGAGAGCGGCGGGGGCGAGCGGGTCGCCGCGCAGAGCGCCTCCTCCCCGCAGTGGGCCGCGCAGGGCTCGCACTCGGCGAAGGCGAAGAAGGCGACGGCGACGGCGCACGCCAGCCGCAGCCACAAGGTCCGCCGCGGCGAGACGCTCTCCTCGATCGCCAAACGCCACGGGATCCCCCTGGCCCAGCTCGCCGCCGCCAACAACCTCTCGCCCAAGCAGCGCATCCGCGTCGGCCAGGTGCTCCGGGTCCCGGCTCCGGGGAGCTAGCCGGCTCGAGTGGGAGCCCTTACCCACGACGACTCCCGTGCGGGGAGCTCTCCTTCCTCTCCAAGGCCGATACCCGACCGTCTGCACCCCCTCCGGGCCGCGCAGGAAACCGGCAGGTATCCTGAAGGCCTCTCATCGGCACCCACTCCGTAGCCGAGGCGCTCTCGGCCCGAGTCGGTCTTGCGTACACTTTGCTGATGCTCGCCTCGGCATTCGCGAGGCGACTGCGGATGGGGGCCCGATGGGATACGTCCTCGGCATCTCGGCCTACTACCACGACTCGGCGGCGGCGCTGGTCCGTGAGGGCGAAATCCTCGCGGCGGCCCAGGAGGAGCGCTTCTCGCGCCGGAAGCACGATCCGCGCTTCCCCGAGCGCGCCATCAACTACTGCCTCGGCGAGGCGTTCATCGATCCGAGCGAGCTGGATGCCGTCGTCTTCTACGACAGCCCGCTCCTGACGCTCGATCGGATGGTCAAGAACGCCTTGACCGCGGCGCCTGGCGGACGCGGCCAATTCGTGTCGGCGTGTCGCACGCTGCTGGGGACGAAGGCCCGCCTGGCGCAGGACCTGGAGATGGCGCTGGGGACGACGCCTCGTCTCCTCGTGACTCACCACCACATGGCTCACGCGGCGAGCTGCTTCTACCCCTCGCCCTTCGAGCACGCGGCGATCCTGACCATCGACGGCGTGGGCGAGTGGGCCACCTGCACCCTGGGCGTCGGGCGGGGATCCCATATCGAGCTGCTCGAGGAGCTCAAGTATCCCCACTCCCTGGGACTGCTCTACAGCGCGTTCACCTACTACTGTGGCTTCAAGGTGAACTCGGGCGAGTACAAGCTGATGGGCCTCGCTCCGTATGGAGAGCCCCGCTACGCGTCGTTGATTCGGGACGAGCTCGTTCACGTCCTCGACGATGGCTCGTTCCGCCTCGACATGAGCGCCTTCGGCTACCTGGACTCGCCGCTCATGATCAACGCGCGCTTCGAGAAGCTCTTCGGGGGCCCCGCGCGCGATCCCGAGACGAGGATCACGCGGCGGGAGATGGACATCGCCGCCTCCGTCCAGCAGGTGACGGAGGAGATCGTGCTGAAGCTGGCCGCCCACGCGACGAAGCTCGCGGGGTCGAGGAACCTCGTGATGGCCGGTGGCGTCGCGCTCAACTGCGTGGCCAACGGGCGCGTGCGACGCGAGTCGGGCGTCGACGGCCTCTTCGTGCAGCCGGCGGCCAGCGACTCGGGCGGTGCGCTCGGCGCGGCCCTGCTGGTCTCGCACCAGCTGTTCGGCGCGCCCCGTGTCCGCTTCGAGCGGGACGGGCTCAAGGGAAGCCTGCTCGGCCCGGCGTTCTCGAGCCACGAGGTGGCTGCGTTCGTCGAGCGCCAGGACGCGCCGAGCGTCCGCATCGCCGATCCCGACGAGCGTGCGCGCATCGTCGCAGGCGCTCTGGCGGACGGTCTGGCGGTGGGGTTCTTCAGCGGACGCATGGAGTTCGGGCCTCGCGCGCTGGGCGCCCGCTCGATCCTCGGCGACCCGCGGCGGCCCGAGATGCAGAGCCGGATGAACCTCAAGATCAAGTACCGCGAGAGCTTCCGCCCCTTCGCTCCGGCCGTCCTGGCCGAGCACGCCGCCGAATACTTCGAGCTCGAGGGCGACAGCCCCTACATGCTCCTGGTGGCCCCGGTCCGGTCGCAGAGACGCCTGCCGATGCAGCGACGCGTCGGTGACGGGGACGACATGCTGGCGATCCTCAACCAGCCTCGCAGCGACGTCCCCGCCGTGACCCACGTGGACTACAGTGCGCGCGTGCAGACCGTGGGGGAGGACGCGAATCCCGAGTTCCGCCGGCTCCTGAGCGCGTTCTACGAGAAGACCGGTTGCCCGGTGCTGATCAACACGTCGTTCAACGTGCGCGGAGAGCCGATCGTCGGCTCTCCCGACGACGCGTATCGCTGCTTCATGCGCACGGAGATGGACCTGCTCGTTCTCGAGGATCACCTGCTGTGGAAGCGGGAGCAGCCGTCGCGACCCAGCGACGACAAGTGGAAGGAAGAATATGAGCTCGATTGAGTCGGAAGAGTCCGTCCAGCTGGGTGGCGAGCTGTTCGATGCGGTGGTGGCGCCGCGTGCCGAAGCCCGGCGAGCGTCCGGCGCGGAGCCGTACTTTCCGCTCCGGCGCGAGCCGGACGCCCTCACGTACTTCGTCTCCCCCGACGTTCGCGTGATGGCACCCGCCGACTTCGAGCTTCCGGGCGGCGGCGAGCCCAAGGGATTGATCGATGCCCTCGTCGCGTTCTGGCATGCCCAGGGCGAGAGGGAGCTCGCCGCGGCGATGGCGGGCCGCCTGCACTCGATCGCCGAAGCGCTCGGTCGAGAAGCAGCCGAGGCCGACGGCAGCGTCGACGTCCTCTGCTACACGCTGTTCTGACGATCTCCGGAAAAGCAACATGGCACTCCACGACGAGATCGATCGCGACATGTGGACGTGGATCCGCGAGTTCGTCACGGTCCCGAACGAGTTCTACCACGACAAGTTCGCACCTTGTCCCTACGCGCTGAAGGCGGTCATGTCGGGGACGGTGGACGTGGCGGTGTGGGGCTCGGGGGACGTCCGCAAGTTCATCCGCGAGCAAGCGGCGGGCATGCGCGACAACCCGAAGCTCACCACGCGGGTCATGGCCTTCCCGCCGCGGACGCAATGGGCCTGGGGGATCAGCGAGTTCGTCGAAGAGTTGAACATGGAGATGATCCCAGACAACGTCTTCCTCAACACCGGCATCGCGAAGACCACGAGGAGCCGATACCCCGGCTCGGGCGGGAAGCCCTACTTCATCGTGGTCGCCAACAGCCTCGACGCCGTGCTGAAGGGCGCCGAAGCGCTGCAAGGGACCGATTACTACGCCAACTGGCCCCGCGAACACTACGAGATCGTCGTCGAGCGACGGGCGCGCCTGGCGAAGCTCTACGGAAGGTAGTCGAGCATGTCCAGGTCGCTCATGAAGTACCACCCGCGCGCCGGCTACACCTACATGCCGGAGGCTCGGTGGCGGGTCGCCGGCCCGCGCGGCGGCTACCTCGTGCGCGCCAACGCGGCGGGCTTCCGATCGGAGCGCGAGTTCGTCCCGCAGCGCCAGCCCGGCACGTTCCGGGTCCTCCTGTTCGGCGACTCGCAGACCGCGGGCGAGGGAGTCGGCAACGCCGGGCGCTACAGCGATCGGCTCGAGAAGGCCGTCCCCGGTCTCGAGGTCTACAACTACGCCGTGGCGGGCCAGGCCCCCGACCAGCAGCTCCTGCTGTTCCAGGAGCAGACGGAGGTCGAGCGCGATCTGGTGGTGGTCGGGATGTACGTCGAGAACATCCGGCGCATCACCACCCGCCTCGTCAAGCAGCAGGACACCAGCGGCGAGGTCGTCTTTCGCGCCAAGCCGTACTTCGAGCTCGAGAACGACGAGCTGGTGTTGCGCAACGTCCCCGTCCCGAAGGAGGCCTGGACGGAGGAGGCCCTGCCCGAGGAGTTCCGGCCTCACGCCTACGCGAGCGGGGTCGGGGAGCGGCTCGTCGACCACCTCAAGGGGGCGCTCCAGCGCGCGCCGCTCACCGCTCCGCTGCGACGAGCGGTCAAGAGCGCCGCGATGCGGCTCAAGCGCTTCGACCCGGTGCCGGAGTACGATTCACCGGAGGATCCGGCCTGGCTCCTGCTTCGCAAGATCCTCGAGACGTTCGTCCACGAGAGCCGGGCGCCGGTGCTCGTGATCCTGATCCCGCACTACTTCTTCCTGTCCGAGCGGAGCGATCCGAGCGCCTACCAGGCGCGATTCCGCGAGCTTCGAGAGGCCACCGGATGCCACGTCTTCGACCCCCTCCCGGAGCTGCTCGAGCTGACCGCCGAAGAGCGCAGCGCGCTGTGGTCGGACGAGGCGGGGCATCTGTCCGCACCCGGGCACGAGATCCTGGCTCGCATGCTCGTCCCGTGGATGCATCGCTTGCTGGGAGGGCGCGACGGGGCGACGCCCGAGCTCGCAGCGGAGCCGGCGGCGAGCGAGCCGTAGCCGCTCGCGCCCCTCTCCAGGCCCGCCGTCGGTCAGGGCGGTTGGGGTGAAGAGTTGCTGGGCACCGCGGTGTAGGCGTACGCCGCTCCGCGTAGGGCAGCCTAAAGCGCCCTTGACACCGATGCGCCGGGCGTGCTCCAATGCGCCCCGCTCCCCTGGGAAGGTGCATTCGTGCAGTCCTGGCCCGCAGCGGCCAAGGAGTTGCCGATGCCTGCTTCCCCCCTCCGCTCTCTGCTGCTGACTCTCGCGCTGACCCTGGGCTTCGCCCTGCCGTCGGGCGCGACGACCTGGCACGATGGGGACATGGTCACGTACAACCAAACTACCTGGGGCGACCTCGACGCAGACGCAAGCACACTGCTGGCCACGTACTATGCCACCGTCTATCAGTCCACCTTCGGCGTGTTCGAGATTGGCATCCCTGGCGTCGCGGGCTTCTCGATCCAATTCACCAACGTCGATGATCTCCAGGCCTACCTGCCTCCAGCTGGCGCGCTCGGATCGCTCGACAGCGACTTCCAGAATCCGACATCGACTTCGGCGGGATTTTTCGGGGGCGACGTAGCGGCGCTCAAACTCAACGTGGACTTCTCGGATGCGGGCTTCCTGAGCGGGAACGTTCCGCTCTTCTTCGGTGACCTGGTGCTGCATGACATGTCGACGCTGCCTCTACTCAACGGAACGACGGTTCGGGGATTCCTTGCGATCGTGAACTCTGCGCTCGGCGGAGGCAGCGCACTCTACCCGATTGAAGACCTCGATCTCGTAGCTGGCGAGCTCAACGGCACATTCTACGGAGGCGCTGCGGCGAGCTTCGCGCAGGATCACCTGAACGCCCCCGTTCCCGAGCCCGGCACGCTGGTGCTCGTCTTCAGCGGCATCGCGGGCATCGCCGTCGCGAGCCGCAGCAGGCGCGGCTGACGCGGACTCCGGGGCTCAGCCTCCCGGCGTCTCCGCGAGATCGATGCGCCCCCAGCGCTGCCAACCCGTGCGCAGGAGCCAGCTCGAGGCCGGCGAGACCACCGGCGGATCGCGGGCCGGCACCGCGGCCCGCGCCCAGTGCGAGAACCAGCGGCCGGACGAGGCCGGGTCGACCGCTACGGGCGCGGCGCCCCCGCGCTCCGCCGCGTGCTTTCGCAGGTTCAGGAGCACGTAGGCCAGCGCATTCCGCACCTCGCGCGGCGTGCGCAGCACGCGCAGGTGGTAGCGGTCGGAGAGGACCCGTCCGCTGTGCCCGAGCGTCCGGTTCACGAGCCGCGCCAGGCGGACGCCGAGCGCCTGCATGCCCCGCCCCAGGGCGCGGGCATCGTCCGCCTCGACCACGAAGTGCGCGTGATTGGAATGCAGGGAGTACTGGACAACGCGGAAGCCCTGTCGCCGGCGCAACGCTGCGAGCGCCCGCTCGAAGGCGAGGACGACCCCGCGACGCCGCAGCGAGGGCAGCCCACGGACGACGCGGACGGTCACGAGCGCGGGATGCCTCGCCGCCACGCCCTCCCGCGAGAGGTGTCGCACGCGCGGGTTCGGTCCGGGGCGTCGTCCGGCACCGACCCGACGACCGCCGTGACCATGCAGCCGAAGCTCGATCTGCACCGCATTACTCATTCGTGCGTATGATACGACGAACGCACGGACGAAGTCAAGAACAACTTCGCCGGATTCAACACATTAGTGAGTCGAACCGATGCGAGCACAGCGCGCCGATCAGCCCCGCCCACTCCATCCCAACCGCCCCTCTCCACTCCAACTGCCCTTCCTGCTCTCGCAGCAGAAGGGCTGTTACAGGCGAGACACCCGGCGCGCGACGCCAGAGAGAGGCGGTTGGGATGGAGAGCAATCGGCCGGGCCGGAGAGCGGGCCTGACCGTCGCCTTCCGGCGACGATCAGGCCTGAAAGATCGTCTCGTCGGGGAGCCGGATCGCGGTGAGCGGGCCGCCGTAGCCGGCACCGGTGTCGATGCCGATGCTGTAGGGCGGGTTCCAGCGCACCTGGAAGTCGGGGCGCGGGGTGTGGCCGTAGACGATCGTGATGCCGAGCTGGTGCGGCAGGTCCGCGGTCGAGCGGTCCCACAGGAGCTCCTCCGTCCGCGCGCGGCGCAGCGCCCAGCCGGGATCGGTCGCCTTCGCGAGCGCCCGTCCGAGGCCGGCGTGCACGAACAGGTAGTCGCCCTCGACGTAGTGCAGGCGCAGCGACTTGAAGAAGATCTCGTGGTCGGGCGGCAGGCGCATGCCGGGGCCGGCGCGCTCGCGGTCGAAGCCCTCGTAGGAGTGCAGCGTCTCGCCGCCGCCGTTCAGCAGGAAGACGTCGCTGGCGAAGTACGGCGCCCCCTTCCAGCCGATGTAGTCGAGGAACATCGACTCGTGGTTGCCCATCAGGAAGACGCACGGGTGTTGGACACCGAGCCGGATCAGGCGGTCCACGACACCGCGCGAGTCGGGACCGCGGTCGACGTAGTCGCCGAGGAAGACGAAGCGGTCGTCGGGGCGCAGCGGCAGCGTCTCGAGCAGGTGCTCGAGCTTCTCGAGCTGGCCGTGGATGTCGCCTACGGCGTAGAGCATGGCGACTCGGGTGCGAGCGCGGCGGGCGGCTGGCGCGCCGCGAGCTGTCCGCACGCGGCGGCGATGTCGGCGCCGCGCGGCCGCCGCACGGTGACCGTGACGCCGGCGCGCGCGAGCTCGCCCGCGAAGCGCTCCACCACCTCGGGCGGCGACGGCCGCTCGGCCGCGTCCTCGTGCGGGTTCATCGGGATCAGGTTCAGCTTCGACGGGAGCCCGCGCAGCAGCCGCGCCAGGCGGCGCGCGTCGTCGGGCGCGTCGTTCACCGCGTCCATCAGCGTGTACTCGAAGAAGACCGGTCGCCGCGGGGTGATCGCCGCGTGCGCGCGCAGCGCGCCGAGCAGCACCGCCAGCGGGAAGCGGCGGTTGAGCGGCACCAGGCGGTCCCGCAGCGCGTCGGTCGCCGCGTGCAGCGAGACCGCGAGATTGACCGGCAGCGCGTCGAGCAGCGGGCCGATCTTCGGCACCACGCCCGCCGTCGACACCGTGACGCGGCGCGGGCCGAGCGCGAAGGCCTTCGGATGCAGCAGCAGGCGCGCCGATTCGACCACGGCGGGCAGGTTCAAGAGCGGCTCGCCCATCCCCATGTACACCACGTTGGTGATCCGCTCCCCCGGCCCGAGCGCCTCGCGCATGCGGCAGACCTGATCCACGATCTCGGCAGCGCGGAGGTTGCGCTTGAAGCCGAGGGCTCCCGTGGCGCAGAAGGAGCAGGCGAGCGGGCAGCCCACCTGGGTCGAGATGCAGAGCGTCGTGCGCTCGCCCTCCGGGATCAGCACCGACTCGACGACGGCGCCGTCCGCGGCGCGCAGCCGCCCCTTGCGGGTGCCGTCGGCCGAGCGCTCGAGGCCGTCCCACTCGAGGGCGCGCAGCCGCCAGCGCGACGCCAGCCAGGCGCGGAGCTCTCCCGGCAGATCGCTCATCGCCTCCGGATCCTCGACGCCGCGGGCGTAGAGCCACGCCGCCACCTGCTCCGCCCGGTACGGCGGCACACCCTCGGCAGCGAAGCGCGCGCGCAGCGCCTCGATCGAGTGGTCCTTGAGTTGGGGGCGGGGATCGGACATGGATCTGACGAGCACCCTACGGGAGGGGTCCGCGCCGGTCAACGCGCCGGCCGGCGATACGCCCAGAAGTGCAGCGGCCGGCCTTCGGCGCGCCACTCGAGCTCGTAGGCGGTCGGCATGCGGCCGGGGACCTCTCGCAGCCACGGCGCGGGCGCATACGCGTTCTCGAGTCGCGGCTCGGCCGCGAGCACCGCATCGATGTGCTCGGCGTAGGCGCGGTCGTCGGTCGCTACGTGGAGCGTCCCGGCCGGCGCGAGCCGCTCGGCGAGCGCGGCGACGAGCGCCGGTTGGACCAGGCGACGGCGCTCGTGCCGGCGCTTCGGCCACGGGTCGGAGAAATTGATCCAGACGGCCTCGAGCGAGGCCGGCTCGATCAGCTCGGCCACCACCTGCTCGCCGGGGGCGTGCAGGAGCCGCACGTTGCAGAGCTCGCTGCGCGCGAGGCGTCGCGCCAGCCGCAGCACCCGCTTCCACGAGATCTCGACACCGAGGTGCGCCACCTCCGGCGCCGCACGCGCCAGCTCCGTCAGGAACTCGCCGCGCCCGAATCCGATCTCCAGCACGAGCCGCAGCGGCGCGGCCAGCGCGGGCGCGAAGAGCGCCGCGACGCCGCGGGCACGCGCGTCGTCGAGCGCGACGCGCCAGTCGGGACCGGGCATGTCGAGCTTGAGCCGCCGCGACACGCGACTGGTCTAGCGCAGGCGGCAAGGAGGCCGACCCGGAGTCGGCCTCCGCGCAGTGAGGCGGAGTCTGCGGAGCCGAACGAAGGTCATCAGCTAGCCCCTGCCGACGAGCAGCCCGCGCAGCCGATCCAGGGGTCGTGCGCGCGGCAGCACGTCGAGCACCGCCCGCTCGCCCTCGGCGAGACCGGCGCGCGAGCGCGCCTCGCGGATGGCCTCGAGCGGGCCGCCCAGCGCGTCGATCAGTCCGAGCGCCACCGCGCGCCGCCCGCTGAAGACGCGCCCCTGCGCGACGCGCTCGACCTCCTCCCGCGAGAGCTTGCGCCCCTCCTCGACCCGGCGCAGGAAGACGTCGTACATCGCCTCCATCTCGCGGCGCACGGCGGCGCGCTCGTCGGGCGTGAAGCCGCGCGATCCCGTGAGCAGCCCGGCGCGCCGGCCGCGCTCGACTGCGTCGCGCCCGATGCCGAGCCGGTCGTAGAGCCCGCCCAGGTCGAGCTTGCCGCCGATCACGCCGATCGATCCGGTGAGCGCGCTCGCCTCGGCGACGACGTGGTCGGCGGCGACGGCGGCCAGATAGCCGCCCGAGGCGGCCACCTCCCCCATCGACGCGACCACCGGCTTCTCGCCGCGCGCGATCGCGAGCGCGCGCCACAGGAGATCCGAGGCGAGCGCGTCGCCGCCCGGGCTCGTGATGCGGAGCACGATCGCGCGCACGGACGGCGCGAAGGCGAGCCGACGCAGCCGCGCGGCGAGCGAATCGACCGAGATCCCGCCGAGCGCGGCGCGGAGCTGGATGGCGCCGCCCGCCACGACGTAGGCGACGTGCGGGAGGTCGCGGTGCAGCGGCCTCCAGCCGGGATCCGCCGCGTGCAGCGCGGCATAGGCGGCGGCACCCACGAGCCGGACGCGCGGCTCGCCCGGCCGCGGCGACGCCTCCTTCGTGTCGGGCGCCAGCGCGGCGAGCTCCCCGTCGATCTCGTCGGGGAACAGGCAGCCGTCGGCGAGACCCGCCTCGACCGCGGCCGCCGCGCCGTAGGGGCCGGCATCGATGCGCGCGCGGACCGTGTCGGGCTCGAGCCCGCGCCCCGCCGCGATCGCCGCCACCAGCTCGCCGAAGGCGTCGTCGAGGTAGCCCTCGATCTGCTCGCGCGACTCGGGCGACATGCTGTCGCGCGTGAGCGTCTCGCCCGCCGTCTTGTGCGTCCCGATGCGCACGACGTCCGCGCGCACTTCGATGCGCGCCAGTAGCCGCGACAGGTACAGGCCCTCGCTGCGCAGCCCGACCAGCCCGAGCGAGCCGGCCTCGGGCAGCCAGAATCGCGAGGCACCGCTCGCGATCACGTACTCGGCCTGCTGCAGCCGCTCGCCGTAGGCGGCGACCGGCTTGCCGGCGGCGCGCACGGCGTCGAGCGCCCGCCGGAGCGAGGCCGCCGCGGAGAGCCCACCGGGCGCGCCCGCCAGGCGCACGAACACCCCCGCGACCCGCACGTCGCGGGCGGCGGCGTCGAGGGCGCGCAGCGCGTCGAGCAGGCTCGGGGTGCGCGCGCGCGCGACCAGGCGTGCGCCCCCGC
>Ga0335071_10000372_pt1 | contig 50816 bp, 43 predicted proteins | sample Lox_Sample_15_FD_206724 | JGI IMG/M metagenome (GOLD analysis project Ga0335071, IMG submission 206724) | Soil microbial communities from Loxahatchee National Wildlife Refuge, Florida, United States - Lox_Sample_1.5 | ecosystem: Environmental > Terrestrial > Soil > Wetlands | place: USA... | reverse complement strand
GGCGTCAATCTCACCGGCAGTCTCGTTGTCAACAAGGATGGCACCGCCGACAATCAATACACCTTCAACGTCAACAGCTCTCCCACCACCACGATTCACTTTCAGGCGTATTTCTCTTCCAATGGCACCGCGTTTCTGGTCACCGCCGACAGCAGCCGCACCACCACTGGCGTCCTCAAGCTTCAGGCCCCTTGACGCCTCGTAATCTACTTCTCCGCCTTCATCAACTTCTCCACCCGCGCCACATCTTCCGGCACGTCCACGCTCACCGCATCATGCGCCACTTCCGCTACGCGGATCTTCCACCCATTCTCCATCCAACGTAACTGTTCCAACTGTTCCGCCCGCTCCAACTCCCCCAGCGGCAGCGTCGGATATTCCAGCAGCGCATCGCGTTGAAATACGTACAGCCCCAGGTGCTTCCAGTATTGCACGTGCACTTTCGACTGCGTGTCCCGCACCCACGGAATCGGCGCCCGCGAAAAATACAGCGCGTTGTTGTCGAAATCCATCACCACCTTCACCACGTTCGGATCCATGATGTCGCCCGCGTGCCGCACCGGGGTCGCTACGGTTCCGACTTGCGCTGCGGGCTCTTCGAGCAGCGCCCCGACCGCCGTGTCGATCGCCACCGGATCGATCAGCGGCTCGTCTCCCTGCACATTTACAAACACATCTCCCGCCTCGTGCGCCGCCACTTCCGCCACTCGTTCCGTGCCCGTCCGATGATCGGCGCGGGTCATCGCCGCTTCGCCGCCGAATCCTCTCACCGCCTCCAGAACCCGAGCATCGTCCGTCGCCACGACCACCCGGTGCACCGTCTGCGCCCGCTTCGCCCGCTCATACACGTGCTGGATCATCGGCTTGCCCGCCAGCGAAACCAGCGGTTTCCCCGGCAATCGCGTCGACCCATAGCGCGCCGGGATCACCACCACCACCTGCATTTCCGCCATACCAATCTCTCCCTCATTCATCGCTGCCGATGCTAGCACACGCCTGCCCCTGCCACCCGGGCCCCAATCCGCCTTCTTTCGCACCATGTTTTGTCCATGGCCCGCGCCCTTTGCCCCTGCATCGAATTGAAATGTCGCCTCGCGCCTTCCGACTCCCGGCACCCCTTGCCTTCTCGGTTACCGATGCTATGATGAATGCTCCGCGCGGCCCTCTCGCCGAGACGAGAGGATGGGGGCAGCCGTGAGACGCGATTGGTGGATGATTCGCGTGGTTCCGGGTCCAGTACCCTTCCGCCTGCTCGCCTGCTTGTGCTCTTTCCTCTTTGTCGCTTCGCTTGCGGCGCAGGATAAGCCTCCTGATCCCAATTCTTTGGCCCCCTCCGGAACCGCTCCGGCCGCCAAATTCGCTTCCGATGTGACGCACGACACACCGTCCATCAAAATCACTCCTGGCAAGATCATTCGCACCGACGTCGACCTCGCCCTGGTCAACGTCACTGTCACCGACCCCTACAATCGCCTCGTAACTGGACTCGAACCTGATAATTTCCGCGTCTTCGAAGACAGCGTCGAGCAGGAGATCGTCAGTTTCTCCGCGGAAGACGTTCCCATTTCCATTGGCGTTATTTTCGACTTCTCCGGCAGCATGTCCAACAAAGTCGACAAGGCCCGCGAAGCCGCGCTCCAGTTCTTCAAGACCGCCAATCCACAAGACGAATTTTTCCTGGTCAGTTTTAACGAACGCGCCGAGCTCACCAGCGCCTTTACGAACAGCGTCGAAGACCTTCAGTCTCGCATGATGATGACTGCTCCAAAGGGCAGGACTGCCCTTTTGGACGCTATCTATCTTGGTTTGAGCCAGATGAGGGGTGCACATAACGCCAAACGCGCCTTGCTGATTCTTTCCGATGGAGGCGATAATCATAGTCGGTACAACGAGAACGATATCAAGCGGCTGGTCAAGGAAGCGGACACCCAACTCTACGCCATCGGTATTTACGACCCGCTTGGTTATCGCAATCGCACGCCGGAAGAACTCAACGGCCCGTCGCTTCTTGCCGAGTTAACCGAACTTACTGGCGGGCGCGTCTTCGCCGTTGAGCATCCAAATGATCTGCCGGACATCGCGTCCAAGATCGGCATGGAGTTGCGTAACCAATATGTACTCGGATACAGACCAAGCAACCGCACTCACGACGCCCGCTGGCGCAAGATCAAGGTCAAGCTCCGCCCTCCCAAAGGTCTCCCGCCTCTCTCTGTCTATTCCAAGACCGGTTACTACGCCCCTGCCCACTAGTGGCACAGGTGCTCCTGCTAGTGCACTTCATCCACGACTGAAGTCTGTCATTCCGAGCGCGGCGAGGAACCTGCTTTTTCTTTTCGTTTTCCTCCTCCTTGCCTCTGCCAGCTTCGCCCAAATTCCCATCCAGAACACGCCTCCTCCCCCTCCTCCCGGCGTCAATCCCGATGGCTCCCCCACCCAGGCCGGCGGCAAAATCAAGCTCGACGTCAACCTCGTCGTCCTGCACACCAGCGTGCTCGACGACCGTGGCAAATTCGTCGACGGCCTGACCCAGGAAAATTTCCGCGTCTACGAAGACAAGATCGAGCAGAAGCTCTCCATCTTCAAACGCGAAGATATTCCCGTCAGCATGGGCCTCGTCATCGACAACAGCGGCAGCATGCGCGACAAGCGCCCCCGCGTGAACGAGGCCGCCATCACTCTCGTCCAGAGCAGTAATCCTCAGGACGAAGCCTTTGTCGTCAATTTCAACGACGACTTCTACCTCGATCTCGACAAGGATTTCTCCAGCAGTATTCCCGAACTCAAGGAAGCTCTCGAACGCATCGACGCTCGCGGCAGCACTGCTCTCTACGACGCCATCATCGGCTCCCTCGATCATCTCAAGAAAGGTCACAAGGAAAAGAAGGTTCTCCTTATCGTTACCGACGGCGAAGACAACACCAGCCGCAATTCGCTCGAGAAAACCATCAAGGAAATTCAGCGCACCGACACGGTGATCTACACCATCGGTCTCTTGAGCCAGGAATCCAAGAAATCCGCCAAGAATGCCCGTAAGGCCCTCGTCTCCATTGCCCAGGCCTCCGGCGGCGTTGCCTACTTCCCGGAAAACGTCGGCGACGTTCACTCCATCTGCGAGCAGGTTGCTCACGATATCCGCCATCAGTACACGCTTGCCTACTATCCTTCGAATGCCGCAAAAGACGGTACCTACCGCAGCGTCCACGTTGACGTCATTCCGCCTCACGGCCAGGGCAAGCTCACCGCCCGCACTCGCAATGGCTACTACGCCCCCGGCGGCGCCTCTTCCGCCTCCGGCAAATAGCTTGGCGTTGCGGCGATTCACCACCGCTCTTCGAATCGTGCGGCTCTCATAGAACTCTTTTCATTCACGGGCAGCGCTGACCTTTCGTGTTACTCCTCCCCAATGTCCTCATTCCAAATTTCCGGGTTCGCCCGGATATACTCCCCCATCATCTGCGCGCACTCGCTCGAATTCAGGTCGATCACTTTCACTCCTAGCGATCGCAACCACTCCACTCCACCCTGAAAATTCTGGCTCTCTCCCACCACCACCGTTCCAAATCCAAACTGCCGGATTAGTCCGCTGCAATACCAGCAGGGAGCTAGCGTCGTCACCATAATCAGCTTCCGGTAACTCCGCTGCCTTCCCGCGTTTCGAAACGCGTCCGTCTCTCCGTGCACCGAGGGATCCCCATTCTGTACGCGCCGGTTGTGTCCGGATCCCAGCAGTTTCCCGTTCTCGTCGAAGATCGCCGCCCCCACCGGCACTCCCCCCTCCTTCAGCCCTTGCCGCGCTTCCGCCATCGCTACTGCCAACATGGCCTCATAGTCTCGAGTCGTATCCACGTTTCTCCTCTTGACAAAATAATACTAATTAGTTATCATGTGATTCATGGGCGAGTGTGCGATTCAGGACGTTCGTAACCTCAGCAGAATGATCACTTGCGAATTTCCCGTTGCTAACTACTTTAGAAACAACACTTGCGCATCTGCACATTCCACGGCACTTATAACCCCTGTAGAATCCGCACCTGCGAACGTCGTTTTCCCTAACTCCCGCAGTTTCCGCACTTAACAAAAAACGACGTCCTCGCTTCACGTTTCAAATTGGAACGGGGTCAGCTCCCCAGTGCTAATTTGAAACTCCACCCGTGCGCTATCTCCCGACCAAAAATTACCCCCACCGTCTGCCCCATGTCCGCCAGCGTCTCCCGAATTCCCAGATTCCTTCCTACCTTTTGTCCCGGCGTGTACGCCAGGATCGGCACATACTCCCGCGAATGATCCGTAGTCTCCCATCGCGGATCGGGATCGCATCCATGGTCCGCTGTGAGCATCAACAGGTCGCCCGCGCCCAGCAGCGGCAAATACCCCGCCAGCCACTCATCAAACTCCTCCAGCGACTTTGCGAATCCTTCCACGTCTTTCCGGTGCCCATACAGCATGTCGAAATCTACCAGATTGCAGAAGATCAATCCGTGCTTCCGCTCGCGCGCCGCTGTGGTCAACTTCTCCATTCCGTCTGCGTTTGATTTTGTCGTGACGTATTCCTCCACGCCTCGCCCGTTGTAAATGTCGTGAATCTTCCCGATCCCAAACACCGGCACCTTGCCCTCCTGCAACACGTCCAGCAGCATCGGTCGCGGCGGATCGACCGCGTAATCGTGCCGCCGCGGCGTCCGCGCGAAGTTTCCCACCGGTCCCGCAAATGGCCGCGCGATCACGCGCCCCACGCGGTGCTTTCCATCCAGCAGTTTCCGTGCGATCTCGCACATGCGATACAGCTCCTGGATCGGAATCACATCTTCATGCGTGGCGATCTGAAACACGCTGTCGCCCGACGTGTACACGATTGGCTTTCCCGTTCGCACATGTTCTTCGCCCAATTCCTTGATGATCTCCGTCCCTGACGCCGGTTTGTTCCCAATCGTCTTCCGTCCGATCTCTTTCTCAAACGCCTCCATAATTTCCGGCGGAAATCCCTGCTTGTACACCGGGAACGCCTGGTCCAGCCACACCCCCGCCATTTCCCAATGTCCTGTGGTCGTGTCTTTCCCTGGCGATCGTGTCGCGCCCTTTCCGTAGGACGCCATCGGTTTCTCTGCCGCCGGCAGATGCGCGAGCGGCGCAATGTTCCCCAGTCCCAGCTTCACCAGGTTCGGCAACCTCAGCGGACGCGACTCGGCGATGTGTCCGAGCGTGTTCCGCCCGACATCTCCATACACATCCGCATCGGGCAGCGCCCCAATTCCCACGCTGTCCAGCACCACCCAGATCACTCGCTCAAATCCCGGCATGACTCCCGTCCTTCTTGCGGCGAATCGTCAGACAAGCACCCGGCGCTACCATTCTCGCGCGCCTCCGCGTTTCTTCAGCGCACTCTAACACGCGGCGCTCCGGCAGGGAATTGACGCCAGTCCACGCCCGCCCTACGATGGCAGGCAACACCCGGCGTATGAAACATTTACCCGTGAATGTGCGTACCAAGTCTCAGAGGGATAACTATGGGCAGAGATGATCGTCTACGCAGCAGCTCCGTCGTGTTCCCCTTGCTGCTCATTGCTTTTGGCATTCTCGTCCTGATCTGGCGCGAGGTCCCGAATTTCAACCCCGGCCCGGTTCTCTGGAAATACTGGCCGCTGCTCCTCATCCTCGTTGGCGCCGGCATGTTTTTCGATCGCGCGCAGCGCCACGGCGATCCCGAGCACGCTCCCCGCATCCCCATCGGCTCGACCTTGGGAACCATCGCCTTCCTGGTCGTCATGGGTGTTCTGCTCTGGCACCACCGCGATGAAGTTCGCACTGGCTGGGTCAGCGCTTCCAGTGATAGCGGCCATCGCAGCCACGAAACACAAACCGTCGATCGCAAGGATGCCAAGGCGGCGCGCATCAACATTCACATGCCTGCGGGAGAATTAGTCGTCTCCAGCGGCGCGGAACACTTACTCGAGGCTGATTTCTCCCAGGGTGCCTCTTGGGAGTCGCCGTCCATCGACTACTCTGTGGACAACGGCTTCGGCAGCTTGACCATCAATCAGCAAAGCTCCAACCACTTCATGAGCAATTCCGACAATCTCTGGAAACTTAAGCTCGACAACGCAACACCAATCGATCTGGAAATCGATATGGGGGCGGGCAAGGGCGAACTGAACCTTTCCAAGCTCGATCTGACGCGCTTGCAGTTGAACATCGGCGCCGGCCAGGTCAACGTCGATCTGACCGGTGAACGCGGCAAAGACCTCGAGGCCAATATTCATGGCGGCGTGGGCGAAGCGATCGTCCGCCTCCCGAAGGACATCGGGGTCATTGCCAACGTGCACGGCGGCCTCGGCTCCATCGATGTCCGCGGCCTCAAGGAAGAAGACGGTCGTTACGTCAATGCCGCCTACGGCAAAGCGCCTGCCACACTGCATCTCACGGTCGAGGGCGGTATCGGCCATATCCGTCTCGATCAGGAATAATTCTTCATCGATTTTGCCGATTTGCCCCGCTTTCGCGGGAGTCGTATACTTTCAAGTTTAGGCAGTGTGCGCCGAAACGCACTGACTAGGCTTATCTTTGGCCACGAACGAAATCATCGCTCCTACGCCCCTTCGACAAGAGGTTCTCCTCGTCCGCGGGGCTCGTGTGCACAATCTCAAGAACGTCACGGTCGAGATTCCCCATAACGCCATGACCGTCGTCAGCGGCGTCAGCGGTTCCGGCAAGTCTTCCCTCGCGTTCGACACCATCTACGCCGAGGGGCAGCGCCGCTACGTCGAATCTCTCTCCGCCTATGCTCGCCAGTTTCTCGAGCGCATGGAAAAGCCCGATGTCGATGAGATTTCCGGCATCGCCCCGGCCGTGGCGATTCGTCAGAAGAACTCCACGCGCAATCCTCGCTCCACCGTGGCGACCTCCACCGAAATTTACGACTATCTCCGACTCTTCTTTGCCCGATGCGGCACCACCTATTGCATCAAGTGCGGCAGCGAAGTGAAGCGCGACACCCCGGACGAAATCGCCAATCGCGTCCTCGCCATGACCCCAGGCCGCCGCTTCTATGTGCTCTACACCCTTCGCTTCCCGGGCGCCGAGGTTGCGGCGAACAACAAAAAGCCGGTCCGGAAGAAAAATTCCTCCGCGGCGCAGCCCGCTCCGGACACGCGCAAGGCTACCCTGCTCGAGTTGCAGAAGCGCGGTTTCAACCGTCTGTACCAGGACGCGCGCATCCATGAATTTTCTTCTCCCGAGTCGCTGCTGGATGTCGATTTCACGAAGCCGCTCTACGTCCTTGTCGATCGTCTTGCCGTCAATCACGAGTCGCGCGCGCGCCTCGTGGATTCCATCGAAATTTGCTACCGCGAAGGCGGCGGCGAAGCTATTCTCGAATTCATTGCCGACGCCGCCGGCAATCCCGCCGAACGCCTGACCTTCAACGAGCGCTTCGAGTGCAAGAACGACGGCACCGTCTATCAGGAACCCGAACCGCGCCTTTTTTCGTTCAACAATCCCTACGGCGCGTGCCCGCGTTGCCAGGGCTTTGGCAACACCATCGATTTCGACCTCAATCTTGTCGTCCCCGATCCCAGCAAATCGCTCGACGACGGCGCCATCGAGCCCTGGACCAAGCCTCGCTATCGCGTCCTTTTCCAGGAAGCTCGCAAGTGGGCCAAAATCCGCGGCATCCCCACGAACCTGCCGTGGCGCCAGCTCACCGCCGAGCAGCGCCGCCTTATCCTTGAAGGTGATCCGGAAAACAAGTACGACGGCGTGAAGGGTTTCTTCGCCTGGCTGGAACGCAAGAAGTACAAACTCCACGTCCGTGTGTTTCTCAGCCGTTTCCGTGGTTACGCCACCTGCCCGGAATGTGGTGGCACGCGTCTTCGTGCCGAAGCTCGCGCCGTCCGTATCGACGGAAAATCCATCACCGATCTTTGCAAGCTCACCGTGAAGGATGCGCGAAAGTTTTTCGCGGAACTGAAGTTGACGCCGACCCAGGCGAAGGTCGCCGACAAAATCCTCGAGGAAATCCGCACGCGCCTGCAATTCCTCGACGAAGTTGGCCTGGACTACCTCACGCTCGATCGCCTTACCTCCACCCTCTCCGGCGGCGAGTCGCAGCGCATTCAGCTAGCCACTTCACTCGGCTCGCATCTGGTCGGCGCTTTATACGTCCTTGATGAGCCTTCCATCGGCCTCCATCCCCGCGACACGCAGCGGCTGATCGATATCCTGAAATCGCTCCGCGACCTTGGCAACACCGTTCTGGTTGTCGAACACGATCCCGACACCATCGAAGCTGCCGACCGCATCCTCGATCTTGGCCCGGGCGCCGGCGAACTCGGCGGCAAGCTTCTCTTCTCCGGCACCTACGACGAAATCCTCAAGGACCCCAAATCCATCACCGGCCGTTATCTGAGCGGGGAAGCCAAAATCCCTGTTCCCGCGAATCGCCATAAGCCAACCGGAAAATTTCTGCGTCTCTTCGGCGCCTCGTTGCACAATCTGCGCAACATCGACATGATGCTCCCGCTCGGCACCTTCACGGTGGTCACCGGTGTCAGCGGTTCAGGCAAGTCGACGCTCGTCCACAATGTTCTCTTCCGCGCGCTCTCCGCCAAGCGGAGTGGCTCAAGCGTCAAGGAATTTTGCGATCGTCTCGAGGGCGACAATCACATCCAGGATGTCGTCATCGTCGACCAGTCGCCCATCGGCCGCACTCCTCGCTCGAATCCCGCGACCTATCTGAAAGCGTTTGATGCCGTCCGCGAAGTCTTTGCCGATACTCCCGACGCCAGGCGCCGCGGTTTTACCGCTGGCCACTTCTCCTTCAACGTTCCCGGCGGGCGTTGCGAGACCTGCCAGGGCGATGGCACCGTCACCGTCGAAATGCAGTTCCTTGCCGATGTCGAGCTCGTCTGCGAAGAATGCCGCGGACAGCGCTTCAAGAGCAGCGTTCTTGAAGTCCGCTACCACGGCAAGAACATCCATGACGTCCTGGACATGACCGTCCGCGAGGCCCTCGCCTTCTTCGTTAACGTCCCTAAAGTCACTTCCAAGCTGAAGGTCTTGAATGAAATTGGCCTCGGCTATCTCCGGCTCGGCCAATCCGCCACCACGCTCTCTGGCGGCGAAGCCCAGCGCCTGAAACTCGCGGCGCATCTCACGCGCAGTGAAAATCACGGCGTTCTTTATATCCTCGACGAGCCCACCACCGGCCTGCACTTCGACGACATCGCCAAACTCCTCGCGGCTTTCCGCAAACTTCTCGAGTCGGGCGCGTCGCTTCTGGTCATCGAGCACAATCTCGACATTATTAAGTCCGCCGATTGGGTCATCGATCTTGGGCCCGAAGGAGGCGAGCAGGGCGGCAACATCATTGCCACCGGCACGCCCGAACAAATCGCGCGCAATCCTCAGTCTCACACCGGGCGCTTCCTTGCCCGCGTCTTGTCCAACGGGAATAATCATGGGAAGCGGCCTGGGTCCGACAAGAATGGCAGCGCGTCTCGCTCCGCCGCCGAAAGCAAGGATTTATCGAACGAGGCTCCATGAGAGCGGCACCCACGGTTCTGATTCTTCTCTCGCTCTCGCCGCTGCTTTCCTTCCCCGCGCCGGCGCAGTCGCCTCCTCCAAAACCTTCCCAAGGCAGTTCGCAGAAAGTGCGTAATCCTCTGAACGACCTGCTCGATGAAGCGCAGGCGGCCCTCGACAAGAACAATTTCGAAGCGGCTGTCCCGCCATTGCAGAAGTTCATTGCCGAAAAGCCCGATGTGGCCTTCGCTCATTTTCAGCTCGCGTATGCTTACACCGCACTGAAGCGCCACGGCGAAGCCCAGGCGGAATATGAGAAATGTATCTCGCTCGATCCGAAAATGGCGGAGGCGTATTTGAATCTCGGGATTCTCCTGCTGGAGAAGGACCCGGCCCAGGCGGTTCCTCCCTTGCGCAAGGCCGTCGAATTGCTCCCCTCACAGAGTCGCCCCAGGACTCTCTTGGGCACGGCGCAGGAACGTTCCGGCGATCTGAAGGGAGCGGCCGAATCGTTCGAAGGCGCCGCAAATCTCGATCCGAAAGATGCCGATTCTCTCACTCATTTAGGGGATGTCTGCCTCAGACTGAATCGCCCGGCGGATGCCGAGAAGAGGTTTCGCGCCGCGCTATCTCTCGAGCCCCAATCGGCGGAGGCTCTGCAGGGCCTTGCTCTTAGCCTTGACGCCCAGAAAAAGCCCGAAGCGGTGGACGCCTACCGCGCCTATCTCGCCGTGGCGCCACAGGACCAGAAGACTCGGACGCGCATGCTGCACCTCCTGGTGGAGCAAGGCCAGTACGATGCGGCGGTGGCAGAGTTGGAGAAGTCCGGGCAGTCCTCCAGCATCGACCAGCTCAAACTCAAGGCCGATATCGAGATCGGCCAGAAGAAATACACGGACGCCATCGCCACTCTCAAGCAAGCCATCGCGCAAACTCCGAATGATGCGCAACTTCATGGTGGGCTCGGCCGGGTTTACATGGAGACGCGCGACTTCCCGGGCGCGGAACGCGAGCTGAAAGCCGCCCTGCAACTCGATCGGAATAATCTTGTCTACTGGAAGGACCTGAGTTCCGTCTTTTATCTGGCGGGGAATTACCAGGCTGCGCTCGCCGCGTTGGATGTGGTCGCAAAAGCGGAAACTCCTGGAGCCGGTGCGTGGTTTATTCGTGCTCTCTGCTACGATAAACTTGGTGAGGTTCAGGCCGCCCTCGATGCCTATCGGAAATTCCTGGCGCTCGATGAAAATAAGAATCCCGATCAGGTCTGGCAAGCGAATCAACGCATTCACGTACTGGAAAAGACCGTGGAAAAGAAGAAGTAACCGCCGCTATCCGGGTCCCAGTCACGCGGCCGCCCTTTGCTTCTTGTTCATGTTGTTTTGCCCGGCCTCCCGCGCCGACAAGGTCAATGAATTGCAATCTCGCTTCGACAAGGAACCCCACGCATCGAATAAGGTCCACATCCTGGATAAGCTGGCGGACGCGCAATTCGAAGCCGCCGCCAGGGCCGATAAGGACGGCGACTACATCGCCGTGGGCCTGACCTTTGAGAAATATCGGGACAACGTTCGCGCTGCGTTTGAGCTTCTTAGAAAGCAGGAGCCCGATGCGGATCACCATCCCGGTTCCTATCGGCAACTGGAACTGCAAGCGCGAAAGGGAATTCGGGAAACGGAACAGACCTTGGTTATCGTCTCGCCGGAAATGCGTCCCCCGCTGGAAATCGTCCGCAAAGATCTGGTCGACCTCGACGACCGGCTAATCCAGTTGCTCTTTCCCACACACACCAAGGCGCCCGCGAGCGCTCCACCCAAACCGGAGGAGAAGCAATGACCCGCTCCGTGCATGTCTCCCGCATCCTCGGCATTCTGCTTCTGTTGTTCGCCACCGTCGCCGTTCGGCCAGCAACGGCCCAGCGCCCAGAGAAGGACTACCTCTCCGATATTGAGGCGGACAAGATCCGCGACGCCGAGTCTCCCAATGAGCGGGTGAAGCTCTTCCTGACGTTCGCCGAGGATCGCCTGAAAAAGTTTCAGTATGAACTTGAGCATCCCTCGGCCAACCGCCACGCAGCCATGTTGAATTACCTGATGAACTCCTACTCGGGTTGCGTCGACGACGCTGCCGACATCATTCAGGTCTCCCTGAGCAAGCAAGAGAATATCCGGCAGGGCATCGACCTCATGGCCACCAAGACCAAGGATTTCCTGGTGATTCTGCAGAAGTATCAGAGCGAAGGGCCGGAACTCGAGATTTACAAGGAAAATCTCGACGATGCCATCGAAGGCACGCAAGACGCGCAAGACGAAGCGGAAAAGGCCAAGAAGAAGGCCGCCCCGCCGCCGGTGAGGCGAAAGAATTGAAGCCCCGCAGGTCCAACGCGGAACGCGTGCCCGGCGGTGAAGCGCTGATGCTACGCATGTTCACTCGCATCGGTTGCGAAGGCCGCCCGCCGCACTTCCATGTCGAGTTCTACCCGTACAGCAGCCTTACCCTGACGATTCGCCGCCGGGGCGATACCATGTTCGTTCGCTTCTCCGACTTGCTTCGCCGCGCTCCTCTCGAAGTCCGGGAAGGAGCGGCCGCGTTACTGCTCGCCCGCGTCTATCGTCGGCGCGCCCCTCGCGCGCTGGTACAGCCCTACTTGTTATATGCGCGCTCGGATCGCACGCGTGGACGAATCACCAAAATGCGCAGCCGCCGCGTTCGCCGCGTCTCAACTCTTCCCCAGGGCCGCCACTTCGATTTGCACGCGCTCTTTGAACACCTGAATCGCGAGTATTTTTCCGGCTTGCTCGTGCGGCCGCACATTGGCTGGAGCACGCGCAGCTGGCGCCGCCAGTTCGGCTGCTACGATCCCGGACCGAATCAGATCGTTCTGAATCGCCGCATGGACCATCCCTCTGTTCCTCGGTTTGTCGTCGAATATGTGCTGTTTCATGAGATGCTCCACGTCAAGCATCCCACGCGCCGTTCCGGCTGCAGTTTGCTCTCGCATTCGCCGGAGTTCCGCAGCGAAGAGAAGCAATTCGCGCACTTCCACCTCGCGCGCAAATTCCTCGACCGCATGGCGCGCTAGTTCAATCCTTCTCTTTTTCCTTGTCGATTTCCTGGTGCAATTTCTCGATCTTCTTGCGGATCTTGTCGCCGTCTTCCGCATGGGGATATAGATCGAGGTAGCGCTGGTACGCCTTTGCCGCGGGTTTTTTCTTGCCCTTTTTCTCGTAGGCTTCGCCCAGATACCGGAAGGGCAGCGCGTACCCGGGTTTCGCCTCGGTCGCGTCCTGGAAGCGATCGATCGCTGCGTCCACGTCGCCCTTTCTCATGTAGTACTTTCCGACTTCAAGATCCTTCTCGGCGCGTAGCGGATCCCACGTCGGCTGACCCTCCGCCGATTGCACTGCCGAATCTGTGTTCGGTTTGGGTTTGGGCGGCGGCTGCTGCGATGGCGGCGGCGGGGAAGAAGGAGGGTCTTGCGCGGGTGCGCCGAGGCTTGCGGACACAAGCGTCGCCGCGAACACAGCAAGCGCCGTGCGCCGCGCGCTTCGAATCCAAATCACGCGCCCTCCTCCTTTCTCCGATTCCCTCACGTCACGGCCAAGTTGCCCGTGTCTACTGCCCGAGTAACTCGTCGACCAGTTTCTGTGCGCCGTATAGCTTCTTCATCGCTTCGGTCATGCCGCCCGTGTGAACCGCCACCGCGCGGTTCTGATACGAATCGTAAACGAAATCGCCAACCAACGACTCAATGTTTCCGTCGAAGATCAGGCCCACGATCTCGCCGTTGCGGTTCACAACCGGCGAGCCGGAGTTCCCCCCGATGATGTCGTTGGTCGTCACAAAATTGAATGGCGTCGTCAGATCCAGCTTGTCTTTTCCGTCGAGGTAGCGCTTCGGCAGGTCAAATGGCTCCTTGTAGTCGAAGCTCGCGGCACGGTCATACAAGCCATAGAACGTCGTCTTGTACGGGGCAATCGTCCCGTTCATCGGATAGCCCTGCACCTGGCCGTAGGACAGCCGCAGCGTGAACGTCGCGTCGGGATAGGTGTCCTTGCCGTAGACCGCGAAGCGCGCCTTGCCGAGCATTTCGCCCGCACGGTCTTCGACGCTCTGCACGTTATCCTCGAACCACTTGATCTGTTCGCGGCGAATCGGGTCGATACGCCGCGCCATGGCGATCATCGGGTCCGTCGAGGCGTCCACCGCCGCCGTGCCTCCGTCAACCAGCGATTTGCGAAACGCCGGGTCCGCCACTTTTGTGCCGCCGATGAGATACTTCGCCGCGTCGGCCGGTGTCTTGCCGTCCAGCACGGCCTTCAGCCACGCATCGTCCGGGCCCAGTTCTTTTTGTGCCGCTTCCAGCGAACTGCTCATCCGCGCGATCTCCAGTTCGGGGTAGATCGGAGCCGGCGAGAACAGCCGGTGCTTCAGGGAATCCAGTTGCGCATCGTGGAATCCCGGCAACCGCTCTCCATCCGGCTTCTTCACTTCGGCGACATACGTCACCACCTGCACGGCGAGCGCGGAAAGTTGCGAGTCCGTCGATCGGAAGTATTGCTGCTTGATTCGCGGCCGCGCCTTCTGGATGGCCTCCTCTTCGATCGTCCAGGCCGAGCCGTATTCCTTCTTCCACTCCGGATTTGCCATCACCTTCGCGCGGAAATCCTCATCCTCTTTGCGCTTCTTTTCCATCAGGCTCTTGTCTTGCAGGCCGTCGCGCCGTCCTTCGAACACCTTGCGGCCGTTCTCCAGGCTGAAAATCATGGTGGCCGCCTGGCGAGCTTGCTCGGGTCCGCGCGCGGAGTATTCCTTTAACATGGCGATCCGCCGTTTCACGCTCTGAATCACGTAAGGCAGATTGTCGTCCCGCAGGCTCACCAGTTCCGCATAGGTGGTCAGCCGCTGCGTCGAGCCCGGATGCCCTGACACAAGCACCAGTTCTCCGTCGCCCGCGCCCTTGGGATTCCACTTCAGATATTCCTTGCTGTCGATGGGCTTGCCGTTTTCATACACACGGAACAACGCCATGTCCAGGTCGTATCGCGGATAGGTGAAATTGTCCGGATCGCCGCCGTAAAACGCCGTCTGCTGTTCCACCGCGAACACCAGCCGCACATCCGTGTATTTCTTGTAGCGATACAGCCAGTATTCGCCGCCGGAATAGAGCGTGACGACGTCGGAGCGCAGTCCGGTCTTTTCCGTGCTCTCCCGTTCGATGTCCGCAATCACTGCTTTGCGCTTCGCGAATTCCTCTTCCGCGCTCTTGGCGCCTTTCAGCGCGCCATTGATGCGATCCGTCACATTTTCGGTGGACACTAGAACGTTTACTTCCAGGTCGGGAGACTTCATTTCCTGCTCGGACGTTTCCGCGTAGAAGCCGTCCTTCACATAGTCGTGTTCGGCGCTGGAATTCTTCTGCAGTTGACCCAGGGCCACGTGGTGATTGGTGAGCAGCAAGCCATGCGGGCTCACGAACGAGCCCGAGCCGCCGTCGTTCAAACGCACCGACGCCAGCCTCAGGTGATCGAGCCACTGCTGGGTCGGCGTGAAATTGTATTTCTGTTGGAGCAGCTTGACGGGCGGGTTGTCGAATGTCCACATACCTTCGTCGGCGGGCAGAGCAGGGCAGAAGAGTGCCGCTGTCAGCAGAACTGCTGGGATCTGCCGCACAATTTGAGTCGGTTTCACGGGTGGATTCCTCTTTCTGTTGGGAGTGGAGCCGCGGAGCACGGCTAAGCTGAGTATATATGACTCGCTGCGGGTGCGTATCGGCTCTTGCTCGCCTCACGGACCGCCATTCGCGCGAAACTGCGTTTGGCCGTAAAATCAAGCTGTCGCCCGCTGGGACGGCCCATTCTCCACGCCATGGAACCCCGTGAAAAAGCAGCGCAGTTGCCGGAAAAACCCGGCGTCTATCTCTTCCATGACGCGGCCGGCACGGTAGTGTATGTCGGCAAGGCCCGTTCGCTGCGCAGCCGGGTGCGCTCGTACTTTCTTGAGTCGCGCTGGGTTGATGCCAAGACCGGCTCGCTGGCGCGCGAAATCGCCGACATTGAAACCATCGTCGTCGATAACGAACGCGAGGCCTTGGCGCTCGAGCACAATCTCATCAAGCAGTACCGCCCGAAATTCAATGTCCTTCTGCGCGACGACAAAACCTATCCCTACATCAAGCTCACCATGGCCGAGAAGTTTCCCCGCGTCTACTTCACCCGCAAGGTGAAGAAGGACGGCGCGCTGTACTTTGGCCCGTATTTCCCGGCCGGCCTTGCCCGGCGCATCCTGCATTTCATCCATAAACGGTTTCTTGTGCCTTCTTGCTTTGTCGATTTGACCCGCTCGCATCCGCGTCCCTGCCTGCAGTTCTACATCAAGCGTTGCCTCGGACCCTGCGTTGCCGGCCTGACCACCGAGGAGCGTTACGCCGAAGCCGTCCGCGATGTCCGGATGTTTCTCGATGGCCGCCGTCACGATCTGATGAAGAGCATCGAAGAGCGCATGATGGCCGCCGCCGCGCAGGAGCGATTTGAAGAGGCTGCTTCCTACCGCGACTTGCTGAAAACGATGGAGGAAATTGAAGAGCGCCAGAGAATCGCCGCGGCACAGGGCGACGACACGGACGTCATCGCCTACTACGCGGAGCCTCCGCTCGTGGCTGCCAACGTCTTTCACCTGCGCGGCGGCCGCATTGTCGACCGCCGCGAATTTTACTGGGAGGACCTGGAGCCCTTCGATCCAAAGGAATTTGTGCCTTCGCTCCTGAAGCAGCTTTACCTTGACGCGGAATACCTGCCGAAAATGATCCACGTGCCGGTAGATTTCGAAGAGCGTGAACTGCTGGAAGAAACCTTTGCCGACCGCGCGACGCATAAAGTCGAAATCTTCACGCCGCAACGCGGCAGCAAGCGCGCCATCCTGGACCTTGTGGAGAGCAACGCCAAGCATTCGTTCGAGCAGCGCTTCCGCGTCTTGAAGCCGACCTCGAAGTCCATCGCCGAAGCTTTGCAAAATGCCCTCAGTTTGCCCGAAGAGCCGCAGCGCATCGAGAGCTTCGATATTTCCCACATGCAAGGGACTGATACCGTTGCTTCCATGGTGGTCTGGGAAAAAGGCCGAATGAAAAAGTCGGACTTCCGGAAATTCATTATTCGCGGTGATGCCGGACCCGCAGGACGCCCGCGCAGCGAAAACGACGACTTCGCGAGCATGCACGAAACCGTGACCCGCCGGTACAAGCGGCTCCAGGAAGAACAGAAACCAATGCCCAGCCTCATCCTCATCGATGGAGGTCTTGGCCAATTGCACGCCGCCGCACAAGCGCTCGACGAACTGCAAATCATCAATCAACCGATCGCCAGCATCGCCAAGAAAGAAGAAATCCTCTACGTGCTCGGACAGGAAGACGAACCTGTCATTCTGGATCACCATTCTCCTGTCCTGCACCTCATCCAGCAGATTCGCGACGAGACGCACCGCTTCGCGGTTACGTTCCATCGCCAGCGCCGGGGCGCCCGCCAGACCCGCACCGAGCTCCTGGACATTCCGGGTGTCGGCGCGAAGACTTCGCAGCGGCTACTGCGGGAATTTGGCAGCGTCGCCAACCTCAAGCGGGCGACCGTGGAGGAGCTAAGCCGGGTGGTTACCAGGAAAGCGGCGGAAAAGATCGTGGATCACTACAAAACGGCCGTCGCGGAGCCGTAACCCCTTAGCTTGCCTACGCCGGTTATGGTCTATTGCGGCCCTTCTCGCCCTTATGTTACGGTTTTTCTGGAGGTTGACATGGCCGATAACGTTGGATCCAAAGTGAGCTTCTTCCTCGTGGGCGTTGGCATTGGCGCTCTTCTGGGCGTGCTGTTCGCCCCCAAGTCTGGCGAGGAGACCCGCGATTACCTATCCAAGCGGGCCGATGATGGCCGTGAGTTCGCGCAGCGCAAGGCCCGGGAACTTCGGGAGCGCGCTGACGAATTAATCGAGCGGGGCAAGGACGTGGCTAGCCGCAAGCGGGAATCGCTGTCCGCCGCGGTGGAAGCCGGCCGCGAGGCTTTCTTGCGCGAATCGAAGTCGTAGTTTCCTTAGGGACGCCATTCCTGGCAGTTTCCGCGATGTGGGCGGAGAGGGCGGGGTGTGAATGCAATTCTGGATGGAATTCTTCAGCATAGTCGCCGCGATTGCCTTGGTGGTGCAGGTTGCCATTCTGATCGCGCTGTTTGTGCAGCTCAAGCGCACCACCGAATCCATCAACAAGATGATCACCGACTTGCATACGCGCATGGGGCCGATTCTCTCCCGCACGCAGATGCTTCTTGACGATACCCAGCCACGCATCACTGAACTCGTCGAAGATGCCGCTCACGTCGTTTACCTTGCGCGTGCCCAGGCGCAGAAAATGGACAAGGTCTTCACGGAAGCTTCGGACCGCCTGCGTGGACAGTTGATCAAAGCCGACAGAATTTTGTCGGGCGCCATGGAGGCCGTCGAGGACGCCGGCACGCAAGTGCGACGCAGTTTCCTCGGTCCCATGCAAAAGGCTTCGGCGCTCGTACACGGCATAAAGATCGGACTGGACGTGCTACGGTCCCGCCGTGGGCACCGCGAGTCCATTCGCGAAGTTGCCGAGCAGGAAGACGAACTGTTTATCTAAGTCTGATTGGACGGGATTTGCAGCCGGCGCATGGTTTCCCATGCGCCATTTTATTTGATCCAGCCGCCGCCAAGCACGACATCTCCGTCGTAAATCACCGCTGCCTGCCCCGGCGTGATGGCGCGTTGCGGCTCGTCGAAACGAATGTGCGCCGCGAGCCCTGGCAGGGCTTCCACGGTAGCCGGCGCCGGCTCGTGCTTGTGGCGAATCTTCACCTGTGCGCGAAGCGGCAGTGACGGCTCCACAACGGATACCCAGTTCACCTGTTCAATCTGGAGTTCCCTGGCGTGCAGCGCTTCGTCTTCACCTACAATCACGCGGTTGTTTTCGGTGTCGATCGCCAGAACATAAACCGGCTTGCCGGTGCTGAAGCCCAGTCCTTTACGCTGCCCAATCGTGTAATTGTGAACGCCCCTGTGGCGCCCAATCACTTTGTTATCCCGCGTGACGATCTCGCCTTCCTGATCTTCGATGGGCTTGCCAATCTCGCTCGCGTACGCATGAATGAACTGCACGTAATTGCCATTGGGGACGAAGCACAGTTCCATGCTCTCCGGCTTCTCCGCAACCGGCAGATTCACCTGGCGCGCCAACGCGCGAACTTCGTCTTTGGAGAGTTCGCCGAGCGGGAATTCGCTGCGGCTGAGCTGTTCTTGCGTCAGTCCCCACAAAAAATACGACTGGTCCTTCGAATCGTCGCGCGCGCGCAGTAACTGATAGCGCCCCGTGCCTTCCTCTTGCCGGATGCGGGCGTAGTGTCCGGTCGCGAGGCGTTCGGCGCCAATCTGCCGGGCCATGCGCAGTAGCGGCTCGAATTTCACGTCGGTGTTGCAGTTGGTGCAGGCGATTGGCGTGCGCCCCGAAAGATACTGGTCAACAAACGGGCGTACCACCCGCGCTTCGAACTGTTCCTCGAAGTTCACCACGTAATGCGGAAAACTCAGGTGCTGCGCCACGCGCTTCGCGTCATAGACGTCGTCCAGCGAGCAGCAGCGGTGCTGTGCCGGGCCTTCTCCCTGTAGTTGCGGCAGGCGCCGCTGGTTCCAGAGTTGCATGGTCAACCCGACCACTGGCCGGCCCTGTTGTAACAAAACGGCCGCCACCGTCGAGGAGTCCACGCCTCCCGACATGGCCACCGCCACAAGGCCCGGCTGTGTGTCCGGGGACACCGGCAGGGAATCCAGTTTTGCTTGCGTGCTCATACCTGTATCTATTTTACAGGGAAAGCGTCAGTGACGCCCGGACGCGGGCTTCTGTACGTGGGCGACAAACTTCGCAGTTGGTCCACGGCTGCGGGGACAAGTTCGAGTGTCGCGTCGATTTCCGCCTCGGTCGTGTGCCGGCCCAGGCTGAACCGGATGCTTGCCCGTGCTTCGGAAGCGGGCAAGCCAATGGCTGTCAGCACGTGCGAAGGCTCCACGGCGCCAGAGGAGCATGCGGCGCCGGTCGAACACGCCAGCCCCTTTAAGTCCAGCGCGATAACCAGCGCTTCCGCCTCGATTCCAGAAAAGGTGATATTCGACGTGTTCGGCGTGCGTGGGGCGCCCGTACCGTTCGCACGACAATCCGGCACACGAGCAAGCAGTCCGCGTTCGAGTTTATCGCGCAGCGCCGCGACGCGCGAGGCATCGCCAGCCAGCGCTAACCGTGCCACTTCCGCCGCTTTGCCCAGGCCCACGATGCCTGCAACGTTTTCCGTGCCCGGCCGAAAGCCGCGCTGATGATGCCCACCGTACAGAAATTGCCGCAGCCGTGTCCCGCCCTTGACGTAAAGCGCGCCTACGCCTTTCGGCCCATAAAGCTTGTGCGCCGACAGAGAAAGCAGATCAATCTGCAGCGCCTGCACATCGATGGGAATCTTGCCGGCCGACTGCACCGCGTCAGTATGGAAGGGAATTTCGCGTTCGGCGGCGATCCGGCCAATCACGGCCAGCGGCTGCATGGTGCCGAGTTCATTGTTCGCGTGCATGACCGTGATCAGCGCAGTTTCCGGACGAATCGCGGCGCGCAGCGCATCGATGTCAATGAGTCCTTCGCGCGAGACCGGTAGATACGTGACGGACGCGCCCTGCTTCTCCAGCGCCTGACAGGTGTTCAGAACGGCTTCGTGCTCGATGCCCGTAGTGATGATATGCGGCCTCGGCGACGAACCCACCCGCGGTCCAATGACACCAAAGATTGCGTGATTGTCAGACTCCGTCCCGCCGCTGGTGAAGACAATCTCTTGTGGCTTCGCGTTGACGAGCGCCGCCACCTGCTCGCGAGCTGTTTCCACTGCCGCGCGGGCGCGCTGCCCGAATGTGTGGATAGACGAAGCATTGCCGAATTCGCTCGAGTAGAAGGGCAACATCGCGTCGAGAACCGCGGCATCGACAGGCGTCGTGGCATTGTGGTCAAGGTAAATGCGCGCCATGGCAGTCACTTCAGGATAGGGGCAAACGAGGAGGGAGGCAACGCAGAGACCTGTCTAAACACAAAGAGGCCGCGGAATCCCGCGGCCTCCCGGCACAACTGATTGAAGTTAAGGGATACGCAGCCGGTTGCCTTCTTTCACCGTCGCTGTTTGCTCTCGTCCGTTGACGCGGTAAATCACCGTGAGCACCTTGTCGGCGCCGGGAGCGGGATCGCCGCCCAAGTTGTTGTTGTTGACCTGTACGTCGAGGTAATTGCCCTGAACCATGCCTCGCAGACGCTGCGTAACATCGTTCGTGCGATTGTTCAAGCCGTAGTACGCCCGAACGATTTGCAGGCTGCCGTTGCCGCCGCCCGGCCCTCCAGGATATCCCGGCCCTCCGGGATACCCAGGACCCGGTCCCCCTGGCCCCGGATAATTCCCGTAGTTATAGAACTGGCTCGCGTCGATGGAGCTGCCTTCCTTGTAGGTGAATTGCCGGGTCTGTCCCCGCGTGTCGCGTGCGGAGATCCACAGCGTCTTATCGGCACCGACCGCCGGATCGCCTCCCATATTCGTGTTGTTCACCTTCACTTGGCCGTTGCCGGAAAGCAACGCACGCACGCGATCGGTCACATTCGCCCGCCGATTTCCCGATCCCCACTCCGCCCACATCACTTGCCAGCCAGTGCCGCTACCTCCGCCTCCGCCGATTCCTCCTCCGTAGTTATAGAACTGGCTCGCGTCGATGAAGCTGCCTTCCTTGTAGGTGAATTGCCGGTGCTGTCCCTGAAAGTTGCGCGCCTGAATGCGCAGGGTCTTGTCCGCGCCGACGGCCGGATCGCCCCCCATATTCGCATTGTTCACCTTCACTTGGCCGTTGCCCGAAAGCAGGATGCGAACTTGGTAGGTGACATCCGCCCAGCGATTGCCGGAGCCCCATTCGGCCTTGATTACCTGCCACCCCGGCCCATAAAGCACGGAGTTGTCGTTGTATTGCCCTTGCGGTGGGTACTGTGCTGCGGCGGTGCCGGCGAAAACCAATCCAATGATCGCCAACAGGAAAATACTCAGTGCGAGCCAGCCTCTCCTCATACGAACCCCTTTCTCTTGTTACACGGTGGCGGACTCTTGCCTTGGGCGCTGAAAACAGGCGAATACGGGTCAGGTTGCCACGCGTTTGAAAGACGCAAACGAAATGGGCGGCCAGTGAGTGCGTCAGAATTGTGTGATGGCGGAAAAGTTAGCAGCTTTCCCCGAGAGCGTCAATTAGCGGCAAGCTCTGCAAAGCCCTCGCTCGATTCATCTCCCGCAGAGTTTCCGAAAACCCGTCGTCCTGTTTGCTGCTGTTGCGGAGCGTGGTACTGTGGGCGGTTGGTTGCCTACCCAAGGAAATCGCTGGAGGGATGAAGTGGCATACGCGGATTTGCGCGAATTTGTGAAGAAACTGGAAAAGGAAGGCGAACTGCGCCGCGTCAAGGCGGAAGTCGATCCGGTTCTGGAGGTCACTGAAGTTGTGCAGCGCGCCCAGGCGCAACCGGGTCCGAAGGGACATCCCGGCGGAACGGCCCTGCTTTTCGAGAACCCAAAAGGCTCGCGGTATCCGCTCCTCATCAATGCGTTCGGCAGCGAGCATCGCATGGAACTCGCTTTGGAGGTCGACAAACTGGACGATGTGGCGGCACGCATCCGCGGGTTCATGGACATGCAGACGCCCCAAGGTTTGTTCGACAAGATCAAAATGTTGCCGAAGCTGGCGGAACTGGGATCGTTCTTTCCAAAGACCGTCAAAGACGGTCCTTGCAAGGAGGTCATCCGGAAGGGCAACGACGTAAACCTCCTGGATTTTCCCATCTTGAAGTGTTGGCCACAGGATGGCGGCCGTTTCATCACGTTTCCGCTGGTGTTCACCAGAAATCCGGAAACCGGCAAACGCAACGTCGGCATGTACCGCATGCAGATTTACGACGAGCGCACCACGGGCATGCACTGGCAGACGCAGAAACACGGCGCGGAGCATTTCCGCCGGGCCCGCGCGGCGAATCCCCAGGGGCGAATTCCGGTGAGCGTGGCCATCGGTTCGGATCCCGCGACCACCCTCGGCGGCATTCTGCCGATTCCCCCGGACCTCGACGAAATGATGTTCAGCGGATTCCTCAAAAAAGAATCCGTCGAACTCGTCAAGTGCGAGACCAACGAATTGGAGGTTCCCGCCAATGCCGAGATCGTCCTGGAAGGCTACGTCAATCTGAATGAAATGCGCACTGAGGGACCCTTCGGCGACCACACTGGTTTCTATTCGCTCGAAGGCGAGTATCCCGTGTTTCACGTTGAGTGCGTCACTCATCGCAAAGAGCCGATTTATCTCACGACTGTGGTTGGCCGGCCTCCTCAGGAAGATTTCTACATGGGCTACGCCATCGAGCGGAGTTTCTTGCCGCTCATGAAAATGACGCACCCGGAAATCGTCGACGTGTCGATGCCCGCGGAAGGAATCGTGCATAACTTGATGATCGTCTCGATCCGAAAATCCTTTCCGGGGCACGCGCGAAAAGTGATGAACGCGATCTGGTCGCTGGGGCAAGCCATGTTCACCAAGGTGCTCGTCGTCGTGGATCACGACGTGAATGTCCACGACTATCGCGAAGTGGTCTGGAAGGGGTTGTGCGCGATCGACCCGGAGCGCGACATCCAGTTTTCGCTTGGGCCGGTCGATACCCTGGATCATGCCGCGCGCTTGCAGGATTTCGGGTCCAAGATGGGCGTCGACGCCACTCGCAAATGGCCTACGGAAGGATTCACGCGCCCGTGGCCCGACGAAATCCTCATGGATGCGACGACTCGTGCGAGAGTGGACGAGCTTTGGAGGAAGCTGGGACTCTAGTGTTGGCGCGAACGAGCGGTGTGGCGTTTGTGATGCGTGAACATGCATGTAAAGCATTACCGTCCCACGGGACAGGGGTGGAATCACGATAAAATACAATTAGTAGCGGTCTTCCGGGTGGGCTGTTTCTATATCTTGGGGGACCTGCCTAGAATACCAGGTCAACTGCCTAAGATTCCCGATGTTTTTAGGACAACTCCGGAAGAGAAGGGCTTGACGCTTGGCGGCGCTCGATGCCATAACGAGAGCAAGGCCGCGCCCTATGGAATTCATTCTCTAATGTGGACGGGTGCGGGCACGCTGAATTTCGGGGCGTGTGAGATAGGATGGGCGTTCCTCGTGAGCGAATCGCGCGAAGTGATGAACGTACGTCAGGCGTCGCAATATCTGGGCATTAGCCCGGACACCCTGTACCGCTACATCACAGAGGGCGAAATACCTGCGTTTAAGCTGGGAAATCGTTGGAAACTTAGAAAGACGATCCTGGATCGATGGATGGAACGCAAGATGAGCCAAGTGGTGGCAAAACGCCGTTAGGCTCGCTCAGGCGTGAGGGAAAGAGGCCGCGATATGTTGGGAATCGGGGGCAAGAGAAGCAAGCAACTCGTCGGGCTGGATATCGGTTCCAGTTCGATCAAGGCGGTCGAGCTGAAATCGACCAAGGCCGGATACGAGTTGGTCAGCTATGGCATGGAGTCCCTGGCACAGGACACGGTTGTGGACGGCGCCATCATGGACGCCCCACAGGTCGCCAACGCCATTACCAAGATTTTTGACGCAGAGAAGATCAAGACCAAGAACGTCGCCACTTCGGTTTCCGGGCACTCGGTGATCGTCAAGCGAGTCCCCCTTCCGCTGATGACGGAAGAAGAGCTTTACGACCGGATTCCCTCGGAGGCCAGTCAGCACATCCCCTTCGATATCGCCGACGTCAACCTCAGCTACCAACTGCTCGAAGCGATGGATGCCCAGATGGACGTGCTCCTGGTGGCGGTAAAGAAGGACAAGATCCTCAATCACACCAACGTCCTGGCCCAGGCCGGCAAGACTCCGGTAGTTGTGGACATTGACGCCTTTGGGCTTCAAAATTGTTTTGAAATCAATTACGAACCCGATGCAGGTCAGACGGTGGCCCTCCTGAATATCGGGGCAAGCGTCATGAACATTAATATCGTCCGCGGGGGTATTCCCCTGTTTACCCGCGACGTGAGCGTGGGTGGGAACCAGTACACCGACGCGCTTCAAAAGGAATTGGACTTGAGCTTTGACGACGCGGAGCGGCTGAAGAAGGGTGAGACGCTTCCCAGCGTCACTGATGAGCAGAAGGGCCAGATTCTGCGCAGCGTTTCAGACATTCTGACCCTCGAGATTCAGAAGACTTTCGATTTCTTCCGCGCCACGGCGAGCGGCGAGAACATCCAGCGCATAATGGTCGCCGGTGGCACCGCGCGTGTCCCGGGCCTGGTGGATTTGCTGCGTGAAGAATTCGCCATGCCGGTGGAAGAACTGAATCCGTTCCGGAAGGTGCTGATTAACCCGGGCAAGCATAGTGAAGATCAGATCCGGGAACTGGCGCCGCGATTGGTAGTGGCGGTGGGATTGGCCTTGAGGAGCTTCGACTAGCCATGATCCGCATAAACTTACTCGGACAAACGCGGCCGAAAGCCGCACGACGGCCGGTGGATACCGGGGCCGCAATGCCCCTGGTGTTCGTCGGAGCCGGCGTGTTGTTCGCGGCGTTGATTTTGTTCTACGTCTATCATTCCTACTCGACACAGCTGGATCAGGAAAACTCGAGAATCAAGCAGCTTCAGGCGCAGAAGACCGAACTCGAACAGATCAAGCTGCAGGTCGAAGCCTTCGAAAAGCAAAAGCAAACTCTGCAGCAGCGGGTTGGCACCATCGAGCAATTGCAGAAGGATCGCACCGGCGGCCAGGAGCTGCTGGATCAGGTGGCCAACACCGTTTCCCGCGCGGAGAATCTCTGGCTGACCTCCATGACCAAGAAGGGCACAAACGTGACTTTTGAAGGCGCCGCCGCTTCCATCAACTCCGTTGCGAACTTCATCACTGCGTTGAAGCGTTCGGGGTACTTCCAGAAAATCGAAATCAAGGATACGAAGCAGGACGATCGGAATGCCTCGGTCCAGACGTTCTTGTTCACCATCAATGCAGAGATCGCTCCGACCACTTCTCCTGCTGCCGCGCCGCTAGCCAGGCCGGCCAACGCTCCGGCGCAGAGTGCCCCCGCAAGTGCGGCACCGGCGAAGAAAGGATAAGAGGAAGCCATGGCCAATCCTTTCCGAGACATGTCGGTGTTCATGCAAGGGCTGGTGGCGCTGGCCATTGCGGTGGTCCTGGTTCTGGTCGGGTTGTACGTGCCGTTCTCGCCGATTGCGCAGGAACGATCGGCAGCCGATCAGGCCGTTCAGGCACGCACCAAATTGAATCAGGAAGTCACCCAATTGCAGGTTTACAAGCAGCGCTACGGCGAACTGAAGCAGCAAATGGACGCCTTGAACAAGCAATTGGACACTCTCAAGACCATCGTTCCGGAAGAAAAAGAAGTGGACGAGTTCATCCGGCAGGTCCAGGGAGCGGCGAGCGCGTCCAACGTGCAGTTGCGCCGGTTGACGGCCCAGAACATCGTGCCGAAGGATTATCACTACGAAATGCCCTTCGAAGCGCAGGCGGACGGGCCATACTTCAACGTCCTGGATTTCTTCTCGCGGTTGAGCCGGCTCTCACGAATCATTAACGTCGGCGACCTGCAGTTTGACGATCCGAGCGGCGGCAAAGGCGGTCGCTATCCGGTCCGCCCGGGCGAGACGGTCACGGGAGTTTTCACGGTTACCACATTTTTCACCAAGCCGGCAGACACGCCACCGGCCGGAGCGGGTGGGGCTAAACCAGCAGCCGCACCTGTGAAAAAGCCATGAGCAGGAAAACGCTAGCTATGACTCATAAGATCACTCTGCTGCTTGGATTGGCGCTTGGCGCGGCCGTCGGCCTGACTGCGCAGACGCCCAAGCAGTCCGCGAAGCCTGCACCGAAAACCGTGAAGTCAACCGCGGCGAAGCCGGCGGCAACTCCGGATACGGCGGCGGCGACAGAAACCAAAGTCGCGCGGCGCGACCCTTTTGAGTCGCTCACCAGCCGGCAGGAGCAGGCGGCGCGGACGACGGCGAATCTTCCGCCGGGCAAGGCCGGATTGCAGGTATCCACGCTGCGCCTCGATGGAATCGTGCGGTCTCCGAATGGAATGATCGCGGTGGTCACCAATCCTCAGTCCAGAACCTACTTCCTGCGGGAGGGCGACCAGTTGTACGACGGCAGTGTAGAGAAGATCGCAATGGATAGTGTGTCGTTCCACGAGTTGGGCAAGGACGCGTTCGGGAAACCAGTGGAGCGGCAGGTGAATAAACGAATTTACTCCAGTGCAGGAGAACAGCAATGACGACGAACTGGCGGGCCTTTCAGAGTGGCTGCCTGATAGTAGCGGGCCTGGTGTTGGGCGCGAGCCCGGCCATGCTCCGCGGGCAGGAGTCCGCTGGCGCAAGTACGGCCGCCGCGGTGATCTCGAGCGTCGCCATCACGCAGGACGTGCAGCGGGCGGCAGTTCGCGTCGAAGGTGCGGGTCATCTCGACGTGCACCCGGTTCGCATGCAAAATCCTGAGCGCCTGGTCTTGGATTTCGCCGGCGCCAAGATGAGCGTGCAAAAGTCGTCGATTCCGGGTGTTTCCGCGCCGGTCCGCGCCGTGCGTATGGCGCAATTTCGGCCAGACGTTGCGCGCGTCGTGATCGACCTGACGAGCTCAGCACCCTATCAGATTGCCCACGACGGCACCGCGATTGTCGTGTACCTCGAGGCGCAACCGGCGGACGCCAATGCCCCGGCGCCGTCGACCACCGCGAAAACGCCGCAAATCAACTCGGCGCAACAGGATTCCGGTTCGTCGGCTTCGCAGTTTCCGCTTCCGAACCAAGTGACGCAGGCTCCGGCCGCTTTGGCTGCACCGGTTCCGTCCCGGCCGGAAGCGGCGCAGCAGGCCGCACAGCAGGCGGTTCAGCAGGCCAGTACGGCTGCGGCGACTGTCGCCACCGAACAAGCCGCGGCCGCCACGGCTGCGAGCGGGCAGGCTTCCGGCCACTACACCGGCGAGCCCATCTCCGTCAACTTGAAGGACGTTGACCTGAAGGATTTCTTCCGCCTCATCCATGAGATCAGCGGGCTTAACGTGATCCTCGATCCAAACGTCAAGGGCACCTTGACCATCGTGCTCGACGAAGTGCCTTGGGACCAGGCCCTGGATATCGTTCTCCAGAACAACGGTCTGGACAAACAGTTGAATGGCAACGTTCTCCGCATCGCCACTCGCGAAACCCTGAAGAGGGAAGCAGAAGGGGCGCGCGACCTCCAGCGAGCCCAGGCGGAGGCGGTCGCCCCCGTGACCGTCACCCGTGTCCTGAACTATGCCAAGGCCGCCACGATGAAGGACACTTTGAAAAAGTTCCTGTCGCCGCGCGGTGATATTTTCTCCGACGACCGCTCGAACCAGCTCGTGATTCGCGACATCCCCTCGGTCATTCCGACCATCGACAATCTGATCCGTCAGCTTGACCGCAAGTCTCAGCAAGTCGAGATCGAAGCGCGCGTCGTCTCCGCTTCGCGCTCCTTCAGCCAGGACATTGGCGTCCAGTGGGGCTTCGCCGGAACGACCACCAGCGGCCGCACGATCTTCGGCGGTGTGCCTGGAGTTGGCACCAGCCCAATCACCACCGGTACCGCGATTCCGCAACCGCCCCTCGTGAGCGGTGGCAGCACCGGCTCCAGCGGCGGCAGCCTGCCGTTTAACGTAAACCTCGGTGCCGGCGTTCCGACCAGCGGTTTCTACTTCGGCCATCGTTCGCCGAACTTCGCCGTGGACCTCTTTATCACCGCCGCGGAATCCAAGGGCGTCGGCAAACTACTTTCCAAGCCGAAAGTCATCACCCAGAACAACGAAAAGGCGACCGTCAAGCAAGGTACGAAGATTCCGATTCAGACGACCATCAACAACACCATTTCGGTGCAATACATCGACGCGGTGCTGCGCTTGGAAGTCACTCCGCAGATCACTGGCGAAGGCACCGTCTTCATGGATGTGGTGGTCGAAAACACGCAGATCGACAACGGTATTCCTCGCGTGCAGGGCATTCCGGCACTCGATACGCAGTCGGCGGAAACTAAGGTGTTGGTGGCCGATGGCGGAACTGTCGTGATCGGCGGCATTATCGTGACCCAGCAGCAAACCCAGGTGAACCAGGTACCGATCGTCGGCAGCTTGCCGGTCATCGGCTATCTCTTCCGCCGCACCAACGTGCAGATTCAGTCCCAGGAACTGCTGTTCTTCCTGACTCCGCGGATTATCCCCGGATAATTCACAGTCCGGCTCACCGCGGCAGTTCAATTCGGTTAGAATCGAGGAGGCTTCGGTCTCCTCGATTTTTTTATGACCCAACTCTTCGCGAAACGCCGCAAGGCAATCGTCCTGGAATTGAAGCGGCGCCGGCTGGATTGCCTCCTGGTCACGCACCCACCGAACTGGTTCTACCTGAGCGGCTTCACCGGCGAGGCTGGCGCGTTGGCAATCACCGCCGACGGCGCAACGTTGATCACCGACGGCCGGTTCACGGTGCAGGCGCGCGCGGAATGTCCGGGCATCCGGGTCGAACTCCAGAAGGGGCCGCTGTCTGCCGCGATTGGGCAGTGGTTGAAGCATCACCGCATCGGAAGGGTGGGTTTCGATCCAAATCAGTGGAGCGTTACGCAACTAAAGGCGGCGCGGAAGGCGGCCGGGAGCAAATGCAAGGGGATTGAGGCCTTCGCAGTGGTGGAGGGCCTGCGAATGAGAAAAGACCCGCAGGAACTCGCCCTGATGCGAAAAGCAGCCATCCTGGCGGACGAAGTGATGCGCAAGGCCATAGGTCTTCTGAAGCCTGGCGTGCGGGAATCGGACGTCGCCGCGGAAATCGAATATCAAATGAAGAAACTCGGGGCCAGCGGACCATCCTTTGGGACCATCGTTGCTTCGGGAAAGCGAGCGGCGCTCCCGCACGCGCGGCCTTCCTCCAAGCGATTGAAGAAAAATGAGTTGGTCGTGCTGGACCTGGGTGCTATACTCGGCCACTATTGTAGCGATATGACCCGAACGGTGTTCTTGGGTCGCGCTCCCCGCCGGATTCGCGAATGGTATCAGGGCGTGAACGAGGCGCGCGCGGCGGCCGTGGCAGCGGTCAAGCCGGGGGTCTCCACGGGGGAAGTCGACGCCGCCGCCCGCGAGGTACTGCACAAACTCGATTTGGATCAGTTTTTCGTGCATAGCACCGGGCACGGTCTTGGGCTGGAAGTGCATGAGGATCCACGAGTAGCTCGCGGCCAGGCGATTCGACTTGAAGCCGGGAATGTGATTACCATAGAACCTGGCGTTTACGTGGAAGATGTCGGTGGTATTCGAATCGAAGACGACGTAGCCGTGCGCTCCCACGGGAGTGAAGTTTTGACCCGCACCACGCGGGATCTCATCGAGCTCTAAATAAAGGCATGAAACGGAACAAAGCGACGAAAGAGAGCAAGAATTCATCGTTCGCCACGCCAGATCTTGGCCAGATTGAACAGCTTCTGCAGTTCATGAGCGAACACAACCTCGAGGAGTTCGAATATTCGCGGGGTGATTTGAAGATCCGGCTGAAGAAGCCCGGCAGCAATGTCCTTGTGACGGCGCCCCGGCCCGCCGAGATTATTGTTCCGGGAGCCATGCCGCCGTCCCCTTCCCCCACTCAGCCGAGCCCGGATGCCGCGACGGACGTCGACTTGCGCGGCGGCGAGGACCTGTTTCTGGTCAAATCGCCCATCGTCGGCACGTTTTACGCTTCGCCCAGTCCCGGCGCCGAGGCTTTTGTGAAGATTGGCGACCACGTGGATGCGGGGCAAACGCTGTGCATCGTGGAAGCCATGAAACTCATGAATGAGATCGAGTCGGAAGTCAGCGGCGAAATACTGCGGATCTTCGCGGAAAACGGGCAGCCTGTGGAATATGGGCAGCCTCTGTTTGGGGTCCGCCAGAGCCGGAAGAGATAGCCTCTCCTAACCATGTTTCAGAAAATACTCGTAGCGAATCGTGGGGAAATTGCCCTGCGGGTCATCTGTGCTTGCAAAGAACTGGGTATCGCCACCGTTGCGGTGTATTCGGAGGCCGATCGCAACGCGCTGCACGTCCGCTATGCTGACGAAGCGGTCTGCATCGGGCCCCCGCGCAGCAGCGAAAGCTATCTGAACATTCCGCACGTCATCAGCGCCGCGGAAATCACCAACGTGGACGCGATCCATCCCGGCTACGGCTTCCTGTCAGAGAATGCCAATTTCGCGAAAGTGTGCGAAGCCTCGGAGATCACCTTTATCGGGCCAAAGCCTGAAGTGATCGAGATGATGGGAGAAAAGGATCGGGCCCGGCGAGAGATGAAGAACGCCGGCCTTGCCACGATTCCCGGCAGCGAAGGCGTCGTGGAAGGCGAAGAGCAACTCGCCAAGGAAGCCAAGCGCATAGGCTATCCGCTGATTCTCAAGGCGGCGGCGGGGGGAGGGGGCCGGGGCATGCGCGTGGTCCGCGGCGACCAGGATCTCCTCAGCGCCTATCAGACGGCCCGCAGCGAAGCCCAGCAGGCCTTCGGCACCCCCGATGTCTACATGGAGAAGTTCCTCGAGCATCCCCGGCACATCGAGATTCAGGTGCTCGGCGATCAGCACGGCAAGGTGATTCACCTCGGCGAACGCGAGTGCACCATCCAGCGGCGGCACCAGAAGCTCGTGGAAGAGTCGCCATCGCCGGTCATCGACGCAAAGCGCCGCAAGGAACTGGGCGCCAAGGTGGTGAAGGCGTTGACCGAGATCGGCTACACGAACGCCGGCACCGTGGAATTCCTGATGGACGTGGACGGCTCGATCTACTTCATCGAGATGAATACCCGCATTCAGGTCGAGCATCCCGTCACCGAGTTCGTCACCGGCGTCGATCTGGTGAAAGCGCAAATCCGCATCGCGGCCGGCGAGCGTATGGAAGAATCCGCGGGCGAGATGACCTTTAACGGCCACTCCATCGAGTGCCGCATCAATGCCGAGGACTCGGAAACGTTTGTGCCTTCCGCTGGTCGGATCACGGCCTTCCAGGCTCCGGGTGGCACCGGCGTGCGCGTGGATTCCGCGGCATACACCGACGCTGTCATTCCTCCGTACTACGATTCACTGGTGGCGAAGTTGGTGGTGAAGGGGCGCGACCGCGCGGAAGCCATTGGCCGGATGAAGAGGGCCCTGGAAATGTTCGCGATCGAGGGCATCAAGACCTCCATCCCGCTGCACCGCCGCATCATGGCGCATTCGGACTTTGTCTCTGGCAATTTCGATACGCACTTCATCGAAAAACTTCTCAATCTCAACGGAAAATAGAATCCCATGCGGCTTGTGATGCCACGTCTCTATGTGATATTAGACGCTGGATTGGTTCACGGGTCCGTCTTGGAATTTGCCGAACAACTCATTGATGTGGGCGTCCGGGTTCTGCAATACCGCGACAAAACCGGAACTGCCGCGGCGATGCTGCGGACTTCCCAGGCGCTTGCGCGCATGGCCAACGAGGCCGGTGTCAGCTTCTTCGTGAACGATCGTCCGGACATCGCGTTCCTCGCAAATGCCACCGGTGTCCATGTCGGGCAAGAGGATCTGAGCGTTGAGCAAGCGCGGGCGATCATGGGACCGCAACGCTGGGTGGGTGTTTCGACACACAACCGGGAGCAATTTGCGAGCGCCGCAGCTAGTTCGGCGGATTATATTGCCATCGGTCCAGTCTTCCCGACGGAGAGCAAAGCGAACCCCGACCCGGTGGTGGGGGTCGAGATGATTCGTGCCTTGCGAGGGATGACACAGAAGCCGATCGTCGCTATTGGCGGGATCGGTCTGGACCGTGCTCAAGAGGTTTTACAGGCAGGAGCGGACTCCGTGGCGGTGATCAGCGATATCCTGCTGGCTTCGGATCCGAAGGAACGCGCAAGGCAGTTTGTGAGGAAACTCGAAGCCGTAAATCTGGCTGGCGAATGAGGCAAACGCGCAAATGGCAGATTCCATGCCGGCGGTAGCAGGGAAGGCCACGACCAACGAACACGAGTTTGTGCGAGCCATCGGCTTGTTCGACGGCACGATGATCGTGGTCGGGTCCATGATCGGGTCCGGCATCTTCATTGTGGCGGCGGACATCTCTCGCCAGACCGGTTCGGCCGGCGGATTGTTGTTGACCTGGATTCTGACGGGCGTCTTGACGATCGCCGCGGCGCTTTCCTACGGCGAACTGGCGGCTTTGTTCCCGCATGCGGGCGGGCAGTATGTCTATCTGCGCGAGGCGTTTTCACCGCTCTGGGGATTTCTGTACGGGTGGACGCTGTTTCTGGTGATTCAGACCGGCACGATCGCCGCCGTGGCCATTGGTTTCTCGCGCTATCTGGGCGTCCTGTTCCCGACGATTTCCCCAAATAGCTGGATCATTCCTCCGATCAATTTTTCGCCGAGATTTGCCATTAGCCTTTCGATGCAACAGTTCGTCGCCGTGTTGATGATCCTTTTCCTGACCTTCCTGAATACACGAGGCGTAAGACTCGGAAAATGGATCCAGAACATCTTCACTTCGGCCAAGATGCTCTCGCTGCTCGGACTCATCTTCCTGTGCATCTTTGTGGCGAGGAACGCTTCCGCCATCGCCGACAATTTCTCGCATCTTTGGGCCGTGCGCGGCGCGAACACCATCGAGCCCGGTGTCGGCTTCCTGAAATCAATCCTGCCGACGACGAGCGCAGGCAACGGCTGGTACGGTTTGATGTTGGCGTTGGCCGTGGCACAGGTTGGGTCACTCTTCTCCGCGGACGCCTGGAACAACATCGGGTTCACCGCGGCCGAAGTGAAGAACCCGAAACGCGATGTGGCGCTGTCCATGGTGTTCGGCACCATCATCGTCATCACGCTGTACTGCCTCGCGAATCTCGCCTATCTCTTTGCCTTGCCGCTGGCGCAAATCCAGGCGGCTCCCGATGATCGCGTCGCCACCGCGGCACTATCGGCGATCTTCGGAGCGAAGGGCGCCGTGATGATGGCCGTCGCCATAATTATTTCGACCTTTGGCTGCAACAATGGACTGATCCTTGCCGGCTCGCGAGTGGCGTACGCGATGGCGAAAGACGGCTTGTTCTTCAAGGCCACCGGAAAACTGAACGATCGTGGCGTGCCTGGTGTGGCGCTCGTCTACCAGGGCGTCTGGATCGTGATCCTGATTCTGCTGCGGACGCGCAAGCCGGATGGCACCTACGGCAATGTCTACAGCAACCTGTTGGACTACGTGGTCTTTTCCGCGCTGCTGTTCTACGTTTTAACGGTCATTGGGATTTTCGTGCTGCGCATCCGCCGGCCCGCTGCCGAGCGTCCTTACAAGGCCTTCGGATATCCCTGGTTGCCGCTATTGTATATAGTGGCTGCCACCGGAATCATGGGCGTTATCCTGCTCTACAAGACCAGCACAGCCGGTGGCGGTGTGGTGATCGTGTTGCTCGGCTTGCCGGTGTATTGGCTATGGCGGCGCCGCACCGTAGCCGACCAGCGAAACTGATTTTTTGCTGACAACGTTGTGCGTGCGAAGGAGAAGTGCATGGGCAATTCCTTGTTCGCCAGGAAAACGCTGGACCAGTTGGTGTCGGAGGCCAAAGAGTCCGGCGAGCACAGCCTGAAAAAGACACTCGGGCCGATTCAGTTGACCGCGCTCGGGGTGGGTGCGGTCATTGGCGCGGGCATTTTCGTCTTCTCCGGCCTGGGCGCGCATTATGCAGGGCCGGGCCTAATGCTCTCCTTCGTGATTTCGGGCTTGGGCTGTGCGTTTGCAGCATTGTGCTATGCGGAGTTCGCCGCCATGATTCCGCTGGCCGGCAGCGCATACACTTACGCTTACGCGACGCTCGGCGAACTCTTCGCCTGGATTATCGGCTGGGACCTCACCCTTGAGTACGCCATGGGCGCCAGCACGGTTTCCTCCGGCTGGTCCAACCACTTCATCGAATTGCTCGATATCTTCCACATCCGAATGCCGCTGTGGCTCGCCTACGACCACTGGACGGCTCTGGGTACCGCCTCAAAAATGGTGGCCAGAGACATGGCGCGCGCTGCCGATCCCTCGCTCGTTCCCGGCACACAGGCGTTTCTCGACAAGGTGGACATGATCCTGGCCGCGCACTCACCGGAATTAGTCCAACGCGCGCACGACCTGGTGAACGCTCCCAGGATCTTCGGCTTCGAGATTGGCTTCAACTTGCCTGCGTTTTTCGTGGCACTGGTGATTACGGCAATTCTGGCGATCGGCATCAAGGAGAGTGCGCGGTTCAACGCGGCGATCGTCGCCATCAAGGTTTCTGTCGTACTCTTCGTCATTGCCCTCGGCGCACGCTACATCAACACCGCCAATTGGGGCAGCGATTGGCACTCCTTTGCCCCGATGGGCTTCAGCGGAATTGGCGCCGGCGCCGCATACATCTTCTTTGCCTACATCGGATTTGACGCGGTCTCCACCACGGCACAAGAGGCCAAGAACCCCCAGCGGGACTTGCCGATCGGCATCATCGTCTCCCTGTTCGTCTGCACCATCTTGTATATCGCCGTGGCTGGCGTGCTGACCGGCATGGTGCACTGGCAGGACGTCAACATCGAAGCGCCGGTCGCGCGGGCTTTCCTGGATCGCGGGCTCTCGACGGCTTCCCACATCATCACGCTCGGCGCGTTGGCGGGCTTAACGAGCGTCATGCTCGTGATGCTGCTGGGGCAGACGCGTGTCCTCTACTCGATGGCTAACGACGGACTGCTGCCGCGCAAGTTCTTTGCCGCCATTCATCCGAAATTCCGCACACCGTATAAGAACACCATCCTGGTGGGCTGCTTGGCGGCGGTTGTCGGCAGCATCACCCCGATCGACGACATCGGGAAAATGGTGAATATCGGAACGTTGCTGGCCTTCGTGATCGTGTGCATCGCGGTGATTGTTTTGCGAAACACCAATCCGGATCAACCACGCCCCTTCCGCACCCCGTTGGTTCCGATTGTGCCAATGCTTGGCATCGCGTTCAACGGCTACATGATGTACAAGCTCGGCTGGGTGAACTGGGCGCGGCTCATCGTGTGGCTGATTATCGGCCTGGTCATTTACTTCACCTATAGCCGGCACCATAGCCGGGTACGCAACCCCGAGCTGCGCAATCAACCATAATCCGGCCGATCTTTGGCCAAAGACACTTGGGCTCGTTCCGCCGTCGCAAAATCAGGTAAAGTGTCCCTAGAATCAAGACGCACATGAACGGAACGCAAAGACCGCAAACCGCGTTTTGGAGAGGCCTGTCAGCGCTCGATTGGATTGCGCTGGTCCTGACGGCACTGCTTCTGATCACCAGTTGGTTCGCCAATGCGTTCCGGACGGTGCGCGGGTTGGGGTTCTTCCGGTTTCTCGGGCTGCTTGCGATCTTCTATCTCTTCTACCGCTTCTGGAGCCGCTGGAAGAACGAAGTCCTCTGGAGCTTGCGCAATCGGCTCATCGTTGCGTATCTGTTCATCGCGATCGTTCCCATTGTGCTGATTCTGATTTTCGCCAGTCTATTGGGCCAGATTATTTATTCGCAGCTGGGCGCGTATCTCCTCTATCACGATTTCGAAGATCGCATGGAGATGCTCGCCGACTCCTCCGCCGGAATTGCCGCCGTCGAGCGCTCCATCCCGTCGAATGTGGACGCGTTTGTGCTCGAAAAGGCTCTCGCTGAACAAGTCCTGGTGGCGCAAGACAAGGAACTACCTGGGCTGATGGTTAGCTTTGGCGGAGATATCGACCGGTTTCAGAAGCTCGCCGGGGAAAAATCGCGCTCTTTTACGGGACTGGTGCAATCCGGCGCACAGTTGCGACTCGCCAGCTTGCGGCTGGTCAGTTCTCCGCGAGGCGACCGGGTTATCGAATTAACTGTGCCGGTCACGCCCGGTTTCTTGGATCGCGTGGCGCCTGACCTCGGCCCCATCGACATCACCCTGGCCGAGACTGTGCAGAGCAACTCGGGGCAAAGTGCCGTCGAAATCAGCGGCAAAGAGTATCGCCGCGTCGGAAGCGTGCGAACCGATTCCAGGGTGCTGCCGCCGCCGGAAACTTCCATGGACCCGATCGTGGATGGCTTCTCGCAGTTGAAAGCCGTCTATCTGAACGGTGACCGGCCGCCCGAGAGAGACCATCCCGTCTTCGCGTTCTTCACCGCCAGACGCTCGATGCTCAATCACCGCATTTTTGCTTCACTGGGAGAACTCAGCGGCGCGCGTATCTCCCAGCTTCAGGTGATCGGCGTAGTGTTCCTGATCATTGAGCTGGTGGCTTTGTGGATCGGCATACGCCTCACCCGCGCTATGACGCACACCATTTCGAATCTGTCTCAGGCGACGCAATCCGTCCAGCAAGGGAATTTCTCGGCCCGCGTCCCCGTCGAGCGGCGGGACCAGCTCGGCATGCTCGGCGAATCCTTTAACTCCATGACCTCTTCCATCGACCGGCTGATCACCGAGCAGAAGCAGCTGCAGCGGCTCGAGAACGAAATCTCCATCGCCCGCGAAGTCCAGGACCAGCTCTTTCCTCAGAGTTTCCCGCAGGTCGCTGGCGTTGAAATCGAGGCCATTTGCCGCGCTGCCCGCAGCGTCAGTGGCGATTACTACGACTTCATTCAGCTCAGCCCAACGCAGGTGGCCATCGCCATTGCCGATATCTCCGGCAAGGGAATCTCCGCGGCTTTGCTGATGGCTAGCTTGCAGGCCGCGTTGCGTAGCCAGTTATTGACGCCGGGATGCGAACAACTGACCACCGCGGAGTTGGTGTCCCGCCTGAACAAGCACCTGGTTCGCAATACAGGCGATGACCGCTTCGCCACCTTTCTTCTGGCCATCTACGACATTTCCACGCGAAACCTGCGCTACACCAACGCCGGCCATTTGCCCGGTTTTTGCATTTGGGACGGCAAGGCCAAACATCTGGATGTCGGCGGTATTGTCCTTGGTGTGATGGACGACTATCACTACCAGGAAGGCTCGGTCGATGTTCCTCGGGACGCGGTTTTGATCGAATACAGCGACGGCCTGGTCGAGCCGGAGAACGCGTACGGCGAGGAGTTTGGCGTATCGCGGCTGGAGGCAGCGGCACAGCGCGTGCGCCACACCGCGCCAAGGACCATAGCTCAGACCTTGATGACCGCGGCTGAGGAATGGTCCAGCAGCCCGGAACAGGCCGACGATATGACCGTGATTGTGGCGAAATTGAAGTAAGCTAATAGCTCAGGCAGCTCTGCGAGGACGACGAATGTCGCTGCGAAATCGAGTAGCAGTGGTGACTGGTGGAACCCGGGGAATTGGAAAGGGAATCGCGCTCAAGCTGGCGGCCCAGGGCGCGCGCATCGCGCTGGCGTACCGTACGAATAAGGCCGCGGCACAATTGGCCCTGCGGGAATTGCAGGCTGTGGGCGCCGATTGCGTGGCGGTCGAAACCGACGTCAGCCAGGCAGGCCGCGCCGAGCAGTTGATCAAAACCGTTGTGGACCGCTACGGTCGCATCGATGTGCTTGTGAACAATGTCGGTGAATTTCGCTGGGCCACGCTCGCCGAATCTTCACCTGAAGAGTGGAAGAGTATTTTCGATTCTAACGTCACGACAGTGTTTCATATGTGCCGCGCCGCCTTGCCCTTCATGCGCAAAGGGCGCTGGGGCCGCATCATCAACCTCGGAGCCGTGGGGGCGGAACGCGCGTTTGGCCAGGCCAAGATTTCGGCCTATGCGGCTGCCAAAGCGGCGGTGGTCGCCCTGTCGCGGTCTCTGGCGCTCGAAGAAGCGAAGAACGGCATCACCGTGAATGTCGTGAATCCGTCGAGCATTGACGAAAAAGATCTGACTCTCGAGGAGGCGCGCAAGTTGCGCGACGCGCGTTATCCGATCGGCAGGCCCCCTACGGTGGACGATGTCGCTGCCGCTGTCGCGTTCTTCGCTTCGGAAGAAGCGGAGTACGTCACCGGCCAGGTCGTGAACGTCAGCGGCGGCTGGATGCTCTAAGTTCAGGAAACCCTTATGAAGGCTTTAACCGCGGCAGAAATGCGGGAAGTGGACCGCCTGACAACGGAGCGGTTCGGTGTGCCCTCTCTGCAGTTGATGGAGTCCGCTGGACGAAGCGTCGCCGAGGAATTCCTCGAAATCTATTCCCATCAGAACGCTGATCCTCCCGGACGCATCGCCGTTCTTTGTGGAAAGGGAAACAATGGCGGAGACGGCTTTGTTGTTGCGCGGCACCTGAAAGAAGAAGCCGCCGAAGTCACTGCCTATCTATTTGCCAGGACCGATGAGTTACGCGGCGACGCGCTCAAGAATTTCGAGCGCTGGCGAGACGTGGGCGGCACAGTCTCAACAATTCTGAGCGAGAGTGAATGGGAGAAGGCTTGGCCTGGTGTCGCCGCCTCCGAATGCATCGTCGATGCGTTGCTCGGCACCGGCGTTCGCGGGACGGTAAGCGGCCTCTTGGCGCGCGTCATTGAAGATGTGAACCGGCTTTCGGGAAACGCCACTTTGCCGCAACCCGGCTGGATCGTGGCCGTCGACACGCCCTCGGGTCTACCCTCGGACGGCGAGGACATTGCTGGGCCGGTTCTTCGCGCCCATCTCACCGTGACGTTCACCGCTCCAAAGACTGGCCAACTGGTTTCCAGACAGGCGACGAATTGCGGACAACTGTTGGTGCGAGGAATAGGCTCGCCTGCCGCGCTGGTGGAAGAGATCGGACAATCTCAGGTGCGCTGGGCCGGCCCGGACGAGTTCGCCGGCATACCGCTGATTCGCGCCGTGGATGCGCACAAGGGCTCGTATGGCCACCTTTTGCTGATCGCGGGATCTGTTGGCAAGACGGGTGCCGCGGCGCTAGCGGGCCAGGCTGCGCTCCGCTCGGGCGCCGGTCTTGTCACCATCGCGACGCCCGAGTCCGCGTTGCCAATTATCGCCAGTGTCCACCCGGAGTACATGACCGAGCCTCTGCCCGCAACCATGGGAGGAACGATCGCGAAATCTGCGATCGACTTGCAATCGTTTCGCGATTTGCTGAAGGGAAAAAGTGTGGTGGCGGTCGGACCCGGCCTCGGTCAACATCCGGAGACACAGGAATTTATCCGCCACCTGACCAGCGAAATGGCCACACCTATCGTTCTCGACGCGGATGGGCTGAATGCCTTCGCTGCAGGTGGTGACGCGCTCGCCAAGCGAAAGTCGCCCCACCTGGTCATCACTCCACATCCGGGAGAGATGGCCCGTTTGCTCGGAGTCTCTACACCCGACGTGCAGACGGATCGCGTGAAGACCGCCGTGCACGCCGCGCGGCGCTGGAACGCAACCGTCGTGCTCAAGGGCTTCCACACCGTCATTGCGTCGCCGGACGGCCAAGTCTTCGTCAACACCACGGGTGGTCCCGCCTTGGCAAAAGGCGGTTCGGGCGACGTGCTTACCGGGCTCCTTGGCGCCCTGATCTGCCAGTTCGGCGCGAAGGACTTGCTGCGTGTCGTGGCCCTCGGCGTTTATCTTCACGGATATGCGGCTGACCTGCTGAGCAATTCCACCGAACCCTCCGGCGTCGTTGCCAGTGAAGTCGCTCAGGCCATCCCCTATGCCCGACGCAAGTTGCTGGAGGAGTTGCAGCGGCGTGCCTGAAGAAGTCATCACGAATTCGGCCGAGGAAACCATCGCATGGGGTCGCCGGCTGGGCGAGGGCCTCCACCCCCCCCTCCTGGTCCTTCTCAGTGGCGAGCTCGGCACGGGCAAAACCACTCTCACCAAGGGCATTGTGGCGGGCCTTCACGCTGCTCACGAAGACGAGGTCACCAGTCCCACCTTTACGCTCCTCCACGAATACGGCTCGGACCACAGAGTCCTCCACGGCGACCTGTACCGCCTGGAAAACTTCCACGATTTTGAGACTCTGGGGCTCGAGGATGCCTTTTCCCAGCCCGCCATCATCATCCTGGAGTGGAGCGACAAATTCCCCCTCAAGACACCCTGGCCGCTGCTCCGCATCCAGTTGGAGCATCTGGGAGGCGATTCCCGCCGGATCCGGGTCAACTCCCTCTAGCACGCCAGTTCAGCTAACTCTCTGGCTACCCCTGTCCCTGCCATTCCTTGCCCCTCCCTGTAGTGGCTGCTAGGTTGAATTCAGGGCGGATAGGTGTCCCTAGGCGGGTAGCATGCCCAATGGGTTAGTCCAATCCAGCGTGACCGACAGCAACAAGAACGCGCTCAAGAGCTATAACTCCGTCCTGCCGATGAGTTCGTTGACCATTGGTGTCGACAACATTCATCACGACGTCTATCTCAGCCCCAAGTTTGTCCAGGTGGCCCGGGATTACCTGTTCGATCTGATTCGCCAGAACGCCAGCAGTACGTATCTTTCCGGCATCGAGTTTCGCAGCAACAAGCCGGCGGATTCGACCACTTTCCGTAAACTGCTCACCGAACTGCTGCAAGTTTCCCTGACCACGGCCAAGCACCAGAAAAACATCGAAATCGACGTCCTGTTTCGCCTCGCCATCCTGAAGTTCCTCACTTCCGAACTGCTGAACCAGTTCGCCAATGTGATCCTCGACGGAAAAGAGTACATCCGTAAGCGTGGCGAGTATTTTGAGCGCAGCCAGCAGGCCCACGTATTCAAGGCACGCTTGACTGAAATGCAATCCGCGCGGCGAGACGTCCTGCGGCTGGTCGGGCAACTGGTCGCTCAGATTCTGATCGATATCGAAGACAACGTCATCGCGAAATCCAGGCGCGCCCTTTTTGGGGACGAGTATCCCGCGGTCTACGAAATGACGAAGAACCGCCTGGTCTTCCTGGATGGCGGCAAGGACGATTTCTTCTTCCTCGAGCACTACGTATTGTTGGGGAATTACGCGCGCGACCCCGACCGCTTCGAAGCCATGGACACTCTCTTTCACGACTTTCTGAAAGAGATTGGCCTTGAGTCGCTGCAAGCCGGTAGCTCCCCGAAGGCCAACGAGAATTACCGGCGCCTCACGTCTGAGGCCGAGCGGCTTCGCGGTGAGATTTCTGCCCTCGAGGAGGAGCGCGAGGGATTGAGGAAGAAACTCGAACGAGGCGACGGCCTGCTGAACAAGTTCCTCAGTTCCGCCGATCCCGCGGAACTGCGCGCGTCACTCGCTCAGATCGAGAAGCGGATCCCGGCTCTCCAGGAGAACCTGGCCAAGCTCGGCCCGCAACTCGACCTGGCGGAGCAGCAAGCCGAATACGCCAATAAAGACGTCGCCGGCAGGCTCGGCGATTACCTCAACGAACCGGAGAATGCCCGCCGCCTCTTTGATGCTTCGTTCGGCGAAGAGGCCGAGCGCAACCAGCGTATCCGTCAACTGTCCCAGCTTACTGCCAAGCTCGAGCAACAGGACCTGATCAGCCACATTCTCGCAAGTTACGAAGTTCGTCCAATCGCCACCGATTTCTGTCCGCCCGTGCACCTGCAGCAGTTGCGCAAGGCGCTGGTCTCGAAGGAAGAGGCTCACCGCGTCGAAGCGCTGCTAAAGCAAGTTCCCGCGAAGCGCCTGACCATGAAACCCATTGAGGAACTCACCAAGCGCATCCGCCGTTATTCGCGGGACGATATTCTTGTCATGGTTTTGCGGTTCACCTACGACTTCATGCGCTTGCGGCGTGACCTGCGCGATGCCGAACATGTGTCCGCATGTATGGAACGGATCAACCTGATTACCGCGGAAAAGGTCCGCGAGCTTTCGCGCATCAACAATCGTCTGTATGAATGCGTGCTGAAAGAAGAAGCCCGCCCCGAGCATGACCAGGTCGTCTCGCACGTCATCATCAAGGCCGATGTGCGCGGCTCCACCAAAATGACCCAGGATCTTCTGGCCAGGGGCCTGAGCCCTGCGTCGCATTTCAGCTTGAATCTTCACGAACCAGTCAAGCGGCTCCTGGACCGCTATTCCGCCAAAAAAGTGTTCATCGAGGGCGATGCCATCGTTCTGGCGATCTTCGAGACTGAGGCCAGCCGCGCGTATGCGCGACCCGTCGCCAAAGCCTGCGTCCTCTCCCGCCAGATTCTGGCGGTCTGCAATTCCTATAACGATCAGGCCGAATCAACGCAATTGCCCCCGCTCGAAATCGGCATCGGCGTCGCGTTTCAAGGCTCCGCGCCGACGTATTGGACCGACGGCGAATCGCGCATCATGATTTCCAAGGCGCTAAACTTATCGGACCGCCTCTCCGGCTGCGGAAAACTGGCGAAGCGGCTGCTCGCCGGCCAGCAGACGCTGTTCTCCGTCTTTCAATTCATCACCGCGATGGAAGGCGCGTCCGCCGAAGAGCTGGACGAATTCCTGGTGCGCTTCAACATGAATGGCATTGAGTTGAACGAGGAGGGCTTCGCAAAACTCTCCGAGGAAATCTCCTTGGAGGCGATTCGCACAAAACTCGACTATCCCTGGGGCCGGCAAGAAGTGGAATTGTTCTATGGCGAAGTGCCCATGGGCGAGAGCGTGGAGCTTCTGGTGTTGCGCAAGGGCGTAGCTCGTCAGTTGCTTCCGGATGGAAAAGTGGGTCCCGCCACCGACCACCTTTACTATGAGGTCTGCACGAATCCGAAACTCTACGACTTGGTGGCTGCTTTGAAGCGCACCGAATCGGTCGGATTTGAAGCCTCGCGTGTCTAACTCGCCAAAATCTTACGGAAGATCAGCGCTGATTGTGGCCTTCCGGGCTCCGCTGTGCCAGTACCATTACTCATGGGTACCACTACTAATGTATGTCCAGTAAGTCACTAGGTTTACCTTTAATTTTCATTGCCGTCTTAGCACCCCTTTCTTTAGACTTCCTCATGCGGATTTTACCTTTGGGGGAGTGGGGTAAAGGACGCGATGAACGAGTCATTCTTCAGCTTCTTGGGCCTGCGCGAGGATCCGTTCCACGTATCCCCAAATCCCCGTTTTCACTATTCGACCCCGAGCCACGAATCTGCGTTGGCCTCGTTGATGTTCGGCATCGAAACGCGCCAAGGCATCATGGTCCTCACCGGAGAGGCTGGCACTGGCAAAACGAGCATCCTGTACCAGATTCTCGATTGGCTGCGTCAGCGTGGGCGCTCGACCGCTTTCATTTTCCACACGCGGGTGGAACCCATCGGACTGCTGCGATTGATTCTCACCGATTTTGGTGTGGCGTGTGATTCCAAAGCAAAAAGTGACCTCGTTAAAACACTTCACCAATGGCTTTTGCAACGCCACGCCGCCCACGATCTGCCGGTATTGATCCTCGATGAGGCCCAGGCGCTGCCGCCCCAGACGCTCAATGAGATTCGTCTGATTCTGAATGCCGAGACGCAGCGTGGCAAACTCCTTCAAATCATCCTGGCTGGTCAGCCGGAACTGGAAGAAAAACTACAACTGCCGGCTTTGCGGCAACTGCGGCAGCGCGTCATGTTTCATTCCCGTTTATCCGAGCTGACGGAAGCGGAGACTGCGGCCTATATTGCCCGTCGTTTGGCGGTCGCGGGTTGCACAGAATCATTAGTTTTTCCGGCCGACGTGGTCCATAGCATTCATGCGATTTCGCAAGGCATTCCTCGAGTGGTGAACTTGTTGTGCGAGAATGCGCTGGTCTGCGCCTATGGGGAAGGCTGTCGAGCTGTCACCCCGGAGATGATCGATCGGATTGCGGTGGACTTCGGTCTTTCCTGCACTCCGTCCATGCTTGCGGCGAACGCAACACGGCAGCAGGAGCGATATCGTCTCGCGCCTCTGGTTGCGGTCCAGTCGGTTGAAGTAGCGGAAACTCCGGCGTTCGCGCTCACGCAGGAAGAACCAGTCCCGGCACTGATGCGCGTGGCTGCGGCAGCGGCAGCAGGGGCGGCGGCTCCGTCGATTGTTGGGCCTGCCGTGACAGCCACTCCCGTCCCGGATTCCGTCCAGGCTGCTCCACCAGTCTCGGCAACTGTCCCTGATCCCATCGCGCCCACTACGGCAATTTCGGCAACCGTTCCAGAGTCTGTTGCTCCAGTGGTCCCGCCGATTGCGGAGACCATGCCCGATGTTCCCGCTGTGTCCGGCAATCTACCCGGCAATTCGCCGTCAGTCCAGCCGAGCGCCCAGAGGTACTGGCGAAAATATCGAGCAAAGTCGACTGCGGCGCTCTATGCGCGACGTTTGACCTCCGCCTTCCAACAGGTTTCTGATGTTTTCCGCGACACATTGACCGATTCAGCTTGGCATGTCCGGGACACTCTGGCCGATTCGGCTCGGCAAATCCGCGACACTTTGGCCAGTTCGACTCGGCAAGTGCGCGACACACTGGCCAAGTCGACTCGGCGAGTGCGTCATGCACTGGCACGAAGGATGGAAAAAGTTCCGCCAGCTGGCGCGGCCGGAGTATTTCCGGGCGACACAGGCCCCATGCAGCAAAGCTGGATGCAACAGATTGAGTTCGACATACTCGAGAATATGCCTTCGCGCGTGCCCTCCAAACAGGCCCAGATCGCTATCAAGGAGAGCGCCGCCCCCGCTATCGAGGAAGCCACGGTTTCGCCTTCAAGGACAGCGGTCGCATCGTTCCGGCAAGTCTCGCTGCCTTGGATCAGACAAACGTGGACTACCGCCAGTAATCGCATTACTTGGTACGTTCGCTCGGTGGTCGACTCCTTCGTCCATGATTGCCGGATGTTCTTCCGTGTCCCCTTGGCGTCGACGCCTGTCGCAGGCCTGAACGCTGCGGTTCCCGCCCGCGCTCAAAACCCGCGGCCAAATGGGCATCGCAACACGCTCTCTGTTGTTGATTGGCTCCGCCAGCCGATCAGCCCGCCCCGGGTGGTGCGCCGCAACTCGACGCCGCATCCTGCCAGTCACTACAGCGCAACGACGGACATAAAAAGACCGAAAGTAGCAAACAACCGTTAGCGCACTCGCCACCTGCGTTTGATCGCTCTGACAACGCACCGGAGGGCGTTGCCCTCTCAGGGAACGTCGCTGATCTTCCCTGCCTTCAAAGCCGTTATTGACAAGGAGCACGACGAGTGGCCTCTCGGTCCGTACTAGACCGAACATGGCCGATTTAGGCGTGAAACTGTCTTTGGGATATGAATCAAGCTAGGTGGTGGCCGTCACAGAACCATGCCAAATAATCTGATTCTCTGGTTGCCGAATGAAGAAGGTGTCGGCCAAGGTACGAGCTGAGGCACGTCAGGATGGGTGAAGAGGCTTACAGTCCATGAAGAAACTTGCAGAGGTTCAAGAGGCAAAGGAGCTCATGAAGGAGGCAATGGGGTGGTCGACCCTCAAGTGGCTCTGGGAGAAACAACGAGTACGGCAAACGGCCGACGCAGCAAACGCAGCGCTGGATCGGCAAGAGCGGTCGGTCAAGGCGAAATGGAACGACAACTGCAAAGCAGTGTACAAGAGAATGTCCGCAAAGAGACCGCACGAAAGTGGAGGATCAGAGGCGGAGTCAGGCAACTCTCAGATTGAGCTGCTCATTGAAAACGTCCTCAAGGCTGATCAGGCGGCGAAACACGCTAAACAAGTCGCAGAAGACACATTCGACGAAGCAGAACGGCGGATGAGCACCGACCTGGCGCGCGAGGGATGCAAGAAGGCCATTCACTCTTGGGCACTGCATGAGAAAGCGATTCATACAGCGGAGGCGGTGACTGAGCCGAGGTCGACGGGGAAGCCGACAAAACCAGCAGCTTGACCTGAAGACAACGTAGACCTACAGTTGAAGCGATACTGCACTGCAGTATCAGGTGGTCTCTGAAGCCCGATCGTATGCCAAGGGGGAAGCGGGCCGAGTTCCCATGGAAAGCGCAAACATCACGCACCTACCAATCAATCGGGCGATGCAGTCGTTTCTGATCAACGCTGGTACGGCCGAGGAAAAGATCGCGATGGTGCAGGCGGCGTTGGAGGGCGCCGAAGGCGGATTCTGGCGTAAGCAGTTGGGAGAGTGGGCTGCGCGCGCGGTACCTGTCGAATTGTTGGTCCCGGAAGCGCACCGCGAGTGGCGGCCCTTAGTCCACGAGGCGATCGCATTCGTGGTTAAGAGATTGTCGCCGGCCAGGTTGGCTCCAAAAATCGTCGAACAGTTGACGTTGAGCCCTCAGAGGCCCGCGGAAGATCGGTTGCTGCGATTCATTGCGAAGGTGCCGGGTTTGCAAAAGATTGGGCAGGTACTCGCAAGGAACCGCAGCCTGCACCCGCGGCTGCGTCGCGCACTGGTCAAACTGGAAAACGGGATCGCTGACGTCTCGATTGGGGAAGTCAAGTCAATCATCGGCAGGGATCTGAAGGCGCAGATAGAGGCGTATGAAATAAAGCTCGCCTCGAAGATTCTCTCAGAAGCCAGCGTCAGCGCAGTCCTTGGCTTCACGTGGCGGAATCCAGCAACACGGCGCCGAGAGCGCGGTGTATTCAAAGTATTGAAGCCCCACATCTCGAGTTGCTATGCCGAGGACATGAAGATTTTGGGCCAGTTGACGCGGCATCTTGCCCGCAGACGCCATGTGACGGGCGCGAAGTTGGGGAGTCTGGTAGAGACACTGGCTGAGATTCGACTGCTACTAGAGCGCGAGGTTGATTTTCCGCGCGAACAGACCACGCTTGCGACCGCGTTGGGAGAATATCGCGCCCTGCCCGGCGCACGAGTACCAGAGTTGATTCCGGCGCTTTCGACGGCCACAATCACGGCACTGACCTTGGAAATGGGGAAGAAAGTGACAGCAGCGCGTGCACTCCCCGCAAACTTGCGCGTGAACGTGGCAGAAAGACTGGCAAAAAGTCTGTTGGCCGTGCCTGCCTTTTCGCGCGAAAGAGACGCCATCTTCCATGCAGATCCGCATGCCGGCAATCTTCTCTACGACAAGCGAAAAGATCAGTTGGTGATCCTTGATTGGGCGCTCACAGAGCGGCTGGCGCGGAAACAACGAAAGAACGTGGTGATGCTGGTGTTGATGATGCTGCTGCGCGACGCGGACGGCATGACAAAAGCGATCGGGGAATTATGCCGGACGAATACGCAAGATTCCGCACTAGGCGGCGATATTCGGAAGCATGTGGAGCGGTTACTGGACAGCTTGCCGCTGACGAGATTGCCAGGCCCCATGCAAGCGTTGCGTCTGCTGGACAACATCGCCTTGGATGGTGTGCGATTCCCGGCGGCGCTCCTCATGTTTCGAAAGGCCGCGTTTACGTTAGAAGGAGTAGTCGAGGACATCGCCGGCACGAGGGTTCAACTGGATTCTCTGGTAGCGAGCCATGCGGCCGAAAACTGGAAAGATACGGCAGTAAGCTTATTTCGCCTGCTGTCCCCGAGCGATTGGGTGGCGCTTGAATGGAGCGCTCTGACGTTCAGTTCTCGAGTGTGCGCTCGAGCCATCGTTTACCCATGGCATTGGCTAGCAGGGCTCACAGCGAATCCGGAATCAGCGTGAGGATTGGATTCAATTATTTGGCGCGGGGCGCTGCACGTTTGCCCCTCGCACGGGGACGTGTCCCTTTATTTCGTCTCTGAACACGTGCTTGAAGCTCTTCCAGTTGACGGCGAAGCTTTATCACTTCTTCCGAGTCTGCTGAAGGCGCTGCTGCCGCCTGGGACTGCAGGGAATGCCCAGCGAGTAGATTGCGAACAAAGTCCAACGGGCTCGACACGGCGCCTTTCGCGGTGGAAAGCCGAGCATGCACAGTTTCCTGCGCTTTCTTGTACAGATTGAGCGTGCTGTCGAGATACCAGGTCAGAAAGTCATGAGTGGCTTTGTCGGAGGCTCGCACGAGCTGAGTAAGTAATTGCAGAGGCAGCGCGATTTCACGTTCTCTCGCGTTCTCCACGATAATCTGAGTAAAGATGACGTGAGTGAGGTCCTTGCCAGTACGGCCATCGACAACGCGGACGTCGATTCCATCACGGACCATTCGGGCGATGTCCTCGAGCTTGACGTAGCGGCTTGCGGAAGTGTCGTAGAGCCGCCGATCGCTGTATTTGCGGATGAGCACTTCCGGGTTTGGCATGGCGCCCTCCTCGCAGTAAGACCACAAACAGCTTGACACGGGCAGAGCCCAGTCGTACAGTCAGGCTGGATACTGCACTGCAGTATATCGAATGCGGAGAGGAGATTCCATCATGGCGGCGAGAGAAAAGAAGACCCCACAAGAGGCCTCGCCCAGCTTGATGGCGAGCTGGGCTCGTCAAGGAGTACAGAGTTTTGTAGCCGCACAGAAGATCATCATGGGCCTGGCGGCACAGGAGAACGCTTTGCTGATCGGAATGATACGGGAGAGGCTGAGTAAGCCGGGAGGCGAGTTGAGAGCATCGCTGGCTGGCGTTGCCGAGAAGGGGGTAAAGAATCTAACCTCAGCCGGGAAAATACTATTGGATCTTGCAGCCGATGAGACCGAGGTGGCAGTGGATGGAATGAAGGAGGCGCTGCGTTTGCCCGCACCGGCGAGCGCGATCGCAGAGGTAGTCCGCCACAGGATCGGTACTATCGTTGAGATGCACAAGAACTTGCTGGACGCGGCGGCCGAACAGACGCACGCTGTCGCTGAGTCATATCGCGAAGGCGACAAACTGATGACTGCCTCCCATGCCGTGGAACTTGCACGGCGCGGAATCGCAGGGTTCGTCGAGAGTGAGAAGAAATTCCTGGATCTGGCTTCCCATGAGGTAAGTGCGGCCGCCAAGGGCGAGAAGCACAGTGGCAAAATGCCACGGGAGCGGATGGAAGTCCTGACAAAGATGGCACGCGAAGGGGCGGAAAAGTATATCGCCACCCAAAGGAAACTGCTGGAACTGGCCATCGAGCAATTGGAAGAGACCACCAAGGCGACGAAGGTGCACAGGGAAGGCGCGCACAAGGAAGCGGCACGTTCCCCGTGGGGAGAACTGACGGAAAAGAGCATGCACAACTTCGTAGCTGCCGAAAAGTCGCTACTCGATTTGGCGAGCAAGCGGGTCGAAGAGTTGGGACACGACAAAGTCCGTAAGGGTGCTCGGTCCCGCCGAAGGGCGCCGCGCGCTGCTAAGAAACACGCGAGGGGACGCGCAAGAGTCGCCACCGTTCCGGCGTAAGTACGGCTCAATTTGGGTGAATTGAGTCTGGCGATTCATGCACAGATCTGACGTTATCTAGTTAACAACGAAGAAGAGAGGTGTGTTTGCATCGCAGAAGACGTCGGGTAGACTCTTATGCGAATGAGCCCGGTTCGTCGCCCGCTTTCCAAGGAGGAGCAACCTGCCCAGTTGCCCGTGTGGCAGGAATGGGTTGCGGGTGTCGAGTTGGCCTTCCTGCAGATCTCCCCCGTGTACTGGGGATATGGGGTGCCGCATGGAGATGGTGCGGCGGTGGTGCTGGTTCCCGGATTTCTGGGGACCGACCTGTATCTAACACAACTGGCGATTTGGCTCAAACGGATCGGGTACAAGGCGTTCTATTCGGGGATTCCATTGAACGCTGATTGTCCAAACCTGCTGATTCGAAGAAACCTGCACGAAGCAATGAAGCAGGCCAGAAAAGCCAGCGGCGGAAAAATCCACTTAATTGGCCACAGTCTCGGCGGTTCCTTGGCCCGTGCAGCGGCGGCGCAGATGCCAGAAGAGGTAGCCTCGGTGATCACGCTGGGCGCTCCACTCAAGGGTATTGGGGCGCGCGCCTCAGTAATGAGCGCCGCGGACGTGGTGCGCAAGCAGATTCTCGAACGGCATGGCCGCGGAGTTCTGCCGAATTGCTATACGTCCAGATGCACTTGCGAGTTCTTTGAATCGCTTCGCGGAGAATTCCCAAAAGAAGTGCGGCAGACGGCGATCTATACAAAGACGGACGGAATCCTGGATTGGCGAGTGTGCCGAACAGGCAACCCCAAGGTGGATGTGGAAGTTTCCGCAACGCATATCGGCATGGTGTTTAGTCCCCTCGTGTACCGGGTGGTCGCGCACAGGTTGGCGGGAGAGTAGGGACAACATTGCTTCCGCCTAGCGGTGCCGGCCCATCCGTTCGTGGCTAGGGACCCAATCAGACGAAGAAATGGCTGCGCCCAGAGATATTTCTCCGGCTAGCGCTACGCCCGCCACGATTTCCGCCAGGCGCTTGACCTTGCCGTTGCCGTAACACCCTAAGAGCTCCAGACATTCGCGTTGGGTCGCCAGGCCCGTTCCCCCGCCATGAGTGGCGACGATGAGCGAAGGGATGGTTAAAGAGACGTAGAGGTCTTTCGCGGGAGTAAGTTCCGCAT
>Ga0335071_10000371_pt1 | contig 50856 bp, 55 predicted proteins | sample Lox_Sample_15_FD_206724 | JGI IMG/M metagenome (GOLD analysis project Ga0335071, IMG submission 206724) | Soil microbial communities from Loxahatchee National Wildlife Refuge, Florida, United States - Lox_Sample_1.5 | ecosystem: Environmental > Terrestrial > Soil > Wetlands | place: USA... | reverse complement strand
GGCTCACAGCGGTCCACCCCTGGCTCAAGGCAGCCGCCTTGAGTCGCCCAAAGAGGTCGGGACCGCCACTGACGAGGCGGGAGGCATTCGGAGGTCACACACAACGCCAAGTACGTCGAACCGGTCGGTCGGGTCGCGGCGCAGCTATTCGCGGCGGGGCGTTTCGAGTGGCAGCAACAGGGCCCCTCGAAGAGCCAAGGTGGACCGTCACCGCTGGGACTATCCGACGCCTGGCGAAGCGGGTGCGCCGCACTCGAGCCAAACATCAAGGACAGGCTCACCCGCGGCGCTGACAAAAGGCGCCGCGTGGAGCGCGCGTTGACGATGTGGCCTCACGGCACTACATTGACTATATGAAGACCGTCGGGATCCGGGACCTCAAGATCCACCTCTCGGCGCACCTCCGAGACGTCCAACGCGGCGACACGATCCTCGTAACCGACCGCGGGGAGGTGGTGGCGGAGCTGCGCCCGCCTGGAGCCGCGGTGGAGTTCACGCCGGCCGAGCTGACCCGCCAGCGCCTCATGGATCGCGGGCTCCTCCGTCCGGCGGCGGCGCCGGGCTCGCTCGCCTGGAAGGCGCCCCTCCCCCGCCTACTCAAGAGCGGGAGCGCGCAGGCACTCCTCGACGCCGACCGGGAGGAGCGCTAGTGAGCGCCAACCTCTACGTCGAGACGAGCGTCCTCCTCCGCGTGGTCTTGGAGGGCGACGAAGGCCTGCGACCGCTCCTCCTCGGTGAGGGCCGCTACACTTCGGCCCTTACCTTCGCCGAGGCCTCGCGGGTGATCGTCCGCGCGCAACACGAGGGCCGGCTCGACGCCAAGGGCGCCCGCGAGGCTCGAAAGAGGGTAGCCGAGTTCGGGCGCTCCTCGGAAGTCGTCCCAGTCGAGGACCTCGTCTTGGAGCGGGCCGGCCAGCCGTTTCCGGTGGAGCCCGTCCGCACTCTCGACGCGCTGCACCTTGCCTCGGTCGTAGTGGTCGGGGCGGCTGTTGACCTCGACGTAGCAACCTGTGACAAACGAGTGCGAGAAAACGCGGATGCACTCGGGTTCAAGGTGCTACCGGCGCAGGACTAGAGTAGGGGGAGCAGGTTCTCCCCTCGAGCTAGCGGAGCCACTGGGTGCCCACGCGCCCTCGACTCACCCGAGATCCGGAACGTGGTCGCTTCTTTGGCCGGCAACGTCGGACGACCTGATGGTGCCGGGCCAAGAAAGAACGTAGCGGCGCGTAAGGTGAGCCTGGAGCAGTTCTACGTCGACCTGGCCGCCGTGGGCTCGCCATGGCAACTCTGATACGAGAGTCCTGCTCAGGGAACAGCGGATGCGATAACCACGGTGCTAGAAGTCCGTGGGGCGACCGGGCCGCTAAAGACAGTGGCGGCGAACGCAGCGGCGAGAGCGAAGCAGAATCCAAGGATGGCGGGGCCGCGGAGCGCGTCACGAACCGAGCGATTCGGGCGGGTCTCGGTGATTCCGGTGAGGGTCAACATGGCGACCTCCTGCCTGATAGACAGGAGAAGGGTGCGGCTCTGACTGCCCCGGCTGGGTCTAGCATTCGGGCTGGCCCGGAACCGCCCCACTCGCGGGGTACTCCGAGCATCCGGGAGCGGGGGAAGGCGTGAAAGCACCCGCAGACGAGCGCCCGGAGGCGCGCTCCACGGAGACGATCCGTGCCGGCGCGCTTTCAGCGTTGCTTCAGGATTTGGTGCGTGGCCCTGATGAGCAACGCGACGGCAGTTTGGACCGTGCCCTGCTGCCCGGACGCATGATGGGTCGTTACGAGCTCGTTCGCGAGATCGGTCGCGGCGGGTTTGGCATCGTCTGGGAGGCTCGCGACCGGAACTGGGGCGCGAGCTGGCCCTCAAGGCCGTGGGGCCCGGCGGACGCCTTGACCTCCGAGAGGAGCGGCTCCTGCGCGAGGCCGAGGCGGCGGCCCGCCTCTCGCACCCGAACATCGTCACCCTGTTCGACGCCGGCCGGAGCGAGCAGGGGCCCTACCTTGTCATGGAGCTGCTGCGCGGAGAAACGCTGACGAAGCGACTCGGGCAAGGACCCATGGCCGTGCGAGGAGCCCTCAAACCTTTGGCCTGAAGCGCGGAGTCATCCTGCCAAATCGCCATCGAGGTGGCGAAGGGGCTCGCCCATGCCCACGAACAGGGAGTGTTCCACCGGATCTTACCCCCGGCAACGTGTTCCTGTGTCAAGACGGCACGGTGAAGGTGCTCGACCTCGGCATGGCCCATGCCTTCGGCCGCCGGAAGCTCGACGGCGGCACCCCGTCCTACATGGCGCCCGAGCAATGGCGCGAAGCGCCCGAAGACGAGCGCACCGATGTCTTCGCGCTCGGGGTGATCCTCTTCCAGATGCTCTCGGGCGCCACGCCCTTCCCGAACGACGGCGGGAGGTCGGTGCGCAGCCGTGCGCCGGCGCCGCGGCTCCGTCTGCCGAGCGCACCGGCGCTCGAGGACCTCATGGCCCGGATGCTGGCCAAGGACCCGACGGCGTGGATCCGCGACGCCGGGGCCGTGCTAGCGGAGTTCGAGCGGATCGCGGCGGACCTCCCCCAACGAGGCGACTCCGGACCCGCTGCCCCCACCGGCGCCGGTCCCTCGATCTCCCCGGGCCCGCAGCCCGCGCCGGGTGGCCGCGTCGATCGGCGTCCTGCCCTTCGCGGACATGAGCCCGGAGCGGGACCAGGGGTACTTCGCCGACGGGATCGCCGAGGAGATCCTGAACGCGCTCTCCAACGTGGAGGGGCTGAAGATATCGGGGCGGACCTCGTCGTTCTCCTTCCGCGGGACGAGTCGGACCATCGCCGAGATCGGCCGCGCGCTGAATGTCAGCACCCTGCTCGAGGGGAGCGTTCGCAAGGCCGGGGGGCGCATCCGCGTCACCGCCAAGCTGGTGAAGGCGTCCGACGGGTTCGACCTCTGGTCGCAGAACTTCGACCGCGAGATGTCGGACGTCTTCGCCGTGCAGGACGAGATCGCCCGGGCCGTGGTCGACGCCCTGCGGGTGCGACTCCTAGGCGGCCGCACCCTGGTGCACCGACCGGTCACGCGGAGCAGGGAGGCTTACGACCTGTTCCTCCTGGGCCGCGACGAGATGTGCACCGAGGAGATGAGCCAGGTGAAGAACGCCGTGGCCTCCTTCGAGAAGGCGGTGGCCTCGACGAGGGTTTCTTCCAGGGGTGGGCCAACCTCGCCGGGGCGCTGATCCTCACCGTGGGGCTCACCGGCGAGGGAACCCTCCCGGCGCAGCGCCGCCGCGCCCTCGAGGCCGCGGAGCGGGCCGTGGCCCTCGCCCCCGACCAGCCGGACGCCTACGCGGTGCGGGCGCAGATCCGGTCGGGGTTCCTGCTCGACTTTGAGGGCGCGCGGCTGGATGTGGACCGCGCCTTGGCACTGGGCCCGGGCGATGCGGGCGCCCGCGCCCGCCGCGGAGGCTCCTCATCGAGCTGGGCGACCTGCCCGCGGCGATCGCCGCCCTGGAGCGGGCCACCGACCTCGATCCGCTCTCGGCGCGCACCTGGACCTGGCTGGGCCGGGCCCTGGTGTCCGCGGGCCAACATCCGCGCGCCCGTGCCGTCCTCTCCCGCGCGCTGGCGATCGCGCCTCGGGGGGACGAGGCCAGGCACTACCTATGCGCGGACCTGATGTCGACGGATGAAGCGCCCGAGGCGCTCTCGGTCGCGGAGCACGCCGTGTGGGCGTGGGTCTACCTCACCGGGGTGGCGATCGCCCATCACGAGCTGGGCCACGTCGCAGAGTCGCAGGCAGCGCTCGAGCGGCTCATCGAGGTGAACTCGTCCGACGCGGCCTACCAAATCGCCGAGGTCTTCGCCTGGCGGGGCGATGCCGACCAGGCCTTCGCCTGGCTGGAGCGGGCTCAAATGTTCACGGTACGTCCACTTCCCATCTCGGCTGTCGTGCACTTCGCACGCAACGGACATGGATCGCACGCATCAGGATCGAACTCGACCACCGAGGATCGGATGCGTTCCGACTCGCCAGCCGGGCAGGTGATCGTGAGATCGCGCATGTTGAGCTTGAAGGCCGCCTTCGAGAACGCCTTCCCGTTGTGCGCGACCCAGGGCCGGCAGACGATCTCCCCACCTCGGCCGAGGATCTCGTCCACTAGCGGCGACTTGATGTACCCACGATCAAGGTGAAGATCGCCGACGCTGAAGCCTTGGCGCACGATATCCTCGGCCAAGTCACGCGCCGCGCTCTCCTCCGGTTGGTTGGCGGCTGTGATGGCGCCGGAGAGGATGAGTCCCGAGTCGAGGTCGGTCGCGATGTGGCGCTTGAATCCGTTGAAGCGCTTGGTCTTGCTCTTGCGCCCATGGCGCATCTCCGGGTCCTCGACCGAGACGCGCCGGTCCTCCGCCACGCCCTTGCGGATCTTCATCCCGCCGCCACCCGGATCGGGCTCGAGGTCCTGATCCATGATCTGGTTCAGGGTCGCGACGTCCTCGAGAAGAGGTGGCTTCTTCAGTTCCTCCGGGAGCTTCGCTGCGATCCAGTCCTTCAGGTTCTCGAGCTCGATGACGAGCCGCTTCGCAGCCGAGGCCTTCTGTGCCGGGTCGCTCCAGTCGCGGTCGAGCGCGGCCTTGATGCTTGGGGCGAGCAGCAGCGGTGCGCCTGCTTCCTGGCAAACACGCTCCGGGCTCCAGTGCAGGAGTGCGGCCGCGCTCTCCACCAGCTTGCTGCCCCGCATGCGCCAGCAGGTTGATGGTGTCCTCGACTCGACCGGCCCCCTTGAGCGGAGCCGAGTCGATGGCCACCCCCAGTGTTTTCGGTAGCTTCTTCCAATCAATTCCCGCGTCCGCTTGGCCAGTTCGACCGTACGCTCGAGCACCCGTCGGTCCATGTCGTGGGCGATGAGACGCTCACGGAATCCTTGCAGCGTGCCCTGGGAGAAGGGGGGATCGGTCGCGCCGAGGCAGTCGAGCACCAGCTGCCAGCGGAGGTCGAGGAGTGTCGCCTCCAGGGCGTCGCCGTCAGACAGGCCAAGATAGCCCTGCAGCAACAGCGCCATCGCCATCTGCGCGGGCGGCACCGGGTCCTTACCGGCTCCCGTGTCCCGATACATCTACTCCAGCTCTGTCTGGAACTCGTCGTCGAACAACTCGTGTCGGTGGTGGCGCAGGAACCCGAAGAGCTTCCGCTTCTTCTCCAGCCGCTTGAGAATGAACTCTTCCTGGCGAGTCGTCTCACGCTTCGGGTTCCACCGCTCCATCCCATCGCCGCCTCCGTCGCGAGCAACACCCCGCGCGGAGCGCAGAAGATCACGGCCGGATGGGACCTGTCGATCCCGGCTTTGCAACCGATGGGAATCATGGGACTTCCGAACTGATCGGCGTCCTAGGGGAGGCGGGCCATGGGTCGGCGATCGGACGATTCCTGAAGACAGCCACGTGATTGGATCAGAGGCTGCGGAGGAACGCTCCCAGATCGGCCTTCTCTTGGGCGGTGAGCCCGAGCGTGAACCGCTGGTCGTAGAGCTGGATCACCGTCTTCAAGTCCGGTGCCGAGCCGTTGTGGAAGTAGGGGGCCCGACCGGACTGACCGCGAAGCACGGGCCCCTTGATGCGACCCACGTCCTTCCACTTGCCGGTGATGAGCGCCCGACCGGGATCGGTCGTGACCTTGAGCTCGCCCGTGGTTTTGTTGCGCAGAGCGTAGATGGGGAGCCCCGTGGTGTCCAGACCGCCCGCGGGCTGGGGATCGTCGACCCCGATGCGCGGCGGCGCGGGAACGGAGTGGTCGCCGGCGTGCGGGGTATCGTGGCAGGTCGTGCACGTTCCCTGGATGGTTGCGACGCCCAGATCGTCATTCAGCCCGGAGACGCCGGTGATGGGGCTGCCCGACCGAGAGCTGCGCAGCGCTCGGGTTTACAGGTAGTAAGCCTCCAGGGCGGACGAGGTCTCCCGAATAGGCAGGTCTCTATCGCCGATTCCGGCGCCTGATGAGTATGGCTCCGCCAGCAAGGAGCACGGCGACGACGCCGGCGCTCGCAGGCGAGAACTCGGGTACGGAACGGGGAATCGGCACAGTGGAGGGCGGCGAGGCCGACGCAACTCCTACGAGCAATGCGGAGCCGAGGATCACAGCGGAAACGATCGACCAGAAGCGACTCATCGACTCTCCCTTTCCCGCCCTTCTCCTGGCGGCTCTGCGTGTCGGGACCAGGAGTCTTTCGTCGGCCCGACGCCGCAGTCAACTACCATTCCTTACAGACAACGGAAGCGTTGCCTCGCTGGAGGGACGAATGCGGGTTCGCTCCGTGAACATGCCATGCCACGGCGGTGGCACGGCGTGACCTCAGCGAGGGACCTCGTCGGGGTGCCGGCAGGACGCTGCTGGGGGCTCCGGCGGCGGAGGGGCGGGCGGGGGCCGCACATCGGGCGATGGGGCTCGCGCGGAACCGAGTACCCATCCCGGATCGCGGATGCGCTTCGCGTCTCGCGTAGCTCATTAGGAGTGTAGTGCTCCCCTGAAGTCGAGCCACGCATAAGACTTGGTGCTTGTATTGGCGGAGGCTTTGGTACCCAGCGCTGAGTGCGGTCGCTCCTCGTTGTACCAGCCGATCCACTTACCGATGGCTGTCCGGGCGTCGCTGAAGGTCGCGAAGTTCGATTGCTCGGTGCACTCTTCCTTAAACGTGGGGAGAAACGCTCGATCAGCCGTGCGCGAGCGTGTACGGCGTGATGAACTCGTGCATGAGCCGGTAGCTGCGGCAGGCGGCCCTGAACCGACGGCTCTGGAAGATGAGCCCGTTATCGCTGTGCGACACCGGGGTGGGGCCGTCCCGCCGCAGGTCCCGAAACGCTCGATGCAGGCGTCCTCGAGGCGCCGACTCCGCCTCCTTGGCCCGTCCTCGCACGGGGTCGAGTGCCCATCCAGATGGAGAAGTGGAGACGAGCACGGCGAGAATCGTCGCGCTGGCGTCCCTGAAGGCGCGGTGGTGGTCCGCGAACTCACTCCACGCCTGGAAGCTCGCCCAGGCTGTCCCGCGCAGCCGCTGCTTGGCTGCAGCTCCTGAGGGGTCCGAGACGCGATCGACCTCGACCGAGACCGAGCGGGTGCAGCGCTTCGGGGAACCGCGGAAGCATAGCTTCCAGACTCGGCAGCACAGTGGCCCGTAGACGAACGCTGCACTCTTCGCCGCAGTGAAATTCCGGGGGCAAACGGGGGGCCCCCGGCTGCGCACCCCGTGCATGCTGGGCCTGCGCATTTGGCTCGCAGCGTACCTATTTGCTCGAGGATCCGGTGACCATGACATCGGCGCCAGCTGTCCGCAGCGACTTGAATGTCGCGCGGAGTTCTGCAGTGAAGAGCTGCGGCTGCTCCCAGGCCGCGAAGTGCCCGCCTTTAGGGAGTCGGTTGTAATAAATGAGCTTAGGGTAGGCCCTTTCCGTCCAACTCCTCGGGGCGGTATAGATCTCGTCAGGAAAGGCGCTCACGCCGACAGGTATGGCAACCCCTTTCGGGGCGAAAAAGGCCAGCTTGCTTTCCCAATAGAGACGAGCCGAAGAAACCGCGGTGTTCGTCAGCCAGTAGAGCGTGACGTTGTCTAGGATGTCTTCTCGGCTAAGGCCCTCGGGCTCGCCGGCGAAGACGCGTGCGATTAGCGCGTAACTACGCGCGTCGTGGTCGAGCATCCAAGCGGCGAGGCCCACCGGCGAATCCTCTATCCCGTACAGCGTCTGGGGGCGGTTTCCCATCTCCTGGGCATAGGCCAAGCCGTGCTTGTAGAAGAAGTCGAGCTGATCGTACGCATATTTCTCCTCGTCCGAGAGGCCAGACGGTGGCGGGCCGCCGGACTGAAGCGCCTTGGCAATTTCCTCGGGAATGGTTGCAGGCATGTTGGTGTGGATGGCGACCAATTCTGGCGGTGCCTGCAAAGCCATCTGCTCTGTGACTGCGTTCCCCCAATCGCCGCCTTGAGCCACATATCGCGTGTAGCCGAGGCGCTTCATCAGCACGATCCAGGCACTCGCGATGCGAACAGGGTCCCAGCCGAGAGTAGTGGGCTTTCCGGAAAACCCATGGCCTGGTAATGATGGAATCACAACGTCGAAAGCATCCGATGCACTCCCACCATGTGCAGTTGGGTTGGTCAGCGGATCAATGATTTTCAACTGCTCGACGATTGAGCCGGGCCACCCATGAGTGATAATGACCGGCAACGCATTCGGGTGTTTAGACCGAACGTGGATGAAATGAATGTCCTCCCCGTCTATCGTCGTCATGAATTGGGGCAGGGCGTTCAGTCTTGCCTCGAACTTGCGCCAGTCATACTTTGCCTGCCAATAGCGCGCGAGTTCACGTACCGTCGCGAGCTGCACGCCTTGCGATGCATCCGTTACTAGTTCGCGGGAGGGCCACTTCGTGGCGCCGATTCGCCGACGCAGATCCGCGAGCGCCTCATCGGACGCATGGAACTTGAACGGCCGGATCGACGTGTCGTCCGGGCGGATTTCACGTGTGCTGGGCATGGGTTTTGTCTCCATGGAGGGGGTAATCTGTTCGGCGGCCGGAACGGTCTGGGCGTGCCAGACGGCGGCAAGCCCCACCACGGCGACCAGCGTTGCAGGCGTCACAGCACGCCCAACTTTCCTCGTAAACATGGCTCTCCTCCTGTAGCATCGACCAGCAGCAAGGCGCGTGCCCGTGGCGCGCGGCGCCGGGTCTCGGGGTTGTCTTGAACTGTCCGCGCCGGGAAGTCGGCAATTTCCGAGAATCCGGCGGGCACCCGTCCGCCGCGGGGTCGCCCATCGCGATGCTCGCTCCGCGGAAGACAGACGGCCGCTCTGCTGGCGTCGCGGCGGCAGTGAGCCACAGGGGGGACGCGCGCCGCGCGTGGCCCGCCTGGGGGTCGCTGGGTGCTTGCGGTGCTGGGCGCGTGGGCGGCTGGCCAGAGGGAGCCACCCTAGTCCACCGGAGTCGACTAAGTACTCCGGTTCGTAATCCGGTCACGTATTCAAGCCGCCAGCCGCATGGGAAGGGCGGCCCCTTCTTGTGCTTGTCCAGCATGGTGTTTAGGTCGTCTCGGGTGAACTTCCATTCGAAGGGCTTTCCGATGCTCTCGTAGTGCCCGGCCATTCCACCGTCTTGCGTAAAGATCCAGCATGCGACCAGCCTTGGCCGCGAACTCGGGAACCCGAGGGAAGATCCAGCATCGATGCTGCCAAGGACGGATGGCGTCCTCATGGAGCCAGCGCCAGACCGTCTTGTCGCTGATGGAGGCGACGATCCCCGAGCGGCAGGCTTCGCGAGCCACGTCGGCCACGCTCAGTCGCGACAGCGGTAACCCGAGGGTAGCGAGCAGCTCACACGGCAGAGCCTTCACCTGGACGATGACCTCTGGGGGGAAAAGCCCGGGGTCGGCCCGGGCGCTGGCGCTCCTCCAAGCCAGCCAGGCGTTCTTCGAAGAACCGCTTGCGCCATTGGCTGACGACCTCCCGTCGGGTGTTGAGGCGGCTGGGCTCGAGGCGCGCCTGCGCCACGTCAACGTGCCTCCGCGAATGGTCTACGTCGACGCGAGTCGCCCGGAAAGGGTCGAGGGCCTCACGCGCAACAAGTTCGCCGCGATGGTTCAGGGCGTGCGTGAGCGGGCGCTGACCCTCGGGCTTATCGACGAGGTAACCTGGAAACCAAGTCATCACGGGGCTGAAACGCCCGGCCGAGCCGGGGGCGTTCTCTCAAGGGGGTCGGGGCGTGCTGACCGCGAGTCCTCGCAGCGCCAGCTTTGCTCGGACCCACTTCCGAACGTGGTAAGTGTCGTTCGTTACCTGCCCGGTCGGGAGGGGGCACTCGGAAGAAGAGAAGACCGAGCTCCTCCTGGCGATGTGGAGTTCTCGTCGTCTCGTGAGGTATGGACGACAGAGTGGGCTCGTTCAGGCTGTACGCGGATAGCCCAGGTGCGGTACGCGACCTCGAGGATTACGGGAGCTGGTCGAGGGCTCGGAACATTCCGACGCGCCCGAAGGGGCTGTCGCTGGGCATCGCGCGCCGCCTTCCGCGGGAGAGGCTTTCGCGAGCCACCCGTGATTTCCGCTGCCCGTTCCGCTCGTGCCCGGTCGCCAGTCTTTGTCTCTTGTGAGCGCCGCCAGAGCGGGCAACCTGATCGTCCGGCGTGGCGGAGGCGCGAATCAGGACAACCGATAGGTGGGCCGGCAGGGGTACGCCGAGAAGTCGGCAATCGCCGATCCTCTCGTACGCTAGCGCGGGGCGTGGCCCGCAAGGCGCGCCAAGAACCGCAGACGCGTGGTGGCGCTGTCTAGCCCCGCCGCGTCGCGAGGCGCAAGCTCGTGGTTGGCGCACGAGGTGCATTCACGAGGCGCATTGGAGACCGCGATGGACGTGGCAGCCGCGTCCCAAACTGGAACGTCCGCAAGCACGAGGGGCGCATCGGCTCGGCAGACCCGATCCGGCCCTACTGGTACGCCGACTACATGGTGGCAGAGCAGGCCGGCGAAAGACTACCGTCGTGAGCGATTACGCTCTATTCGTGATCGACGCTCGCTCCGTTCACCCGTGAGGGTCCAACCATGCGATCGGATATCGCGCCCGGAGGCACCTTCCCCGACTATGAGCTACCTGACCACACGGGCACGCCACGCAGGCTCAGCGACCTGCAGGGCGACGATCCGTTGATCCTCACGCTGGCGCGCGGCCACTACTGCCCGAAGGAGCACCAGCAGCATCTGGAGCTTGCCGCGTTCTATTCGAAGATCGCGGTGGCGTACACCCAGATCGCGACGATCTCGACCGACGATCACCACACTCTCCAGGAATTCCGTGCGTCGGTCGGCGCCCAGTGGACCTTCCTGTCGGACCCTGACCGAAGGGTTCAGAGCGACCTCGACATTCAGGAGTACACCGACCCGGAGCACAACCCGATGATCCCGCACACGCTTGTGCTCAAGCCAGGCCTCGTGATCCACCGCATCTACAATGGCTACTGGTTCTGGGGCCGCCCGTCGGTTGTCGATCTCTGGCACGACCTGCGCACCGTGACGAGCGAGATCCGCCCCGATTGGGACCTGAGCGCCCCTGGACTCCGCAACGCCTGGGACGCGGGGGACTTCTCGCCCTTCCACGGGTGGAAAAATCGGCCCGGTCAGAAACCGGCCGCTCTTTGACGCGAGGAGGAACGATGACTGCCGAACTCCGCTCCGCCCTCTGTCTCCCGAGTATTGCAACGACCTCAGGTTTTCCGGACACGGTCTAGCGTGTCTTGCGGGGGACGGAGGCCTACTCTACCAGTTTGCCGTCGATGAAATTGCCGGCCTCCGGCGAGTGATCGGGCAAGTGAACAACGATAGAAAGGTCTTGCCGAAAGGAGTCCGCTACTGCTGTGCGCAGGTCACGGTGGTCGCGGCCACCACCCCGGTGGACGTCCGCTTCGGCGTGTGGTCCACGGAAGAGATGCGCCGAAGCAACGCTGCACGGAGCGGACCACCGGCGCACGAGCGAGGAACGTGCCTGCCTCTCGCTAGCGGCTGTGAGCTGGCCTCGATCGCGCGTCGATTGCGACCACCCCGAACGGGAGCACTTGCCGACGTGCCGACCGCTCGTCATTTGCCTCGTCAATAGGCCGCGAACGCTGAAGGCCTCGCCAGCCGGCTGCCTCGATCCCGTCAAACCAACTAAGCCCGTGCCCGAATCGTAGAGGTCGGCACAGGAGGTGCACGTCGCTGAGCGAATGAGCACGATCACGACGAAGGACGGAACGAGGATCTTCTACAAGGACTGGGGCACGGGTCAGCCCGTCGTCTTCTCCCACGGGTGGCCTCTGTCTGCGGACGCGTGGGACGCGCAGTTGGTCTTCCTCGGCGAACGGGGATATCGCGTCGTGGCCCACGATCGACGCGGTCACGGGCGTTCGGAGCAGACCTGGGACGGCAACGACATGAACACGTATGCGGACGATCTCGCCGAGCTCATCGAGCAGCTCGGTCTCCGCGGAGCCATCCTCGTCGGACACTCCACGGGAGGCGGCGAGGTGGCCCGGTACATCGGGCGCCACGGCACCGGGCGGGTCGCGAAGGCAGTGCTGCTCAGCGCCGTAGCGCCGCTGATGCTCAAGACGGAGTCGAATCCGGACGGTCTGCCCATGAAGGTATTCGACGAGATCCGCGCCAGCACTCGATCGGACCGCTCACGGTTCTTCAAGGAACTAGCGGTGCCGTTTTTCGGCTTCAACCGCAAGGGAGCCGAGGTGTCGCAGGGGCTCGTCGACTCCTTCTGGCTCATGGGCATGCAAGGCAGCATCAAGGGGGACCTCGATTGCATCAAGCAGTTCTCCGAGACGGACTTCACCGACGATCTCGTGAAGTTCGATGTCCCCACGTTGATCGCCCATGGAGATGACGATCAGATCGTCCCGATCGTGGCGTCCGGCCTGCTCTCGGCGAAGATCGTGAAGAACGCGACGCTGAAAATCTACAAGGGTGGCCCGCACGGCCTCGCCGCGACGCGAGCCGAGGAATTCAACGCCGACCTCCTCGACTTCATCGAGGAGGATGCGGGACGCTCCGTCGCGTCGGCTGCGGCTATCGGCGTGCATTAGTGTGACCGTGACTCCCATGAATCTGACGCGAATGCCGGCGCGATGCAACTCGCCGCAGCCGGTCTCGGCAGGAGTCCGCCAGAGAAGCTGACGACCCCGGATGCTCAGAAAACGCCGATCTTTCGGCTAGTGCCGCAAAGAGGCGGCGGCCAAATTCGCGTCTCGCACGAAACCCCCGCGGGTTCGCGCGAGGAGTGGAGTGGGCACAAATGTTGCCTGGCAGGTCGGGGTACCCCACGCGTTCCCGCGAGGAGAGAGGAGTCTCGATTGTCGGCTGCACACACGAGCGCGCGTGTTCGACTGCAAGCGCCGAGGCGGTCGCCGCGCACGGGGCCTAGTGAGCTTCGCCACGGGCCCGCGCAGAGAGACCCCTCGCGGCGACCGAGGTAAACTCATGTCTGCACCCCCGTCGACGTCCGCGACGATCCCACAGGTCCGGTTCCGTACCGTCGACGGGCTCCGGATCCGGTACGCAGACAGCGGTTTCTCGCAGCGGCCTGTGGTCCTGCTCACCTGTCCCTGGCCGGAGAGCGTCTACGCGTTCGCGCGGATCTGGGCGTCTCTCGCCGAACACGCCCGCCTCTTCGCGATCGACCTTCCGGGCTTTGGCGCATCCGAGGGTCGAGAAGACCTCCTGTCTCCGCGAGCGATGGGCGATTTCTTGGCCCAACTCATCGCCGAGGCGGATCTGGGCAGGCCTCACCTCCTCGCGCCGGACGTGGGAACCTCGGCAGCCCTGTTCGCGGCGGCGGCGCATCCTGAGCGGATCGCGAGCATAATCGTGGGCGCCGGCGGCGCTGCGGTTCCGATTCAGCTCGGCGAACCCTTGGCGTCGTGGGTGCTCGAGCCCGACCTCGACAAGTACCGCAGGATGGACGCGCGCGCGATCGTCGGCGCGGCGCTGGACACGATCGCGGGGGGGCTGCCCGACGACATTCGCGCGGACTACCTGGCGTGCTACGACGGCGCCCGCTTCGTCGAGTCGATGCGCTATGTCCGCAAGTATCCGGACGAGTTGCCTGCGCTCGCCGAGCAGCTGCCAGACATCGCGACGCCAGTCACGATCGTCGCCGGACGCCGCGACCGCGTCGTTCCCCTCGCTAACGCCACGTTTCTCGAGGAGCGGCTGCCCAACAGCCGCGTCGTGGTCGTCGATGCCGGCCACTTCGCCTGGGAGGAGGCGCCCACGGAGTATGCCTCGATCGTCCTCAACGCGATGAGTGCGAGTGCTCGTCACGCGGGGCGGACAACGTCGACGTCTACCGTCACCCTCTCCAAGGACAGGAACCATGTCTCAACCGTGCATTCAAAACGAACCAGGTGACCGACGATGACCTTTCGGATCGAGCTGCGGTCGGAGGGGCGGCTAGTCGTCGTCCACCTGGCCGGCCGGATCCGAGGCGAGAACCTCGGCGATCTGGATCGCGGGATCGAAGGCAGGGGCTCGATCGTGCTGGACCTCGACGAGGTGACGCTCGTGGACGTCGAGGTCGTGCGGTTCCTGCGGGACGCCGAGAATGCAGGGGTCGAGCTGCGCCACTGCCCACCATTCATACGGGAGTGGATCGACAGGGAGCGGGAGGTTGATCGCTGAGCCCCTCGACCGCGGCGGCGTCCCAAATGTCGACGGCCCCATGAGATGAGGCCCACAGGGCCAGAACGAGAATTTGCACCCCAAAGGAACTTTCCGGGCGGGACGCGTGTTTCTTAACTCGCCGTCGGTCTGGGAGCCAGCCACCGCGGTCCCATGTCAAACTAGCGCTGCAAGCGAAGGCTCGCCTGCACTCGTGACGATTCTCGGGTGAATGCTGGGTTCTCGGCGTGACACCTTCAGAAGAGCGTACCGTCGGCGTCTCGCACGGCGCGCTCGCGGGCGATCCAGGCTCGCATGAATGGAGCGCAGTTGCGCAACTCGATACCGCGACGGTCGAGCGACTCGAGCAGGCGAACCGCCTCCACGTTGACCAGGATTGCTTCGTCGAGGTCGAGCGCCGTAGTCCACCCGCTATCGGCCAGCTCTCGCTTCAGGTCCTCGAGCCTCTCCGAGCGCAATCGGCCGCTCAGGCGAAGAGCCGGTCGAGTTCCTTCGAGTCCCCCCTGTCGATCCGGAATGGTCAATCCTCACATTCCGCCGGCGATCTCTGCACCGTCCATGTCGTCCCGCGCACCCCAACCGAGAAGTCGCAGTCCCGAATGATCGCGCCGAGACGCGGCGATCCCCCAGCACTCGTCGCTTGGAGGCGGCTCCCGTTGGGTCTTCGGAGTTCACCGATCGCCCCCGCGAGCCAGGGGCATGCTCCTTGCTAACGATGGGGCAAGTTCCGCCAAGCGAGGGGACGATGTCGATTGAGATCATCATCGCAATGGTCTTAGCGTGGGCACGTCGCGTCTACTACTGGCGCACGCGCGCGAGTGGGGCAGAGTGCCAGCCGGTCGTATCCTCCTCGAGACAGCTGGTGCGGCGACGCGTGCTCGGCGATCCCAGCCTCATCAGCGAGCGTGCGCCTGGCGGTTGGAAAGATGATGGGCCCGGTCTTCGGGGCTCGGAATGAAGCGGCCGCCCGGGCCGGTGGGGCGCCGCTGGGCACCAATGGTGCCGTTGCGTGGGGCACCGCAGAACTGTGAGGGAGGGCCGCAGTCGGGCGGCCTGATGAGCGAGGCAGCGGTGGGCTAACGACTTACTCCGAGAACTCGGCATTCGCTGGTGCTCCGGTACGCTGACATGGCGCACGCAAGCGCCGCGCGCAGCAAGACCACGGACTTGCGGTTGGTGCCGCCCAGGCCTGGCAAGGACCGCAGGTGCCGGCTTCTGGCTGGCCCGCGAGGTGCACCACCGCGGGCCTGATTCGACCCAGGAGGCAGCGCTGAGCACTACCGCAAGCCAGCAGCCGCGAGGCGATCACCGACGCGGGCGTCGGGAAAGCCGACATGAAGCTCGAGGTGATCGCCATCCCAGTCTCGGATGTCGACCGGACGAAGGCGTTCTATGCCACCCTCGGCTGGCGGCTCGACGCCGATTTCAGCAAGGGTGACGGCCGGGCGGTACAAATATCTGTTCCTGATCGCTTCCGACATCCAGGCCGCCCGGGACGACCTGGTGGCGCACGGCGTCGAGGTGAGCGAGGTCTTTCGCTTCGCCGGCTTGAACCGAGTCGACGCCAAGGCTCGGTTGAGTGGTCCCCGCTCCGGACCGTCGCTGTTACGGGTCGTTCGTCTCGTTCAGCAGCGCGACGGGAACTGGCCCGTCTGGTACGCCATCTACATCGTGGCCGAGCAAACCGGCCAAGGGATTACAATCATGGACGATCTTCGCTCGGCCGGAACGCGGACAGTCGAGGCACGTGTGCGCCAAGAGCCCGATGACAATGGGCTTGTGAATGCCGTGCTTCTTGAGCTGCAGATCGAGGGTCGGTGTTGATAGCTCAGCCTTGTCATCCTTCTGGAAGAGGTCGTCCAACTTGAGCTCGATTGGCAGGAGAGAAGCCAGATCCCTTGCTCCGCTATCGTTGAGCGTCGCCGCGACCGCGGCCTGTCAGATCACGAGTCGGATCAGCCGAAGGTGAACACGAACGCCTTGATGCCAGGATCGAGGAACTCGATTTCTACCTGTCGGTCGCCGATCGGGGGCTGCTGGCGGACCAGCTGATACATACGCTGCTCGACGGCCTCGCCATCCCCCTGACCGTCGACGTCACCGCCGTGCGCAGCGCCCGGAGGATGCCCGTCGATGAGCAAGCGGAAGCGCACCACCCGTCCGCGTACGACCGGGCCCATGACCAGATGGAGGTCGCGCGCGTGAAAGCGCAAGACGATGCGCCCGTTCGCGTTGCCCAAGAGGACAGCATCCCTTCCCACGGTCCACTCACCCGAGAGCGCCCATTCGTTCAGCGGGAGCTTCGTAGGTGCTGTATAGGCTCGCTGCTCGTCCACCGCCCCGCCTCCCACCGTAGACATGAAGCCATTCGGGTGCTCGTACCGTAGATAAGTTTCCGGCGACTTCAGCTCTTCCCAGTCGGCCGCCACCTCCGCCGGGCGGGGATCCACCGGCGTCAGGTAGGGGGTGATGCCGCGGGCATTGGCCTCGGCCAGCAACTTCTGGATGAGGCGCTCCGAGCGCGCGTAGTCACCCTCACCGAACGAGCGGTGTCGAATTCGGCCCTGCACGTCGATGAAGTACAGCGCCGGCCAGTACTCGTTCTCGAAGGCGTTCCATATCGCCCGATCGCTGTCGATCGCGATTGGGTACTCGATCTCCATATCGCGCGCGGCCCAGCGGACGGTTGCGGTATCCTGCTCGAACGCGAACTCCGGTGTGTGAACGCCGATGACGAGCAGTCCCTTGTCCTTGTATCGGTTGGCCCAGGCGCGGACATACGGAAGCGACCGACGCCAATTGATGCAGGTATAGGTCCAGAACTGGACGAGGACGACCTTCCCGCGCAGATCGGCGGCCGTGAGTGGAGGTGAGTTGATCCATCCGGTCGCGCTGCCGAGAGCCGCCAGCCCGCCTCCACTCGAGACCTGGACGACCCTCCCGCCGATTTCGGTCTCCTCGGCGCCCATCTTCGGCGCGTGGCCCAGGATGAACCCGACGAATACCCAGGGAACCGCCCCTGCCGGAAAAATGAAGCCTCGTCGAGTCAATGACGCCAACGCAAGCATTAGGATCTCCCGTATCGTTATCTTGGGGCTCGCCTCACCGACGTGGACGAAGGAGCCAGCAAAGCCCGTGCCTGCGCTGCTCGACGCCGGAGCCCGCCTTGCGCCGGGAAAGTGCCCGCGTGCCTGCGACGAGTACTCAGAAATGGCCGAGTTCTCGGCCGCGAGTGAAGCGAGCGCCCGAGCGATCCCCCGCCTCTCATCGCTGGGCCCTGGAAGGTTAACCGCCGTGGCCCCTTCGCGGTTCGCGATTCAGTACGCCTTGAGAGCCGATTCTCGTGGTGCTCTCGGCGACCAAGAATCTCAGCCATGTCGCTCTCCGGCCTGACCGACCCGATCTCGACTCCCTCCAGGGTGTATGAGCCGGTCTGACCTACCCGACTTCATCCAGATCTCATCCATCTGGAGCCGGACCTCGGGGTACCGCAGCTCGGAGGACACTGCAGACCGCTTCCGCGGGGCTGAGCGTCGGGCCAGCGTGCTGCACCCGGTCACACGGTCGCTTGAGCGGTGCTGCCGCCGGCTCCCCATGTGCCGTCCTTCGCCAGGAACGCGTGAACCGCCGCGATGACCTGCGCACCCTCGCCGACTGCCGCGCCGATACGCTTGGTCGACCCGGCGCGGACGTCGCCGATTGCGAAAACGCCGTCGCAGCTCGTCTCGAGCGGCCGACGACCGTCCGCGACGTCTGCGCCCGTTCGCACGAATCCCTTCTCGTCGAGCACGACGCCCGCTCCGGAGAGCCACGCCGTGTTGGGCTCCGCACCGATGAACAGGAAAAGGTGTCGCATCGCTCGACGTACTTCCTTGCCCGAGGGAACGTGCCGGCAGCGGACCGCCTCGAGGACCCCTCCCCTTCCCTCGAGCGCGCACACCTCCGTCCTGAGCAGCACCTCGACGTTGGGCAATCCCGCGATGCGATCGACCAGATAGCGCGACATACTCGCCTCCAGGCTCTCCCCGCGCGCGAGCAACCATACCCTGGCCACCTGGCTCGCGAGGTACACAGCCCCCTGGCCCGCGGAGTTGCCCGCGCCGACCAGCGCCACCTCGTGGCCGGTGCAGAGCCTCCGCTCGAGGGGAGAAGCCCAGTAGTGGACGCCGGCGCCCTCGAACGCCGCCAGGTTGGCGATCTCGAGCCGTCGATACCTGGCGCCGCTGGCGACCACCACGGCGCGAGCCCGGACCCGCTCGCCACTTGCGAGGCCGACCGCGAAACGTGCGCTGTTGTGGTCGCGCACTCGCTCGAGACCCACCACCTCGCGCGGCATGGCCAGCTCGGCGCCGAACTTCTGTGCCTGGTTGAATGCGCGGGCCATCAGTGCCAGCCCGGTGATGCCGGTGGGAAATCCCAGGTAGTTCTCGATCCGGGCCGACGCCCCTGCCTGCCCGCCGAAGCTGCGGCCGTCGATCACCATCGTCGACAGGCCTTCCGACGCGCCGTAGACGGCCGCGGCCAAACCTGCCGGCCCAGCGCCGATGATCACCAGGTCGTACACCCGGGTGGGATCGATAGGCCGTACTAGCCCGAGGCAGCTCGCCAGCTGCACCTCGGTCGGATTCCGCAGCACACTGCCGTTCGGGCACACCACGATGGGGAGCTCCCCCGTGCCCAGATGGAAGCGCTCGATGAGCGCCCGCGCGCTAGCGTCCACCTCGGGGTCCTGCTCGAGGTGGGGATGGCCATTACGGGCGAGGAACCCAGCCAGCCGCAGCACGTCGGCATTGCCGGCGGGCCCGACGATCACCGGTCCGCCGACGCCGCTTTCCAGCAGGCCCACGCGTCGCAGGATGAGCGACCGCATGATGCGCTCGCCGATCTCGGCCTCCGCCACCAGCACCTCGTGCAGCTTCGGCGAGGGGATGACGAAGGCCTCCACGGCCGTCCGCGCGAGCGCGTCAACGAGGGAGGGTTGCCCCGAGAGCTGGGCCAGCTCGCCCATGAACGAGCCAGGGCCACAGGTGACGATCGGCTGGTCGCGCCCGAGCACGCCATGCTGGCTGATGGCGACCTCGCCGCTCACGATGACCACCATGCCGGGGCCGATCTCGCCGGTCGTCGCCAAGCGCTCGCCCGCTCGGTAGGCGCGCGTTTCTCCGAAGCGCCGCAGCCGCTCGACCTCGGCCGGATCGAGAGTCAGGAACACCTGATCGTAGCGGGTCTCGAACGTTGAACGTGGCGGCAAAGGCATACGACGGTTGCCCGGCTTCGTGGATTGGTCGACATAGCAGTGGTGAAGCGAGTTGCGTGCCAGCGACCCCGGCTGCGGTCGGTCGTTGCCGAACATTGAAGCAAAAGGCTTGGGGCGCGCCGGAGGATCAGAATTTGCCGAGCACCGCGCCCGAACTCCTCGGCCCGGACCCCCTCTCTTTAAGCCATGCACGGGCGGCATAGCCAGTGCATGGCGCGACTGAGGAGCTAACTTAACTATGACCCTCCGGTTCGATCCCCTAGCGCAGTTGCGCGAGGGCCTGTCCCTACAAGGGACCCACTCGGACGCAGGTGAAGGTGGCCAACTGGAGCGTCAAGGGGTATGCCCCGCTCGAAGCGGGAGCAGTGCCGGTCGTCGAACCCCTTCAGCTTTTTGGGCGGCCGATCGCTGGACAGGACAGAACGATCTGGACGTTCAAATTCATCCACGTGGAGGAGTACATGGACCTCATCGCAGAGCGAGCCTAGTAGCTCGGTGGTATCGCGGAAGGAACCGCATCGGTCCCTTTCCGGTTGGGCCTGGAGGATCGCATGCTTGAACGAGCGAGAGCGCGCTGGACAGAACCCCGCGCTTCCGTCCCAGCGTTCGCGGTAGGGGCATTGACCGTTGCGATGGCCGTGTTGACGCTTCACCTCGGCACTGCCCACGCAATGGAAGCGTCGCATGGACACGTGGCCACGGCGGGGGGGGATACATTCCAGGAGCTCATGAATGGGGCGATGGATCGGATGCATGCGGGAATGGCTGTTTCACCTGGCGGCGACCCGGATGTGGACTTCGCCCGAATGATGATCCCCCACCACCAAGGGGCGGTGGACATGGCGGTAGTCGAGCTGCGCTTCGGGCGTGACGAGCGGTTGCGACGGCTTGCGCAGGCGATCATTATCGAACAGAAGCAGGAGATCGATGTGATGCAGGCGGTTCTGCGTGATCTCTCGCCAGCGCCAGACCAAACTGCCCAGGGTTCCCGGTGAGAGGTCGACACGGAGGTGCCTATGCGTAATTGCATCCGGATGAGGTGGCTTGGGGTCGGGTTCGTCCTCCTCGGTGCGCCCATCGTGCGTGCGGTTGCGGGCCAGGCGCCCGCCCCGGCGAGCGCGCCTGACATCGCCGTGAGCGGCAAAGACCGTGTCTATCTTGCCGAGCAGTTCTCGAATACGGTGTCGGTGATCGATCCCGAAGCAAACCGGAACCTCGGCGTCATCCGGCTCGGCGAGCCACAGCCGGCCAATCTGAGCCCGCTCTACCGAGGGCAGCTCCTGGTGCACGGGCTCGGGTTCTCGCCGGATCATCGGACGCTCGCGGTCGTTTCTATCGGCTCGAACGCAGTGACGTTCATTGACACCGCGACGAACGCGGTGAAGAACGTCACCTACGTTGGCCGATCTCCACACGAGGCGTTCTTCAGGCCCGATGGACGCGAGGTCTGGGTCACCGTCCGCGGCGAGGACTACATCGCGGTCCTCGACGGCCGAACATACCGCGAGAAGACGCGCATCCATGTGCCGAACGGACCGGGGATGACGATCTTCTCGCCCGACGGCAAGTACGGGTACGTGTGCTCGAGCTTCGAGCCGGAAACGGTTGTCATCGCCGCGAACGACCATCGGATCGTCGGCCGCGTCAAGCAGGAGTCACCGTTCTGCCCGAACATCGCGGCGACACCGGACGGAGACCAGGTCTGGCTCACGCTGAAGGACGTGGGGAAGGTGCAGGTCTTCCAGGCCAAACCGCCATTCAAGGTGCTCCAGGTGATCGAGAGCGGCCCGCTTACGAACCACGTGAACTTCGTCCGGACGTCGCAGGGGCGTTTCGCGTACGTGACCGTCGGCGGTTTGAACCAGGTGAAGGTGTACAGGACCGAGGGCGACTTCGCATTACTGGCGACGATTCGCGTCGGTGCCCTCCCTCACGGCATCTGGCCCTCGGGCGACGGCACGCGCGTCTACGTCGGCTTGGAGAACGCGGATGCTGTGGCGGCCATCGACACTGCCACCCAGCAGGTCATCGCAACGATTCCAGGGGGTCAAGGTGGCCAGGCCATCGTCTACGTTCCGAACGCGGTGCCCGAGGGCGATGGTACGCTGAACCTAAAGCCATTCGGCACCGCTGGTGAGGCGACGCATCTCCAACTGGGACCGCCGGGCGGAGAGGCAGCCACAAGCGTCACCCTGTTCGAGCAGGGGCTCACGCAGGTGCTGCAGGCAGCAGCGACAGGCCTCGAGCCGAAGAAAAGCTACGTCTTGGCGCTCGCCAACGTCCCCGAGGGCAGTGGGGCGCTGGAACCATTAGCACGATTCAACTCTAATCCAGCCGGCGCGGCGATCGTGAACGCGGTAGGGCCGATACGGCAGGTAGTCGCCCCATCGGAAGCCCCCACCCGCCGGTACCTCGTCATCGCGCCGCTCGCCACCGACGGTAGTCTCGGGAGCCCTGTCCAGACCCAAGTGGCCGACTGAGCGCGCCGCTCCGATTATCGTTCTCGGGATGCTTACATTCGACTTTGAGACCGAGCGGCGCCGAGGTGGTGGTTTCGGCCGCAAATGCTCGAACCCGTCGCTTCGGAGAGGCTCCGACCACGCTGAGAACACGATCTGAGCACGCCAGTTTAGGCGGCTTCCGGGAGGCTCGGACCTTCCAAGCGGTGTACAGGTCATCAGGGCAGGGGCCTCCCACACGTGTGCGCTCGTGAATGACGGCGCTTGGTGTTGGGGATGGAATGCAAGTGTGCCAGCTTGAAGACGCCCCAGAACCTACAGCCTCGTGCCAGGTTCCTGTAATCGGTCTGTGAACGACCCTCGGCCACACCAGCCCCGGGCCGTCGCCAGGGCGACCGCGAGACGCAACGCGGCGAACACCCAGGACCGCCCCCGCGCATCTAGCGGCCGTCCGGCCCCAATAGGGCCAAGACTCGAGTGGACTCTGATGGGTGCCGTTGCACTCGGTTGGACTCGCATTTGACATGACAGGCTGCCAGCGCGAAATCTCGGGAAAGCAGCGTGTCATCGCGTGATTGACTATTTCGCTCCCGGCGATTTCATCCCTTTCCCCGCTTATCCCAACGCCCCGAGAAATCGGGGCTTCTTTGTCGACTGCGACAGAATCGTTTCGTGCGCTTCCTCGCGCTGTCATCAGGTGCCGCTTGTAACCGCGCGACCGCCGTCACGCCGAAAAGTGAGCGATTTCTGAACTTCCGGCGCGCCGGTCCACAGAAGCCGATGGCCGCCCGCACGCAGCGTAGGCAGCACCGGTGCGCGCCCACCGTGCCATCGACGCCAGCTGAACATGACCATGGCGGCGATTTCGCTGAGTTTTGACCCATGGGTCGATCCCGGCAACTCGCGGCCCGGCAACCAGCCTCGGCAAGCGATCGTGGTGGTCCGCTCCGTGCAGAACCGCTCGTCCGTCGTACCTCATACGCGTATTGTCGCAAAGGAGTGTCTATGTTCACTAGCCGAGACAGAAGCCCCCTCGTGTCGAGCCTGCGCCCCGCCACACGCTCGCCTGTTCGCGCCCTGGGGGTAGCGGGCGCGTTGCTTTTCATCTCGGTCAGCCTGCCGAGTCCCGCTCAGGCGGCTGACTATTCCTACGACCAGATGAAGACGACGTACGGTCAGTTCGCGAAGATGGTCGCGAAGATGGATCCGATGAAGACCATGAAGATGATGGATCCGGATAGCAGAGGGTACGTCACAAGGGAGGAATTCTTGAAGTTCCAAGAGAAGCTCTTCAACAACATCCCCAAGCAGAATCCCGACAGGGTCACGGCGCAGGAATGGCGCAGCACTGCGTCCGTCCCCGAGGACGGTTGAGCAGGGCTGCCTGCGGCCGGCTCATTGCCACACGAGATGGTTGCCTGCCCAGCGGAGCCATCGTCAGGGGAGACGCGATGCGCACACTGCGAAACGTTCTGCGGTTTGCCACGACGCTCATTCTCGTGCTGCTCTTCGGCGGCACGGCGCGGTCGGATGACCACACGGTGAAGATTGCCACGAAGGACCAGGTCGGGAGTTACCTCACAGACGCAAAAGGGATGACGCTTTATGTGTTCAAGAAGGATTCGCCCCGGAAGAGCGCCTGCTCGGGTGGCTGCGTAACGGCGTGGCCGCTGTTCTATCGGGAGGAGGTGGGCGTCACCGATAGGCTCCAGGCCGATGACTTCGCCACCATCACACGAGAAGACGGCAAGAAGCAGACGACATACAAGGGACTGCCGCTCTACTACTTTGCTGGTGACAAGCATCCGTTGGACACGAACGGTCAAGGGGTGAAGGACGCCTGGTTCGTAGCCGCGCCATGACCAGAAACCCGTGACGGTTGTTGACGTCGGGCGGGACCGGAACAGTGAATATGCTCACCGGCGGGGACGGCAGCTCGGTCCGGCCAGGCCAACTATATGCCAGCGGCAGCGGCTAACCGAGCAGGCGAAGCCTGGATTCACGCGACACGAAGGGACCGGGGGTCACTCACGTGTCGGCACGGCCTAGCTTTGGTGCAACCAACGGCGTGGCAGGGCCGGCTACGAGCGCCATAGAACGCCGGTTCTCGAGCGAGATCCAACTGAGTTCGTACGGTATGCTGAATCCCGCCTCCAGCATTGGAAGGCAATTTGCAGGACACCTCGAATACGCCCCGAAACACTGAGACCCCACAGGGAAGACCGTGAGGCCCTTGACTTACCGGACGCGAGCCTTGAGTGAAGGGTTGAGCCTCTTCCGCTGGTTGTGGGCGCGCAGGAAGGCGACGACTTGGACCATCAGCTCCTTCATCGTCCAGCAGCCGTGAGTGCGCGTAACGTTGGCGTGCAGGTCGAGCCAGACGCGCCCGATCCGCTTGTCGTCTTGGCAGTGCCGCGGGAGAAGGTGCAGCACGGTGCAGGCACCGAACTGGGCGAGGAAGCACTTCGTCTTCTTGCTCGGCTGGATGATGTAGTTGTCGAGAATAAGGTGGATGCGCCGGGCGCTGCGGCACTCGCCAAGGAGCTTCCAGACGAGCTGGTGGAAGAGTTCGCCCGCCTTGCTGGAGGCGTCCACCCAGGTCAGCTTCCCGGTTGCCGCGTTCAGCACGCCGGCCACAAATCGCGTTTCGTTCTGGCCGGGCGTGAGCGCGTAGCAGCGGTGCCCTCGCAGCATCCAGCCGCGACCGATCTTCGGGTTGAGGTGGACGTCCACCTCGTCCTCAAACAAGACCGGCTTGTCAACGGTCGCCCCTCAAGCGAAGCGGCGCAGGCCCCTGCGAAACGCGCTTCCTGCGGGCGGAATTCCAGGGGCACGCGACCGTCGGCTTTGGCATTCCGAGCCGGGCGCCGATGGCCGAGAGCGCTCGCCCAACGGTGCAGGCGGCCACGCGAGGAAGGCGCGCTCCAACTCGTGGCCGAGCAGCTCGCGCGTCCAGGTTGTGCGCTACCAGCCGAACTCGGCCGGGACCGAAAGCAGCACGCGCACGAGCTCCTCCTTGAAGCGGGCATCGACGCTGCGGACGTGGAAAGCGCGCTGGTCGATGAGCCCAGCCTCGCCGGACTCAGCGAACCACCTCGCAGCCTTCACGACCGTGGACGGCACGCACGACAAGTCGCGCCTGACCTGCAGCGGAGAGAGTCCCTCTCCGAGCTTGGCAATCATGAGACACGGAGGGCGGTGTTCGGCTCCTTGGCCCTCCTTGGCGCGACAAAGCAGGCGGCGTCGCGAAGCCTGATCCAGTCGCGGAATGTTGTGCAGGGGAACCGTGCCTCCGGGTTCGTGTGCGACCTCGCAACCGCCACGATCGATGGGGCGACCTTGGCCTTAACTTTCTCCCCGAGGTCCCGCGGTCTTTCCGCTGATCGCGAATCACGAACGGTGACGAACGGTGGTTTAGTCCGGAACGGACTCCGATCAAATATACTGACAAAGCGCCGCGGCAATGGACTACAATGCGCCGCGCCGAACGGGAACACGGGAGGATCAGTTAATGCCCCAGGGTACTAACCTTGATCGCCGTGGATTCTTCAACGCCGCGGGGATGACGATCGTTGCCGCCAAGCTCGGCATCCTGCGCGCGGCGAGCGCGCAGTCGAGGGACGTTCAGGCTGTAGCCTCCGCGAACGGCGGTGGCGACCAACAGGCAAGAACCCTGACGCCAGCGAGTCCGAAGAACACGTCGTTTGCCTCGATGAAACAAGTCAACGCCGGCGCCCTCAACGTCGGATACGCTGAGGATGGGCCGGCCGATGGGCAGCCAGTGATCCTGCTGCACGGTTGGCCGTTTGACATCTACGCGTTCGTCGACGTTGCTCCGCTACTCGCGAAGGTTGGGTACCGCGTCATCGTACCGTACCAACGCGGTTATGGCTCGACGACATTCCTCTCGCCCGACACGTTCCGCAACGCGCAGCAGTCGGTCTGCGCCGAGGACGTCGTCAATCTCATGGGCGCACTTAAGATCGAGAGGGCGATCCTCGGTGGTTTCGACATCGGGTCGCGCACGGCAGCCGTCGCGGCAATTCTTTGGCCCGACCGCGTCAAAGCCTTGGTGCTCGTGAGCGGTTACTTGATCGCCAACGTGCCAGCGAACGCGCTGCCGGCGCCGCCGAAGGCCGAATACGCTTTTTGGTACCAGTGGTATTTCTCGACGAAGCGCGGCGTGCTCGGCTACACGCAGAACACCTACGAGTTCAACAAGCTCGTTTGGTCGCTCCAGTCGCCGAAGTGGCAATTTGACGACGCAACTTTCGACCGCACCGCGGTGTCGTACGAGAATCCCGATCACGTGGCGATCGTTATACACAACTACCGCTGGCGCATTGGCCTCGTCCCGGGCGACAAGCAATTCGATGGCCTCGAGAACAAGCTCTACTCAGGCCCCGTCATCACTCAACCCACGATCACAATCGCGAGCGATTTCGATGGCGCAAATGCAAGCGGCACAGGGTATCGGAACAAGTTCACCGGGAAATACTCGCATCAGATCCTCGACGGGATCGGTCACGATGTGCCGCAGGAGGCACCCCAGGCCTTCGCCGACGCAATCATAGAAGTCGCCGGCTATTGAACCGATCCCAGAAATGTCATTGAGCTTGCTGGAGGGCGATGCGGGCACAGGCCAGATAGAGGAAGGCCAAGTAGTGCGCACCGGTCCGCGCTCCCGCTGGCACCGCGTGCCCACGCCGTCAAGCCAGCCCAGGGCGCGCGGCCCTCAGCGCGGGCCTGCGCGCGTAGGTTCGAGCAAGATCGGCACATCGCTGAGTCGGTGCGGATCGTGGACCATGGTCCGCGACCACCGACCTTGTCGACGCGTTCGAGGCCCAGATTCGTCGACTTTTAAGACGTCTTGAACTTGTACTTGTCAATGCGCAGGGCCCGGATCTTCGAGTCCAGCGTCTGCCGAGCAAGCCCTAGCCTCGCGGCGGCGCCACGCACGCCCGAGATGCGTCCCTTGCTCGCCGCTAATGCGGTCTCGATGAGCTTTCGCTCGTCTTCGGCGAGGGTGCCCGCGAACGAGACGACGGGCCTGGGAGTCTGGCTCGCCTCTCGCCTCATCCAGGACTCATCAACCGCGAAGGTCTCGCTATCGCTCAGGATGACGGCACGCTCGACGACGTTCTGGAGCTCACGAACGTTCCCGGGCCACGTATAGAAGCGAAACATCTCCATGGTTTCCCTGTCGATGCTCTTGATTCTCTTGCCCGCCTTCTTGGCGTACCGCTCGACCAGGTATTGCACCAGCAACGGGATGTCTTCCTTGCGTTCGCGAAGCGGCGGGATCTCGAGCGGGAACACGTTGAGTCGATAGAAGAGATCCTCGCGGAACGAACCCGCCTTCACTGCGGCCCCCAGATCGCGGTGCGTCGCCGTCAGGATCCGCACGTCGACGGAGACCGGTCGGCTGCCGCCGACGCGCTCGAATTCGCGCTCCTGCAGCACTCGAAGCAGCGCCACCTGCGTCTCCCCCGGGAGATCGCCGATCTCGTCCAGGAAGATCGTCCCGCCGTCGGCCGCTTCGAACCGGCCGACGCGCCGTTGCAACGCCCCGGTGAAGGCGCCCTTCTCGTGCCCGAACAGCTCCGAGGCGACCAGCGACGCGGGGATGGCCCCGCAATTGACCCGAATGAACGCGCGGCTCGCGCGGGTAGAGCACTTGTGAATTGCGCGGGCGACCAATTCCTTGCCCGTTCCCGTCTCGCCCAATATGAGGACGGTCGAGTCGGTCGCCGCGACCTTCGCTATCCGCGTTAGCACCCGCCGCAGCCCGCCGGACGAGCCGACGATCTCCTCGAACATGGACGAACGATCGATCTCGTCGCGCAGCGCGAGATTCTCGTTGCGGACCCGCTCTTCGATGCGCTTGCGATCCTCGATGTCGGTTCCCGTCGAGTACCATCGGATGATCTGCCCCCTCTCGTTGCGCAGCGGGTGAACCCTCACCAGGAACCAGCGGTACTGCCCGTCCTTGCGACGCGCGCGCAGCTCCATTTCGAACGGTTCGCCACGAGCGAGGCCCCGCAGGCGTTCTTCGCGAATTCGCTCGACGTCGTCCGGATGGAGGGTCGCGGCGCGAACAGTCTCGGAGTTCGCTTCTTCGAGGCTGCGCCCCATGTAATCGAGCGCGAACGCGTTCACGTACAGGGGGCTCCCATCTGGCGCCAGCACGGAGATTCCCAGCGGAATGGCGTCGGTGATGCGCCGGAGTTCCTCGTTGGCCGCTGTGAGCTCGTTGGTCCGCTGTACCACCCGTGCGTCGAGCTCCTCCGCGATTCGTCTCTGCTCGCTCAGGAGCCGCGCCTCCTGCAGGCCGATCGCCGCCTGGTTCGCCGCGACGTTCAGTAGGAGCTTTTCGCTCTCGCGCGGGAAGTCGGCGCGGGCAGCTGCCGGCACGATGACGCCGATGTCGTCCCTCAGCCCCAGTCGCAGCGGCGCGATCCAGACGCCGCCCCCACCGATAGGGCTCGGCACGCGCACCGGCGACTGATGCAGGTCTCCTTCGAGCCAGGTCTCGAGCGCCCGACCCACCTCCCGAGCAGTCGGCACATGCCGGGATTCCGCCAGCCGCACCATCTCGAGATGCCCGCCGCCTTTCACGTTCAAGCGCGCGTACGCGAACTCGAGGCGCAACATGCCCACGACCGCGTCGAGCAGCGTGCCGACGATCTGTCGCCAATCCTGGCCGGTCCACATGGCAGGAAGGGCCATGACGCTGACCAGGTCGTTGATGCACGCTTGCAGCAGCCTGATGTCGGTCGCCTGTTCCATCTCACCATCTCGACACCATGCACACTGTCAGCGGTGCTTGGCTCGTCTTTCGCGAAGCTCGCGCAGGAATTCCTCCGGGGGCGTGTGGAAGGGGTTCTGCTGGAGGATCCCGCCTATGATCACCACCGGATGCGTCCGGACCATGTCGAGGACCGTAGCTCCCCCGAACTTGGCGAGATCGTAGACGCAGATGACCGCGTCCTCGTGACGGGACCACACGTAATTCACGCGCGACTCGAACTCGACGAGAGCGTCCACCTCCCGTCGACCTTCGGCGGCCCAGTCCATGTGGCACACGATGCGACTGAGCGGAAATTGTTCCCTGGGGGTACGGCTGGCCATCTCCTCGAACGCCTCGAGCATCCGGTCCTGATCGAAACGGCCGTCACGAAGGTAGGTCTCGATGCTGCTCCGGAGCTCCAATTGACCGCTCCGCTGGGCCGCGGCCGCATCGATGCCTGCGGCAGCCAGCCGTCGCACGTGATTCCCATGGTGGTCGGGGTTGAGGACGTGAATGGCCTTGTCGCCAAGCTCGAACCCTTGCTTGACGAATGGAAGCAGCACCCGGTACTCCTCGTCGTCGCTGTGGAAGAACGCACATACATGTCGTGGCTTGGCGAGTTCCGAGCCCGCGAAGACGATCGGCGCAGCGGACGCGCTCATGGGGTTCCCGTCGTTGGGAGATGACTGCGGTTGGCTGTTACCTTGATGGGCGGCGAGCTTAATTGCGTACGCAAACGTCGCGAACTTTTTTTGGGGCGCAAACGGGCGATCAGACCCCGGGCGCACCGGGGTTAGACTCATACGGCCCCTCGTTGATTGATCCCGGCCTTACAAAGGGCAGCTCTGCCGGATGGGGTCGGTTGAAATCGCGCATCGATCGGGGAACAGGGAGATCCCGTATTCGCGCCACCCGCCGGACAACCCATGTCCGAAATGGCCGACCCACCCAGAGGCCGATGGGCACCGGGAAGGGCCACACTGTCGCGGGACGCGGTGATAGTAGGGACGTAACGAGCGCCCCGACGCGCACCTTGGCCTTATCGGAGGGGGCCGTCAGCTACCGACCCGGCGGTGTGGTCAGCGAGAAGGCGCCGGGGTACCCTTCCGGCGCCCGGTCAGCCAGGTTATCGGTTCCCACCGTGCTCGCAGCTGGGAAGTGTTGGCGCTTACCGCTGTCCCCATTCCGGCGAAACCCGGCGAGTTCGGCCCTCGCCTTCTTGACGGTCCAGTTCTCCTTTTGCGCCCGCTCGACGACCGCGTCGAGGCGAGCGAGGAACGCTCCTGCGATTCCTCCGCCTTCCGACACGTTTCCTTCACGACCCTGGGACCCTGGAAGGTCTCACCGTCAGCGGCGTGGCGTTTCATCGCACGTGCATCGAGGTCTAAGCCTCGGGCGTGCGCCCAGGCCTCCACAAGGTTCCGGTACTGGGTTGTCAGCGAGGAGCTTGTTCAGAACCTGGCCAGTTCGAAACCAACTTCGCGACCGATGACTCGAGACATTACGGCGGTCTGGAGCGACCGGGGCGTCTCGAGTAGCCCGACAAGGTTCCGCGCGACGGCCCCGTGCAGGCCGCGCTCGGCGCCGATCTTCTCCACCAGATCGCCGGCTGGCACCAAGAGTAAGGAGGACGGCCATCATGAAGGTGGCCGTTGGCACCCCATTGAGGGCGCTGACTGGGGCACTCGATGCGGATTTCACTCGCATGGAAAGCTTGTGATCCCGGGCAGTTCGACGTTCTCGGGACGCACAGGCGTGCGCCGAACGAGCCGCCCGTGGCCCGGCTCGGGGACGAGCTTCATCGTCGCCTCGCCGGAAATGAGCGGGACGTAGCGGGCGAGCCGCGCGAATCGCGCGGCGCCCACCGTTTCCGCGCCCGCCAGAACACATCGTAGGCGCCTGCAGGAAGCGCCTCGGCGACGTGTTCCCGAACGAGGGGGTCGTGCCTCGCCTCAGCGGCGAGCTGCCAGAGGTTCCGGACCCTGCGACACGGAAGCCTGTGATCGATGGACGCCAGTACTTCGCTCGCAAACCCCGCCATACGTAGGACCGGGGCCACGTCCACGCTGCGCCCCTGCAGGGCCGCAACGACCGGGCGTGCGGTCAGGACCGATGCGTGGGTAGCCACACTCATGTGGCACCCGGGGTCGATCGTTCCGTCGCCCAGAACAATGCGGGTCGATGTGCGTCGAGTCTACCCTTCCACACTGCCAAGCCTGCCGGGAATGGCGGCAGGAACTGGAGATGAACCCACGAGGGATTCCCCTACGATGCCGAGGGGCGAACACGTGATGGGTCCACTGTTCGTTCGACGTCATAGGACCCAATAGCAGATGGAGGGCAGTGCAAATGGCCATCATCACCGTGTCTGGGGAGTTCGGTACCGAAGGTAGATACGTCGCCGTGTACGTCGCAAAGGCGCTCAACTACCATTTCGTCGACAAGGACGTCATGGAGCGTGTGGCCCTCGAGTATGGCTATACCGAATTCGAAGCTGTCTACGAGGCGAAGCCCGACCTCCTCGCGAAGTTCGATGAGCGCCAGGCCGAGCTCGTCCAAGGGCTCGACAAGGTCAACCTCGCCTTGGCTCGCCATGGGAACTGCGTGATCCTCGAAGGGGGGGCCTTCGCAGTACTGGGCGGCTTCTCCGACGTCCTGAACGTGCGGATCCAAGCCTCGATCCGGGCGCGCGTCCAGTGGGCGATGGAGCACCACGAGTTCTCGGATCCGGTGAAGGCCGAGGCATTTGTGAGCGAGCATGACAAGGCGCGAGCCGCCTTCGTCGATTACTACTACAAGGTCCGATGGGACTCGGCTCGTGCGTTCGATCTATCGGTCGACACAGACAAGGTGTCGCCAGAGTTGGCGGCGAGGTGGATTGTCGAGGCGCACGAGGAGCTGGTGACTACCAAGAGGAATCCATTGGGCCAAAGGTCAGCGAGCAACCTCCAGGTGGACCGTATCCTGGCGGACGCCGTCAACGAAGCACTGGGGTGCAATCTGACCCATTGACGATGGGTTCAAGCCACCTACCAAGCGTGGCTCGTAAAACACCATCGCGCTGCCAATGCTAAGCCGTACGTCACGCCGTCACGGGCCGAACGGCCCAGAAGCCGGCGTTGGTTCCGGCGGTTGCGCCACTGGCGAGGCGGCATCGAACCTCGCATCGCCTCGCTTCGGAATGGAGCGCGCGTTACCGTGGCTTCAAACCTCGTCGGCTGGAGTGCCGTCAGCCAAAATCTGGTCTCCATCCCACGTGACTCTCGCGTAGAAAGAGCGAAGCAACCGTATAACACCGAGGCCGAATGGACAACGGCATCTACGGACCAAGCTTGGCGGAAATCGGCCGACTGGCCGAGGCTGCGATCTTCGGCGCCCTTTCCGAGACGTACCGTCGCTTGCGGATCGGCGGGCTGCCACTGCCTGGGGCGGGGGCCGAAACATTCTCCCGCTGATAGCCCCCGGTTGGTCTCATCTGGGCGCGAGCGCCGGCTGGAGTTGCCGGCCTGGCCCGCAGGGGCGCTGGATGTGTACCGTGACGACGCTGAGAAACGGTTTAAACCAGTGACCACGGTCCAATCACATCCGGTCGCCCAGCAGTGCGCGTCCGCCGGCGATCTCGGGGCTCTTCATCTACAGGCGTCATAAGAGAAGAAGCTGCTGCCGCCCCGCTCCCAAGGCCGCTTCCCCCAGCTCCTCGCCGGGACTCGAACTCAGACAAGCGTCGGGGTGAGATGGTTCCCGAGTCTCCGTGGCCGGCCTTCGGAAATCGGGCCCCTATACGGTCCTAGCAAGCACGAAAGCGAGAGTAGGCCTGCCGTCGTGAGACTCGAATTCTAGTCGTGGCAACGGATAGGGTGGTCGCGGAGGACATCCTGTGCGAGTCCCGGGTCCGAGGGCGGAGTCATCTGCCGGTACTCCATGAGCAACTCCTCGACCGCCTCGTACACCTCCTCGGAAAGGGCCAAAACGGCCGCCTCGTCCCCCTCTTCCTCCCACTCAATGATCTTGTCCGCTAGCTGCCCAAATCGCTGAGCCAGGGTAAGTTCGTTCTCCCTCCCAAAGAACTCCGAGAGCGAGAACGCAAAGTCCCGAGCGGTGACGAGCTCGCCCGCTGCCTGGCGCTCAGTGAGACCTACCTCTTCGAACAATCGTTCGCCGTCCTGCAGCAATTCCTCGTCGGCTGCAACCATCTCAGCGAAGCGCTTCAGCATGTAGTACCGCTGCGCGGTCATGATTCTCTCCTCCTCAAAACAGCCGTTCGTCTTCGGCCTCGTCTAGGGTTCGCGCAGCGATAGCGAGGCCGTGCGACCCCTTCCCAGCCGCTCTGGCGCTGGCGCATCCATTGCCCGTTAGCGGCCACCCACGACGGTTGAGTGCCCCTTCCAACCTGGCGCAGGTCCACCGCCGGATGTGCCCCAACAACAGATCCGTGACTAATAGGGTCGTCCCGCTCGGGCTCGCACACGCGCCGCTCGCTTCGCATCCCCAACAGGAATGCTGCGGTTCGAGCAACCGCGCGCCGCTGCGGGTGCAATTCATGACCCACACCTCCTCGCGATCACACCAAACGATTCGCCAGCGGATCGGACTCGATCTGCATGGGAGTGGAGGACGACGTTGACGTGGTTTTCGCCTTCGAGGTCGGCTGCTCGACATGGTCGCCCGATGCGCCGAACCGCGCCCCTATGTTCGTCCAGTACACGTGACCGCGGGTCACGTCGGCGATGAGTCCGGCCGGCGTGGGCCCCAGACCGTTCAGGATCTCCTGCCGGCCCGGTCGGTCTGGATTCCTTGAGCTCAAGCACGGCAGAAACGCCCGAAGCGGAGACAGGCGCTCCTTGACTCTCGTCTCCGGGGGCTGGGTTGCTGAACGTACCCTCATAACCGGTTCCCTTCAGGTGTTGCGAGGCTACCCTCAACCGACCTCGAACTGCTTTGCCCCAGGCGACCTAACGACCGACCCTAGGCGCCACACGAGCGTAGTTGCTCCACATCAGTGCTGAGCAAGCGTCCGATCGCGGTTGAGCCTTGGACGCGGAGTCACCTGGCTCGTACCGAAGGCGCTTTCTCTCACTACGACGCCCACGGGCGCTCGAGGCGCAGGGCGGCACGGGGCCGGCCACCTCGGGCGCCCGCGGTCGAACATTTTGTCGTCCTAGGCAATGTGAGCGAAGCACTTCGGCTGTACCTTCACCTAGGTGAAAGCCGACGAACACTCAGGCCACGTCGGTGGCTCAGGCGGCCTCCACGACTGCGTTTCACGACGAAAGACCAGTACAGAAGCCCGTCGAGGTCCGCCTGGGTCGCGGGGAGGGAGTTTTGGCCGCTGGCATGCGCTGACCACCAACCAGCGTCCGCGATTCGGCGCGCGTCGTCTGGTACGAGAGGTGTTGTCGTGGACGAGAACTTTGTTCCAAAGGCGCCGACCTACGGGTCATCCTGCAGGCCGACGGCCCGGAACTCGCCCTGAGGGCCCCCGGGGCTGCACGCAAAGGACTGTGGTCGACGGCAACTTCCACATCCTGAGGCACTACTCGCACCTCGCAATGCGCGGAGCGCCGGTCAAGGTCCTCCAGGAGCTGGACGTTCACCCGCACATGTCCACGACGATGCGCCACATGTACCTCGCGGAGACGACATGACGGCACCGGAACAGAGACGCAAGCCCGCATTTTGGCAACGCAGCCTCGAATCGGTCTTGACGGAGCTGCGCACGGACGGGGCCGGCCTCGACGAGCCTGAGGCCGAAAGGCGCTTCGAGCTCCACGGGCCAAACGTGCTTCGACCACCGCGAAAACGGGCCCTGGTGCTTGAGTTCCTGTCTCGGTTCGGCAACCCACTCATCATCCTACTTCTCGCCGCGGCCGCCATTTCCGGATTCACCGGGGACAAGGCGAGCTTCATCATCATTGAAGTCGTGATCGTGCTGAGCGTCACGTTGGACTTCGTTCAAGAGTACCGCGCCGGCCAAGCCGCGGATCGGCTCAAGAATTCGGTGGCGTTGCGGACCACCGCAATTCGTGGCGGACGGACGATGGAAATCATGGCTGACCGCATCGTTCCCGGAGACGTGGTCCAGCTCGAGCCCGGCGAGCTCGTTCCTGCAGACGGCCGTGTGCTCGAAGCTCGCGATCTTTTCGTCAACCAGGCTCTGCTCACCGGTGAGCCTTACCCAGTGGAGAAGCGCGCTGGAGAGCTGGAGGATCCGACCCTGGATGTGGCTGCCGCCTCCAATGCCGTCTTCATGGGAACCTCGATCATCAGCGGCACAGCGCGCCTGCTCATCTGCCACACTGGGCCGGCGACAGAGCTCGGGACCATCGGCTCCAGCTTGGTCGCGAAGCCCCCGGCCACAGCGTTCGAGACCGGAACGCGCCAGTTCGGTCTTCTCATCTTGCGGATTGCCGTCCTCATGGTGCTCTTCGTCCTGCTCGTCAACGGCCTTTTCCACCGGCCCTGGCTCCAGTCGCTCCTCTTCGCGGTTGCGCTAGCGGTGGGGCTCACGCCCGAGATGCTGCCCATGGTCGTCTCCGTTACTCTCTCTCGGGGCGCCCTCCGGATGGCGCGGGAGCGAATTATCGTCAAGCGGCTCACAGCGGTGAACGACCTCGGCAGCGTAGACGTCTTGTGTACCGACAAGACGGGAACGCTCACCGAGGCTCGGATCAGTCTGCAGAAGCATCTCGACCCGCTCGGCCGTGACAGCGCGCGGGTCCTCGAGCTCGCCTATTTGAACAGCTCCTTCGGAACCGGCATCAAGAACCCACTCGATGAGGCCATCCTCCGTCACGCTGAGGTCAACGTGAGTGGCTGGCGAAAGATCGACGAAGTGCCGTTCGATTTCGAGCGTCGGCGGGTCTCGGTGCTAGCCGACGACGGGCGCCAGCGGCTGCTCATTCTGAAGGGAGCTTTCGAAGACGTCCTCCAGCACTCAACGCAATACGAGGCTAGTGGACCCAACACACTGCTGCCGCTTGACGCAGGCGCGCGGCGCAAGGTCTGCCAGTGCTTCGAGTCGCTCAGTCGCGAGGGCTACCGGGTCCTGGGCATCGCCTGGAGGGTGACCAGCCGGGACCAGGTCCATGCACTCGTGGACGACGAAACCGAACTCGTGTTCGGGGGATTCGCAGCCTTCGAGGACCCACCCAAGCCCAGCGCTACCGAGGCGGTGCGCAGCCTGGAAGCGTGCGGGGTGGCGGTCAAGATCGTGACCGGCGACAACGAGCTCGTGACACAGCACGTCTGCATGGAGCTGGGCCTTGCGGTCCACGGAGTACTAACTGGCCACGAGATCGAAGGCATGGACGACGCGGCGCTCGCCGCTCGGGCGGGAGGCGTGAACCTATTCTGCCGTGTCACACCTACGCAGAAGAACCGCGTCATTCAGGCCCTCCGGAGCCGCAACCACGTGGTGGGTTATCTGGGGGATGGGATCAACGATGCGCCCTCGCTACATTCGGCGAATGTCGGCCTTTCAGTGGACAGCGCGGTGGACGTCGCGAAGGAAGCGGCAGACCTGATCTTGTTGGGGCAGGACCTAGCCGTCATCCACCGCGGGGTGCTAGAGGGCCGCCGCACCTTCGCTAACGTCATGAAATACCTAATGATGGGGACAAGCTCGAATTTCGGGAACATCTTCAGTATGGCGGGGGGAACGCTGGTCCTGCCGTTCCTACCGCTTCTCCCGGTCCAGATCCTCGTAAACAATCTCCTCTACGATTTCTCGGAGATCCCCATCCCAACGGATAGCGTGGACCGCGAGTTTATCCAGAAACCCCGGAGCTGGAATCTGACTTCAATCCGCAACTTCATGCTTGTCATCGGACCGGTCAGCTCGATCTTCGATTTCCTTACATTCTGGGTGATGCTAGGTGTGTTCCAGGCTGGGGAGGCCCTGTTCCACACAGGCTGGTTCGTCGAGTCACTGGCCACGCAAGTGCTGGTCATTTTCGTGATCCGCACTCGGGGTAATCCGCTGCATTCGCGGCCGAGCATGGCCTTAACGGTGACGTCCCTTGCGACCGTGGCGATTGCTACAGCGCTGCCCTACACACCGCTCGGGGCAAGCCTCGGTTTTGTGCCGTTGCCGGGCATCTTCTTCCTCATCCTTCCGGCCATTGTTCTCGTGTACTTGGCGATGGTTCAGGCGGTGAAGAATTGGTTCTACCGCCACTTTGCCGCAGAGTGGGCTTGAGCTTGCCATCGAGATGGCCCGGATCGCTTTTCGGGTGAATAGTAGCCGGGCGAGCCAATGTCCCAGCCCTCGACCGCTCAGGCCGCGCAGGGCCGGCGCGTTGTTGCCGCAGCGATTCGCGTGATCGAGTTGTCGCGCGCGGGCAGACCGCTCGGTGAGCTAGCCGGTGTCTTCGCGTTTACCGATCCGCCGCGCCCCGGGGTCAAGGAAGCGGTCGAGCAGGTCGGCTCTGCCGGCTTCCCTACCGTGATGGGCACCGCCGTTCACCCGGTCACCGCGACGCAATCGGCTGGGGACCGCGAACTCCAGCATGACGGAGTGGTGCACCAGGCGATCGATCGCGGCGGCGGTTGTTATTGGATTCTTGAACATCGGGTCCCACCGGCTGAACACCGAGGTTGGAGGTGATGAGGACCCCGGCTGTGGATTCTCGTGGACACCCGGGGCACGGCGGTTATTGATGGCGAGATGACGGATCGTGGAGCCGCGCTGCTGATCCTGCATGGCAAGGCCGCCAAGCGGCACGACGTGCGCCAGGCGGTGCATGGCGCGCGCGACGCCGGGTTCCCGATCGACGTCCGCGTCACCTGGGAACCCGGCCACGCGGCGTCCTTCGCCGAGGAGGGCACGCGGGCCGGGTATGGCGTCGTCTTCGCGGGCGGAGGAGACGGCACCGTCAACGAGGTGGTCGCCGGGATGATAAGAGGGGCAGCGGACGCGTCAGCCTCGCCGAGCCTCGGCGTCCTTCCGCTGGGCACCGCGAACGATCTGGCGCGTGCCTGCGAGATCCCGCTCGATCCTGACGCCGCCCTGCGCCTCGCCCTTGCCCGGCCCAGCACGATGGTCGACGTCGGGCAGGCGAACGGCAGGCCCTTCATCAACGTGGCGACCGGGGGCTTCGGCACGCAGGTGACGGTCGCGACGCCGCCCGAGCTGAAGCGAGTGCTGGGGAGCGCCGCGTACTTCCTCACCGGCCTGACGCACTTCACCAGCCTGAAGCCCGAGCACGGCCGGTTCTCGGGACCGGGCTTCGCGTGGGAGGGGACGTTTCTCGTGCTCGCGGTCGGGAACGGACGCCAGGCCGGCGGGGGCCGGAAGCTCTGTCCCGAGGCGATGCTCGACGACGGTCTCCTCGACGTCCGACTCCTCCCGCTCCTTCCCAAGGAGGACGTTCCGGACGCGCTGCGGGCCCTGCTGCACGATGGACTGGCGGGGATTCGTGTCGTCGGCGCCCGCGTGCCCTGGCTCGAGCTCGAGACGGAAGAGCGCCTCCAGGTGAACCTGAATGGTGAACCATTGCAAGGCACGCGCTTCCGGTTCGAGGCGCTTCCGCGCCGGATCCCGATGCGGACGCCCGAGGGCTGTCCGCTGGTCCGCTGATCGCGGGAGCGCAGCGCCCTCTGTCACGCTGCCGGCGCATCTTGCGCGACAACCGCGACGGTGTGCGGGTGGCCGGCAGCCACGTTGGGTCAGGGGCCGGCGTGTGGCTTCGCTACTCGAACGTACCCTCGCGCACGATCTCGGCCGGCGGTTTCCTTCCCGACGGTTTCTCGCGGGCGCGTGCCCAGTCCGGCAGCGTGGTGGGGTTGCCCGGCCGGCCGATTGCCACGAACACCTCGACGCGCCAGCCCTCCGGCGCGCGCAGCACATCGCGCGCCGCGACGGGATCGAACCCCCCCATGGCGTGGGTCCCCCAGCCCCAGAGGTGCGCCTGGAGGGCGAGGCAAGCCCAGGCCGCGCCGGCGTCAAAGGCGTGGCTCCGCGACCGGCCGGCCGCCTCGCCTGCGCCCGCCGACGCGATAGAGAGCTCGTGCGAAACCACGGCCACCAGGGCTGCTGCCCGTGCTGCCCACAGCTGGTTGCCGGGAGCGAGCGTGTACAGGAACCGCTCGAATGCGGGCGTTCCGCGCCGCGCGTGGACGAACCGCCATGGCTGTAGGTTCATCGACGACGGCGCCCAGCGTGCGGCCTCTAAGAGCCCGAGCAGTACTTTCTCCGGGACCTCTTCGGCTGTGAAGGCGCGGGGGGACCAGCGCTCGTAAAACAGCGGCTCGATGGCGTGTTCGGGTACGCGAGTTGCGGCGGTCATGAGGCCTCCGAAGGCTACGGTTCAGGCGCCGACCTGGGCCGGCGCGCCGACCGACCGGGCGGCGCGGCGCCGGGCGTCGACGCTCACCGTACCCGGCCCGGAGACGATGATGGCGACTAGCCCGCCGCCAATGGCCCCGTTCTTGAGGAACTGGACGATCTGCATCTGCACCTCGGCACCCTGCGCTGCCCAGAACGCGTGGAACACGAACGTCACCGGCACAAGGAAGACGATCAGCGCTGCCGCACCGAGGCGCGCCCTCCAGCCAAGGAGGAGCGAGAGCGCCCCGACCAGCTCGAGCGCCGTCGCGCCGGCCAGCAAGATCGGCGGTACCCCTTTGCTTCCCGCGTAGGTGACCGTGCCGCCCCACGCCGCCAGTTTCCCCAGCGCGCTCACCAGGAAAATGGCGCCCACTGCCAGCCGCGCCGCAAACAGCCCTACGCCCGTCTTCTTGTCCATCTCTGACCTCCGCTCGTCCGCCCAGAACCATCTCCGCGGCTGGCTCGTGGGATCTAGACTGTTGCTGTCCGAGGGACTAGACACGATTCTGGGAACATATTGATGCGCGCGGAGCAACTATGGATCTCAACCGGGTCGCCGTGTTCGGGCGGGTGATCGAGGCCTGGAGTTTTTCCGCAGCTGCCCGGGCGCTGGGCGTCCGCAAGTCTTCCGTCAGCCGCAGCGTGGCCGCGCTCGAGGCGGAGCTGGGGATCCGGCTCCTGCAGCGGACCACCCGCAAGCTCTCCCTCACCGACGCCGGCCGCACCTACTACGAGCGGACGCGCGACGCGCTTGCGGGGTTGGAGGAGGCGCAGCAGGCCGCGGCCGCGCTCGGCGCCGTTCCGCGCGGTCTGGTCCGGCTCACCGCGCCCACCGATCTCGGCGTTGCCCTGGCACCAATTGTGGCGACGTTCCTGCGAGCCCACCCCGCCGTGCGTGTCGAGGTTTCGCTCACTGCGCGCATCGTGGACCTCGTCAAGGAGGGGTTCGATCTGGCAGTCCGCGCCGGCTCGCTCCAGGACTCGTCGCTGCTCGTGCGCAAGCTCGCGGACACCGAGCTTGGCCTCTTCGCCGCGCCCGCATACTTGGCTCACGCCGTCGCCCCCGCCGGTTGGCCGACCTGGCCCGGCACGAGTGCGTCCTCTACCGCTCGACGGGAGGGGCCGCCCGGTGGAGGCTCGCCGGCCCTCGGGGGGAAGAGGAGGTGCAGGTGCACGGCCGTGTGGAGAGCGACGAGTTTGCCTTCGTGCGGAGCGCCACGGAGTCGGGCCTGGGAGTCGCCCTCGGACCCGTCAGCGATTTCGCGGCCTCGGTGCAGTCCGGCTCGGCCGAGCGGGTGCTGCCCTCCTTCGCGCTTCAGAGCGCGCCGGTCCACATCGTCTGGCCGAGCCGCAGGTTCGAGCCCGCAGCGGTGACGCTCCTGCGCGGCGCGCTGGTGCATGCGCTGCCGCGGTGGCTTAGCCAGCACGGGGCCCGGGTTGGGTCGGAGGCGGGTGCCGCGCGGCCATGACGACCGCGAGCTGCGTCACCGGCGCGGCTGCGGTCGTTCTCGCCCGCGACACGACAGTGCCTCTGGTACGCGGCCGAAGGCCCTCGCAGGCGGCGCCACGACCTCGTGAAGCCGGACGAAACGGGGGGCCTTCTACGCGGACCTCGATCGCGTCGGGATCCTCCCCCATCGCGGCGCCATGCGAGATGCGATGAACCGCATCACGCACCCGCGGCCGTCGGAGGCCTCCGACTTCAAACGACCGCACCAACGTACAGCGGCCGCCTAGTGCCGGGTGGTGCGCGGAAACGACGAGGAAGCGTGGGCGCGCGGAGGCCGCAAGGTCAAGTGGCTGAGCAGGCGTCTAGAGCCCCTTTTCTCATGTCCGCACGGCGAAGGCAGCACCGAGGCCGCCGGCGACGTGCAGCGCGAGTCCATTGGACCTCGACACCTTGGCTACCTCGCCAGGTTTCATTGTCGCGCAGGAGAATCGCCAGCCTGCGAGCGCACGACCCAGGGATGGCCCCTAGACACACCCGAACGTCCGGCTTGCGCCGCAGACGGCTAAGCGCTACGGTATGCGTATCGATACGAACTACGTAGCGCGTGTTCCGGACCGGTTGACCCGGCACGCTCGATGGGACGAGCCGATGTTAGAGCTAGCGAAAACGGCCCCAACCACACCATCCCCCACCCCGGAGAAGGCGTGGCGGTCGACGCGGGACTGGGTGAACGCGGTCTTCGGGCTTTACCTGATGCTCGCGCCCAGCTGGACGGCGGGAGCAGTCGTTGGTTGGTTCATCGTCATGGGCGCTCTGGTGGTGCTGATCGCGCTATGGGCGCTGGCTACGGCCTCATCCCTTGAGGCGGAATGGACCCAAGTGGTCGCTGGCGCGCTGACGATCCTCACGCCCTGGTTCGGCCGCTTCGATGGTGCGGCCCAGGCGACGGCGACCGCCTGCTTCGTCGGGGTCGCTGTGTTCGGAACCGCAGCGCTGTCAATCGCGAATAGCAGAGGAGGGAAGACGTGAGGACCAGACGACCGATCAAGGAGGCCCGGCGACGCGTGTCGTCGGCCGGTAGCCAGCGCCGCCTTGAGCGGGAGGCTGACGATATGAGCACAGGCATCGGAGCGATCGCGGCATCGCGGTCGGCCTGCGACGACAAGATCGTCGCCGCCGCCCTGGGCATCATCCGTGAGGAGGGACTGGACGCAGTGACCATCGAAGGCGTCACAGCGCGCTCTGGAGTGGCGAAGACGACCATCTATCGTCGCTACAGCGACCGCTTCGAGCTCCTAGCGGACGTGCTGAATCAACTCTCCCCGCCGCCGGACCGCTGCATCGGCATTAACAAAGAGGGTCTTGCCGGCGTCGTTCGGGAGGCTCAGAAGGTATTCGAGGAACTCTTCGGCCTCGCAGCGGTGGGCAGGATCCTCGCGAGCGACGCGGCCCTCAGTCGGCGATGGCAGGACAAGGTCATCGCCCCGCGGATCGACTTGCTGCGGCAGTTCATGGTGCAAGGCGTCCGGGAGGGGCTCCTCTCACCGGAGGTCGATTACGAGCGCATCGTCGAGATGATCATCGGTGGCATGGTGATCTGTGCCGCCCTCCGCGGTGACCTTCCGCACGACTGGGCGGACCAGATGGTCGAGACCGTGTGGCCAATCATCCACCGGCGAGGATCCCCGACACCTGGACCCGACGCACACCGCTGACCGGGATGGCGCGGGTTAGCTTCGCGATCCGTGACGACCACGAGGCCAGATCACGGCGGCCAGACCTCCCGGCCAACCGATCGATCTGACGGGAGTTCCGCCTGGGCAAGTGTTGAAACCGTTCCCAGACAGGTACAAGGCAGGTAGCCGGACCAACTCGGATACGAAGAGCGGGTGATCGAGAAGTTCCGGGCGGTCTGCAGCGGCCTCATGGATGACGGCGTGGGCGGTGACGCCAACGATGAAGGTAGCCAGGGCCACGTCAGGGACCTTCACCAGGGGCGCGATGCGATCGGCCCAGCGGGCCTCTGCATGCGGCGGGGCGCCACCTTGACCGTGAAGGTTTCGATCCCGTGATGACCGCGGCGGACCTGAAGGCCTTCCGCGACTGTGCGGCGATCGATTCGCAGGTCCTAGCGTACAAGGAGCGTCTCGCGCGCGCCGGCCACCTAATCTTCATCTTTCCCATTTGGTGGGAGCTGATGCCCGCGCTGACCAAGGGCTTCATCGACAAGGTCATATTCCCTGGCGTGGCCTACGACCACACGGACAGCGTCCTCTCGCCCATGCGGCCGCTCTGGAGCAACCTCAAGGGCGTCACCGTCATGACCACCATGAACACGCCGGGCTGGCTGTATTCACTATTGTTCGGCAACGCCATCAAGAAGGCACTCATCCTCGGGACGTTCAGGAATATCGGCTACCGCAACCTGAGGTGGCTCAGCTTCGACCAGGTGAAGAGGGCGTCGAACGCGAAGCGTGAGCGGTGGCTTCAGCAGGTCGAGTCCCGGTTCGCGGCGTTCGCTGCGTAGAGGCTAGCCCAGAACCCGTGCGCTGACCTCGCCGCCACGCGGCCGGTATCTGGGCCCTCCTTCTGGCGAGCGACCGCTACCGCCCATGGCATATTGGAAGTTCGGGTTGCGACCCCTGTTCCTCAACCCTGCCAGTCGCCTAGTTCGGTGATTGTACCTAAGGGTCGCAGCGCGGCGAGGTATCGCTGGGGTAGGTGCTTAGCGGCCGAGTACCGCGAGGATCGCCGGCGCTTCTCCGGCCCCAGGGCGCCCACGATCGAGCGGGCGGCCTCTCTCGCGCTGGCGAGCTGGGTCACCGGCAGCTCGGCTCGGCGCCAGCCCTCCTCCTCGAGGCGGAACTCCTGCCCGATGTGGAGGTACGAGCCCCAACCAGCGGGAGGGAGCGCCGGGACCGGGTCCCTCGGGATCACGTGACGAACCAGCTTTCGCGCGACCTCGTCCGTCCAGCGCGGCAGCGGCTCGCATGCGGCCATCGGCTGACCGTAGGTGTACACGGCGCGCAGTGTACTCGCGATCTTCTGATGCTCGGCTGAGCCGGCCACCGCCAGAGCAAAGAGCAGCGCCATCGCCCCTCCCAAGCTGTGGCCAGCGACATAGAGCGCCTCGAGGCGATGCTCGACGGAGCGATCCGGGTGGAGCAGCGACCCGCCTCGAAGCGCTCGCCTCAGCTCCTCGATGACCGTCCACCAGGTGGCGCGCATGTTGAGGTTGAACCCCGCGTGGACCCGGAGCGGGGGAAAGCCCTCGCCAGCGCACAGTAGCACCGATTCGACGCCCGCATCGCCGAGCCAGTTTCCGAGGTTCATGGTCTCCGTACCGCGGTAGCAGAGGATCACTACGCGACCGCAGCGGCTCTGCAAGAGGAAGGCTGTCGAGTAGATGAACATCGCATCGACCGTCTGCGAGACCCGGACGCATGCCTCGGCGTCGAATCCGACCCTCGACATCATGGTCGCGACCGTATCCAGGTCCGCGTAGGCATATCCGGCGCAGGTCGCGAGCACGTGCGCCAGGATCCCGTCGCGCTCGACCGGCCCCGCCTCCTTGCCCGCGCCGGCGGCGAGCGCGCGGAGGAGGTTCGGGTGCACAGGGAACGGTGGGCCGCTGGTCTTTCCGCCGATTCGTTCGACGATCATGGATGGATCCAGGTCATCCGGTCGGGACGGGATCGGAGGCCGATGGCGAGCACGGTTGCGTGCCGCCGCAGCCAGAGCAGGATCCCGACACCAACAGCGATGTGGGCGGCGCTTACCACTGCGCCCACTGCCGGCGCGATCCCGATGGTAGAGGACCCCTGAAGCCACACCGCCCCGAACGAGACGAGCATCGCGACGCGGAGCAAGGCGTCCGTGCGCGCGTTCCGGAACCGGACCTCGTCGAGTGCTCCCTGGGCCGAGGCCCCAAGCTCCCGAGTGCCGGCTTCCGCAGGAATACGCTCGTCCATCATCACACCTCCAGCACGCACCAGCTTCAACCGTGAGGTTACCGCCGAGGCGGGCCGCCCGCATTGCGCTGGGCGACCCAACCACCGGCCGCGCGCGCCACGAGGAGCAATTCGCCGCAGGGGGTTCGCTCAGTCCGTGAACCGGTTTGGGTCGTGGCAGCCGGAGTCGATCGTTCCGTCGTCCAGGGCAATGCAGGCGACGCACCCTCGCCATACTTTCACGCGAGCCATGGCTACCGAGCTATTGGGCACAACGTCATCCGCCGTCGCCCCCTGCCAAAGCACCGGCTCGCTTCCGCTCGAGCGCCACCGCGCGGCCAACGTCGCCCTCTGGGCCATCCTGGCGGCGACCTCGTTCTTGGTGGGCGGCTACTTCATTGTGCGCGTCTACGGGCACGTCAGCGCGGACTCGGCCCTCGCCGTGCTCGAACTCCTCGGGCGGACGGCGGTGCTCACCTCAGCGGGGCTGGCACTAGAGGCCCTGGTGTGCGCCGGCGCGGTGAGCCAAGGCCTAGGGGAGGCGCGGCGCATCGTGCTCCACGTCGTCTGGACCGGAGCGATGTTCCTTTGTATCTGCCTGCTGGTCGACGTCGCGCTGTTCGCCTTCGCCGGCTATCACCTCCTCACCGGAGCGAGCATCCTCCTCTCCGGCGGCGCCCGGGGCCTGGGTCAGTCCATTGAGGCGGTCGGGGTCTCGCCCCGGGCGGTGGTCGCCGGCGCCGTGGGGACCGGGGCGGCCGTAGGCCTGTCCGTGTACCTCTCGAGGCTGACGAGCCGGATGTCGGCGCGGGCCGGGCTGATGGTGGAGTGCCGCGTGGCTCTCCGAGCGCTTTTCGCGGCCATCGCCATCATCGCGGTGCTCGAGGCTGTCTCCTACAACGTGCGCAACGCGTGGCTCTGGGAACGCGAGATCCGGAGCGTGCCGCTCGCCTTCTCCATCGCGCGGCCGGAGGCGGAGCTGGCGTCCTTCCGGGTCTCGCCGCACCGGCCACCTTCTGCACATGAGCGCGCCGCCGGAGTGGCCGTCGCACCCCGGGAGGAGAAGCCGGACGTCATCGTCTTCATGGTCGAGTCGCTGCGAAAGGACGTCGTCAGCCCCGAGAACATGCCGCGCCTCTCCGCCTTCGCCGCGAACGCGTGGACGTTCGAGCACCCGGTTACTACCGGGAACGTGACCCAGTACTCCTGGTATGGCCTCTTCTGCGCCGAACCGCCCATCTTCTTCGAGGCTGCGAGGGCGTCGCCCGACGAGCACGGCTCGGTGCCGCTGGCCGTACTGCGCCGCCTCGGCTATCGCATCCACCTCTTCGCTACGCCCAACACCGAGTACCAGGGCATCCGGGAGGTCGTTTTCGGTGACGGTGGATCGCTGCTCGACACCGAACTCCACCCGGACGTGCCGGAGGTGGCCGAGCGCGACCAGGCGGTCGTGGCGGCGTTTGGCCGCGCGATGGCCACCTTACCCCGAGGCGGCGGCGTGTACGTGGTGGCGCTGGACAGCACTCACTTCGACTACTCGTGGGGCGCCGGGTTCCAGCCGCCGTACCGGCCGGTCGCCGCCAGCGGCTCCGTGGGGAGCGGCGAGATTGACGCCCGGGCGCGCGCCGCGCTCCAGAATCGTTATCGGAACGCCGTTGCGTGGGTCGACGTCCTGCTGGGCCAGGCGCTCGACGCGATCCAGGCGTCCGGCAGGATGGGGTCTTCCTACGTGGTGGTCACCGGCGATCACGGCGAGGCGTTCTGGGAGCACGGCTCGGCGACCCACGGGACCGATCTCTCGCGCGAGCAGGTGGAGGTGGGCTTCGCCATGAAACTCCCGGGGATGGGGCCGCGCCACTTCGACGGTGTGTTCTCGCTGCTCGACGTGATGCCCTCCGTGCTCTACGGCCTTGGAGTCCGGCAGGCGGACGCCTTCCAGGGCGTGCCCGTGCAGGCACGCCTCCCGCGTGGCCGCGAGGCGCTGGCGCCACTCGCACCACGCAGTGCGCTGACGTTCCGGGGCGTCAACGAGCGAACTCGACGGTTCGCGCTCACCACGCGCGAGGAGCGCATCGTGTTCGAGTTGGACCGCCTCGACCCGCTGGAGTCGAAGCGACTCTCGGTCAAGGACGTGACCGACCTCGCCGACCGGTCGCTCGTCGGCAGCGAAGCGCGCGACGCAGAAGGGGCGTACGACCAGCTCCTCCGCGATATTCCGCAGATCATTCCCGAGCTGCCTTTCCTCGCGCCGTAAGCTCGTGGTCCGCCGCCACCTGACGGCGCGCGGCCGAGGGGCCCGCGCCGCTAACGATCGGCTCATAGGAAGCGCTTCCGGTAGGCGGCAGGCCCCTCGCCGGTCCAGCGCTTGAATGCTCGGTAGAACGCCGTCGGGTCGGCGAAGTGCAGCCGGTACCCGATCTCGGTGAGGCTGACGTTCCCGTCCGCGAGGAGCTCGAGCGCGAGATTCCGCCGCACGTCGTCCACGAGTGCGGAGTGGGTGACGCCCTGGTCCGCGAGGCGCCGCTGAAGGGTCCGCTCCGGAGTCCGCAGGGCGTCCGCGGTCGAGGCGAGGGTGGGGAGCTCGGTCGCGATCCGGCGCGCGATCGCGCTCGACACGCGTGCCAGGAGCGCTCCCCGCGGCGGCAGCGACTCCAGCCGCGCCTCCACGTGCCGGCTCAGGACGTCGAGGAGCGGTGCGTCAGCCCGGGGGTGCGGCAGCTCCAGCACCGAGCGAGGGATGAGCATCTCCGTCTCCGCCGCGCCGAAGACCACGGGGCACCCGAACACTCGGGACGGCTCGCCGTCGTCACGCGCTCGCTCGTGCTGGAACGTCACGCGGTCCGGCGACCATGCCATCCCGCTCGCCTGCCGGCTCCGAACGAGCAGCAGGGTGATCGAGAACTCGTCGTACTGCGGCCCGATCGTCGGGACGCGCCGAACGAGGCGGGCGTGGCCCGGTTCGACGTCGAGCCTCAGCGTCGAATGATCGTGGATGAGCGGGACGTACCGCGCGAGCTGCGAGAGCCCCGCGCCGACCGTGCTTGCGGCCGAGAGGAGGTGCTCGAAAACGTCGTACGTGCCCCGAGGGAGCGCCTCGGCTACGTGGACGCCGAACGACGGGTCGTGAGCCGCTTCCGCGGCCGCCTCCCACAGCCTGAGCACGCTCGCGACGGGGAGCCTGCTGTCGATGGACGCCAGCGCCTCGCTCGAGATCTCGGCGCTGCGCATGACCGCGGCCGCGTCCAGGCCGCGCGACTCCAGGCCTGCGATGGCGGGTCGCGCCGTCAGCACCGACATGGACACATCTGAGCTCATCCGGCGCCCAGAGTCGATCGTTCCGTCGTCCAAGACAATGCGCGTGAACCCCTATGACCCTACCCTCGGAAGCAGTCGAGGTCTGCGTCCCGTCCGGGGGAGGGCCAGAAGAGGAGAGGTCCATGGACAAGATCCTGGTGGCAGTATTTCCCGACGATGCCCGGGCGTACGAGGGGTTGAGGGCGCTACAGGACCTGGACGGGCAGGGGACGATCACGGTGTACGCGAAGGCGGTGATCGAGGTCGGAGAGGAGTCGGGGGTAGTCGTGAAGGAGGGTGCCGATGAGGGCCCGCTCGGCACGCCCGTGGCGCTCCTCACCGGCAGCCTCCTCGGCCCGCTGGCGGGGTCCATCGGCATGGCCGTCGCTGCAGGCGCGGGCACACTGGGGCGCGTCCTTTACGATCTCTCGCGGATCGGGGTCGACGAGGACTTCCTGACCGAGGTCGGGGAGGCGCTCCGGCCAGGCAGGGCAGCGGTCGTCGCGGAGATCTGGGAGGAGCGGATCTCGCCGGTCGACACGCACGTGGAAGCCCTCGGCGGGTGCGCATACCGCCGCGTCCGCAAAGAGATCATCGACGGCGCAATCGAGCGAGACGTTGCGGCGCTCCGCGCCGAGCTCGCCAGCCTGGCGGCCGAGCTCGTTTCCGCGCCGGAGGGGCAACGGGCCCACCTCGGGGAGCGGATCGAGGCGACGCGGGCGAAGCTTCGGGTCGCGCAGCAGCGTGCGAAGACGGTGCTCGACGCCGTGATGCGCGAGTCCGAGGCGAAGATTGCGTACCTCGAGGTCAGGGTGGCCCAGGCCGGAGCGGAGCCGAGGAAGAACCTCGAGGCCAGGATCGCCGAGCTCCGCTCCGAGCTCCGTCGCCGCTTCGAGAAGGTCGGGCAAGCCTGGGTGGCGGCCAGGGAGGCACTGGCGTGACGCGCGTCGCGGCGAGTGGCATCATGTACACCGGATCGGGTCACGTCGGAGCGTCCGGCAATGGGTGTCGCTACGCGAGAGAGGACGGCGGCTTCGGACGCTGCCCTGGCGGCCGACGGGACGATGACCGTCCTCGCCGCGCGACCGGTGGTCGCGGCACTTGAGGCGCGCGGCGTCGACCCGGAGGCGAGCCTCGGCGCGGCGGGACTCTCCCGGGACACGCTAGCGTCGATCGAGAATCGCCTTCCGTACCTGGGCGTCCGCGCGCTATGGGAAGCAGCCGCGGACGCGGCGGGCGACCCGTCGTTCGGCGTCCATGTGGCGGAGGTCTTGCCGTCCGGCGCGCTCGATGTCCTCGACTACGTCATCTCCGCCGAGGCCACGGCAGGGGCGAGCTTCTCGCGCCTCATCCGGTACGTTCGGCTCGTGCACGACGCCGCGAGTCTGCGGCTCGTCGTCGCGCCGGCGCACGCGTCGATCGTCGGGGGTGTCCCGGCCATGCCGGCGCCGCAGCTCGACGAGTTCCTGTACACACTGCTGCTCGTTCGCAGCCGCCGCGCGACCGGCGTCGAGTGGAGGCCCGAGCGCATGGCGTTTCAGCACGAGTGCACGCACGACGACGCCGAGCTGTCGCGCGTGTTCGCCTGCCCGCTGGACTTCGCTGCGCGCGAGGTCGAGATGCGGTTCGCGAGATCCGTGCTGGACCTGCCCCACCTGCACGCCGATTCGAGCCTCCTCGCCGTCGTCTCCCGTTTCGCCGACGACGCGCTGCGGTCGGTCCCCAGCGGCCCCGACCTCGTCGCGCGCGCCTCGTCGGCGATCGCGCGCCGGATGTCGACCGAGCTGCCGACGCTCTCCGACACGGCAGCCGCGGTGCAGGTGCCGGAGCGGACGTTACAGCGGCGGCTGGCGCAGGCGAGCGTCACCCACTCCACGCTCGTCGAGGGCGTGCGCCGCCAGCTCGCTCTGAAGCACGTAACGGACGCCAGCCTCAGCATCGCGGAGATCGCCTTCCTGCTCCACTTCGCCGATTCGACGGCGTTCGACCGCGCGTTCAAGCGGTGGACGGGGGAGACTCCGGCGCGGTACCGATCCCGGCTCTTCTGAACCCGCCCGGGCTGCGCCGAAGCGCTCGCTGCCACGGGCACGCGACGGCCGAGCGCCCGGCGCGGCGTCGAGAGCAGAGGCACGATGCCCCGCACTCGTCGAGGGCTGCGATCGCCGGTCGCGCCCCGCTGGAGGCGTCTGTTCCTTGGCGTTCAGGGTCGGTCGTTCCGTCGTGCAGGGCAAGGCGGCTGATGCGCCCGCGACGTAGGTTCACGCGGTGTCGACGTTAACGTCGAGCAGCGTTCCAAAACGAGAAAAGGGAGAGCTCATGAGCAAGTTCGCACTGATGGTCTTCGCAGACGAGAAGAAAGCGTACGAGGGGCTCCACGCGCTGCAGCAGCTGCACGCTGAGGGCAGCCTGACGGTGTGGGGGACGTACGTCCTCGAGCGCGACGTCGGCGGGTGGATCACGATCGTGAAGCGCGACTACCAGGGTCCGCTCGGGACCGGGTTGGGAGCGCTGGTCGGCGGCCTGGTGGGCCTGTTCGGCGGCCCCGTGGGGGCAGCGGTCGGCGTGGCGGTCGGAGCCGCCGCGGGAGGGGTGCGCGACCTCGTCCACCTGGGCGTGAGCGACGATTTCCTCGCCGCGGTCGAGCGGGACCTCGCGCCTGGCAAGTTCGCGGTCATCGCCGAGATCTCCGAAGAGTGGATCGTCCCGCTCGACACGCGCGTGGAAGAGCTCGGGGCGAAGGTCGTCCGCGAGGATCGGTTGGCATTCGAAGAGAACGTCCTCGAGAAGCGCGTGAACGCCCGGAAGACGCGTCTCACGCAGCTCAGGGCCGAGCACGCCCAGCGCAAGGCGGAGCGCGCCAGGGAGCGCGCCGGCACGAAGGCCGAGGCGATGATGCAGACGCTGCTGACCGGGGAGATCGAGGACGAGCGGCGCAAGCTCGAGAGCATCGCGGACAAGTCCGAGCAACGGCTCGACGGCGCCAGGCAGGAGCTGAACGCCAAGATCGAGGCGCTCCTCGCGCAGGCGTCCGGCGCGATCCCCGAGGTCCAAAGCCGCATCGAGCGGCGGATGGCCGAGGTCCGGAGCGAGTTCGCCGAGCGCGAGCAGAAGCTCGAGCGCGCGCGGGAGCTCATCAAGCAGGCACTCCACCCCTA
>Ga0335071_10000369_pt1 | contig 50918 bp, 35 predicted proteins | sample Lox_Sample_15_FD_206724 | JGI IMG/M metagenome (GOLD analysis project Ga0335071, IMG submission 206724) | Soil microbial communities from Loxahatchee National Wildlife Refuge, Florida, United States - Lox_Sample_1.5 | ecosystem: Environmental > Terrestrial > Soil > Wetlands | place: USA... | reverse complement strand
TTGGCGACGCCGCGCCCATTGCTGTCGTGACGACTAGAGAACTGCAGTCCCGACTGGACGGATGCGGCGTGACCGTCATCGACGCCGCCGACCCCCGGATCGGCGACCAACCCAGCACCGCGGTGCCATCGCCCTCGCCCGATGACGTCGCCTATATCATCTATACCTCGGGTACGACCGGTGTCCCGAAAGGTGTTGCGGTCACTCAGCACAACGTCACCCAATTGTTCGACTCACTCGACACCGGTATCGCGTTGGGGCCCGAACAGGTGTGGACGCAGTTTCACTCCTATGCGTTCGACTTCTCGGTGTGGGAAGTTTGGGGTGCGCTGCTGTTCGGCGGGCGGCTCGTGGTGGTCCCCGAGACGGTGGCGCGTTCACCAAAAGACTTCCACGCCTTGCTGATCAGCGAACATGTCAGCGTGCTGACCCAAACCCCGTCGGCGGTCTCAGGATTGTCCCCGGAGGGACTGCAATCGGTGGCATTGGTGATTGGCGCCGAAGCCTGCCCACCCGCGCTGGCGGACTTATGGGCGCCTGGACGGGTGATGATCAACGTCTACGGCCCGACCGAGACCACGATGTGGGCGTCCAAGAGCGCGCTGACGGCGGGCTCGGGTGTCCCACCGATCGGTTCACCGGTGGCCGGAGCCGCGTTTTTCGTCCTCGACCAAGCTTTACAGCTGGTCGCCCCGGGGGTAGTCGGTGAGTTGTATGTGGCCGGGCGCGGGGTCGGGGTGGGTTACTGGCGCCGAGCCGGGCTGACCGCGGCCCGGTTCGTGGCCTGCCCCTTCGGGCCACCAGGAACACGGATGTATCGCAGCGGGGACCTGGTGTGCTGGCGACCCGACGGGCAACTCAACTACCACGGGCGCGCCGATGACCAAGTCAAGATCCGCGGCTACCGCATCGAACTCGGCGAAATCCAAGCCGCCCTGGCCGCCCTGGCCGGGGTGAAACACGCCGCGGTCATCACCCGCGAAGACCGCCCCGGCGACAAACGACTGATCGGCTACCTCACCGAAACCACCCCCGGCACCATCGACCCCACCGCGGTTCGCGCCGCCCTGGCCGACCGGCTGCCCGGCTACATGGTGCCCGCCGCCATCATGGTCGTCGACACCCTGCCCATCACCCTCAACGGCAAACTCGATACCCGCGCCCTGCCCGCCCCCGACTACCACGACGACACCCGCTACCGCGCCCCGACCACCGCAGTCGAAGAACTCCTGGCCACCACCTACGCTCACACCCTGGGCCTCGACCACGTCGGAGTCGACGACTCGTTCTTCGACCTCGGCGGCGATTCACTCTTGGCGATGCGCTTGATCGCCGCCATCAACGCCGATTTGGACGCGGACGTTTCGGTGCGCACCTTGTTCGACGCACCGACGGTTGCCGAGCTGGCGCCTCGCCTCGCCGGCGGGTCGAACCGACGCAAGCCGTTGCTACCCGCCACGCGCCCCGCGCGGATCCCCCTGTCATGCGCCCAGAACCGTTTGTGGTTCGTCAACCAATTCGAAGGCGGAGTCGCGACCTACAACATGCCGACCGCATTCCGGATCACCGGAGAGCTGAACGTTGAGGCGCTGGCCGCCGCGCTCGATGATCTCGTCATCCGGCATGAATCACTGCGCACCGTCTTTCCCGATACCGACGGCGTGCCCTATCAAGAGGTGTTACCGCCCCGGCCAGGGATGTGGCGGCGCGGGGACGCGACAGTCGAGTCGTTGTCCGATCAGCAGCATGTCGCCGGCGAGCTGATTGCGCTGGCAGGCCATCAATTCAACCTGGCGGCGGAGATCCCGATCCGCGCGCAAATCTATTCCACGGGATCCGATGAGCACGTGCTCGCAATTGTGCTGCACCACATCGCATTCGACGGATGGTCACTGGTTCCGATGTTCAGGGACATCGGCGTCGCCTATGCGAGTCGATGCGCCGGGGTTGCCCCGGATTGGACCGAACTGCCGGTGCAGTACGTCGACTACACGCTGTGGCATCAGGAGCTGTTGGGGGCGGAGTCCGATCCGGACAGTGTGGTCGTGCAGCAATTACGTTATTGGCGAAGGGAATTGGCTGACCTGCCGGAGATAGTGTCACTGCCGGCGGATCGTGCCCGCCCCGCGGTGCCGAGCTATCGCGGCGACGAAGTGGAGCTGCTGATCGAGCCGCAGGTGTGGGCGGGAGCCAAGCGGCTGGCAACGACGCACAACGCGACGCCGTCGATGGTCTTGCAGGCGGTGATGGCGGTCTTGTTGCACCGCGTCGGGGTCGGTGACGACGTGGTGATGGGCACACCGATCGCCGGGCGGTCGGACCGGGCGCTCAACGATCTGATTGGGTTTTTCGTCAACACCTGGGTGTTGCGCGTTGCTGTGGATCCTGCGCTGCCGTTCACCGAAGTCCTTGCCCAGGTGCGTCATAAGGCGCTAGATGCCTACAGCAACCAGGACGTCCCGTTCGAGCGCCTGGTCGAAGAGCTCAATCCGGTGCGCTCCGCGGCGCACCATCCGTTGTTCCAGGTGCTGATGGTGCTGCAGAACAATGTGCGCCCCGAAGGGTTCGCGAGCGAGGGTGTCAGCGTCGAACAGTGGGCGGTGCCCACCCGCTCCGCCCGATTCGACCTGGATTTCGAATTGGTGGAGGTACCCACCGACGAGCCAGGGACACCCAAGGCCGCCGGGTCGGTGACGTATGCGACTGACCTGTACGACCGGGAAACCATCGAGCGGTTGGTTCATCGGTTTGGACGCCTGCTCGACGCTGTGGTGGCGGACCCGTCGGTGGTGGTGGGCGATATCTCGCTATTCGATTGCGGTGAGCGCGATCTCGTGCAGTCGAAATGGGCATGCGCCGGCGCGCGGGCCCCGGTGGGGATGGCGCCGCAGTTGTTGGCGGCGGCCGTGGCGACCGATCCCGAGGCGGTGGCGGTGGTTGACGGCGCCCGCACCATGTCATATCGGGAGCTTGATGAGAAGTCCACGCGCTTGGCGCGGGTACTCATCGAAGCGGGAGTGGGTCCCGAGCGCGCGGTGGGCGTGGCGCTGGATCGCTGCCTGGAGCTTGCGGTCGCCTGGTGGGCCGTCATGAAGGCCGGCGGCGCCTATGTGCCGGTGGATCGAACGTATCCGGTCGAGCGGATCGCCACCGTGCTGGACACGGTCGACGCGGTGTGCGTGTTGACCCGCGGCCCGGACACCACGGAAATCATCGACGGGGCCGGCACGCGGTCGGTGCTACGCATCGACACTTCAGAGCTATCCGCACAGAGCGCAAAGCCGATCACCGACACCGACCGGCTGGCACCGCTGACCGTCGACACCACCGCCTATGTGATCTTCACGTCCGGATCCACCGGAACGCCTAAGGGAGTCGCGGTCAGCCACGCCGGATTGCACGGAATTGCCGCGCTGGGCTGGGAATTCGGACTGGGCCCCGAGACGAGGCTGCTGATGGTGGCCGCACCGACGTTCGACGTATCGGTCGGCGAACTGTTGCTGGCGGTCGGGTCAAGGGCGACGCTGGTGGCGGTGCCGCCCGAAGCCGCTGCGGGAGATGCGTTGAACGCGTTATTGCACGACCAACGCGTCAACGCGGCGGTGTTGACCCCGTCGGTGCTGTCGTCGCTGGATCCCGGCCGCCTGGTCGCGGTCGGCACGCTGATCACCACCGGGGAAGCTTGCCCGGGTGCACTGGCGGCCGCCTGGGCGCCGGGCAGGCAGATGTTCAACGCCTACGGCCCCACGGAGGCCGCCATCTGGTCCACCTGCAGCGCGCCCCTGTCGGTGGGACAGCCGGTCGGCATCGGCACCCCCATCCCGGGTATGAGCGCTTTGGTGCTGGATGCCAGGCTCAACCCGGCGCCCATCGGTGTGGTCGGCGAGTTGTATTTGGGCGGCCCAGGCGTGGCACGCGGTTATGTCGGTCGCGCGGAGCTGACCGCAGAACGGTTCGTGGCCAACCCCTTTGGAGATGCCGGGGCACGGATGTACCGCACCGGAGATCTGGTGCGGTGGACCCCGGCCGGGACTTTGGACTACCTCGGCCGCGCCGACTCTCAGATCAAACTGCGCGGACAGCGAATCGAACTGGGTGAGATCGAGAACAGCCTGCTGGCCTGCCCTTACATCACCCAGGCCGTTGCCGCGTTGCACAGCAACGGTACCGGCGCGCACCTCGTCGCCTACGTCACCCTCGAGCACGCCACCACCGCCGACAACGACGATCACGAAATCGTCGCGCAGTGGCAGCACGTCTACGACGACCTCTACGGCAGCGAGGACGGCGTGTCGGCGCTCGGCGGGGATTTCCGGGGTTGGAACAGCAGCTACACCGGCGACCCGATTCCACTGGCGGAGATGGAGGAGTGGCGTTCGGCCACCGTGGATCGGATCGTGGCGCTGCAACCGCGCCGAGTGCTGGAGATCGGTGTGGGCCTGGGTCTGGTTATGTCACAGGTCGCGCCGCAGTGTGAGCGGTATGTCGCCACCGACATGTCCGCCGCGGCAACAGATCACCTTGCCCGCTCGATGGAACAGCTGCAACTCCCGTGGCGGGATCGTGTCCAGCTGCTGACACAGCCGGCGCACGTGACCGAGGGGCTGCCGCTGGGCTTCTTCGACACCATCGTCCTCAACTCAGTGATCCAGTACTTCCCGAACGCGGGATATCTGGCCGACCTCATCGACAGCGCAATGGATCTGCTGTCCCCCGGCGGATCGTTGTTCATCGGCGATGTCCGTAACCACGCCTTGCACACCGTGTTCCAGACAGCGGTTGCGCTCGCCCGCAGCGACGCCGGCGATACTGCAGAGCTGCGGCAACGCATCCAGCGCTCGGTCGTCGGCGAAGCCGAACTCCTGCTTGCCCCAGAGTTTTTCACCGACTGGGCCGCCGACCACCCGTCCGTCGCGGGACTCGACATCCAAGTCAAACGCGGAGCGGCCGACAACGAACTGAACCGGTACCGCTACGACGTCGTCATCCATAAGGCCCCGACACCGCTACGCCCGCTGGGCAACGCGCCGACCTGGGCGTGGCTCGACTGCGCCGGGCTGGGCGGACTGCTCGACAGGCTGACCGCCCAACGCCCCGCCACCGTCCGCATCGCCGAGATTCCGCGTGCCGGCCTGATCACCGACGTCCACATCGAACAGGCCCTGGCCGCCGGGCTGCCTGTCCCCGACGCACTAGCCCAGGCCTCCGCCGCCGAGCCGGCCGACACCGTAACGCCGGAACAATTGCACCGTCTCGGCGAAACCATCGGTTACCACGTTGCCGTCACCTGGGGTGGCCAGCCCGGGACTCTCGATGCCGTCTTCATGACCCCGGTCGACACCGGCCCGGAGCGCGTGCCGGCTCTCGGTGAGATCTACCTGCCCAGCGCGGACACGCATGGCGCCACTCACTCCAACGACCCGCGCAACAACACCAGGATCAGCGCGGTGCGTCAGCGGTTGAGCGCGCGGCTGCCGGATTACATGCTGCCGACGCAGATCGTGGTGCTCGAAGAGTTCCCGCTCACCCCGTCGGGCAAGATCGACCGAAAGGCGCTGCCGGCTCCGGTATTTGCCGACACGCCGTTCCGGGCGCCGCAGAATCCGACCGAAGAAATCCTGGCCGGGATCTACGCGCAGGTCCTGGGGCTGGAGCGGGTCGGGGTCGACGAGTCGTTCTTCGACCTGGGCGGCGACAGCATCTTGTCGATGCAGGTGGTGTCGCGGGCCCGCGCGGCCGGCCTGAGCTGCCGGCCCCGCGACATCTTCGTCGAGCAGACCGTGGCCGGGCTGGCCCGGGTGGTCGGAGTGGCCGACACAGGCCCCATCGACGAGGGAATCGGCGAGGTGGCGGCGACCCCGATCATCCGCTGGCTGAACGGCGTCGACGGCCCCGTTGACCAGTTCAACCAGACCATGGTGTTGCAGTCGCCCGCGCGAGTGGACCTGGCCGACGTCACGGTCCTGCTGCAGGCCCTGCTGGACCGGCACGCCATGCTGCGGCTGCGCGTCGACGACGGCCCCGGAGGCTGGAAACTGACTGTGCCCGAACCACAATCGGTACAAGCAGCGGCACTACTGCACACCGTCGACGCACTCACCGACGAGACGATCATCGCGGCCCGGTCACGGCTCAATCCGGCCACCGGGGTCATGCTCAGCGCCGTGTGGGCGAGCACCACCGGACAGTTGGCGTTGATCGTCCACCACCTGGCCGTCGACGCGGTGTCATGGCGGATCCTGCTCGAAGACCTCAACATCGCATGGGCCCAACGCCACAGCGGCCACCCAATAGCCCTCCCGCCAGTGGGGACATCATTCCAACGGTGGGCCGCACTCCTCGCCCAACATGCCGGCAACCCAGCGGTGTTGGCGCAAAACGAGACTTGGCAACAGGTCTTGGCGACGCCGCCGGCACTACCGCAGACGTCAGACACCTTTGCCACCGCCGGGCACCTGACCACCTCGCTGGACGGTGAGACCGCCCGCCTGCTGATGAGCGACGCGCCCGCGGCGTTCCACGCGGGAATCCAGGACATCCTGTTGATCACGTTCGCGTTGGCCTGCGCCGAATTCCTGGACATCGGCGACGCGGGGATCGCGCTCGACGTCGAAGGCCATGGCCGCGACGAAGAACTGGCCGCCGACGTCGACCTGTCCCGCACCGTGGGCTGGTTCACCACCAAATACCCCGTGGCGCTGAGCGCCGGCGCGCTGCCCTGGCCGCTGGTGACGGCCGGTGACTCCCGCCTCGGCCCAATCATCAAGCGCGCCAAGGAACAACTCCGCGCGCTTCCCGATCCCCTCTCCTATGGACTGCTGCGCTACCTCAACACGACGCTCACGGGGCCCGAACCCACGATCGGATTCAACTACCTCGGACGGCTTGGCGCCCACGGCGCCGATCCCGACGCGTCGAAGGATCTGTGGCTGATCAGTGCGGACGGCTCGGCGTTCACCGCGGCCGCCTCTGCGGTGAGCATGCCGTTGATGCACACCGTGGAGCTCAGCGCCGTCGCCGTCGAAACCGACTCCGGCCCTACGCTAAACGCCACCTGGACCTGGGCGCCCTCCGCGCTGGACCACGCCGGCGTCAGCCGGCTCAACCGGCTGTGGTTCGAGGCCCTGGCCGGCATCTGCGCCCACGTTGCGCGGGGCGGCGGAGGGCTGACCCCCTCCGACATCGCACCCGCGCGGCTTACTCAACAGCAGATCGACACCCTGCAACAGCAGCATTCGATCGCCGACATCCTGCCGCTCACGCCGCTGCAGCAGGGCCTGCTGTTCCATGCCAGCACGACACAGGGTTTCGACGACCTGGCCGAACTCTATTCCGTCCAGCTGGATTTCAGCGTGACCGGGCCGCTGGACCCCGACCGGATGCGCGCGGCGGTGCAGACCGTGGTCGATCGCCACCCCAACCTCGCGGCCCGGTTCTGCACCCAAGACGAACCGGTTCAACTCATCCCGGCCGATCCCACGGCGGCATGGCAATACATCGAACTGGACCACGTCGACGACGCCGATACACGGATCCGGCAGCTGTGCGCGGCCGAACGCGTCGCCGTCTGTGACCTCGCGAATCCGCCGGCTTTCCGGGTGGCGCTCATCCGCACGGCACCGGACCGGCATCGGATCGTGGTCACCAACCACCACATCGTCCTCGACGGCTGGTCGACGTCGATCCTGCTGCAGGAGATGTTCGCCGCCTACTACGGGCAGCGGCTCCCGGCATCCACCTCGTATCGCAGATTCGTTACCTGGCTGGCCGATCGCGACCTCGAGGCCGCCCACACCGCATGGCGCGAGGTGCTCACCGGATTCGACACCCCCACCCTCGTCGGCTCCGCAAACCGGGCTGGACCCGGGCGCCGCGGCGAGGCCTCGTATCGGTTCTCCGAGGGGATAACCCACGCGCTGACCGAACTGGCGCGCTCACATCACACCACCATCAACACCGTGCTGCAGGCCGGTTGGGCGCAACTGCTGATGTGGCTGACCGGCCAGCACGACGTTGTCTTCGGCACCGCGGTCTCCGGACGCCCAACCGAACTCCCCGGCGCGGAATCGATTGTGGGCCTGTTGATCAACACGGTGCCGGTGCGCGCCACCATCGGGGCGGCCACCACCACCACCGAATTGCTGAACCAACTCCAACAGGCCCACAACCGAACGCTGGATCACCAGCACCTGGCGCTCACGGCGATCCACCACATATCCGGCCACGACCAATTGTTCGACACGCTCTTCGTCTACGAGAACTACCCAGTCGACACCAACGCGATTGCGGGTGCCCACGAGTTCGCGGTCACCGACATGACCACTCACGAATCCACCCACTACCCGCTGACATTGGAAGCCCGCACGGGCGGGCGCCTCGGCGTGCGCCTCGAGTACGACACCGGCATCTTCGACGCCGACACCATCCACACACTAATCACGCGGCTGGAGCGCGTGCTGGAGGCCATGACCGCCGACCCGACCGCCCGATTGTCCGCCCTCGATCTACTCGACGAGCCCGAACACGCCCGCCTCGATGCCTGGGGCAACCTGGCATCGTTGGGCCGGCCAGCGACACCGATTTCCATTCCGGTGTCCTTCGCCGCTCAGGTCGCGCGCACCCCCGATGCCGTGGCGGTCACCTGTGCCGGTCGCTCGATGACCTACCGCGAAATCGACGCGTCCGCGAACCGCTTGGCGCACCTGTTGACCGAGCAGGGCGCGGGGCCCGGACAGTGCGTAGCGCTGCTGTCCGCCCGCATGGCAGAGGCGATCGTAGCCATCCTCGCGGTATTGAAGGCCGGTGCAGCCTACCTGCCGATCGACCCGGCGCTCCCGCGGGACCGCATCGAGTTCATGATCGCCGATGCCGCGCCGATCGCCGCGATAAGGACTGGAGGGCTGGCCGTCCGGCTGGACGGGTCCGAACTGCCGGTCATCGACGTCAACGACCCCCGGGTCCCGCGATACCCGACGACAGCCTTGCCGCTGCCGGGCCCCGATGACCTGGCCTACATCATTTACACCTCGGGCACGACCGGCGTCCCCAAGGGCGTGTCGATCACCCACCACAACGTGACCCAGCTGGTCGGGTCGCTCGATCCCGATCTGGCCGCGCCACAACAGGTATGGACGCAATGGCACTCCTACAGCTTCGACATCTCGGGCTGGGAGATCTTCGGCGCCCTGCTAAATGGTGGGCGGCTGGTCGTGGTGCCGGAGTCGGTGGCAACCTCCCCCGACGACTTCCGCCACCTGCTGGTCACCGAAAAGGTCACGGTGTTGTGCCAAACGCCGACCGCGGTCAGCGCGCTCACGCCCGAGGGACTGGAGTCGGTGGCGTTGCTGGTTGGCGGTGAGCCCTGCCCGCCCGAGGTAGTGGACCGGTGGGCCACCGGCCGGAAGATGATCAACGAATACGGTCCGACCGAGACGACGATGTGGGTGACGTTGAGCGCGCCCCTCACAGCGGGATCGGATGTTGTGCCGATCGGTGCGCCGGTGCCCGGCGCGGCACTCGTCGTGCTCGACGGCTGGCTGCGCCCGGTGTCGGCCGGGGTCATCGGCGAACTCTATGTGGCCGGACGCGGTGTCGGAGTCGGCTATTGGCGCCGGCCCGGACTGTCCGCTTCGCGGTTTGTGGCGTGCCCGTTCGGGCCGACCGGAACGCGGATGTATCGCACCGGGGATCGGGTGCGCTGGCGCGCCGATGGGCAACTCGAGTATCTCGGGCGCGCCGACGATCAGGTCAAGATTCGCGGCTACCGCATCGAACTGGGCGAAATCCGCACCGCGCTAACCGAACTCGAGGGCGTCGAGCACGCGGCCGTGATCGCCCGCGAGGACCGCCCCGGCGAGAAGCGCCTGGTCGGCTACATCACCGGCACGGCAGACCCGACCGAGGCGCGCAGCGTGCTGGCCGAACGGCTACCGGCCTACATGGTCCCGGCGGCGGTGGTGGCGGTGCAGACTCTGCCGCTGACGGTCAACGGCAAACTCGACATCCGCGCACTGCCGGCACCCGAATACCAGGACGGCGACCAGTACCGCGCCCCGACCAACGCCATCGAAGAAATCTTGGCCGGCATCTATGCCGAGGTACTCGGGCTGGAGCGGGTCGGGGTCGACGACTCGTTCTTCGACCTCGGTGGGGATTCGCTTTCCGCGATGCGGGTGATCGCTGCGATCAACACAACCCTCGATATCCAGCTTGCCGTGCGCACCTTGTTCTCCGCGCCGTCCGTGACAAGCCTGAGCCAGCAGATACGCAGACAAGACAACCCAGCCAACGGGCCCAGCTTTGGGCTCGTGCATGGCCACAACACCACCGAGGTGCACGCCGCCGACCTCACACTGGACAAGTTCATAGATCCCGCGACGCTGACGGCTGCCCCGACGCTGCCCCGGCCCAGCGCCGAGGCGCGGACTGTCCTGCTGACCGGGGCGACCGGTTTCATCGGACGTTACCTGGCCCTGGAATGGCTGCGGCGGATGGACCTGGTCGACGGCACCCTGATCTGCCTGGTGCGGGCCAAGTCCAACGAGGATGCGCGGCGCCGCCTCGACAAGAACTTCGACAGCGGCGACCCCGAGCTGTTGCGGCACTTCCAGGAACTGGCAGCCGATCATCTGGAGGTCGTCGCAGGCGACAAGTGCGAAGCCAACCTGGGACTGGACCCGCAGACGTGGCAGCGGCTGGCCGACACCGTCGACCTGATCGTCGATCCCGCAGCCTTCGTCAACGGCGTCCTGCCCTACAGCGAACTGTTCGGCCCTAACGTCGTAGGCACAGCCGAGCTAATCCGCATCGCGCTCACCACGAAGCTGAAGCCCTACACTTATGTGTCGACCGCCAACCTGGGCGACCAGATCGAGCCGTCAGTGTTCACTGAGGATGCCGACATCCGCGTCATCAACCCCACCCGCACCATCGACGACAGGTACGCCAACGGCTACGGCACCAGCAAGTGGGCCGGCGAGGTGCTGTTGCGCGAGGCCAACGACCTGTGCGGGCTGCCGGTGGCGGTCTTTCGCTGCGACCTGATCCTGGCCGACCCCACATACGCGGGCCAGCTCAACGTGTCGGACATCGCGACCCGGATGACGCTGAGCGTGGTGGCTACCGGCGTCGCGCCCAAATCGTTCTACCAGCTCGACGCCGACGGGAACCGGCAACGCGCGCACTTCGACGGGCTGCCCGTCGGATTCGTCGCTGAAGCGATCGCAACCCTGGGTGCCCAGGTTGTCGACGCGTTCGAGACCTACCACGTGATGAATCCGCACGACGACGGCATCGGACTCGACGAGTACGTCGACTGGTTGATAGAGGCTGGCTATCCGATCCAGCGCATCGGTGATTTCGGGGAGTGGTTTCAGCGATTTGAGACCGGCCTGCGTACCTTGCCGGATCGACAGCGCCAGCACTCGGCGCTGCAGGTCATGCTCTCGCTGCGCGATTCGAATCTTTTACGGCCCGTAGAGCCGAACCGCGGGTCCATCGCGCCGACCGATCGATTCCGTGCTGCGGTGCAAAAAGCGAAACTCGGCCCCGACAACGACATCCCGCACGTCTCGGCGCCGATCATCATCAAATACGTCACGGACTTGCAATTACTCGGACTGCTCTAGCCACTTGCGGACTCTAACGCGCAGCGCCAGCTTTCGTACGGCTATGCGTGCGCCCTCCGCGTCTCGCCCGCCTCCCTATCCCGAAGCCGTCGTCCAAATGGTCATCGAAGACGAAAGTCAAAGGGGCTCTCCCATTTTAAGCAAGCGCATGTGATTTCCGCCTCAATGGGCGTGCGCCCTCGGGTCTTCCGAAGTCCTAGGGTTGCAAAGTTTTAGAACGGATGGGACGCGGAGGTCGTGTAGCAGTCTGGTCTGCTCGCGTAGTCCGACGGCGCTTTGGCGACGACTACGATGAGGCGACCCCAAACGCCTTACTCGTTGGCGAAGCAGAACATTCGGTAGGAGATCTTTCCGTTCAACAATTCACGGCCGATGCCCGCGTATAACTTATCGACGTAGAACGTCGGAGCAACGCGAGACATCACCTTCAGCAACTGCGGAACATTCTTCTGCACCGAGCGCGCAACCTCCTCGTTGATGACTTTCTCCGAAATGAGCCGCATGGGGGCGCCTTCCAGGTCCTCGTTCCACTTGGCGATACTGTCGCCTCGGCGGATATCGGCGTACAGGAAATGGCCTCCCGGGCGCAGGACGCGCGCCACTTCCGCGAGGAAACGGGGAAAGTCGGGATAGAGGTGGGAGGCTTCGATGTTGATCACTGCGTCGAAGGAATGATAGGGGAACGGCAGGTTTTCGGCACTGCCCTGCACGAAATCCAGGCCGGGCAGTTGGTGCCTTTTTCGGCACGAGTCGACGCCGGCGGAGTTCAAGTCCAACCCCGTATAGGAGGCCGGACCCAGGGTCCGTACGAGGTACGAGGCTCCGCCGCCGTGGCCGCAACTGACCTCTAATACCTTTTTGCCCCTGAGATCCACCTGGGTCGCCGTGCGGTGGTAGAGCTGGATTGGAAACCGGTTCCGCTCATCGGACCCCTCCAGCGGCAAGGCCATCGGCGGATCCTCTTCGTAGCCCCAATTCATGAACACCAGATCATCACCGCTTACACGGGTGATGAACGAGTAGTAATGCTTTGCAAAGAATTTCACGGATGGGACGGTTACCAGGCGGCTCTTGAAGCTCATGGGCAAAGTATGGGCGTCATGCGTCGGACAATGCGTCGAATTGGCCAAGCATCTCTAAAAGCGCGGTTCCGTTTCCGTCGTCGTGCGGCAGCTACGAGGAGGATCGGCAAAACGCGGTCGGTCACCGCCGCGATAGTCCATCATGTTCTATGTGGATAGCAGCACCCACGACATCGCGAGCATGCCCCGGGGCGGGCCGCAGGCCTCCTGGCTGGACCGTCGATTGCAGACCGACCGACTGGAATACCTCGACCGCGACGACGTCGACGATCTCAAGCAAAAGGTCATCCGCGCACTCGACCGCGCCGGCCGGCGACGGTTCTTGGGTGCTCACGAGAAGTTGGCCAAAATCGTGCTTGCTGAGGTTGCCGATGTCCCCTCTCCGAAGATCCTCGAGCTGGGGGCGGGCCTCGGCGGCCTGTCGAGCAAGCTGCTGGAGATTAACCCCACTGCACACGTGACGGCCACCGACGTCGACCCCACGTTTGTGGCCGCCATCGCCGCCGGTGAGCTCGGCAGTCACCCAAGGGCCGCAGTGCGGGAGATGGACGCCACCGCAATCGACGCCCCGGACGGGCACTACGACCTCGCGGTGTTCGCGATGTCGTTACATCACCTGCCACCCGAAGCGGCGGCCCGAGTATTCGCCGAAGGGACTCGGGCCGCGAAGAAGTTGTTGATCATCGATCTGCGCAGGCCGCCGGCACCGCTCCACTCGGTGGTGCTGGCCTCGGTGTGGCCCTTCACCCGGCTGAGCCCGCTGGCGCACGATGGTGTCATCAGCCAGCTACGCGCCTACAGCCCGTCGGCGATGAGCGCACTCGCCCACTCGGCCGACCCGGCGATCACCGTGAAATTCCCCAATCAACGGCTCGGCCCGACGGTGGCGGTCGCCAGTCGCGCCTAGCCCTCCAGCTCCCGCTTGAGGTTTTCCAAAACCTCGCCTTGAATCCTCTTGAGCCCCAACGGCGCAAAAGTCTTCTCGAAGAAACCCTTGACGCCGCCGGCGCCATTCCAACTGGTTTTCACCGTGACGCTGGAACCAGGCCCGGCAGGAGCCACCGTCCAGTTGGTGACCATCGACGAATTGGCGTCCTTCTCGATGACGGTGTGTCCGGCGACGTCAACGTTGACCTGCACATCGCGAACGCGGGATTTGGTCGCCTGCAGCCGCCACTTGGCAACCGTGCCCTTGCCCTGCCCGCCCTGCAGCACCTGGTAGTCGCTGTACTGCGGGGAGAGGATCTTGGGGCGGACGTTCTGATAGTCCGCGACGGCGGCAAGGGTCGCCGCGGGTTCGGCATTGATCAAGATCGTGCTGGCCGCGCTCACCTGTCCCAAAGCAAACTCCTGAAGCTATGCGGCCCGCGCGCGGGTGCACGGGCTGTCGTCGAAGACTAGGGTATATGTGGTGCCTGTCCCTGGATCTGCACTCTCGGCGCACAAGTCGGGCGTTGACCGGTTGATGGCGAGTTATCGATCCATCCCGGCAACGTCCGTCGTCCGGCTCGCCAAGCCAACCTCAAACCTCTTCCGCGCCCGGGCTAAACGCGACGCACCGGGATTGGACACTTCGGGGCTGACCGGGGTCCTGGGTGTCGATCCCGAAGCTCGCACCGCCGACGTGGCCGGCATGTGCACCTACGAAGACCTGTTAGCCGCGACACTGCCGTACGGCCTTTCGCCGCTGGTCGTCCCGCAGTTGAAGACCATCACGCTCGGTGGTGCGGTCACAGGCTTGGGTATCGAGTCGGCGTCCTTTCGCAATGGTCTGCCCCATGAATCGGTGCTGGAGATGGATATCCTCACCGGCGCTGGCGATTTGCTCACCGCCTCCCGCAGCGAGCACCCTGACCTGTTTCGGGCCTTCCCGAATTCTTATGGCACCCTTGGATATTCAACTCGGCTGCGAATCGAGCTGGAACCCGTCGCGCCTTTCGTCGCACTGCGGCACGTCCGATTCCGCTCGCTGCCCGAGTTGGTCGCGGCGATGGAACGCATCATCGACACCGGCGGGCAGGGCGGCACCCCGGTGGACTACCTGGACGCGGTGGTGTTCAGCGCCGACGAAAGCTACCTGTGCGTGGGGCGGCGGACCACCACCCCCGGCCCGGTCAGTGACTACACCGGACGCGACATCTACTACCAGTCGATCCGGCACGACTCTGCGGGAGTCGAGGCCACCAAAGACGACCGGCTGACCATGCACGACTACTTCTGGCGCTGGGACACCGATTGGTTCTGGTGCTCACGCGCGTTTGGTGCGCAGAACCCGCGGCTGCGCCGCTGGTGGCCGCGCCGTTACCGGCGCAGCAGCTTCTATTGGAAGCTGGTGGCCCTCGACCAGCGCTTCGGAATCGCCGACCGGATCGAGGCGCGTCACGGCGGTCCGCCGCGGGAGCGGGTGGTGCAGGATGTCGAGGTGCCGGTGGAGCGGACCTGCGAATTCTTGGAGTGGTTCCTCGGCAACGTGCCCATCACACCGATCTGGCTGTGTCCGCTGCGGCTGCGCGATCACGAGGGCTGGCCGCTATATCCCATGCGGCCCGACCACACGTACGTCAATATTGGTTTCTGGTCTTCGGTGCCCGCCGGCGCCACCGAAGGCGCAACCAACCGGATGATCGAAGCGAAGGTGAGCGAGCTCGACGGACACAAGTCGCTGTACTCGGACTCCTTCTACACCCGCGAGGAGTTCGACGAGCTTTACGGCGGCGAGGCCTACAAGACGGTCAAGAAGATCTACGATCCGGATTCTCGTCTCCTCGACCTCTACGCAAAGGCGGTACAACGGCGATGACGACGACCAGGGAACCCAACCGCACGATCGGCAAACTGAGCATGGCGGAGATTCTGGAGATCTTTGCGGCTACTGGACGGCAACCACTGAAGTTCACCGCGTACGACGGCAGCGTCGCCGGAAGCGAAGACGCCGAGCTGGGCCTGGACCTTCGCAGTCCCCGCGGCGCCACCTACCTGGCCACGGCTCCCGGTGAGTTGGGGCTCGCCCGCGCGTATGTGGCGGGCGACCTGCAGGCGTACGGCGTCCATCCGGGGGACCCGTACCAGCTGCTCAAGACGCTGACCGACCGCGTCCAATTCAAGCGGCCGTCGGCGCGGGTGCTCGCCAATGTGGTCCGCTCCATCGGGTTCGAGCGGTTATTGCCGGTCGCGCCGCCGCCGCAGGAGACGCCGCCCCGGTGGCGCCGAATCGCTGACGGGCTGATGCATACCAAGACCCGCGACGCCGAGGCCATCCACCACCACTACGACGTCTCCAACACCTTTTATCAGTGGGTGCTCGGCCCGTCGATGACTTATACATGCGCGGTCTACCCGGACGCCGACGCGACGCTGGACGAGGCCCAGGAGAACAAGTACCGAGTGGTTTTCGACAAGCTGCGGCTCCAGCCTGGCGACCGGCTACTCGACGTTGGCTGTGGCTGGGGCGGCATGGTGCGCTATGCGGCGCGCCGCGGCGTGCGGGTTATCGGTGCCACTTTGTCGGCCGAGCAGGCGAAGTGGGCGCAGCAGGCGATCGAAGATGAAGACCTGACAGACCTTGCTGAAGTCAGGCATTCCGACTACCGCGACGTGCGTGAGGTCGGGTTCGATGCCGTTTCTTCGATCGGGTTGACCGAACACATCGGTGTCAAGAATTACCCTGCCTACTTCGGCTTCCTCAAGTCGAAGCTGCGTACCGGCGGTTTGCTGCTCAATCACTGCATCACCCGCCACGACAACAAGTCCACGTCTTTTGCGGGCGGCTTCACCGACCGGTACGTGTTCCCGGACGGGGAGTTGACCGGCTCGGGACGCATCATCACCGAGGTCCAGGATGTCGGGTTGGAGGTTTTACACGCGGAGAACTTCCGGCATCACTACGCGATGACGCTGCGGGACTGGTGCCGCAACCTGGTCGAACACTGGGATGACGCGGTCGCCGAGGTTGGCTTGCCAACCGCCAAAGTGTGGGGTTTGTATATGGCGGCCTCCCGAGTCGCCTTCGAGCAGAACAACCTGCAGCTGCATCACGTACTGGCGGCCAAGGTCGATGCCCGCGGCGAGGACAACCTGCCGCTGCGGCCATGGTGGCGGCCCTAGCCGCGACCGCTGCTAGCCGCCGTCGATCCGACGAGCACCCAACTCGTTCTGCAACAGCTCGAGCGCTGCCTCTTCGGGGTCGCGCCGCGGCTCGGAAGGCTCGCTGCGGCCGGCTTCGGTGAGCATGTGTTCCTCGTCGTCATCCTGCTGAGCCGAATCCGGCACGGCGACAGGCTCTTCCACTTTGGGAATCACCGGTGTCGCCGCGACGGGGTCGGGTGCGCCCGTCTCACAGCGCACCCGCCAGTTCACTCCGAGCGCATCTTTGAGTGCTTCGGAGATGACGTCGGCGTTGCGCTGTTCGGATAGCCGCTTGGCCAGCGGCGCCGATGCGTGGGTCAGGACCAAAGTGTCGCCGTCTATCGCACGCACGGTGGCGCCCGCCAGCATGACCTCGGTGGTGCGGCTACGCTGGCGCACCTTGTCGCGCACCGTCGGCCACATGCTTCGCACCGCGGCTGCGTTGAGTTCACCAGGTGCAGAAGCTAATTCGGCGACTGGCGCCGGAGCCGGTTCGGGCGCGGGCTCGCTCTTGGACTCGCTCTTGGGCTCCGGCCGGGGCTTGGGCGCAGGCTCGGCGGCCGGCTTGCGCGGGCGGACGGCAACGGCCGGGGCTCGTGGCGGGGGAGCGGCGCTCTCGGCGCCCGGGATGGACATGTCCAGCCGGGTCTCGATGCGTTCGACCCGTTGCAGCAGCGCCGACTCGGTGTCGCTGGCCGACGGCAGCAGCAGCCGCGCACAGACAACCTCGAGCAACAGACGCGGCGCCGTCGCACCGCGCATCTCGCCCAGCCCGGCTTGCACCGTCTCGGCGTAGCGGGTCAAGGTCGCCGGCCCGATTCGGGTCGCTTGCTCGCGCATCCGGTCCAGTACGTCCTCCGGCGCGTCCACCACGCCGCGACTCGTGGCATCCGGGACCGCCTGCAGCAAGATGAGGTCGCGGAACCGCTCGAGCAGGTCGGTGGCGAAGCGCCGTGGATCATGGCCCGCATCGATCACCGATTCGACCGCACCGAACAACGCGGCGGCATCGGAGGCGGCCAGGGCGTCCACGGCGTCGTCGATCAGTGCGACGTCGCTGGCGCCCAAAAGCCCCAGTGCCCGCTGGTAGGTCACATGGACCCCTTCGGCACCGGCCAGCAGCTGATCGAGCACCGAAAGCGTGTCGCGTGGCGAACCACCGCCGGCGCGGATCACCAGCGGGTACACCGCATCGTCGACGACTACGCCTTCTTGTTCACAGATCCGGCCGATCAATGCCCGCATGGTGCGCGGCGGCAACAGCCGAAACGGGTAGTGATGGGTGCGCGACCGAATCGTCGGCAGCACCTTCTCGGGTTCGGTGGTGGCGAAGATGAAGATCAGGTGCTCAGGCGGCTCCTCCACGATCTTGAGCAGCGCGTTGAACCCTGCGGTTGTTACCATGTGCGCTTCGTCGACGATGAACACCCGGTAGCGCGACTGGGCCGGAGCGTAGAAGGCACGGTCGCGCAGCTCACGGGTATCGTCCACGCCCCCGTGGCTGGCCGCGTCGAGCTCGACCACATCGATGCTCCCGGGCGCGTTGGGCGCCAGCGCGACGCAAGACTCGCAAACTCCGCACGGGTTGGCCGTCGGACCCTGCGCGCAGTTCAGCGACCGCGCCAAAATGCGCGCGGATGAGGTCTTTCCGCAGCCGCGGGGCCCGGAGAACAGGTACGCGTGGTTGATCCGGCCGGCTTCCAGGGCAATCGACAACGGCTCGGTGACGTGCTCCTGCCCCACCACTTCGGTGAAGGTTGCCGGTCGGTACTTGCGGTAGAGGGCCACGGTCAGCAGGCTACCGGCGCTGGCTGACGTAAGCCGGACCGGCATCGAGTGTGCATCAGTGGCTTTCGGCGTGAATCTACGGCGAACCCGCCCGGCGTGTCGGCGCCGTCAGCTCACATTGGATGCAGCGGAAACCAGCAAGCGCTCGGAAGCCGCCAACAGGGCGCAGGTAGCCAGCCCGTCGACGGCGTCGCGCAGATCCGGCAGCGACGGGAAGGTGGGCGCGATCCGGATGTTCTTGTCGTCCGGATCCTTGCGATACGGGAAGGACGCCCCCGCTTCGGTCACCGCGATACCGGCATCCTTGGCCAGGGCGACGGTCCGCTTGGCGGTCCCGGGCAATACGTCGAGGCTGATGAAATAACCCCCCTGCGGCTCGGTCCACGAGGCGATCCTGGAGTCGCTCAGCCGCTTCTCCAAGATGTCGAGCGCCGACGCGAACTTCGGTGCCAGTATCTGCTGGTGACGCAGCATGTGCAGACGGACCCCGTCGGCGTCGCCGAAGAATCGCAGGTGCCGCAACTGGTTGACCTTGTCCGGGCCGATCGACTTCTTGGCCGCGTATTGCAGATACCATGCGATGTTCCCCAGCGATCCGCCGAGAAAGCTCACACCGGCCCCGGCGAAGGTGATCTTTGAGGTGGACGCGAAGACGTAGGGCCGGTTGGGGTGCCCGGCCGCGGCCGCCAGCCCGAGCACGTCGACCTGGCGGATGAAGTCATGCGTGAGGGTGTGCACGGCGTACGCGTTGTCCCAGAACAGCCGGAAGTCCGGCGCCGCGGTTTGCATTTGGACAAGTCGGCGCGCCATCTCCCAGGAGTAGGTGACGCCGGTGGGGTTGCCAAACACCGGTACCGTCCACATCCCTCTGATCGCGGGGTCTACGGCGACGAGCTCTTCGATCAGGTCGACGTCGGGACCGTCGGCCAGCATCGGGACGGGCATCATCTCGATGCCCATGGTCTCGGTGATGGCGAAGTGCCGGTCATAGCCCGGGACGGGGCACAGGAACTTGACGACCGGTTCGTCCTTCCAGGGACGCTGCGAGTCCACACCGCCGTACAACATCGAGAAGGCGACGAGGTCGTGCATCAGCTCGAGGCTGGAGTTGTTCCAAGCGATCAGGTTGGGCACGCCAATGCCGAGCAACTCCCCGAAGATTTCCCGCAACTCGGGCAGGCCGTGCAGGCCGCCGTAGTTGCGGGTATCGGTGCCCGCGCTGTCGCGGTAGTGGTCTCCGGGCAGGCTGAGCAGCTCGTTGGACAGGTCCAGCTGTTCCGGCGACGGTTTGCCGCGGGTCAGATCCAGGGCCAGCTTCTTTGCCTGCAGATCCGCGTAGTCCTGCTGGTTGCGCGCATGCACAGCGGCCAGGTCTGCAGGGCTGAGGGAATCGAGCGACACCATAGCTATTGCGGGCCCTTTCACCGTCAACTTCGAGTGGCGATCGCAAGCGCGGCGGAGCCCCCGGGCGCTGGGGATACCGCCCGCTTGCGGGGGACGGGTCGCCACCCAATCAAGCTAGGGGACCCCGCGCACCCGACAGAGCCCATTGACCCTTGCTGCCTTCCGGCCCTGGGGGAGTTCACAGGATAGACGCCGCGCGGGGTCCTCCGGCGAGTCTAGTACCCGGCCGGAAGCGCTTGACGGCGGCTATAGCACCCTCGGCTACCATGGCCACGGAGGATTCGCCTAGTGGCCTATGGCGCTCGCCTGGAACGCGGGTTGGGTTAACAGCCCTCGCGGGTTCAAATCCCGCATCCTCCGCAATTGGTCCGCCATGCGGACACGGACGATTTGGTTCGGAATCGGGTTGGTCGCCTTTAGGCTGGCTTGAGCCAACCAGTATGAGGAGGCTTATGGGCCGCAAGGTCGCCATACTGTGGCACGCGTCATTCTCGATCGCTGCCGGCGTCCTCTACTTCTTCTTTGTGTTGCCCCGATGGCCTGAGCTGATGGGTGACACGACGCATTCGTTGGGGACGGCGCTGCGCATCGTGACGGGTGCATTAATCGGCTTGGCCGCACTGCCCGTCGTGTTCACCTTGTTGCGGACCCGCAAACCGGAGCTGGGGACCCCGCAGCTGGCCCTGACCATCAGGGTGTGGTCGATCGTGGCCCATGTGCTGGCCGGGGTGCTGATCATCGGTGCAGCGATCAGCGAGATCTGGCTGAGCTTGGATGCCGCGGGACGGTACTTGTTCGGCATTTACGGCGCGGCTGCCGCGATCGCGGTACTCGGGATCTTCGCGTTCTATCTGTCATTTGTGGCCGAGTTGCCGCCGCCACCGCCGAAACCGATCAAGGCGAAGAAACCCAAGAAACGCCGCATTCGCCGCAAGAAGGGCGACGAGGCCGGGACGGACGAAGACGCTGCCGACACTGAGGACGCCGACTCCGAGGACGCCGAGGAAATCAAGGCTTCAGAATCACAAACCGAAGAGACTGAAGAAGCCGAAGCGCCAGAACCCGCAGCAGAACCGGCCGAGGTCACGGCCGATACCGCCGAAATTGCTGAGCCGGAACCGACCGAGCCGGAACCGACCGAGCCGGCACCCACGGCCGAGTCGACCGAAGACACCGAGGAATCCCAGGCCAGATTGCGTAACCGCCGCCCGACGGGCAAGGGGTCGCATCGGATGCGGCGCCGGCGTACCCCGGGCGGGGTCGCCCTCGACGAATAGCGATCAGTTGCGGCGCCGCAGCCGCTCGACGTACGCGGCGATGCGCTGCTGCGTCTGGTCTGCGGCCCACATCTGGCGGACCTCGCTGTCGATGTCGCCGGCCTCGCCGATCCGCGCCATCGTCGGAGCATGCAGCTGGGTTTTGGTATGGCTGTAGGCGTCGACGGCGATCTCGCCGAGATCTGATGCTTCCGCCACCGCCGCCGCCAAGAGATCGTCCGCGACGACACGATGCGCAAGTCCTCGTGCGACGGCCTCGGCCCCCCGATAGGTGCGGCCGCCGAGCAACACGTCGTCCGCTTGAGTGCCGCACACGTAGCGCATGACCTCGAGCGCGGCGACCGGGAAGGCCACCCCGACGCGCACCTCGGATGCCCCGATCTGCGCGTCAGGGCTGATCAGGCGGCGGTCGCAGGCGCACGCCAGCACGCAGCCGCCGGCGATCGCCGCCCCGTTGATCGCGGCCACGGTCGGCCCCGGGTAGCAGAACATCGCCTCGAACGCCTCGGACAGCGCCGGGATCAGGCGATCGGTGTAGTCCGCACCGCCCTCCACCACGCGGTTGAGGTCAACCCCAGCGCTGAAGGCGCGGCCCGCACCGGTCACCACGAGGGCATCGGCGCCCGAACCCTGCAGGTCGCGAAGGGCCAAGGCCAGCTCTTCCAGCAGCTCCACGTCCAGCGCGTTCACCGGTTCCGACGACAGGGTCAGCACTTGCAGCGCGCCAACGGCGCGTAGCTCAATCATGGTCACGCCCGCTCAACGGTCCGTGACCGCGAGGACGACCGGGATGTCGGTGTTCTCATCGGTGTGATAGCTCGCGCAGACCCGGTGATAGCCGTCGGCGATCTGCAACGGAACACCGGTCTTGAGCTCACCCCGCACCAGCAGGATGGGCGATAGCGGTTGCCCTTTCTTGATCTTCGAAAGATCGGCGGCCACGTGCGGATTGTCTTCCGGTAACAGACTCAGCCGCGCTGCCCGCAGGATGTCTTTGGCCTTCTTGTGCACAACGAGTCCAGCCTGCAACCGGCCGGTCACGTCGTCGACAGTCTGTGCGTCCGCGAGCAATGCCAGGTAGTCCGCCGCTGCCGGAAAGTCGTGCGCCTCAGGCTTTTCGAGCCACTTCACGCTGGGCATCGCGGGTCTCCCTTCCTAGCGCCGACAGCGAAGCAGCTTACCGGGTGGACGCTACGAAATTGGGATCGGTAGCAAATCGGGCGGTCTGTACTGGCGCCATGACGACGCCATCGGGGCGGCGCATGAGGGAAGGAACCACAAGTGAAACGTCTTCTCGTAGGTGCGATTGGCACACTGGGCTGCGCATCGGCGCTGGTGGCGTGCTCGAGCGGCGGCCACACGGCCAGCCCGCCGTCGAGCACGGCGGCCAGCATCGCCGCCGGAGGCGGGGCGGCGCAGGTCAAGGTTGGCGGCAGTGACCTGGCGGGCTTGGACCCGTCCTCGGTGACGTGCGTCAAGACCGGCGGCAAGATCGACATCGGCAGCGGCCCCTCCGCCGGCCGGCAGGCACTGGCCGTGGTGATGACCGACGAGGCCACTCCGAAGGTCGAGTCACTGGCGCTCGTTGTCGACGGCAACGCCTTGTCGGTCAGCAACAACATGGGCGCGAAAGTCGGCTCGGCCAAGGTGTTGGTGGACGGCAAGACCTACACCATCACGGGCCAGGCACAGGGCGCCGACATGAAGAACCCGATGGCCGGGATGATCACCAAGGACTTCAACATCAAAGTGTCCTGCGGCTGATCGGATCGCAGCCGAGCGGCGGACGTGCCTCACTCACGCGTCCGCCGCTCGCCATTTGGACAACCAGACACTGCCCGCGGACTTATGATGCAGCCGTGTCGATCCCCGAAGAATTGGAGCGCGCGCGCCGTTTGGCGTTCGCGGCCGACGAAGCCGGGGCCCGTGATGTGTTGCTGTCATTGATACCGCACATCGAGCGTGAAGACCGAGACGATCTGATGCTGGAAGCCCTGGCCCAGCTCGGTGAGATTTATCTTGTCCGCGGATCCAATGACGGTGTGCGGGAGACCATCCGGCAGATCCGCGACTGCGTGGCGATCTATTCGGAGATGTCCGGCGCCGAGGCCGCGCACACAGTGTGCCGGTACTCGCGCCGAGCCGAGTTCCTGCAGACGGGCTTGGCCGCCGCGCTTGGCGATCACGAAGGCGCCGCAACGGCGCTGGGGGTTTTGGACGACGCCCACTCGGACAGTGGTTTTGCCGACCTTTCCGACGAACACGCGTACTTGCGCGCCTATGCGCGAATCCTGTGTGCGTCCGCGCTGTGCGACGACGACCTACATGTGCAGTCACTTCCGTTGTGGGAGCAGGTGCTTAGCGGCCTAGACCACCCCGGCGACAACGGCGAGTCCGCCGACTTCCTTCGGGTAGCCGCAGCCACCGCCTACGGCAGGTTCTGCGTCGAAACGGGGCGGTTATCGGAAGCTGAGCCCTGGCTGCGTCGCGCGGGCGCGCGGGCACAGGCATATGGTTGGGAGTTAGCCACGGCCAGAACGCAATTGGAACGAGCGGCGGCACGCTGGGCAGCAAATGACCATGCCAGCACCGAGCAACTGGTTTCGGAGGCCTATCCCGTCATCGCCCGCTATGCCCGGGCGAACGACGTCTCACGCTGCTGGCTGTATCTGGGCCTGGTTCGCATAGGCCGCGGCGAACTGGAGGCGGCCGACCAGTGCTGGGAGCATGCCGAGCGCCATTGGCGCGAGTTGGGAAAGCCGCTCCCTATTCATCGGATCCTATTGCAGCGCAGTTGGATCGAAATTTTCTGCGGCCGTTTTGCGGCCGCGGTGGACCTGATTGCCCAGGCCCGCGAGTGGCTCGACTCGTCGCCGCGCAGCAGCTGGCTGCAGTATGCGCGTCTCGACAATCACTTGGGGACCGTGTGGCGGGCCGACGCGTTGACGGACCTCGGTTTCGACGGATCCGGCGACCCCTACGAAACGATCCAGGAAACCGAAACACGGCAGGCCGAGTCGCTGGGTGTCCTGCTGGGCGAGGTCGGCAGCCCCAAGTACTGGCGCGCCATGCCCAAACTCGAACAGGCCGCCGAACTGAAGGTGCCGGCCGCGCTGGCGGTCGACTCGGTGCGGTATACGATCGCCGACGCCGATGCCCGATCCCGATGGGCGACCAGTGTTTCGGCGCCCATGCTGGCCGGTGCCTTCGCGGTCGCCTGGGAGTGGGAGAACACCGATCTGATCAGTGAACTGGTTGAATACCACAGTGCCCGAGGCACATTCGGCACGGATCCGCAGCCACGCGGAATCGGCGAGTGGGCTGCCACTGCAACGGCGCCGGTGCTCGCCGACGCGGATCCCGCACCGGTCGCAGCGTCCGCCCAGGTGCTCACCGCGGCCGGCCCGTCGACAGCCGATGGCCTCTCGTTGACCCGGCTCGGGCCGTTGCCGCCGTTACAGATGCAGCCGGACGCCGCACCGATCCTGAGTCACTATCGCGCACTGGCTGTCCAGCGCTACGGTCGCGAGGTCACCGCGGCCGAACCTGCCTGGTCGACCTGGCCATGAGCCAGCCCGACCGGCCGACTTTGGTGCTGCGGTACGCCGACGTCGGGATCGCCACCTACGCCAGTTTGCGGATCATCGGGCAGCCGTCGCGAACCGTCACGTGGGTGGTGGAAGAACCGATTCTGCTGGCCGCGCTGCAAGAGCTGGCTGACGCGTTGCCCGAGCCGCACGGTTCGGAGAACCGGCGCGACGCCATCGAGCGGGCACTGTCCGCGGGGCCGTTCGCGGCGCCGGACACCGAGCTGACGGTCGCCTACATCCTTGGTGTGTTGCTGATCGGCGCTGCCGGCTGGCAGCTGCTGACCGAATGTATGGCCTCGCCGCGCGCGGTGCTGTTCGTCTCGCCGAGCGCGCGGCTGGCGCGGGTGCCCTGGGGGCTGTTGGCGATGCCGAAATCCGGCCCGAGCAAAGAGGAGCTGGTGCGCGCGCGTCAGGAGGCCATCACCGCCAGCGGCCGGGTGGCCGCCCGGATCCCCTGGCAGCTCGCCGATATCGCGGAACATACCGATGGTTACCGACTCATAGAATTGGTCGACGTGCTGATGGCGGTGCCACCGAACATCGTGCACTCGCCACGGGAGCCCGCCGGATGGGACGCCCGGTGCGACGGTCCGCCGCTGCTGATCCTCGACCCTCGGGTGCCGGGGCAACGCCCGGACTCCGCGCTCGGGTCGGTGCTGGGAAGACCGTCGCCGCACACACCCTTGGCGCAGCACTTCGCCGAGTTGATGCAACGCCGGCCAGTGCTGCCCACGGTTGAAACCGTGGTCGAGCTGTTCCGACGTCCGGACGCCGACCGCACCTGGCTGGCCAAGCTGCTGGCGCAAGGCCCGAGCAGGCTGCTGTATGTGGGTCACGCGAGTTCGGCAGACGACGGCCACGATTACGCCAGCCGGGCCGATCGGGCGGCGCTTCACCTGGCCGACACCGCGGAAGCCCGGGGAGGTGCCGCCGCGATCGGAGACCATCGCCCGCTTACCGCGTCGGATCTGATGGCCCTGCAGTTGCCGATGCCGCCGCGGATTGCTCTGCTGGCTTGCGGGTCGGGTGGCGACTATCAATTCGACGAGGCGACCGGCCTGGTGGCAGCGATGGTCCTGGGTGGCGCGCAATTGGTGAGCGCGACTTTGTGGTCGCTGCCGACCGGCGCGGCGTATCGGCAGTTCGGCACCGCAGCCGCTGAGGCGGCCGATCCGATGGCTGACTTGGTGATAGCGGTGGATCGCGCGCACGAAGCGCCCGGGGATGCCGGATGCGCGGTCAATCGATGGCAGCGTGAGCAGATGCGGCGCTGGCGCGGCGGCGACGTCAGCGCCAGCCCGCTGTATTGGGCCGCCTTGGTGACATTCGCGGTGGACGGCGCACGATAGCGCTCACAGCGCGGCCACCCATGCCGCATGTACGGCCAGCACGTCATCGGGTAACGAAAGCTCCTCGCGGGCAGCCGGATCGAACGCCACCAAAACCACAAGTCCCGGGCGCAGTGCCGACACGTCCAACTCGTCGTCACAGCGGGCCAACTTGCCGATAAAGGTCTCCCCCGACACGGCGACCACTTCGATAAAAACCTGACGCTGGTCACCAACCGTGCGCACCGTACCGACTCCGACGGTGCGGTCCGCGGCACCCTGGCGCCCGCCGAACCGGAGTCGGCTGACGAGCATCAACAGCTTTTTCATGTGACCAGGGTGGAACCGGCGACCGGCTACCGAACCCAACTTTTCGGCTGCCGCAATTTTCGTGATGCCCCTATTCTGTGCAGATGAGCGTGGATTCGCAGGTGGCGACCGCCCCTGGAGGCGGGGCGGTGGGCCACCCACGCCGGTCGGTGATCGAGGCGGCGTGGCGGGCGATCGGTCCTGGCGTCGAGGTGCTCAGCAGCGACGACGGCGGTCCGCTGACCCGTACCGTCAAACGCATCATCGACCCCTTGGTGCTGCGGTTAAGGTCGAACCCGCAGTATTCGGCCCCGGTCGTGGCCCCCGAGACCGCCGCGGCGATGCACGAGCTGATCGTCGCCAGCGGTCCCGAAATGCGCTCGGCCGCAGCATGGTTCGAGGCCCTCAAGCTGGAGCGCCGCAGGCAACGGATCCGCACCGGAAACGCCCAGGAACTTTACTTCCCGGTGTGCTTCGAGCTTGCCGTAACGAAAGGCCCACCCACACCGCAAGATCAGGAAACCGCGGCCGCTGTGCTCGGCAATATTCACCAGGGCCGGGACCGCACCGCAATCGAGGTGTTGCACCAATACGTGGCAGACCCCGATGTCGTGGCCAAGCTGGCGGATCAGCTCGACCGCAGCTGGCGTGACGTTCGGGCGAGCGAGACGGTCACCGGTCCATTTCTGGCCGAACTGGCCACGGTGCTGGGGTCGGCCCACAGCCACCGCGCTGCCGCCGCCCGCCAGCGCGTCTGGTCGACCATGATCGCCGACGCCACGCCGTACAACCTGGGCGCTTTGGCCCGCGTCCAAACGGCGGAGCTGCCGTGGTCGATCGTCGAGCTGGGCTTGAGTTCCGTTGCCCCGCAACGACCACCGAGGATATCCGGCGTGTCCGATAGCGAGCGCCCACTGGATCGCGGCGTGGTGGACCGGGTGCGCGCAACGCTGCGGCGTGCGCTGGACCGCGACGCATTGCCGGACATTCCCTTGCTGTGCGAGGAGGAAGTCGATCGGGCCTGTGCGCCTTGGGGACTGCTGTCCGAGGACAAACAGGCTACCCTCGTCGCCGGGATCGAGGTCGCGGTCGACCTGGCACCGCTGGACCCATCGACGCACAGCCGCTACGCGCTGGCGGCACAGATCCAGGCGCGATTGCGCAAGGAGGCGTATGTGCTGCACGCGCGCCGCTACCTGGCCGAGGGCGGGCCGATCCACCCACGGCAACGGCAGGTGGTCGACGACCTCGCCGCGTACGCACAGCCCTACCTGAGCCGGCTGTGGGCGCGGCTGCACGGACGCGATGTCTGGCAGGAGCCCTGCGACGACGTCGATGACGTGCGGTCGCTGCTCGAGGGAGTCGCGCGTTCGGTCAGCCTGGACCACCGGCAACGGATCAAGGCGATGCTGGAATTGCAGGTGGCGGGATGAGATTGGTTGCCGATTCCGGTCTTTGGAGCACCGGCCCAGTCACCGAGGCCACGCCACTGGTCGCGGTGCTCGAAGTCAGCGGCGCGGTGCTGTCCTGGACCGTGGACGATCCGCGGGGTGATGCGGCAGCCCAGATCACCTTCACCGATCCCGCGCTCGCCGACTGGCTGTGGCGCGTTCTCGGTGAACCCGGACACGTCGCGGTGGCATCGGCCCTCGCCGCGGTGGACGGTGTACCGGAGCAACAACACAGCATCGACCTTGCCGGCGTGGACATCCTGCCGGGATCGATGGGTCACCTTCGCAAACTGGCCATCGGCCATTGGCTGCAACGATGGTGGCCGGCCAGTCGCCAAGACGGCATCGCCGGCTTGGACCGTGCCCTGCTCGACGTCGAGGTCGCATTGTTGACCGCCGGCGCGCATGGCTTCTTCGGAGACGACACGCTGGATTCGGATGTGACGGGACTGCTGGCCCCACACGCCGCGGACCTCATCGCCCATGTCGCGGCTGGTGACCCGCGAGCGGTTGACCTGGTGCGGGCTGGTGCCGGGCTCGCCGACGAAGTGGGCCTCGATGGTCTCGACGGCGGATGGCCGGAATTGTATGCGGTCCTTGACGATTCGAGGCCGGTATTGGCACCGCCAAGCGGGCATCGCGACGACTACGCGCTGGCCGCCGGCACGGGCGCCGTCCGGCGCGGTGCCGCTCCGGTCGCCCGCGGTGTCGCCTCCATCAACTGGGGTGGCGTTCCCCCGGCCATCTTCGATGCGGGCGAGAACACCGTCCACTGGAGCGTCGAGACGGCCGGCAATGCGGTAGTCGCCGTCGTGCGGGCGGCCGTCATCGGACCGGACCCGGCTACCGGCATTGCGGTGCAACTGCAGTCGGGGGATATTGGCGGCGACGGCGCACTGGACGCCGGCGGCACCGCAACTTTCCCGCTGGTGGACGCCCAGCGGCGGCCACTGACCGAACCGGCGGCCTGGGACCACGACTGGTCGGCGACGTCGGTCATTATCGGCGCACAGCTGACCGAGGCGCCCGAAACTCGGGATCGGGTCCGCCGGTGGGCGCGGGCACGGTTGGCCCATCCGGCGGCCGACGCCTTCCTGGCCGAAGTACTGGCGGCCGAATCCGACTACTGAGGCCCGTCATTCCCTATGCTGAGCGAGTGCCAAACAACTATCGAGTCGTTCAGTGGAACACCGGCAACGTCGGCAAGAGCTCGCTCAAATCGATCGTCGCCAACCCCACCCTGGAATTGGTGGGCTGCTACGCCTGGTCAGCGGAAAAGGTGGGCCGCGACGCCGGCGAACTCGTCGGGATCCCGCCGGTCGGTGTTGCGGCCACCAACGACGTCGAGGCGCTGCTCGCGCTGAAACCCGACTGCGTGGTCTACAACCCGATGTGGATCGACGTCAGCGAACTGGTCCGCATCCTGTCCGCGGGCGTCAACGTGGTGACCACGGCGTCCTTCATCACCGGTCACAACCTGGGGGTAGGCCGGGAGAAGATACTTCAGGCCTGCGAGAAAGGCGGCTCCACGATCTTCGGGTCCGGCGTCAGCCCGGGTTTCGCCGAGCTGTTGGCCATCGTGTCGGCAATGGTGTGCAACCGGATCGACAAGGTCACCGTCAACGAGGCCGCCGACACCACGTTCTACGACTCGCCGGAAACCGAGAAGCCGGTCGGCTTCGGCCGGCCGATCGACGACCCGGACCTGCCGGCAATGGCGGCGAAGGGGACGGCCATCTTCGGCGAGGCGGTCCGGCTGGTGGGCGACGCGCTCGGCGTCGAGCTCGACGAGGTCAAGTGCGTGGCCGAATTCGCCCAAACCACTGCGGATCTGGAAATGGCGTCCTGGACCATACCCGCGGGCTGTGTGGCAGGCACCTACATCAGCTGGCAGGGCATTGTCGGCGGCAAAACCCTGATCGATTTGAATGTGCGGTGGCGCAAGGGTCAGACGCTCGAACCCGACTGGAAGATCGAACAAGACGGCTGGGTCATCCAGATCGACGGGCAGCCCACGGTGACGACCAAGGTCGGCTTCTTGCCGCCGCCCTACTTCGAGGCCACGACGCTCGAGGAATTCATGGACCTCGGCCACATCATGACGGCGATGCCGGCGATCAACGCAATCCCGGCCGTCGTCGCCGCGGCGCCGGGCATCGTCACCTACACCGACCTTCCGCTGACACTGCCATTGGTAGTCAGGGGCGCGGTGTCTGCAGGGCAGACCCGTTTCCCCATCCCCCTTTCAATCCGTGCGTGCGGTTTTCCCGCACACGGCTTACCGATGATCTTCTAGACATGGTTACGCAGCCTTCGGGTAGCGGATGGTGCCGCGAAGTCGTTGCAGACCGTGCCCGTTAAACCACTCTTCGGTCCACTGATCGGCTTGTCCAGCACGCAGATTGCGGCCCCGCTTCTTAACCATCAAGCGGAACAAACGCCACGTGACGTACCGGTCGATCTGGCGGAACTTGAAGGCGGCGTTGCCGGTACGAAAGTAGTTGCCCCAACCGCGCAGGATCGGAGTGAGATCCGCGATCACATCACAGATATCGAGTCCGACCCGGTTGCGCCCGGTACGGTTACGAACCTTGGCCCGCATTCGAGCCATGGCCGTTTGGCTGGGCCAGCGGTGCAAGTAGTAGCGGATGACCGCTTCTGCTCCCACAACCGCCCCGACATACGCGCCCGGAAATGACAACCCAGAAAATCCAGGCCCTCACGACCCTCGCGCAGGTCGACCACTTTCGTCTTATCCGGATGCAGCCGCAACCCCAACGACGCCAGGATCTCTCCCACCACCGCCAAAGCGTGCTCGGCGTGTGCCGCGCTGCGGCACAACACCACGCCGTCATCGGCGTAACGCACCAACTCATCCACCCCACGGGCAGACAACTCGGTGTCGAGCACGTGCAGAAAAATGTTGGCCAGCAACGGGGAACTCACGCCCCCAACGCAATGGGCAATGTCCGGCATGGTCGTCCTCCGTGTCGGCGTCGGCGGTGGGTTTGGCGTTGTCGGTGGCGCGTTCCCGGATTGGGATACGGTGCCTGATGGTGATCTTGTCGGGTCCGACGAGAACGTCTTTGACGAGCAGCCGCAGCACGCGTTGGCGTTCGTCAACGGTGGACAGTTCGGCCTTGGCGTGGAGCTGGGTGAGGAAGCCTTCGAGGTCGGAGGCGAGCTTGAGGTAGGCCTCGCGGTCGGCGAGTTGGTTGTTGAGCGCTTCGATTTGGTTGCGCAGGTTGGTTTCTCGAGCGCGCAGATCGGGCATACGTGCGCGCAGCTCATCGATGGTGATCAGTTGTTCGACGTGATCCCACACTACGGTGTCGAGATGGTCGGCGCGCACCGGCTTGTTGCCGCAGACCCGCCCGCCCTGGTGGCGGTAGTCGTCGGAGCCCAGGCACCGGTAGTAGTAGATCTTCTTGTTGGTGGTGCGGGTGGAAGTGCGGTAGTAGCCGTATCCGCAGCTCGCGCAGGCGGCCAGTCCTTGCAGCAGCGACGGCATCTTGGCGTTGCGGGATGCGAACCGTTTGTTGTCGGCCAGCCGCTGCGCGACCCGATCGAAGGTGTCTTCGTCGACGATGGCGGGCACGGGAATCTCGGTCCACTCCTGGCGCGGCCGATCCACGGTCTTGTGCGCGCGTGGGATGGAGCGTCCCTGCAGCCGGGCGATCCGGTTCAGGGCGGAGGATTCGTGGACGACCATGGTCTTGCCGAACACCGCGCGGCCGGCGTAGGCGGGATTGCGCAGCATGCCCCACACCACCGAGCGGTCCCACCGGTGCTTGCCGGTGCGGGTCGGCACCTGTTGGTCGGTGAGCCAGCCGGTGAGTTCGGCGATGGAGGCGCCTTCGTCGGCGTAGCGGCGGAACAGCTCAGCGACCAGTGCGGCCTCGTGTTCGACGATCTCGTAAGCGGCGCCGGCGTGCTCGCTTTTGCGGATGTAGCGGTAGCCGAACGGGGCGCCGCCCAACACGTTGATCGATCCGGTCTTTGCGCGGTGCGCCTTGCCACGCCGGTAGCGCTCCATGATCTGGGCCTTCTCGTACTCGGCGAACATGCCCTGGAACTGCACCAGCAACTGGTCCTCCGGGGAATCGCCGCGGGGGCCCTTGACGAATTCCACCCTGGTGCCTGCGCGGGTGAACTCCTCGATCAACAGTGCCTGGTAGGCGAACTTGCGGGCCAGCCGGTCCGGCGAATAGCACAGCACCACATCGATCCCGACCCCGGCGACCAGGTCGCGCAGCCGCTCCAGCGCCGGGCGCACCAAGGTGGCGCCCGAGTGGCCCTCGTCTTCGAACACCCACTCGTCGGGGACCTCAAGCCCCAGCCGCTCGGCGTACGCGCGCAGCGCCGCCGTCTGCGAGGCGATCGTCTCGTCCTTCTTTTGCCGGGCCGACGACACCCGGGCATAGATTGCCGCGCTGGTCATTCCGCGTTCTTCCTTCCTCGCTGGCCCGCTCGATACGGACTCGCCTTTGGGGTACCAGGATGGCGTAGGCCACCGACACATCCGTGGCTGCGTGACGGTCGAAGACGAACTCAGTCTCGACCACCCGATCATTCACTCGCGCAAGCCCTTTCGGTGCCCACGCGCCAAGAACTCGGTCAACGCCTGGGTCACCAGGGCGGAGATCGTGCTGCCCGACTCCCTGGCCCGTTCCCGCGCCCGCGCGACCAGCATGGTCGGCAGCCTGACGGTGAACACCGTCGTCTCCTCCGGCACGACCACCGATCCCTGCTCGACCGCGCGCTCGACATACCGGCGCGCTTGGCGAACCGAGCAATCGAACCGGTCGGCCAATGCGCGCGCAGCCTCGGCCATCGAAGCCTGTTCGCCAAGCAGCTCGACGGCCGCGTTGACCCGGCGAGCGTACTCGCCGGCATCCACACGATCATCACCAGCCATGACATAAAAGTATTACTGAATATGTCAGGACCCGCCAGGGACACGCCGCGGCCGTTCCAGCCTCCGGTAACCCAACGTGACATCAAAACAGAAGTTGCCCATTGCGTTGGGGGCGAGCTGACCCCACCCTGTGGGGTCCCCGCGACCGTCCGCTGGGTCACCCCCTCGACCATCACGCCTGCTTGCAGCCGCAAACGCAGCAGTTTGAGCACTCGCCGGTCTGAAACCCGCCTACCCACCTCAGTGAGTAACCGGTCGTGGTCGATCTCGCCGAAGAAATTGGCGATATCGAACTCGACCACAAACTGGTAGCCCTCGATGAACCCGGTCCGCAAACGCTCCTTTGCCATCGTCGCCGACCTCCTCGGCCAAAACCCATACGAGCACGACAAGAAATCCGCCTCGAAAATCGGTTCCAACACGATCTTGGCCGCCGCCTGAGCCACCCGGTCCTGCACCGTCGGAATCCCCAACGGCCGACTTACCACCTTGTGGTTTCGGGATCTCCACCCGACGCGCCGGCGCCGGACGGTAACGACCCGTGCGAAGGTCATCGCGCAACTCACGCAGCATGCGGTCCACGCCGTAGTCCTCCACCGCAGCCAAGGTGATCCGATCCACCCCGGCCGCACCCTTGTTCTTACGCACCCGTTCCCACGCCTCCCACAGGACGTCACCCCTGTAGACACGGTCATACAGAGCCTGGAAACGCCGACCCTTCGACTGCTTGGCCGCAGCCCATAGCGCCCGTTGCAGTTTTCGCACTTTCACCGGCGAGACTTCTAACGGCTCCTCGTCGGCTACGGCAAGCCATGGCTCGCCGGAGTAGTTGGACCGAGCAAACCCGGTCATGCCCTCACACTTACCCGCTTCGCGCGCATGATCAAAGCAGGGGCCCTTCCCTCCCGGCGCGTTTCTCGCGCCGATCAGCGGTACTACGACCCCCTCGGACTCCCGCTGCCCTCCAAGAGTTTTCACCATCGGCTTATACCCCTGGTCTTTGCCCGACGCAGGCGGGGCAGACGGGCCTCTCCTGATCCCGACTGGACTGTGTGCACGTGCCGCTACCCGTACCCCGGGAGGACCCGACGAGCTGACCCCGGACCAGGGCTCGACGGACATAGACCTTCGCCGTGACATGAGCGGCTCGGCTCCTCCGTTGTACATTTGACGAGGCTGCAAGACTCGTGTCGGGTGACACTACGGCCCGCGCACTTGCTCCCTCCGAAGAGGCTCTTGACACCCCGCTTAGCCCGCCGCGTCTCCACGACGAACCGGGGCCTGCTACCCGGCGCTCCGGTACCTACCGGGACGGGACTTCCACCCGCTAGTCCAGTCCAACTTTCAGGACGCAACACGCGGGAACGCTCAGCCTTAAAGGGCTATTCGCCGAGCCGGTTTGGCGTATGGCGCGCCGAGCGACGGTACCTCAAGGGGCCCTTGATCAAGGGCGGCTTCGGTGGCGTTGCGCAGCGGGCGCGCAAGGCTGGCAAAGGAACCCATGTCGAAAAGCAATGGCGTCAAAAGGCGGTTGTGCACGAAACCAAAGGAGCTACCGGATTCGGGGTCGGCCCAACCGAGCGTCCCGCCCAGACCGACGTGCCCGAACCCGCGAAGTAAGCCGGGAACCGGCGATTCGTGGTAGCCGAGGTGAAAAGGCATGGGAACCACCATGTTCGCGTCCGGCCATTTGCGCCGGGCCTGCCCTGTCAGACCACGCACCAAGTCCTTGGACAAGTACTTCTTGCCGTCGATGCGGCCGTCATTGGCCAGTGCGGCATACATCTTCGCCAACCCGCGGCCGGTCGCCACGCCGTTGGCGGCGGGGACCTCGCCGTCGAGGAACGGCGTCTCCCCCTTGATCAGCGATATGACACCGGGGAAGTACATCGCACCGAGGGCTCCGGAGAACGGCAGACCGGCCACCTTCGGTGCGATGAAGTTGAACACCGGGGCCCGCAGTTTGCCCTGCGGTATCAGGATTTGCGCCGGCTCGGTCGGCGATCCTTCCGGAGGACGGCCCAGATGCAATCCGTCGGTGCCCAGCGGTCGCGCGACCTCTTGGCGGATCAGCTCACGCATCCCTTTGCCGGTCACCGCGCGGGCCAGCCCGGACAACAGCCATCCGTAGGTCAACGCGTGGTAGGCCTGCACCCCGCGCAGGTGATCGACGGGCGCGGCTGCCAGGCGCTCCTCCATGACGAGGTGGTCCATCAATTGCGCCTTGGTGACGCCGCGCAGATGCGACAACCCGGACCGGTGGCGCAACACGTCTCGGACCGTGATTTCGGCCTTGCCGTTGGCGGCGAACTTCGGCCAGTATTCGGCGACGGGCTGGTCGTAGGACAGCAGGCCCCGGTCGGCCAACCGATGGATCACCGTTGACGCGACACCCTTGGTCGCCGAGAACACCATCGCGCCGGTGTCGGCGGTCCAGCGCTGGGTTCCGCCCCGATCCGACCACCCCGTCCACACGTCGACGACGGGCACGCCGTGAATGTAAACGCTGAGGGCACCGCCGCCGAATCGGCGGCCTGGAAACAGCTGCGAGAACAATCTGATGACGTTCGCGAAATGCGGGTCGGCAGCACCGGACACACCGCGTGGCAAGCCATCATCGGTCACCAGCAGAGCCGACACTGTCACTGTGGCGGTTCTTCCCGTGGCGTCGAATCCGTCGACGAGTCCTTCAGATACCGCTTCAGGCGAAGCAGCTGATTGACGACGATGCCGATGCCCAGCAAAAGCAGCCCCACCACTATTGCCACCACAATCGCGGTGCTCACAGAGTCCATCATGACAGCAGATGGGGTTTTGAGAACTCGTTCCGGCGGGTAGCCACGACAGATGAGCAACGAAGACAAGTTGAAGAACAAGATCGAGGATCTGGGCGGCCGGGCGAAGGAGGCCGTCGGCAAAGCGACCGGTGATCACGACACCCGCGATGAAGGCCGAGCAGATCAGGCGAAGTCGAGCTTGAAAGATGCCGGCGAAAAGGTGAAGGATGCGTTCAAGAAGTAAGTGAGCGACAGGGTGATCAAGGTCCAAATGGCGCGCCGGTTGGCGGTGTCGCTCGGCGTGGCGGCAGTGGCTGCCGGTTCGCTGGTATCCAGCGCGCCGGCACCGTCGGCGGCTGCCGATCCATGTCCGGACGTCGAAATCGTGTTCGCCCGCGGATCCGGCGAGCCGCCCGGGATCGGAGGGGTCGGGCAGTCATTCACCGACGCGCTGCGCTCCCAAATCGGCGCTCGGTCGCTCGGCGTGTATCCGGTCAATTACTCTGCCAGCACTGACTTTTCGAATAGCAATTTCCCGCTGACCGTTATCGACGGCATTCGTGACGCCGGCAACCACATCGAATCAATGGCCGCGAACTGCCCCAAAACCCGAGAGGTGCTCGGCGGATACTCCCAGGGCGCGGCCGTGGCCGGCTTCGTCACCTCGGCGTCGGTACCGCCGGGCGTTCCCGCCTCGGCGGTGCCCCCGCCGATGCCGCCGGAGATAGCGAACCACGTCGCGGCGGTCACACTGTTCGGAACGCCATCGGACCAGTTCCTGCAGAAGTACGGCGCGCCCACCATCGCCATCGGGCCGCTGTATCAGCCCAAGACCCTCGAGTTGTGCGCAGCGGGTGACGCGGTGTGCGGTAGCGGCAACGACCCCGTCGCACATGTCTCCTACACGGTGAACGGGATGACGGGCCAAGCCGCCAACTTCGCCTCCAGTCACCTATAGGCCCGCCCGTCTTGCAGAATCGCACCATGCGCGTTCTGATCACCGGCGGTACGGGATTTGTCGGCGGGTGGACCGCCAAAGCCATTTCCGATGCGGGGCACTGCGTGCGGTTTCTGGTCCGCAACCCCGCCAAGCTGCACACCTCGGTCGCCAAGCTGGGCGTCGACGTGTCCGATTTCGCCGTCGCCGACATCACCGATCGCATGGCGGTGCGCGACGCCCTGCGCGGATGCGATGCGGTGGTGCACAGTGCCGCGCTGGTGGCCACCGATCCGCGTCAGACCAAGGAGATGCTGACCACCAACATGCAGGGCGCGCAAAACGTCCTCGGTCAGTCCGTCGAGCTGGGCTTGGATCCCATCGTGCACGTGTCGAGCTTCACCGCGCTGTTCCATCCGGGCTTGGACACGCTGACGGCGGACCTCCCGGTTGTCGGCGGCGCCGACGGGTATGGAACCTCCAAAGCGCAGGTGGAGATCTATGCACGCGGACTACAGGATGCCGGCGCGCCGGTGAACATCACCTATCCCGGCATGGTTCTGGGTCCGCCCGTCGGCGACCAATTCGGTGAGGCCGGTGAAGGGGTCAAGGCGGCCGTGCAAATGCACGCGATCCCGGGACGAAGCGCGGCGTGGTTGATCGTCGACGTCCGCGACTTGGCAGCGCTACACGCGGCCCTCTTGGAATCCGGGCGCGGGCCGCGGCGCTACACCGCGGGTGGCCATCGCGTTCCGGTTGCCGAGCTCGCGCGCATGCTCGGTGAAGTCGCCAACACCCCGATGCTCGCCGTGCCAATTCCCGACACCGCGCTACGGGTCGCGGGGGCGGTGATGGATCAGGCCAGCCGCTTGCTGCCGTTCGACACGCCCTTCACCTGGGCGGGGATGCAGTACTACACGCAGATGCCGGCGTCCGACGATTCGCCGAGCGAACAAGATCTCGCCATCACTTACCGGGATCCGCAGGAGACCGTCGCCGACACGTTCGCGGCCCTCAGGGCGCTGCACCGCTAAGCGGTTACCTATACCGGCTCCACCGAGGGACTTACGACTGGCATAACGGGGCACTAATGCCCTCGTGGGCTTGGTCCGCGGGAGGGAGCATCGCGGTAACGGTTCGGATTTTCGAGCACCACGGTGGCCCGAACTTCGGATAGGAGTCGTGCCATGACCAAGACCATTCCCCCGCTGGATCTTTCGTGGCTGTTGATCGAGTCTCCAGCCGGCACGACGCATGTCGGTGCCCTGCAGCTGTTCAAAAAGCCGGTGGGTCGCGCGCCCATCGTCCGAGAGGTGGTGGAGGCATTCCGGGCGTGCCCGCCAGCCCCGCCCTTCAACTATGTGCCCCAACTTGTGGGTCGGGGTGCGCCCTATTTTCGGCAAGTGGAGAGCTGGGACCCCTACTACCACATCGCGCACCTGGCGCTCCCATCCGGAGCCTCGTACGACGACCTGTTGCGGCTGGTCGCGGAGCTGCATGAGCCGCAACTCGATCGGGACCGGCCGCTGTTTCGCTGTTGGGTGATCGACGGCGTACCGAACCGAATGTTCGCGATCTATACGAAGACCCATCACTGCATCATCGACGGCGAATCCGGCCTGAAGCGCATATACAAGAGCTTGAGCAAAACCGAGGAGCGTGCCGTCCCCACCCCGGGCTTCGGCCTCACGATGCCGAAACCGCCATCGCAGCCACCGACTCCCCTCGCACATCGCGTCGCCAATTCGATCCACGGGGTCATCACGCAGGCCGGGGCGATCAACCAGGTAACGGTCGGCGCGCTGCGCAAGGTGTTCGCCGGCCTCTTGGGGTCCCATCTCGAGGGCAGCCTGCCCTTCGCCGCAGAGCACGCGCCCACTAACGCCCCGCTGCACATCGGTCGAAGCTTTGCGACGCTCACGCTGCCGCTCGGTGAGATGCGCCAGGTCGGTCGTCATTTCGGAGCGACCCTCAACGATGTGGCGGCCACCGTCATCGACGGAGGCCTGCACGCTTACCTGCAGGACAGCGGCATCGAGTTCCCGCACCCGCTCATCGCGATGTGCCCCGTATCGCTTCGCGGCGGCGAAGACACGACGATCGGCACCCGCGTGTCAGCGCTATTCGTAAGACTTGGGGACCCAGCTGCGAGCATGCCGGAACGCATCCGCCAGGTGACTACTTCGGTTGCGGCGGCCAAGAAGGAGCTGAGCCGCATGTCCAGCGACGCCGCGATGACCTATGCGGTCGCGCTCGTCGCACTGGCGGGCCTGGGTTCCTACACGCACCTCGATCGCATCGGGCACCCGGCGTGCAACCTCGTCATCTCGAATGTGGCGGGCGCCAAGGAGCCGCGATACCTCAACGGCGCACGCCTCGTCGGTATCTATCCCGTATCCGCGCTCGCCGCTTCCATCGGCCTCAATGCCACGCTCGCCTCCTACCACGACAGCATGGACTTTGGCTTCGTCGCCAACGCCATGGCGCTCCCCGACCTACCACGACTGGCCCGCTGCACGCTGCACGCCTACGAGGAGCTCAGGGATGCCGCAGGGATGCGGCCGGCGTACCGCAAGCATGCCTCCGCCAAAGTGGCGGCGTCCTAGCGTTTTTCGCGATCCGAGGGTGCAGCGGGTTCGATTTTCAGGCTGACGTGCACCTTGTCGATGCCGCCGCGAACGATAGAGTGCGCGTAAAACCACCAAGTGTGGTACCAGTAGCGCTTGAGCACGGCGTTATAGACGCGCCGGGTCTCCGACTTCGGCAGCACCCGCGCGACACCTTCCACCGGATCGCTCTTCGGTTTGCCCAACGACCCGCTCCTGGCGATGGTTACCCGTGGCGTGTTCTTGATCCGCTTGGTTTTCCACGATCCGTCGTCGGTGATGACCAATAGCTTGTCGCCATCGGGCACCCCCCAGATTGCGGTCGGCTTGGGGCGGCCGTCCTTGGTGAACGTCGTCAACAGCAGGTATTTGGACTGGATTACGTCCTGAAAATTGGGGGGCACGGCGTTCCTTCCTGTGAATCGTGAGCAATCAATTCCCCGATCGCCGCTCGGCTACACTTTGGGCGATCGCCCAAGGTTTTATGGAGAGACGCATACAGCATGAGTGCCCCGGAACGTCGCAAGGTCCGAGACTCCAAAACTCGCGACCGGCTGATCGACGCAACGATCCAGATCATGGTCGAGGAGGGTTACGCCGCGGCCACGTCGCGGCGGGTGGCAGCCAAAGCCGGCGTCAAACCGGCATTGGTGCACTATTACTTCCCCACCATGGACGAGCTGTATCTGGACGTCTTCCGCCGCGGGGCCGCCGCCTACCTCGAGCGTCAAAGTGAGGCGCTGGCCTCCGGCCGCCCATTGCGTGCCTTCTGGGACACGTTGATCGAGCCCAAGGACACTCGACTGCTGCTGGAGTTCATGAGCCTCGCCAATCACCGCAAGGAGATCAGGGTCGAGACCGCGGGCTGGTTTCAGCGCTGGCGCGAACTGCAGATAACCGCGCTGAACTTTATTGTGCGCGAACATCAGCTTGACACAACGGAATTCCCGCCCGCAGGGATCGCGGTTGTCATCGCGGCGGTCGGGCGCATGCTGATCTTGGAGCAGGCACTGGGCGCGACGAGTGGTCACGACGAGGCCATCGCACTGGTCAACCGATTCATCGACCGATTCGAGATGCCGACGTAATCCTTTTCACGCCATGATGATTCGCAGTTGCTCCCAACCCCGGACGGTCGACGTAGAGGCCAATCGTGCCGTGTCATAGTCGATGTCCCATTCCGGCCAGCGGTTGAGGATTTCGTCCAACGCGACGCGGCCCTCGAGTCGCGCCAGGTTGGCTCCCAGGCAGTAATGCACGCCTTTTCCGAAGGTGATATGCGAGATGTTGTCGCGATGGATGTTGAAGGTGCCCGGATCGGCGTAGCGACGATGGTCACGATTGGCGGCACCGAACAGCAGCAGCATCGCGCTGCCCGCCGGAACGGTCGTGCCGTAACACTCGAACTCCGTTGCCATCCAACGGGCGACGTGCGGCCCGGTGGGCTCGAAGCGCAGCGTCTCGTCGACGGCGCGGTTCAGCAGTGACCGATCCCGGCAGACTTCGCGGCGCTGGTCGGGATGCTCGGCGAGGACCTTGGCCAGCCAGCCGATCAACCGACCGGTGGTCTCGTTGCCCGCGCCCGCGACGACCTGCGTGTAATGCAGTACCTCCTTGCGCGTCAGCTTTCGGTGCACGCCGTGTTCGTCATCGAACTCGACGTTGAGCAGTGTCGTCATCAAATCGTCCGACGGGTTCTTGGATCGCCATTCCACGTAGTCGGCGTATATCCGGCCGTCGGCGATGGCGTCGGCTTCGGCGACCCGCAGCGGCGCGCCCGGCTTGGTGCGCAAATTGGCATCGTTGGCGTCGCGCACCGGGATCTGCTCGGACTCCGGGATTCCCAACAGCATCCCAATGACCCGCATCGGCATCATCGACGCCAGCTCGGCAATGATGTCGAAGCCGGACGAGCCGACGAGCGGATCCAAACACCGGACGCAGTACTGCCGTATCTGGTCCTCGAGCTCGGCCATTCGCCGCGGGGTGAACACCCGCGACATCAGGCCGCGCAACCTCGTGTGCTCGGGCGGATCCTGAAACATCATGACGCCGCCGGGCATCTCGAATTTCGACTGGATCAATTCCAGGATGTCGCTTCGGCGATTGGAGAAGGTCTGCCAGTTCGCCGACGCCTGCTCGACGTCGGAATGCCTTGACAGGGCCCAAAAGTCGTAGCGTTCGTTGTAGTAGATCGGCGCCTCTTCGCGCAGCCGCGCGTAAACGGGATAGGGGTCGGCGATGATGCCGACGTCGTAGGGGTCGTAGTACACGTCCGTGCCGTTTGCGACGGTCATTTGTGCCAGCCTCCACCCACCACTTTTGGGCGATCGCCCAAACTCATCGCGCAGCCCATGTCTAACAGCACCGTGGCGAGCTCGTCAAGAGTCGTTAGCCAGGCCCACGGTGTGCCGAATCTGTGAAGATTTGCGGCGCGGGTGTGAAGGCTTCGTTAAGACGGTGGCCCGCTCGTCATCCGACCCGCACCGTGGAGGTATGACGCTCTCCGGGCTGCTTCCGTCGCGCAGGCACGGGTCGAACCCGTGCCCGGATCGCGCGGTCTGGCCGCTGAGTGCCCACGTCGACGATCGGGGCCGGCTGTGTGTCGGCGGGGTGGCCGCCACCGACGTCGCCGCTGAGTTCGGCACACCCACCTACCTGGTGGATGAGGAGGACTTCCGGGCCCGCATCCGTAGCTATCGCGTCACACTGCCCGACGCGGAGCTGGTTTATGCCGGTAAGGCGCTACTGAGCGTCGACGTGGCACGCTGGGCCGCGGAGGAGGGCGCCGGTGTGAAAGTTTGCTCGGCGGGCGAACTGGCCACCGCGCTGGCCGCGGGCGTCTCGCCGTCGCGGATCATCGTGCACGGCGCGAAAGGCGCCGGCGAGCTGCATGACGCGGTCGCCGCCGGCGTCGGGCGGGTGGTGATCGACTCGCCGAGTGAGGTCGCGCTGCTTGCCTGCCGGGTGCGGCAACGTCAGCGGGCACTGATCCGGGTCATCCCGGATATCGGCGCGTCGGACACCGAGGTTATCGACCAGAAGTTTGGCTTCGCCATCGCCGGGGGTCAGGCGGCCGGCGCCGTCAAGCGCGTCCTGGACCAGCCGTGGCTGGACCTGGTGGGACTGCACTGCCAACTTGGGTCGCAGGTCACCGAGGCCGCGCTCTACGGTGAAGCGATCCGGCAGATGATCGCGGTGATGACCGAAGTCCGTCATCGCCATCAGATTGTGCTCAGCGAGCTGAATCTCGGCGGCGGACACGCGGTCCCCCATCGGTCCGGCGACCCCGAACTCGATCTGCGGTCGTTCGCGGCCGGCATCGACGCCGCGGTTGAATCCGCTTGTACCTCACATCAGTTCCCGCGCCCGCAGCTTGTTATCGAGCCGGGGCGAGCTATTGCCGCACGCGCCGGGATCACCCTGTGCCGGGTGATCGCCGTTAAGCGCCAGCCCAGCGGGCGCACCTTCATCGCGGTGGACGGCAGCTTGGCAGACGACCCGCAAGCGCGGGCCGCCGCCACCAATTACCCCGTGGCACTGGCCAATCGGCATTTGCCGGCGACCATTGCGCCCGTCACTGTGGTGGGCCGGCATTACCAGGCGGGAGAAGAAATCGCCCGCGATGTCGCCCTGCCCGCCGACATCCACCCCGGCGACCTGCTGGCGGTGGCTTGCACCGGCGCCTATCAGCACTCGACGGGCTCGGGCCGCAACCTGGTCGGCCGCCCGCCGCTGGTGGCGGTCAGCAACGGCCGGTCTCGCGAGTTGGTGCGGCGGGAAACGGTCACCGATCTGCTGGCTCGCGACCGCGGCTGGTCCGGCGAACAACCGGGTAGTGAATGATGTGGTCTCAGACGGCCGCACGCGCGTGGTGCGGTGTGGCGTCGGTGCGGGTCACGGCGGCCTATGCCGTCATTCTGGTCGCGGTGTCCCTGATGCTGACGGGCATCAGCCCGCACGCACGCGACGTTGTCGTGAGTCAGATGAGCACCAACTTGCACAACCTGGCGCGTGGTCATTGGGGCACTTTGGTCGGTAGCGCCTTCGTCAGCGAGGGCGACGACGTCTGCTTCTGGCTGCCGGGACTGGTGTGCTTGCTGGCGCTGGGTGAACTCATCTGGTGTAGCAAAGGTTTGCTCGTCACATTCGCGGTCGGTCATGTCGGCGCCACGCTGATCGTCGCGGCCGGGCTGGTCGTCGCCGTTGAGTCGGGGTGGGTGCCGTTCTCGGTTGCCCACGCCACCGACGTCGGGATCAGCTACGGCGCGGTATGTGTGCTCGGCGCGCTGACTGCTTCGATACCGCCCAGCTGGCGCCCGGCCTGGGTCGGTTGGTGGCTAGGCGTAGCGCTGGTGACAACCCTGGGCGGGGACTTCACCGCCTTTGGTCATGTGCTGGCGCTGGTGCTCGGCATCGGTTTGTCCTTCCGGTTACGCTCGATCGCGAACTGGACGCCCATGCACGTGGCTTTGCTCGTCGTCGGAGCCGCTTTCGGCTATTGCGTGTTGTCGGGGTCATCGGCTACGGCGGTGGCCGGGGGTCTGTCAGGGGCGCTGAGCGCGCTGGTTGTCGATCGGTACCGCGATCGGTCGGCAGTGATGTCCCGGTAATCGCGTCGCAGCGTCTCGCGCGTAGCAGAATCGGCGTCGGATCGTCGAGAGGACTTGCGCGATGAAAGCAGTGACGTGCACCAATGCGAAGCTCGAGGTCGTCGACCAGCCGGATCCGACGCCGGCTAAAGGGCAATTGCTGATCGAGGTCATCCGCTGTGGCATCTGCGGATCGGACCTCCACGCGCGTCATCACTGCGATGAACTGGCCGATGTGATGGCCGAATCCGGCTATCACGCCTTCATGCGGTCGGATCAGCACGTCGTCTTCGGACACGAGTTCTGCGGCGAGGTGGTCGATTACGGCCCCGGTACCCGTAAAGCCCCCCGGCCAGGCACGCCGATCGTTGCCCTGCCGCTGCTGCGCCGCGGCAAGGAAGTGCACGGGATCGGGCTGTCGACAATGGCGCCGGGCGCCTACGCCGAGCGGCTCGTGGTCGAGCAGTCGCTGGCGTTTCCCGTCCCGAATGGGCTGGCGTCCGAGGTCGCTGCGCTGACCGAGCCGATGGCCGTCGGCCGGCACGCGGTCCGGCGCGGCGAGGTCGGCAAGGGCGACGTGGCCATCGTGATCGGCTGCGGCCCGATCGGCCTTGCGGTGATCTGCATGCTCAAGGCCCACGGCGTGCGCACCGTGATCGCAAGCGACTTTTCGGCAGGCCGGCGCGCCCTGGCGACCGCATGCGGAGCTGACGTCGTCGTCGACCCCGCCGTGGATTCGCCTTACACGACCGAGGCGAGCCCCAAGCACCTGCAAAGCATCCTCGACGCGTTTGATTTGGCAGTGGGCACGATCGAGAAGCTGCAACGGCTACGGCTGCCCTGGTGGCATTTTTGGCGCGCCGCCGAAGCAGCCGGCGCCGCGACACCCAAGCACCCGATCATCTTCGAATGTGTTGGCATCCCAGGCATCATCGACGACATCATCACCACCGCACCGTTGTTCTCGCGAGTCGTCGTGGTCGGCGTGTGCATGGGCGCGGACCACCTCCGGCCGTCGATGGCGATCAACAAAGAGATCGACTTGCGGTTCGTGCTCGGCTACACCCCGCTGGAGTTCCGAGACACGCTGCACATGCTTGCCGACGGCAAAGTCAACGGCACACCGCTAATCACCGGAACGGTCGGGTTGCCGGGCGTCGAAGCCGCATTCGACGCGCTCGGCGATCCCGAAGCGCACGCAAAGATTTTGATCGACCCCAAGAGCGACGCCGTTAGTGCCTGACTAATCCGTCAGTGATGCGACGTGGTAGCGGCTGGCGGTCCACGGCGGGGAGTCGGGGGTGACTGTGAGGGTGATCGCGATCTGGGCTTTGCCTGCGGTGAGAGCCGCCGGCACCAGGTAGGTGTCATCAAGCCAACGGTGAATGTTGTTGGAGCGCGGCTGTAGCCAGTTCCCGGCGGGTATTCCGTCGACCGCAACGTCCGCTGATTGATAGCCGGTTGCTTGATCCGATGTGCGGCGCAGCAAGACGCCGTGGTTGTCGGGGCCGATTTGGACGTGGAAGGTGATCGGATCGTGGGTGCTGCGCACTACCCCGACGATGGGCCGGAGGTCGTCGCTGCCCTCGTACTGGCTGATCAGCATTTGATCGCCTGCGTCGGTGTCGGTATAGCCGTGCGGGGCACGGCTGTCCGGGTCCCCTGCGTTGACATCGTCGGTGGGGGCAATGGTGTCGTTCGGCTGTGTGTAGAGGAATGCCGTTGAGCCGTAATCGGGTTGGACCATGTTGCGCTTGCCGTGCTCAATGCCGAATCGGATCGTGGAGTGGTAGTCGATAGCTTCGGCGAGCATGAGCCGGTAGACGGCGACGCAGTAGTCCGCGCAGCCGCCCGAGGCGGCGCGCTGGTCGGGTTGGCCGGTGAGCGGGTCGCTGAAGCGGGTGCCGTTCTTGAAGTACCAGCCGCCCTCGTACAAGTCTTCAGTGCCGGTGCCGTACCACTGTGGTGACGCGGAACCGTCGGTGTACACGCGTTCGGCCCCTTCGAGAAAGTAGGGGGCATCGTCACTGAACGACGTTCGAATCCGTTGGCCACGTATGGCGTGGCTGACACCAACGAATTTCCCGTGGCCATGTTCATCGGCGAACAGCCAGTCCTGACCGAAAGTCGTTGGGCCCGAGTGCGAGCGGGCGGTGAAGTAGCCGGCTCGGCCGCTGGCCAGCGCGGCTGCCCACTGGGGGTCGGGTACCGTTACGACATCGCAGTCGATCGCCGCAACGGGAACGTCGGTCGTATTGACGAGGGTGATGCGGGCAGTGCGGGCGAAAGGCATCGGCCACCATTCCGACAGCGACAACGACCCGCCGGGTTGTCTGATTGTGGCGAACATCAGCGATCGCACGGTGGCGGTTCCCAATCCGGCGCCGAAGAACTCGCCGAGTGGGGAGTCGACCATGGTTCGGCCGTCGAACTCAATCTGGAGCCGCAACCCGCTCAGGAGTTCATCGCCCGGTTCTCGAAGTTGAAGTCGCAGCGCTGAGATGCTGCCCCCGCCGGTCGCGTCCGCGATCGTCAGCGCCGAGCCGGCAGGAATGTCGACGACCCGATTCTTGTGCACGGCAGTAGGTTCCGGCGGTTTGGGGTCGGCGGTGCCCGCCACGCGAAGGGTGGCGAGCACGTCGAGCGCGGGGTCGGAGGGCGTGAAGGTGGTCACGCCGTCGGCGGTCGCAAACTTGCGATAGTCGACGTGGTAATACTCGAGATTCGATGCGACGCTGATCCGCATCGACTGGCGATACGGCATCGGTACCTTGATGTAAACGCCCCCCGGCGACTGCGCAGCATTGGCCACCAGCGGCCAGACGAATGGCGCGCCCAGCGCGCCGTTGACCAACGACTGCAGCGGTGCGTCGATTACCGTCCGCCCATCAAGCTCGACGCGGATCTTTCCGATCGCGCGCACATTGCCGCCGTCGCGGGTGAGCCAGATCGAATCAACTTCGCCCGCACCGCGATCCTCCGCGATCACACAGCCGGCACCACCGGACGCCAAACATCCACCGCTACCGTTGCGGTTGCCGGTGGAGATGTCGAAATCGCCGCCGCTGCGATCGAAGCTCGACACCTGCAAGGTCTGCGCGTCGGCCTCCAGAAACGGCAACCGATCCAATCGCCGGTAGACGTCCCAGCCGACCGCCCTTTCGCCGAGTCCTGCGTTCAGCGGCTCGGCATGCGCTGTACCCCCGGCAGCCACACCGAAATTCCCCAACCACAGCGACGCAGCGAACATCGCACACAGCGCACGAACGGCCACCGGCATAGCAACACAGGTTAGTTTCCCGGTGCGGCCGACGGGGTTGGTCGCACTGACCAGTTTGACTCTTCTGGCCCGGATGAGGCACTCGGAACCCGAATGGGGCTTGAGCACCCGCGTCCTCCACCGGTACGTCGAGACAGCCCGATGTGCAGGGCATTATTTTGCCTGTGCGTATGGTCAACGGTTGCTCCGTCAACTAGCATTTCGAGCAACAGAGCGGTGCTCGACGCATTTTTCCCGCGCTATTCGGGGTTCGGGAAATCTTTCCTGTGCGGGGAGCCTTCCGTGAAATGAGCCCGTGCCCTCGTCCGCATTAATGTGGCCTGAGTGGGCCGAATGCGTTTCCGTTCACCCGGCATTTCGTCAATGCAAACCCGCCCTTCACCGGTTCGTGAAGCCATTTGCGGCGCATCAAGAGTTGGCACCCCAACCGGACACGGCCATATCCAGGCGCTTCCCCGACGACCCGCCCCATGGCCACTGCTGCACGGACGCCTCACGGATATTGCCGACCAGTAGTTATGCGGGAGACGATTTTCCATCCCAACGGCCCTTGGCTCTGCCGACTCAATAGGCCCCGGAAATTTGCGCGGCTTTTATAGTTTTCCGCAATGTCACGGCGTAACATACCCGCTGTCTCGGGCATTACACGTCTGGCACCTCAATGAACGGAGTGACATGTCTCGTCTTAAATACAAAGTAGTTGTCGCTTTGGTCCTCGCCTTCACCGCATCCACGGCTTCCGGCTGCACGATTCCTGGAATAACCATCACTTGCAGCGGTGGCATTACCTGCTAACCGTAGGCCGGCCGGGGGGCGATGCGGTCGCATTGTCGGGAGCGTCGTCTGCCGCCGTTACGGTTTGAGCGTGTCGAGTGTGCGTCACGAGGAGTGGCCGGGTGTGCCAGTGCTCGTGACGCCTCAACGCGCCGGGGCGGGCCTGGTTAGGTGCGATGCGAGTCTGGCTGTCTGCCAAGCAATTCGACATCCACTGCCCTAAAGCGTCGAGTAATGCGCGCGGGCGCACGACGTCACTGAGGGCCTCTTCGGTTGGAATCCGTGTCCCGGCTCGGCTGCACCCGTTTCGGTTCGCCCGGCATCTTCGGATAGTTCGGGGGATACGGCATGTCGCCGAGCCCGCGCTCCTCGTCGGCCTCGGACATCGCCAACAACGGGGCAATGGACTGGGCCGCGTCATTCATTGCGGCCCAGGGGTCCTCGCGGTGCTTCACCAGATCGGGCACGGTCGCGATCGTAAAGTCGTCCGGCTCGGCCTCGGCCAGCTCGTCCCACGTCAGCGGCGTCGACACGGTCGCAATTGGGTTGCGCCGCACCGAATATGCCGACGCCATGGTGCGGTCCCGGGCATTCTGGTTGAAGTCGATGAAGATACGCTCGCCTCGCTCCTCTTTCCACCACGAGGTGGTGACCGCGTCGGGTACTCGGCGCTCGACTTCGCGCGCCAGCGCGATGCCCGCGCGGCGCACCTCGATGAAATCCCAGTCGGTGGCGATCCGCAGGAAGACATGGATTCCGCGTCCGCCGGAAGTTTTCGGGTAGCCCACCAGGCCGAGCTCGTCGAGCAATGGCCGTAACACGTCAACCGCGACCGCACGCGCCTGTTGGAAGCCGACGCCCGGCTGGGGATCCAGATCGATGCGCAGCTCGTCAGGATGGTCGGTGTCCGGACAGCGCACCTGCCACGGGTGCAGTGTGATGGTGCCCATCTGTGCCGCCCATACGATCGCAGAGGGGTGAGTGACCTTCAGCGCGTCGGCGGTCCGCCCCGACGGAAACGTGACCCGGCACGTCTGTAAGTAGTCGGGGTGGTGCTGCGGAACCCGTTTCTGATAGATCTCCTCGCCGTCGATCCCGTCGGGAAAGCGCTGCAGATGGGTGGGCCGGTCGCGGAGCGAATCGAGCATCGGACCACTTGCCACCGCGAGGTAGTACTCGACCAGCCGCCGCTTGGTGCCGTTGGCACCCAGCTTGGGGAAGTACACCTTTTCCGGATTGGTGAGGCGCACCGCAATGCCGTCGACGTCGAGCTCTTCTGCAGCAGCCATACGACAGATTCCAGCACAATCGGGCTATGGACCTGCCTGTCATGCCCCCGGTGTCGCCTATGCTGGCGAAGTCGGTGCGATCGATCCCGCCACACGCGTCGTATGAACCGAAATGGGACGGATTCAGGTCCATCTGTTTTCGCGACCACGACGAGGTCGAGCTGGGCAGTCGCAATGAGCGACCGATGACGCGCTACTTCCCCGAGTTGGTGGCCGCGGTCAAGGCGGAGTTCCCGGAGCGCTGTGTAATCGACGGAGAGATTGTCATCGCCACCGACCACGGCCTGGATTTCGAGGCGCTGCAACAGCGCATTCACCCGGCCGATTCGCGGGTGCGGATGCTCGCCGAGACGACGCCGGCCTCCTTCATCGCATACGACTTGCTCGCCTGGGGCGACGACGACTACACCCGGCAACCGTTCAGCGAGCGGCGTGCCGCCCTGGTGGACGCCTTGGCGGGCTGCGGTCCCCCGATCCACATCACGCCGGCAACGACCGATCTCGGCACCGCGCAGCGATGGTTCGACGAATTCGAAGGCGCCGGTCTCGACGGTGTCATCGCCAAGCCGCTGACCATCACCTACCAGCCCGACAAGCGCGTCATGTTCAAGATCAAGCACGAGCGGACCGCCGACTGCGTGGTCGCCGGCTATCGAGTACACAAGTCGGGCGGTGACGCGATCGGTTCGCTGCTGCTTGGGCTCTATCAGGACGATGGCCAGCTCGCCTCGGTCGGCGTGATCGGCGCCTTTCCGATGGCCGAACGGCGGCGGCTGTTCGTCGAGTTGCAGCCCCTGGTCACCGGTTTCGAAGGCCACCCGTGGAACTGGGCCGCCCATGAAGCCGGTGAACGAACGCCACGGAAGAACGAGTTCTCCCGCTGGAACGCCGGCAAGGATTTGTCGTTCGTGCCGCTGCGACCCGAGCGGGTGGTCGAGGTCCGCTACGACCACATGGAAGGTCAGCGGTTCCGCCACACCGCGCAGTTCAACCGGTGGCGCCCCGACCGCGACCCCCGCTCGTGCACCTATGAGCAACTCGAACAGCCGCTGACCTTCGACCTCGGCGACATCGTGCCGGGACTGGGCGCTAGCTGATCACGGTGTGCCCGAGCACATGAAAGGAAAACCGCACTATGGCTTCTGCGTCGCCTCCGGCGGCGATGCCTTCTGCGTCGCCTCCGGCGGCGGATCAGGTCCATCCCAAACACCCGGGGCAACGTTTCCACGCCCCCAGTACACGCCCCACCAGGTGTGGCAGCGAGTCATATCCCAATGAACATCCAGCCCCGGCCCTCCGTGGTGGTTGCTTGAGTTCACGCCACTCATTGGATCCCCTGGGCACCAAGTCCATGGGCCGCCGTCTGCCAACGGGCCATACGTCGGCGGCATAAAACCGGGGTGAGCTTGGGCGGTACCGGCTGCAAGCCTAAACCGGCCACTGCGACGCCACCCGACAGCAGCGCCCCAGCAAAAACGCCTTGACCTTGTATCGATGTGACATTGCCTCGCGCCTTCCCTCGACGCTGTAATGCTCACGTCTGTATTCAACTGCACCGACTCCGTCGCACAGTTAATCGGCTAATCGAATCGGTCCCACGTAGTACTGCGACAGCATTTACGGCGCTAGGCCGGTAGCCACCGCGATAGGTGAGGCGTCCTGTGTTGAAGGGACTAAACGTGTGCGACGATCGCCGCAACCGCCGTCCAGATAACCAAAATCCAAATCGCAACCGCGATGGTCGCGGAGATCCACGACATCGCG